>Ga0247790_10000052_pt1 | contig 66873 bp, 52 predicted proteins | sample UWRJS171409R4_FD_179913 | JGI IMG/M metagenome (GOLD analysis project Ga0247790, IMG submission 179913) | Soil microbial communities from Arlington Agricultural Research Station in Wisconsin, United States - UWRJ-S171-409R-4 | ecosystem: Environmental > Terrestrial > Soil > Agricultural land...
CGGGAGCCTGCTACTCGGCGCCTCACGGCTTACCGAGACGGGACTTTCACCCGCTGGATCACCACAGCGAGACGGCGGTTGCGTCCTCCCTCCGGGAGGACGGTCTCCGTCATCGTCGCGACGCACCATGCGATGAGGCTACCTGACTAGTCAAAGTAGTCAACGGCGCCATCGGTGACCGTGACGCCGCGGGGACGCTGCGGGCGCTGCTGGCGCCGCTGATGCCGTCCGGGTGGCGCCGATCCGCGCGGCGCGCTCGGCTCATTGGCACCTATGAGGTCGGTACCCGTCCGGATCGCGTCGGCCGCCCACGGCGAGCCGCCCGGAACGAATTCTTGAAACGCGGGGGGAGCGAGCCGGACTACCAGTGCATGCGAGCCATGCGCGCCGGGAGTCGGAGCCGCCGATCCCCGGAGCAGCTCCAAGAGGACAACACCATGACCAACACGGACACCATCACGAACACGAGCTCCACCCCAGCCACCCTGAGCTCCGCGCGCCACGACCTGGCCGCCCAGCGCGCCGGTGCGCGAAAGAATCTTGTCGCGTCGGTATGGGCGGTGGCGATGGCGGTGCTCGGTGCGCAAGGCTGCGGCGTCGAACCGGACGCCGCGGAGGACGACCTCCAGACCACGCAAGCTGCGCTGCAGTGGAGCAGCGGCAGCACGGAGGTGGCATCCGTCCAGACGGCCGCGGGCACCCTCGTGACGTTCGTGATCGGCCCCGACGACGAGCTCGGGGTCGCCATCGTCGGAAGCATCGGCCAGGCTGACGAGGCGCTCGATCGGGCCCAGGAAGTCGCGGCCGGCGATCCGATCAAGCTGTTCGAGGCCCTCGCCCAGAAGCCGGCTCCGCTGTCGCTGCGAGACGCCGCGCAGCGCGTCGCGAGCGGCAACTACCGGATCGACGCGTCGGACGACGGGGAAGCCCCGATCCCGTCGGGGGCCACGCTCCTGCCCGCCACCATGACCGCGACCAGCCTGTGCGATATCGACAACTGGGCATACTCCGGATCGAACTCGTTCACGTACTGCTGGCCGAATCAATACAGCACTCCGTGGGTGAAACGGAAGGCCGACCATCTGTCGTGCCGGATCGACTCCGTCAACGGGCCGCAGCGCGTACGCTACCGCTACAAGAGCGGCGTCACCTGGCACACCTCGATCGACGCCTGGTTGAGCTCGGGCCAGTACATGCAGTGGACTGGCAAGTACCAGTGGGCGCAGCGCTGGCGTGAGTGCCAGACGGTCGAGAACCCGTACAGCCGCAAGCACCACTTCCGCGTCGTCGGGCACGAGTGGCTCGCCGCGCTCGGGTTCAACCCGGTGAGCGTCTCCTTCCCCAGCCCGTGACCGTTGCGGCGCCCGCGGCGCCCTCAGCCCAGCCGCACGTCGATGTGCGCGTCCAGACGCCGAACCTCGACGACGGTGCCGCTCTTGCGGCCGCGGATGTGGTCACCGATCGAGACGTCGACGGTCGCTGGCAGCGTCAGGACGCCGCGATCCTCGGTGAAGAACCCCCGCACCGGGACCTCGGCTCCGTCCTGCCTGATCAGCGTGAAGTGCTCGCCGAGCGCCTCGAGGACCCCACTACCGATGCCCATGACCTGCCGATCTTGCGCCATGGACGGAACCTACCACTGGCAGCTGTGAGCCGGGATACCCGGGTACCGCGAGCGCCCGGGCGGGCGTTGTTCTGGCGGCGGCCGGACTGTGCGCCTGGGCTCGCCAGTGCCCACGTTCGCGGACGCGATCATCGTCAGCTCGGTGCGGCAGTATGCTGTGGGCGTGGCCGCGGCCGATGTGTTGCTGGAGGCGTGCCGGTTGTCGCCCGATGACGACGCGCCGCGCCTGGTGTGGGCCGACGCGGTCGGCGGCGAGCGCGGCGAGCTCGTCGTGATCCAGTGCGATCTGGCGCGCGGCGATCTCCCGCCAGGGGAGGCCGCGATCCGGCGGCGGCGTGAGCGCGAGCTCCTCGAGCGCCACGGCGACGAGTGGGCCGGGATCCGCGCGTACCAGCACCCCGGATCCAGGCCGCGCCGCGAGTTCCGGCGCGGCTTCGTCGAGGCGGCCGAGCTCGATCCGCGCATGCTCGCGGAGCACGGCGAAGAGATCTTCCAGCGGGCGCCGCTCCTGCGCTCGATCACGACCATCGGGACGCTGGTGAGCTCCGGCGATCCGCTCGCGGGGCTGCGCGCGCTGCTCCGCTCGCCAGCGCTCCGGCGGCTGCGTGGCCTCGACCTCTCCTACGTCGGAGTCCAGGCGCAGCCGCTCGCCTACGAGCAGATGCGCGATGGCCACGGCGACGAGGCCGTGCGCCTGCTCGTCGGCTCGGGCGCGCTCGCGAGGCTCCGCGCGCTCGGGATCTCGTGGAGCGGCCTCGGCGCCGTCGGCATGCACCACCTGGTGGTCGCGGGCGGCCTCGAACACGTGGCGCAGCTGTGGCTGCGCGGCCACGATCTCGGCGGCGGCGCGGATCTCGGCGGCGACGCGGTCCTCGCCGTGCTCGCCCGGGCGCCGCACGTCACGTCGCTCGATCTGTACGGCACGACGGACTTCGAGGCGATCCTGCCGGCGCTGCCGCCCGTGACCGAGCTGCACCTGTCGGAGCTCACCGACGAGACGCTCGCGCTGCTCGGGACCAGCCGCGCCGCGGCGACCCTCGCGCGGCTCCGGCTGTCGCTCAGCGCGTTCGAGCAGGGCGACGGCTTCGGCGCGTTCCCGCGGCTGCGCGAGCTCGATCTCCGCAACGCGCGGTTCGCCGATCCCGAGCGCGGCGCGCGCGCGATCGCCGCGCTGCCGGCGCTGCGCCGGCTGCGGGTCATGCCGAGCGCGCCGGTGAGCGTGCTCCGCCTCATCGCGCACGCGCTCGGGCCGCAGCTCGAGGAGCTCGACCTGTCGAACGGCGACTGGCACGAGCCCCGCCTGCTCCGCGAGCTGCGGGCGCTCGTCGCGGGCGAGGTGATCGACGGCCCGCTCAACCTCGCCGACGCGCTGCTCTGAGCCGAGGCGCCGGCTGCGCTATGGTCGCCGCATGGGCGCGCACGCTCCGAGGACGGCGATGCAGATCGTGATCATCGGGAACTCGGGCTCGGGCAAGTCGACGCTGGCCCGCGAGCTCGCGGCGCCCGCGCAGACGCCGCTCCTCGATCTCGACACGATCGTGTGGGAGCCGGGGAAGATCGCGGTGGAGCGCCCGCTCGAGGCGGTGCATGCGGATCTCGATCGGTTCTGCGCCGAGCACGACGCCTGGATCGTCGAGGGCTGCTACAGCAAGCTCGCGGAGCGGCTGCTCGCGCGCGAGCCCGCGCCCGAGCTTTACTTCATGAACCCCGGCGAGGCGGCGTGCCTGCGCAACTGCCGGGCGCGCCCCTGGGAGCCGCACAAGTACGCCTCGAAAGAGGAGCAGGACGCAAAGCTTCCGTTTCTGCTCGGCTGGGTCTCCGACTATTACCGGCGCACCGACGGCGCCTCGCTCGCGCGCCACCGCGCGATCTTCGATGCCTACCGCGGCCCCAAGCGCGAGCTGACCTGAGCCGGCCGGCGCTCGGCCGCCGTGGGTGTCAACCTCAGCCCTTGATGATCTCGGCCATCGCGTCGGCGAGGCGCTCGGGCGTGCAGACGAGGATGTCCATGCCGACCTTGCGGCACTTGCCGGCGGTCGACTTGTTGTAGGCGGGGCGCGCGTCGTAGCCGAGGGCGCCGAGGCCGATCATGCGAACGCCGGAGTCGTGGAGCGCGCGGACCGAGCGCACGAGGTGGCTCTCGTCGCCGCCCTCGAAGAAGTCGGTGATGAGCACGATGATCGAGCGCGACGGCTCGCGGACGAGCTGGCCGCAGTAGCTCACGGCCATCGCGATGTCGGTGCCGCCGCCGAGCTGGACCTTGAGCAGGACGTCGACGGGCGAGCCGACCTGGTCCGACAGATCGACGACCTGTGTGTCGAACAGGACGAGCGACGTCTTGACGCTCGGCAGCTCGGCGAAGATCGACGCCATCACCGCCGAGAAGATCGCCGAGTCGAGCATCGAGCCGGACTGATCGACGCACACGATCACGTGCCACGGCCGCTTGTTGCGCTCGGCGGCGTAGAAGAACACGCGCTCGACGAGCAGCCGCTCGCGCTCTTGGTCCCAGTGGACGAGGTTCTTGCGGATCGTGCGCTTGAGATCGAGGTTTCTGAACACGCGGCGCGGCGAGTGGCGATCCTTGCGGACCGCGCCGGTGATCGCCTGCTCGACGCGGATCTCGAGCTTCTTCTTCAGGTCATTGACGACCTGGTCGATGATCTTGCGCGCCAGGACGCGCGCCTTGGGGTTCAGGAGGTCCTTGTGCGTGAGCAGCGTCTTGACCAGCTCGACGTTGGGCTCGATCTTCTCGAGGAGCTGCGGGTGATCGAGCAGGTCCGAGATGCCGCGGCGCCGGATCAGCTCGCGCTCGAGGACCTCCTTGGCCTGGCGCGGGAACAGCTCGGAGACGGCGTCGATCCACGACGGGACCGAGAGCGCGCTGCCGCCGCGGCCGCCGCCGCGGTCGTCGCCGTCGAAGACGAAGCCGAGCGCGCGCTCGCACGCCGCGGCGCGCGCGTCGCTGCCGCACGTGATGCCGTGCTGCTCGGCGGCCTTGCCGAGGACCAACCGCCACCGCGCGACGAGCTCTGGATCCGCCATCAGAACGTCCACTCCTTCATGATCGCGGCGACCTCGGCGTCGATCGCGGCCATCTGGACCGCGGCGCCGACGGACGTGTGCAGCTTGGCGACCTCGGCTACCTCTTTGATCCCGTACGTCTCCGCGACGCGCTCGGAGAACGTCCCGCGCTGGCGGTCGTGCAGCCGCTCGAACGCGTGGCGCACGCGCGGCAGGAGCACCACGAACTGGTCCCACGACGCGGTGCGGATCAGCTCGTCGATCGCGGTGACGAGCTCGCCCGCGCCGAGCAGGATCGACGTCTTCGCGACGGCGAACGCGCCATCCAGGAACTCGCCGGCGAGCACCATCGTGTCGGGCCGCGCGCGGGCGAACGCGGCGACGCGGCGCGCGAGGTCGGCGGGATCGACGGCGCGCATCTCGGACAGGAGCGCCGCGAACGCGCCCTGCATGAACGGCACGGTCGTCGCGAGCGCCGCCGCGGTGACGTTCTCGACGAACAGATCCCGATCGAGCGCCTGCGGGCCGCCGCTGTCGCTCCCCTGCACGGCCTCGGCGAGCGACTTCAGGTGCGCGATCGTGGGCTCCTGATCCTCGGCGGGCACCGACGCGACGTTGGGGATCACGAAGCACGCGTGCGCGAAGCAGCGCCGCACGAGCTCGGCGATCACGTCGCGCGTCAGCCGGCGCTGGCCGGCGAGCCGGTCGAGGACGAGCAGGTGGACGAGCGCCTCGCACAGGGAGCCAAACTGCTTGTCCTCATCGATCGCGTGGCCGGCCGCGGCCTCGAGCCGCACGATCAGCGCGGGCAGGTCCATGTCGATGGCCTCGACGAGCCGGCGGCACGCGATGCCGGCGTGGTGGCCGCTCGCCGCGAGCTGCTCCTCGAGGAGCGCGAGCGCCGCGGCCTCGACCGTGTCGCCGTACAGGGTCTTCTCGACGAGCGCGTCCTCGATGCTCGGCGAGTACGCGAGCGTCCACTGCTCGCGGAACAGCGTGCCGCCGTCGCCCTTGCCGCGCTCGGGCGCCTTGCCGATCGGCACCTCGAGGAAGACGAGCCGGTGCAGGAACGCCGATCGCCGCGCGTCGCGCGCGTCGCGCAGATCGAGCGTCAGCTTGAGCTTCTTGTCCTTGCTCATCACCTCGAGCTCGAGCGCGTCGAGCTGGGCGTGGAAGTCGTTGACGAGCGGGAGCTGGCCGAGCGCTGGCGTGACCTTGCCGACGGCGGAGCCGACCTCGGCGATCTCCATCGCCTCGGCGAGCGGCGCGCCCTCCTCCTCCATGCGGCCCTTGCAGCAGCACGCGATCAGCGCGTCGCGCACGTCGTCGAGGATCGGCGCCGGGCGGCCGCGCAGCGACGCGAGCATCCGCGCGTGCTGCGTCACCGCGATCGCGTCGGCGCTGGAGAGCCCCTCGGTGCGGGTGCGCCCCTTCGCGAGCACGGCGACCACGTGGTGGATCATCGCGTCGACGGCGGGATCCTCGGCGCCGGGCCTGGCCTTGCCGTCGAACGCGTCCCACAGCCGCTGGTAGTAGCGCGGCGCGCGGTTGCCGGCCCCGTAGCCGGACAGCTCGCTCGTGCGCAGGAACGAGTACGGCGTGACGGTGCAGTACACGGTGCCCTCGGGCAGCTCCGGCGGCGGCGTCTCGTCGTCGCGGTCCAGGAACAGGTGGAAGCCGCCGCACACGACCATCGCCTGCTCCGGGGGGAGCTTGCGGCGCAGAAGCTCGGCGCGGATCGTGCGCCACATGAAGCGCTCGCGCGGCAGCGTGCCGTCGCGCTCGACGGTGCGCCGCGCGGTCGTCGCGCGGACGCCGGCGCAGAACGCGGCGAGGTCCCGGCGGAACGCCTCGGTGTCGTCGTGCCGTGACGCCTGCTCGAACAGCGCGTCCCACGCCTCGTCCCAGGTGCGGTAGCCGGCCGCGCGCGCGAGCGCCTCGTAGAAGCTCGAGCGCACCACGAGGCTCTCCCACGACGGACCGCCGGACTGGGCCGACGGGGTTTCCGGCTCGTCGATGTCGGCGTGATCGGCGTCGTCGTCGGCGCCCTCGGCGTCGTCGGCGTCGTCGCCGCCCTCGCCGTCGCCCTCACCGTGCCGCTCGATCAGCGCGTACGACGGCAGGTCCATGAAGACGACGTCGGCGCCGATCTCGCGCGCGGTCTTGAGCGCGACGTACTCGGGCGAGTACGGCAACATCGGGTACCACGACGCGTAGCGCGCCGGGATGTCCGGCGACGGCGTGGACACGCCGGCCCAGCCGAAGTGGTTTCCGTCGTCGCGGTAGCTCAGGTAGAGCGCGACCGGCGGCTTGGTCTTGGCGTCGATGATGTGCGGCACGAGCGACTGCGCCGACGCCGGCGCCTCGAGGAACACGACCTTGGGGCGCCGCTCGAGCAGCGCGGCGCGCAGGTGGCGCGCGACGTTCGGCGAGTGGTGGCGCACCGGGAACCAGTACAGCGGCTCGGCGAGCACGGCCTCGGTCACGGCGCGCATGCGCTCGTAGTCGAGCGAGCCCTCGAGGCCGCTCGGCCCGCCGGGGGCGGGATCGCCGCCGCTGCCGCGCCGCTGCTTGCTCACTGCTGCACGCTCTTCACCGCCGCGTCGTAGAACGCCTTCCACGTGGCGTCCTTCGCCCCGCGCTTCTTCGCGACGAGGTTCAGGTACTCCTTCAAGACGCCGACGTCGGCGAGGTCCTCCTTCACGATCGAGCCGACGAGCGTGCGCGCGATCTCCTGCGGCCCGACGGTGCCGTTGCCGAAGAACCGCGCGTGGATCGCCGCGTCGAGCGCGACGCCGATCGCCTCGGCCGTCGACACCGTGGTCGACGGCTTCTGCACCGAGACGCCGTCCGCGGTCGAGCCGCTGCGCATGTCGCGGAACACCGTCGCGAGCATCGCGAGCACCGGCTCGTCGATCTTCGACGGGATCTTGTAGCGCTGCATGAGGTCGGCCGAGCGGTCGCGCACGATCTCGAGCTCGGTCTTCTCGTCGGAGACCACCGGGATGTGGATGTAATTGAAGCGGCGCTTGAGCGCGGCGGACAGCTCGTTGACGCCCTGGTCGCGCGTGTTCGCCGTCGCGATGATGTTGAAGCCGGGGCGCGCGAACACCATGTTGGCGTCGGGCAATTCGGGGATCGCGATCGCCTTGTCCGACAGGATCGACACGAGCGCGTCCTGCACGTCGGCGACGCAGCGCGTGATCTCCTCGAACCGCACGAGCGAGCCGGCGCGCATCGCGATCATCGTCGGCGACTGGATCAGGTTCTCGGGCTTGGGCCCTTCGGCGATCACGCGCGCGATGTTCCACGAGTACTTGATCTGATCCTCGGTGGTGCCGGCGGTGCCCTGGATCGTCAGCGTCGAGCAGCCCGAGACCGCGGCGGCGAGGTGCTCGGACAGCCAGCTCTTGCCGGTGCCCGGCTCGCCCACGAGGAGCAGCGCGCGCTCGCTGGCGAGTGTCACGATCGAGCGCTCGACGATCGCGTCGTCGCCGAAGAACTTGCGCGTGATCGGCACCTCGACGGACTTGCCGTCGATCGTCGCCTTGACCGGCTTCTTCGTGCCGACGACGTACTGGAGGACCGAGCGCGGCGACAGCTTCCACGCTGGCGGCTTGGCGTCGCCATCGGCCTGCTTGAGCGCCTCGAGCTGGTGGCGGTAGCGGACCTCGGCGGGCTCGCGGAGGACCTCGGGGTTCGGATCGCTTTGCTTGGCCATGGCTTCCTTTTGCGGGCGCGGGGCAGGGCGGGCGGGGCGACGCGACGCGTAGGCGTCACGCCCTGAAGTCGAGCGAGCTGACGAGGCTCGAGACCGAGATCTTGTCCTTGGAGATGGTCAGGTACTCGGGGCCGTCGTCGCCGAAGATCGCGAGCGGCTGGAGCACGAGCTGGCAGCGCTCGTAGTGCATGAGGCCGAACAGCGGTCCGCGGCTCGGCGCGGGCTGCGCCGCCTTCGCGGGCTTGGCCTTGGCGGCTTTGGCGGAGCTGGCGGCCTTGCCGGCCTTGCCGGCCTGCTTGCGGAACGCGTCGAGCGCGGCCACGAGCTCGGCGTCGCCGGGGCCCTTCGCCGTCATCACGACGAGCTCGCGGCCGCCGGCGGTGATCGGGTACGCGACCTTGTCGTCGTCGCGCGCGTCGGGCGCGCCGACCTGCCAGTCGTGCAGGACGACCGCCTCCTGGAGCTCGACCTCGAGCTCGAGCGGGCTCGGCCGGTGCGCCGCGGCGCGCGCGCGGATCGCGGTCCAGTCGGTCGGCAGGTGCGCCGCCCAGTCGGTGAACCGCTTGCCGGCGGTGACGGTGGACTTGGGCCCGAGCATCAGGCGCACGCCGCCGCCCGGCTCGCCGCGGCTGATCGCGCACTCGCTGATCGTGTAGATCGCGCGATCGAGCAGGATCTTCGGCGCGAACTTCTGCGGCTGCGGCAGGTGGAGGTACGCCTCGGCCGGCACGCCCTTCTTCGGCGGGAACACGCACGACCACACGATCGGCGTGCCCGCGGGCAGGGCACCGCCGTCGCCGACGCTGCGCATCCGGAACTCGAACGAGCAGCCGCCGTCCGCCTGGACGCGCTTGCCGACGCCCATGACGATCGCGTCGACGCGCCTGACGACCTCGGGCTCGCGCGACATGAGCAGGCGCGCGATCCACGGCGCGTCGCCCTGGCGGATCGCCTCGTGGAGCCCGCGCGCGAGCAGCCACGAGCGGTGGAGGAAGAACGCGAACCGCTTCGGCGAGAACGCGGAGGCGTCGGCGACGAACCGGCCGAGCTCCTCGTTGACATAGCGCAGCGACGCGCCGAGGCGCAGGAGCTTGCGCTTCGACGCCTCCTTGAACGAGACGTCGAGCTTCTGCCGCGTGGCCGCCGACGCGGTGCTGAGCCCGGTCGCGATCAGAGACTCCACCGTGGCGGTCAGCTCGGCGAGCATCGGCAGGAGCTCGGCGCGGTCGTCGAGCTTGACGGGGGCCGGCGGCGGGGCGGCGGCTGTGGCGGCCGCGCCGGCCGCGCCGCCGCCACCGTCGTCGCTGTCACCGTCGCTCGCCTCGCCGTCCTCGCCGTCTTCGCCGTCTTCGTCCTCGGCCGCCGCGAGCAGCTCGCGCGCCGCGTGCAGCGTCAGCACGCGATCGAACACGCGCAGCGCCGTCTGCGCGCCGCACAGCGCGGCGGCCGCCTTCGGATCGCCGGTGCGCGCGTGCCCGATCAGCTCGCCGATCCGGCCCCCCAGGTAGCCGGCGCCGATGCGGCCGAGGTCCTCGTGCAGCGCGGTGAGCTGCTTCAGGTCGTCGCCGCCCACGGCGCGCACGCCGCGCACGACCAGCGCCTCGAGCTGGCCCTGCAGCGTCGCCACCGATCCGACGATCTCGGCTCGCTCCTCGGGGGTCATCTTATACGACCTCCTCGCCGAGGCGGGCTCCGCCCTCCGTGACTCGCTCGTCGGTCATGCCGTCACGCGCTCAGTACGCGTAGTAGTCCTCGGGGATGGTCTCCGTCGGGCGCCAGTCGATCTCGCCGGCCTGCGCGCCCTTGTACTTGATGAACGTGGCGCTCATGCCCTCGCTGTCGAGCTTGGGCTTCTTCTTGCGGCTCTCCTTGGCCCAGGCGTTCGCGGCCGTCGGATCGAGCACGCCCGACTGCGCGAGCCCGACGAGCAGGACGAGCAGGTGCTTGCACAGGGCGCCGCGCAGGCCGCCGCACGCGTTCAGGTTCTGCGTGCAGCAGCAGAAGTCGCCCTTCGACGTGATCCGGCACGCGTAGACGAGGGACGGATCGGTCTGGCTCTTCACGACGCCGGTGAGCTGGCTATCGGTCACCTCGCTGAACAGCTGGAACCGATCCGCCTTGAGCATCTTCGTCGCCTTGTCCATCCGCGCCTTGTCGGTGGCCGCGGTGAGCGACGAGATGAAGCCCTTCAGATCGACGGTCTTCGGCGCGGCGCTCGTGGCCGCGCCGGCACCTGTGCCGCTTGCGCTCGTGACTTGCTTTCTGGCCATGGGCCACCCCCGGCCCATCGTGTCGCGATTCGCGGGCCGGCTCAAGCGCTCCGGGCCAGAGGCGCCCACGCTCCTCGCGGCGGGGGAGCGGCGGGGGAGCGGTGCGCAGTGAGGGCTCAGTGCCAGCCGTCGTTCGGCGCGAGGCGCACGGGCTGATGCTCCCAGCGGTCGGCGCGGCGGCGGTCGTCGACGCGGCGGTCGTACCGGTCGCTGTACCGCTCGCCGTATCGATCGTCGAAGCGCCCGTCGGCGATGGCGCCGTAGAGCTCGAGCCGGGCCGGCGTGCGGTCCCGTCGACGCAGCTCCGGGTCGCCGTAATCGACGACGAGCGCCTCGGCGCGGCGGGCGAGTGGCGGCAGCTCGATCGAGCGCTGCTCGCCGGGCGCGAGCCGCGCGCGGACGTTCAGCCACTCGACGCTGCCGTCGTGAAACCGGAGCCCCAGGTCGCGGATCCGGACGCTCGCCTCGCGGGCGCGCAGCTCCAGGTGCGTGAAGCGTGACAGGCCGCCCAGCCGGACGGTGTCGTTGCCGTCGCGCGGATCCGCGCTCACCTCGGCGAGCCGCACGGGGCGCGAGAGATCGTGATCGGCGTGCGCGATCGCCGGAGCTGCGGCGGCGATCGCCGCGGTCGCGAACATCACAAGCTTGTGCATGTTGTTCCCCTTCATGCTCGATGGACGCAGCAGCGCGCGCCGTCTTCATCGCCCGATCGGGCTGGGGGCTGCTCGTAGGAGTCACCCGTAAGAGGAGCGCCTCGATGCTACGGCTTGCAGCGCTGGTAGCGCGGGCCGCCGCGGCCGCCGGCCGTCTGCAGGCAGGTCGACTTGCCGAGCACCCAGACGCGCGGTGTCTCGTCGAGATCCACCGTCCCTGTGGGCGCGCACTGCCAGGCCTCGTGCCGCGACTGGCTCTGCTTCGTCCCGGCCGTTGCACCGGCCGTTGTCCCGGCCTTTGCCCCGGCCGTTGCACCGGCCGTTGTCTCCACAGTGATCTGCTCGGTCGTGCACGCGAGCTGCACCTGCTTGCTCACCAGGTCGCACGCGCTCGTCTGCGGCGCCACGCCCGTCTCGCGCCGGGTGCGCGTGCACGCGCGCGAGTCCAGGACCAGATCGAGGACCAGCTCGCGGGCCGCGGCCGGTCCGCGCGTCGTCCACGTGCCGCTCCACGTGTTCTTCCAGGTCGACTCCTCGTCGGTCGAGTAGCGCTCGTACAGGTTGTGCTCCGACGTCGTGCCGGCGTCGCTGCCCGCGAGCTTGCCGTCGGCTCGGAGCTCCAGCTCGATCTTGATGTCGGCGCGCCGGTTGATCGCGCCGCGCTGGCCCGCGAGGTGGATGTTCTCGCCGTTCACCCACCGCATCGACAGCCGGGTCGGGCCAGCCTCTGCCAGCGCGGGCCACGCGCAGATCGCGATCGAGACCAGGGCTAATCTCACGCGCGCGATCGTGACACGAACCAAGCCAGGAGGAGAGCAGCGATGACCAGCACCAGCACCGATGTCCCGAAGATCTTCCGCGTCACGCTCGAGGTGTCCGATCTCGACAAGGCCGCGGCCTTCTATGGAAAGCTCCTCGGCCACGAGGGCAAGCGCCACCCCGGCGCGCGCCACTACTTCGACTGCGGCGGCGTCATCCTCGCGGTGATCGATCCGACGCAGGGCGGCCTCACGCCGACGCCGGGCCCCAAGTCGCTGTACTTCGCCGTCGCCGACCTCGACGCCGTGCACGCGCGCGCGAAGGCGCTCGGCACGCTCGCGCCGTACAAGGTCCACGGCGAGCCTGGCGGCGAGCCGATCACGCGGCCCTGGCGCGAGCGCTCGTTCTACGTCGTCGACCCGTGGGGCAACGACCTCTGCTTCGTCGCCGAGGGCACGCTCTACACCTAGCAGGACGACGCCACCGGGTTGACGGCGCTGCTGCCGATGGGCTTCGTCGCCGAGGGCGCGCGCTACGCGAGCTTCGCGATCAGCCGCTTCGCGAAGAGGTAGGCGTCGCCCGGCCAGCGGGCCGAGACGTAGCGGCCGTCCTCGACGACGAACGCGTGCGTGTCGTCGTCGAGCGTGCCGCGCTTCGACAGCTCGCGCGGCCCGCGCTCGAAGTCCTCTGGGCGCGCGAGCTGTGCGCGCACCTCGTCCTCGACGTACGCCGGGTACGTCCGGTAGTACCGGCCGCGGCGCCAGAACGTCGCGAGGTACGCGCTGCGCTCCATGTACTTCGGCAGGCACGTCGTCCGCAGGCCGTGCAGCACCGAGCGGCCGTCCGCCTGCTTGGCGCGCGCGGCCACGAGCACGCCGTGGCAGATCGCGGCGATCGGCTTGTCCGTGGCGAAGAACGCCGCCGTCAGGCGCTGCACGGCCTCGCTGCCCAGGTACTGGCGCATGCCGGGCGCGTGGCCGCCTGCGAGGAGCAGCGCGTCGAACGTGGCCGGATCGCACTCGGCCCAGCGGCGCGGTGTACGGAACGCGGCCGCCTGCTCGAGCTCGCGATAGAACGCGATCGGCTCCGGGCGCGCGCCGAGCTGTCCGAACACGACGCCGGTGATCAGCAGCGGATCGCACGCCGGCGTCGCCCCGGCCTCGGTCGCGAACACCGGCTCGTGCCCGGCCTCGACGAGCAGCTTCCAGGGGACCGCGACCTCGGTGACGTCGAAGTCGCGATCCGGCAGCGGGAACAGCACCGTGGCCATGGCGCAGTCTGCCACGGCACGCGCACGAGGAGCGGCGGCCACCCGGGCAGGCCGCGCGCGCGTTACCATGGCTGGCAACTGGCCGGCGCTGGCGCTGTCCAGATGCTTCGATGACGGCGATCGATCGCAGGCGCTCGGCGAGATACAGGACGCAGGCGCGCGCGGCCGGCGGGAGCCTGCGATGACGGCGATCGATCGCAGGCGCTTCCTCGCGGGCGCGGGGGCCGGCGCGCTCCTCGCGGCGTCCGGCCTGGGTTGCCGGGCGAGCCGGCCGGCGGGCGCTGCACAGCCGGCGCCGCGCACCTCGCGCGTCGTCGTGGTCGGCGCCGGGCTGGCCGGGCTCACCGTCGCGCGCGAGCTGGTCAAGCGCGGCATGGACGTGCTCGTCCTCGAGGCGACCCGGCTGCCGGGCGGCCGGATCCGGACGGTCCGCGGCTTCCGCGAGGAGCTGTACGTCGAGGCGGGGGCGAAGCACGTGGTCGGCGATCCGGACCTGAGCGCGCTCATCGACGAGCTCGGCGTCGCGACCACCGCCGTGAACCGCCCGAAGCTCGCGCGCGTGCTCTTCGCGCGCGGCGAGCGGAAGGTGATCGCGCCCGGCGAGCCGATGCCGGAGCTGCACGAGCTGTCGGCCGAGGAGCGCGCGCTCGGCGAGGAGGGGCGCCAGCAGCGGTACCTCGGCCTCGTCGACCGCCTCGATCCGCGGGCGATGACGTGGGACGGCGAGCTCGCGGCGCTCGATCGCCTGACGGCCGCGGAGTGGCTGCGCGGCATGGGCGCGTCGCCCGGGTACGTCGCGGGACAGTTCTTTCCGCTCGGCGACGGGCTCGAGTCGATCTCTGCGCTCTCGTTCGCACGCGAGCTGGCGTCGATCCGCGTCGAGATCCGCGCGGCCAACACGGGCCTGCGCGGCGGCCGGATCGCCGGCGGCACCGACAATCTCCCGCGCGCGCTCGCCGGCCGGCTCGGCGCGCGCGTCGTGTACGGCGCCGAGGTGCTGCGGATCGAGCATCGCGCCGAGGGCGCCGTGCTCGTCGTCCGCGATCGCACCGGCCAGCACCGGATGGACGCCGCTCGCGTCGTCTTGACGATGCCATTCCCGGTGCTCCGCCGGATCGAGGTGACGCCGGCGTGGTCGCCCGCCAAGGGCAGGGCGATCACCGCGCTCGGCATGACCGCGGTGACGCGGATCTGGCTCGAGGCCGATCGGCGGTTCTGGAACGAGCGGGGCGAGGTCGGCCGGGTGGCGACGGACACCGACCTCCACGTGGTGCAAGACGAGACCGAGGGGCTTCCCGGCCCCGGCGGCGTGCTCGGGATGTACCTGAGCGGCCAGACCGCGCGGCGCTGGGGCGCGCTCGATCGCGAGGCGGCGATCCAGCGCGGCGCCGACGAGGTCGAGCGCCTGCACCCGGGCCTCCGCGAGCACCTCGTCGGTGGCGAGCGCGTCGTATGGGAGCGCGAGCCGTTCGCGGGCGGCGCGTACGGGTACTTCACGCCGGGGCAGCTCACGTCGCACGCGGTCGCCGCGGCGGCGCCCGAGGGCGTGATCCACTTCGCGGGCGATGGCACGTCGCACCGTCCCGGCTTCATGCACGGCGCGGTCGCGTCGGCCAAGCGCGTCGTGGCGGAGATCGTGGCCGCGAGCAGGGCCGGGATCGCCGCGTTCGTCCCGCCGCTGCGCGGGTGATATCGTTCGCGGCATCATGCGGATCGCACTCTCGATCGCCGCCGGCCTCGGGGCCGCCCTCGCCGCCGCGCCCGCCGCGCGCGCGGAGCCTGGCAAGCCGATCGCCACGTGTGGCGCGAGCCAGCTCGAGCTCGTGACGCCGAAGGGCGGCGACACCGCGGAGGTGCGCGGCCAGCTCGTCACGCCGAAGGGCAAGTGGGGGTTCGCCGCGAAGGTCGGCCTCACGCGCGTCGGCAAGCGCACGCGCACGATCGCGGTCGAGGAGCCGCGGGCTGACGGTGGCGGCGCGTCGCCGTACGCGACGCAGCCGTCGCAGGTATGGCTCGATCTATTCGTCGATGAGAAGGAGAAGAAGCTCACGGCGCGCCACGCGTCGGAGGGCGCTCCCGATCCGGAGATCGCGCTCACGCTCACCGGCTGCCAGCTCGGGGAGGGCGTCGACGGCATGCTCGCGGCGCTCGCCGAGCCGCCGCCGGAGCCGGCCGGGTGCGACGCGGCGATCCTGAAGAAGACGTACGCGCCGCGGGTCGCGCCGCTGAAGCTCGCCGCGGCCGACGCCGAGCGCGAGGCGCGGGCGCTGTGCGAGGACCACCAGAAGACGCTCGCGGCCCGCGCGCGCCTGGAGCAGCGGCTCGCCGACCAGGCGGCCCAGCAGCGCGCCGCGGCGCGGGGCAAGGCGCTGCTCCGCGTCGAGGAGGCCCGCACGAAGGCGTGGGAGGGCGTCGACGCGTGCGTCGCCAAGGCCGCGCCGGCCGATCCGCCCACCGCGGCGAAGCTCCGCGCTGCGGAGGAGAAGCTCCGCGCCTGCTACGACCGCGTCGCGCCGTCGAAGTGAGCGCGCCGCGCTGGCGAAGCTGAGCGCGCCGGTCGGGCCGCGCCGCGCCACGCCGCAGCGCGCCATCGAAGCTGATCGCGCCCGGCTGGGCCGCGCCGGCTGATCCGCCCCGCGCATCGCGTTGGTCGCACCTCCCTGTTGCCTCTCGTCCATAGGGAGCGCGTCCGCGGGCTGATCGCGCCGCCTGTTGACCGTTGTCAATGCTGACCGCGCCGCCCTATTGACCGTTGTCAATACTCATTGCGCGGTCCTATTGACTGTCGTCAATGCTCATCGCACGGTCCTATTGACCACTGTCAATGCCGGTTTGGCCGCCCTGTTCGATCGCGCCGCCGGGCTGATCGCGGGGCTGGCCATGAAGCGGCCAAGCGGGCTCGCGCAGCCTCGGCAGGCCCGCGCGTGGGGATGCGCTCGGGTAATCTTCGTCGGGATCGCGCCCGAACCATGACTCGCAGATCATGCGAGGCCGGCCGCTCCTCATCGCGGGCTAGGGATTCGCGCGCTCGAGATCCACGTTGAGAGAGAGGAGACCCTAATCTTCTGTACAACGAGCAATGCTGGAAATAAGTATGGAGTCGTAACAAGCAGTCAGTCACTCATACAAACCGAGCAGAAATAGGAGCCCAATGTCTTCTCTCATCAAGTCCAAGTGCGTCCTCTTCGGTCTCTTCGGTCTGGCGGCGGCCGGTGGGGTCAGCGGGTGCGTGGAGCAGCCTGAGGTCGGCCTCACGTCCCAGGCCGAGGCCGGCAACGTGTGCGCGTTCGTGGTCGCCACCGTCGGCGGCCAGACGATCACGACGCCGTCTATCGCGGTGATCGTCCCGGACACCGGGGCCGCGATCGATCCGATCCGGGTCCACCTCGACGAGACGAATCAGAGCATCGTGGGCTACAGCCTGAGGACCCCCGGCGTCGATCACGAGATCGCGGGGCAGAACCTGTTCGTGCCCGGCCCGGTGGCCAACGTGCCGTCGTTCACCCAGACGCTGCCGGCCGTCGGCGGCGCGGTCCAGTACTGCCTGGCCGCCGGCGTGTCGACCCCGGCGGTGCCGATCCACATCCCGGCCTCGCTGCTCGAGATCCCGGGGGCCTCGACCGACGTCCCGGCGACCACGGTGACCTACCTCGGGAAGCAGACGACCATCCCGGGGCGGACCTTGTTCCTGCCGGGCCGGACGATCATCCTGCCCGGCGCCGACGCCGCGGTCCCGCCGATCACGGTGGAGACGGCCCAGAAGTCGGTCGCCGTCACGTTCGACGCCACCTACCAGCCGCCGTCGCCGCTGCCGCCCGCGATCATCCTGGCTCCGAGCCTCTGATCGAAGCCGGGCGGCCGCCGGGCCTATACTGGCGGCCCGATGGCAACGACCGACGAAGCAGAGGGCGCCGCGCCCGCCGCACCTGCCGCGCCCGGCAGCATCGCTGGCGCTGGCGCCGCCGAAGCCGCTGGCGCCGCCGAAGCCGCTGACGCCGCCGACGAAGCCGAAGCCGACGCCGACGCCGATCTCGAAGATCTGCCGCCGATCGTCGACGGGCGGGCGCACCTCGCGCTGCACCTGCGCTACGTCGGCGCGTGCCTCGAGCGCTACCGCTACGAGCGCGATCCGTCGCTGCTCGACGCCGATGGCCGCCGGTTCCGCGCCATGCGCCGGATCGCGCGGCTCGAGGCCGAGCTGCAGCGGCCCGTCGCGTTCTCGGTGATCGATCGCCTGCCGATCCTGCTGCTCCAGCAGCGGTTCGCGCTCAGCGATCTGGCGATCCACTTCCTGATCGCCGCCGCGGCGCCCGGGCTCGATCTGGATCTCGGGCGCGCGATCGCGCAGCTCACCGATGACAGCCGCAAGCAGCCCGAGGTCGGCTTCCTGATCGAGGCGCTCGCGCAGGACGCCGTCGATCGCGAGCTCTTGCTCTCCGAGCTCGCCGAGACCGCGCCGCTCGTGCGCTACCGCCTGATCCGCCTCGGGGAGCCGCGCGGCTGGGTGCCCGAGGGGCCGCTCCTGCTCGCGCCGATCACGGTGCCCGAGCGCATCGTCGGCTGGCTGCGCGGCCAGACGTTCTTCGAGGGTCAGCGCCACCAGTCCGCGCGCCTCGTGCGCGACGCCGGCAACGTCGGCTTCGAGCCCGCCGTGCAGGCCATGCTCGATCGGGTCCTGTTCCGCGTCGGCGAGGCCGGGCGGCTGCCGACCGTCGTGGCCGGGCCGTCTCTGTCCGGCAAGCGGACCGCCGTCGTGTTCGCCGCCGCGGCGCGCGACCTGCTCGTGCTCGAGGTCGACCTCAGCGCGCTCGTCCTGTCCGCGGCGCCGATGGACGTCTTCCACGATGTCGTGCGCGAGGCGTGCCTGCACGACGCGGTGCTGCTCCTCCGCCACGTCCAGGTCCTCGACGAGCGCATGGCGGTCTTGCGCCACGCGATCGCGGGCGCGATGGCCGACGGGCGGCTGTGGGTGGTGCTCGCGACGAGCGGCGATCCATCGGACCTCGTGCGGCTCGCGCCCGGCACGCAGCTCCTGCGCCAGTCGATGCCGACCGAGCTCGAGCAGGTGAACCTGTGGCGGGCCGCGCTGCCGCAGGGCATGCCGCGCGCGGCCGACGTCGATCCACAGGTGCTCGTGCGCCGCTACCAGCTCACGCCCGGCGACATCCTCGAGGCTGCCTCGGGCGCCGCCGCCGCGGCCGCGCGCCGCGGGCCGTCCGCGGTCATCACCGCCCAGGACGTCACGCTCGCCGTGCGCGGCCGGCTGAGCCACCGACTCAAGGACATCGCCGACGTCGTATCGACGACGCTCGAGTGGAAGGACCTCGTGCTCCGCGAGGACACCGCCGAGCGGATCCACGAGCTGCTCTCGGTCGTGAAGCACCAGGATCTCGTGATGAACGAGTGGGGCTTCGGCCGCCGCGTCAACTACGGGCGCGCGCTGTCGGCGCTGTTCTCGGGGCCGCCCGGCACTGGCAAGACGATGATCGCCGGCCTGATCGCGAAGGAGCTCGGGCTCGAGCTGTTCCGGGTCGATCTCTCGCGCGTGGTCTCGAAGTGGGTCGGCGAGACCGAGAAGAACCTCGCGCTCGCGTTCGACGAGGCCAAGCACGCGCACGCGATCCTCCTCTTCGACGAGGCCGACGCGCTGTTTGCCAAGCGCACCGAGGTGAAGTCCGCCAACGATCGCTATTCGAACCTCGAGACGAATTACTTGCTACAGCGGCTCGAGACGTTCGAGGGCGTCGTGCTCCTGACGACGAACAAGGAGCCGCAGATCGACGAGGCGTTCCGTCGCCGTCTGCGCTTCCACATCGACTTCCCGACGCCGAACGAGGAGGAGCGCGAGCTCCTCTGGCGCTCGATGATCCCGTCCTCGGCGCCGGTCGCCGGCCCGCTCGATCTCACGGCCCTCGCCGACCGCTTCAAGATGAGCGGCGGCTACATCAAGAACGCCGTCGTGCGCGCGGCCTACCTGGCGGCCCGCTCCCCGGAGCGCGCCCTCTCGCAGGCGCTGCTCGAGCGCGCCGCGCGGCTCGAGCTCGAGGAGATGGGCAAGCTGCTCTGAGCGTCCGCCCCCGCGCCCCCGCTCTGTTCTCGAGGCGCCGGGGCTGGGACTCGCGGTGCCCAACCCGTCGCGTATGCTGTGAGCCGTGAATCCGCTCAAGGCTCACGTCGTGAACGGCCGGATCGTCGTCGACGAGCCGGTCGATCTCCCCGAGGGCACCGAGCTCCGTCTCTATCTGTACGACGTCGCGACGGACTCGATGATCGCGGAGGAGCGGGCCGCCCTCGAGCGCGCCCTCGAGCGCAGCCTCGCGCAGGCGGACGCCGGGGAGCTCATCGAAGCCGGCGAGGTGCTAGCCGAGCTCGAACAGCGTCCGTGAGAGTCCGCTTCACATCGGACACTCGTGCTTGGAGGCATTTTCAGTCACCTTGTCGGAGTCGGCTGGTCGTAGTCGACTGATCAACCGTGGCGTTCCAGCTTTAAGTGGAGCAAAGTGCTGCACTTCACAATGCCAGCTTCAGCATTCAATCCACGCTGTGTCAAGCGTCTGCCGTGGAGCAAAATACTGCATTACGCAAGTTCAGGTATCGTTATCCGAATCAGGCTTGCTCGAAATCGGTCGTCGTTCTAGCGTGTGCCAGTGTTGGAAGACACCCAGGTCGGCGCCTACCGTGCTGCGCAGGACGGGCAGGTGGCACTTCGTTCAACGGTGCGTTGGCGTAAGTTCTCAGTTGGAGGAACCGATGGATTCACTTCTGTCTCGTGTGTTGCTCGGCGTAGGTGTCACTATGGTGCTAATGCTCCACCACGTGACGACCGGCGATGCGCAACCCAGTTCACAAGCTCCGGTATCGACCGATACAGACAGGAGAGCCGCTAGGAAGCTCGTTGACGAAGGGATCGCGGCACAGAGTGCGAGCCATTATGACAAGGCAATAGAACTCTACCAAAAGGCATTCGCACTCGTTCCGCATCCAATCCTGCTATTCAACATCGCACAGGCGTACCGGCTCGCTAGTCGATCGGATCAGGCGATGCCATTTTACGAACGCTATTTGACGCTCGAGCCTAACGGAGCACAGTCCACTGCTGCGCGTACAATCCTCGCTGGGCTCTATTTTAACCATGCACTTGCCCAGCGTAACTTCGGCCAAGAAGTTGAGGCACGAGAAAGCCTGGAGCGCGCTCTGCAGCATGGTGAAGCATCACTGGATTCAGGACAGCTTCAAGAAGCCCAGAAACAGCTTCGAGAGATAGAACGCCAGCTCGGGCGGATACGTGTGACGTGTCAGACCAAAGGAGCTGAAGTCACGTTGGATGGCAAAGCGTTGTTTACTGGCCCGGGTAGCTATCAGGTATGGGTTAAGGCGGAGGAACATAAGTTTGTAGTTAAAAAGGCGGGTTACCTACCTGACACCAGGAAAGTGGTGGCTGCATCAGGGGAAATCCAAACTATCGAGTTGAGGCTAGTTGCGCTGAGTGAAAGGACCGACGGGACCGACACGACCGAAACCAACCGGCGCTGGGCCAAGTGGAAGCCATGGGCAGTGGCCGCGGCAGGAGGTGCGCTCGCGATGGCGAGCGGCTGGCTCCATATGCTCGCCGTCAGGAACTTCAACGACTATGATCGGGAGTTTCTGCTGTTGGATTGCACGGCCAATCCGGATCCAGTGTTTCCGGGATGTCCGAAGGACAGCATTCCATCGAGGCTGAATGTACGGTTGGTCCTCGCCAGGCGAGAGCAGAAGATCGCTCTTGGCGGGTACATAGTGGGCGGCTCATTGATCGCTACCGGCATCATCCTCTCATATCTGAACCGGCCGCACATGGAGCAGGGATTCCAAGACTCATCCTTCAGAAAAGTTGCAGTCATTCCAGTGCTGTCTACTGATTCGATTAGTGTCGCATTGAGCGGAAACTATTGAGCGGTAAATGTCAATGCATCGAGCTAAGTCGAAAATCGAAATTGGCAGTAAAATTCGAGTCTGCCGCCAAGTGCACAGCTTTGGCGTGGTGCTGATTGCAATCATGGCAGTGGCAACCCTGAATGGCTCGTGTATTCGCGACACCAAGACCACCCTGTGCGAGGCGACTGGCCTGCGTTGTAGGCCGGGGCAGATCTGTGCTTCCGGTCAGGGCGTCTGCATCGATATTGGCGGGTGCGGTGATGGAGTAACGGATGAGGACGAAGTGTGTGATGATGGAAATATCATAAATGGGGATGGTTGTAGCGCAGATTGTAGCTCGAATGAGGTCTGTGGAAATGGTATCATCGAGGTCAGTGAGGGAGAAACCTGTGACGATGGCAATAGTATGGGTGGAGATGGCTGTAGTCGCGACTGTCACGCTGAGGTTTGTGGCAACCAAGTAATTGACAGAGAAGCTGGTGAAGTTTGTGATGATGGGAATAGCGAATCTTTGGATGGCTGTCGCGAGGATTGTAGGTCTATTGAAGTATGTGGAAATGGTGTGATCGACTCTCATTTGGGCGAGCAGTGTGAATTCATGGAGAGGCCGTTCCCGAATCCTCCTCCTGATACTGTCGTCTGTGATAGAGATTGTACTCTCCCGGAATGTGGCGATGGGCACCTCAATCCGGCAGTGGAAGTGTGCGACCGGGGTCCTCCACAGATTGGGTGCCCCGGGAAAACATGCAACAGTACTTGTTCTGCTTGTATCTGATGTCGGGTTACTTCGCGTGCTGGTGCGCGCCGCTCCTTCGGCGAGGAGCCGGGGCTCGCGGTGCTCAAGCCGTCGTGCATGTTGGAGTCGTGAATGCGCTCAAGGCCCACGTAGTAAACGGCCAAATCGTCGTCGTCGAGCCGGTTGAGCTTTCCGAGGCGCGCCGAGCTCCGCTTCTACCTGTATGACATCGCGGCGGACGCGATGACCGCGGGGAATCCGGCCGCGTTCGATCGCGCCCCCGAGCGCAGCCTCACACAGACGGACGCCGGGGAGTTCATTGAAGCCGACGAGGTGCTGGCCGAGTTCGAACAGCCAGCCGCCGTGAGGATCCGCTTCACGCCGGAGGCGAGGGGGTTGTTGTCTTGGGGCCGATCAGGCTGTCGGCGATGCCGGTTCACGTCGCGCTCCTTGAGCCGGACTTGGACGGCGTGCACGTCCTCTGCATCGTTGACGCCGTCACGGCCGACGGGCCGACGGGCCCGCAAGGTGGATCCGAGCCTGCGCTGGCTCGACGAGGAGATCGCTCGCCGGCCACGCTCAAAGCGGCGGAATCACGCGAAGTAGCCTCGGAGCCGACGGGGCCGACGGGCTTCTTGATGTGGTCCTTGCCCTCGCCGCCCTCGCCGGTGGGCTGCTTGTCGCCGTCGTCGTCCTTCTTGGTGTCGTCGACACCGAACGAGGAGGAGCGCGAGCTCCTCTGGCGCTTGATGAACCCGGCCTCTCCTCCGACCTGCGGCCAGCTTGATCTCACGGCTCACGGTCTTCGCCGAGCGGTTCAAGATGAGCGGCGGCGACATCAAGAACACCCGTCGTGCGAGCACGGCGTACCTGGCGGCGCGGTCTCGGAGCGCGCAGTCGCAGGTGCGGCTCGAGTTCGCCGCGCGGCTCGAGCTGAGGAGATGGACAAGCTGCTCTGAGCGCCAGCGCCCGCCGGCACATCCGCCCGAGGCTCGCATCAACCGTCAGCTACCTCCACAGCTTACGGCATGGTACCTTCGAGCTTGCTCGGACCGCGTGGCTGTTCAGGTTAAAGTCCTCTTTCGGCACAACGGTAGATGAACTGTCCAGATTGCACTTACGAGATTCCGGATGAGCTGGCTCAATGTCCACATTGCGCACGGCCTGCGCACTTTCCCAACGTCCGTCAGGCAGCTCAGCAGACGGAGATCGATGCAGTAGATGGGCGATACCAGCTCGCCGTAGCCACCGCAGCCAAGGATGGCTGTGCGGACCAAGCGCGAGCGTTCGAGTCGGCCGCGGCAACGAGCCGCGCGGTGATCGGCCGCCCGGTCGAAGAGGCGCTTCGCCTTGCGAAGGCAGATAACCACGGTTACGCGTCGTTCTGGGAGCTGCTGCACGCAGGGGTTCGCTTACCCGAAGGTAGTCGGTGGGATCGAGCGCGAGGCCTCGCTGACACGGAACTCTTCGGGGCGTTTCGCGATCACATCCGGTTCGCCGCGCTTTCGTTGGATGGCACTTGCCTGTCGCACTACGGTGCGGTCTCGCTGGAGCTGAAGGAAGACATGATCGCGCACCGGTCGACCGTCTTCGAAGAGAACTCCGCGGTGTTCTTCGAGCACAGGCGTCAACGTGGCGAGGAGCCCCCGAAGATCGCGGGGCATCGAGCTCATTGGAACGACCGTGGCAAGCTGGCGCTCGCCAAGCACGGGCACGAGCTGACTCCGACCACGACCGGCAAGGACTTCGCCTCGATGCTCCTTCGCTCTGGTCCTACGTCGGCCGAAGATGTCTTCATCGAAGTGCACATCTACGGGTCGCTCACACGGCGAAGCCTCGCGCGTGTCACCGTTGATTCGGCACAGACGTCTCCATCGATAATCGCTGATCTGCGGGACCGCCTCACCGAGATCAACATCCCAGTGGAGGAGCGCTGATGGATGCCATTGTCTCGGGCAGCGCGAACGTCGCGCTCCTCATCGAGGGGAGCAACCTCTGGTCGTTGAAGCGGACGAGCGCGGGTGTCGAGCGTATCCCGCAGTCGCAGGACCTGAGCTACATTCTTGGAGACGCCAGCGATCTCTCATTTCTCGAGGACACCAACGAAGCCGCTACGCTGCACGAACTGGATCTCGCTCATGCAGGAGTCAAGGCGATCCATCTGGCCCTGATGTTGTGTGATCCTGAGACTTCACCAGAAGCCGCTCGATTAGGCGCTTCTGAGCTCGAAATCTTGCTTGTGCGCTCCGAGGTCGCCGCGCGCGCCGAGAGAATCCTGGATGCGAAGCCTATGCCCACTCCCCTGGATTTAGGAATCGCTGTGGCTCGATGTCATTCGTACGAGCGTATAGAGGCCAAAGCCTTCTTCGCGCGTCTCGCAGCACGGCAGTCAGTGATCGGCGAAGTTCGTCGAGCTTGGGATGCGCTGCCTGGTTCCTTGTTTGCGCAGGGAGAACGTGCCTTTGTCGACAGCCTGTTTGCCCGCGAGGGCGTGTTTCGCTCTCTCGTGCACGCACAGCGGGGTGGCGCGGACCTGAAGGAGTGGGTCGCCAAGCACGTGCTCAGCCCTGCTTTGAGACGTTATCGTGCGGAGCGGTTGTTGCCTGCCTGGGTGGATGTGTTGGCGGCTCTCAAGGAGAATCGAGATTCTAAGCCGGGCGTAAACGTGTTAGAGCGGATACTCTTTAGCCATAAAGAGGAGGTGTCGGATCCACGCGAATTGGCTGAACGCAAGCCGAGTAGTTTCCTTGCGAAAATTCGGCCTAAGCTCCTTATTCCAATATTATTAGTATTGCTCTGGATGTTGATCATTGTATCCTTGGTGTTCGTGGGCTTGGAGCTAATCCCTGCAGTGCTTCGAAAACCCTTGGAGATAATGCTGATTGTGCTATCCTCGTATAATATTATGATTCAGCTCATACGCAGATTTACGCATTAAACTCTAGCGATGCTGTGGCCTGAGTGCTTCTCGTGAAGGTCGAACATGGAGTGGCTTGATCAATTCAAGTAGACGCCTCAAGCTTCTGAGGAGCAGTAGATTCAAAGGTGCAGATCTTTTCGGGCAAACGAAACCGATTCCGCGCACTTGGATCAGCGTCCATCCGCGCGAGCACGTCATACGTCGGCAACTACCACTCGACGATCCGCGTCGCGCGTCGTGACCACGACGTCGAGGTGCGGGCATCCCTCGTCGAGAACAGGCCAAAGCGCTTGTAGATGCTGGACGACACTTGGACGCTCGTCGGGTGCCTGAACGGCGGCACAACCGATCGAAATGGCTACCGTTTTTGCTCTGCCCGAAAAGAGCCGCACCCTAGATTCATAGATTCATATCAGCAAGTCACGACCGATGCATGGCCAGAGTCGCCCTGGACTGTTAAACAAGCTGGGTACGAGACTCTGCCGCCTTGCAATGATGAGAATGCAGCGCGGGCCAGCCCCAAACTGCTGAGGTTGGCACTGCGAGCTGACTAACGGCGGCGGTAGAAGCGGGGCGATACGGCGCTACGGGCTGAACCACTTCTTGTGCTCGAGGTCGAGGTGGTTCCAGCTGACGTTGTTCTCGCCGGCGCCCGGGTAGAGGTCGGGTTTCGCCTTGACGGCCTTGCGGACGGCCTCGGCGGACATGCCCTCGCAGTGGAAGTCGGTGGCCATGCCGCGCAGGTGCGCCGAGTTGGAGGCGCCGCCGATCTGGGCGTTGTACTTGGGCGGGCGCAGCCAGCAGTGGATCACGATCTTCTTGCCGACGTGGTCCTCGACCTTCTGCAGCGCCGCGGCCTGCTTCTCGATGTTCTTCAGGACCGTGTCCATGTCGGTGTTGGTCACGTCGCTGGGCTTGGCGTGGCGGCCCCACGAGGGCAGCCAGAGCGCGTCGTGCCACGTGAAGCCGGAGCCGGGGATGCCGGCCTTGAAGTTCTTCGCGATCGCCGCGTAGGACGGCGTGTCCTGATCGTTGTCGGGCCCGTCCTTCTTGGCGTCCTCTTCCTGCTTCTCGTTGCGCGGATCGGTCTTCGCCTCGTCGGGCTTGGCGGCCTCCTTCTTGGGGTCCGCCGTGACGGTGACCTTGCCGCTCTCGCCGAAGAGGTGCTTCTCCGTGTTCTTGCCGGGTGAGATCAGGCCGTCGGGGTGCGTCAGGAACGTCGACTGGAACTCCTCGATGGCGCCGATCGTCTTGGGGCCGATCTGGCTGTCGGCCGTGCCAGGGTTCACACCGCGCTCCTTGAGCCGGATCTGGACGGCGTGCACGTCCTCGGCGTTGTTGACGCCGCCACGGCCGACGGACTTCTTGATGTGATTGTCGTCCTGGCCGCCACCGCCGCCGGTGGGCTTGTCGGCGTCGTCCTCTTTCTTCGTGTCGCCGCTGGGGCCCTCGCCGGCCGCGGCGAACGGATCGTGGCTGTCCACGTAATCCATCTTTGCCTTGATCTCGGCAGTGTAATCGTGGCTGACGCGCTTGCCGGACTTGTCCGTGAACGTGCTGATCATCGACGCGTTCGGGCCACCGTTCTTCAGCGCCTTGATCGCGTTGCCCTGGCCAGCGTTGTACGCGTAGAGGATCGCGCGCCACTTGTGCGGCTCGTCCATCTGGCCCCAGATCTGCGGGACGCCGGCTTTGACGGCCACGGCCTTGCTCAGCATGGTCTCCGCGCCGGCCGTCAGGTTGGCCTTCGCGTCACGCCACTTGCTGTGCTGCATGTTGTAGTCGAGGCCCTTCGAGTTGTCCCAGCCGATGGCCTTCGCGACGCCGGGATCGAGCTGTCCCTTGTACGGCGTGATCTGCATGATGCCGAGGCCGTTGTCGAAGCTCTTGGCGTTGAGCGGATCCTTGTTCGCCGCCTCCTGCATCGCCGTCGCGAGCAAGACCTCGGGCCGGAAGTTGAGCCCCATGGGCTTGAACTTCGGCGCGAGCTCGTTGGCGACCTCCACCATCTCGTCGAACCACGGCGAGAGCAGGTTCTCCTTCGTGCCGAGCGCGTCCTTGCCGCCAGGCTTCGAGTTGGTGACGCCGTCGCCGTCCGGATCCTGCTGCTTGCCGGCTTGCTGCGCGGGCGCTGCCTGCAGCTGGTCTTCGTCCTGGTTCTGACGACGGGTCGCTTCCTGCTCCATGGGGGTTCGCATCTTACGCCGGCTGGGCCCCGCGCCTCCCCCCGTTGTGGCGGCTCGGGCGGCGGGGCGCGGCGGCGGAACTGCTTGGAATCGCTGATCTCGCGCTTACAGCACGGCCAAGGCCAGGCTGCGGCGGGCGGTGGCGGCGACCGGCGGCAGGGCCGCGGCCGCGGGAGCCGGCGCGAGCAGCGGCTGGCCGCGCTGCGGGCGCCACCCGTCGAGTCGGCTGGCGTGGTGCGCGAACGCGATGGGGCACGTCGACGCGCACGGCTTGGGGGCGTTGAACGCCTGGCGGATATCGTCGACGGTGTATGAGAGCAGCGGCGTGCCGGGGTTGCCCATGCGGGGCTGGCAGAGATGCACGAGCCCGTCCTCGCAGATCATGAACGTGCGCGCGCCGGCGCGGCACTTCCACTCGATGGTGCCGTGATCGAGCAGCGTCTGCGTGTAGTCGTCGTCGAGGTACCGCGGCAGCCGGCGGCCGAGCGCGCGGATCTCCTGGTAGACCTCGCGCGTCCGCGGCGAGGGCGGGGCGAGCGCGCCGCTCGCTTCGCGCACGAGCGAGCAGTTGGTCTCGAAGCCGTACGCGGTGCACGCGCGCGCGACCTCGAGCGCCTGCTCGGGCGCGCTCGAGCCGAGCACGGTGTTGATGCGGACGCGGAACCGCGCGCGCTTCGCGAGGAGCCGGAGCTTGGGTCGCAGCGGCCGGAGCGACTTCTTCGAGACGGCGTTGGGCAGCGCGTTGTCGATGCTGAGCTGCATGGCGTACAGCCCGGCGGCGTTGAGCTCCTCGACGAGCTTCGGCGTCAATAAATACCCGTTGGTGTTGAGCAGCGGGATCATGCCGCGCGCGCGGACGTGGCGGACGAGCGCGACGATGTCGGGGTGCAGCAGCGACTCGCCGCCGGTGAGCGTCACGAAGATCGAGCGCAGCTTCGCGAGGTGATCGATCCGCGCCTCGAGCACCTCGCGCGGGACGGGCGGCGAGACCTTGTCGTACTCGAAGCAGTAGCCGCAGCTGAGGTTGCAGCGCCGCGTGACGACGAGGTGCGTGACGATGGGGCGATCGGGATCGAGCGCGGCGGCGGCGAGGCGGGCGGCGATGGCGAGATCGGTGGCGCGGAGGCGGCGGCGGAGCCTGGGCTGCTCGAGCGGGACGAGGTCAGTCATGTGGTCGAACCTTTGCCAGTGCCGTGCCGCGGGCCAAGTGCGCGACGCTATTCGGCGCCAGGCGCGATGAGCTCGGCTCGATGTCGATTCTTGAGCGTCAGCGGTGGAAGCTTCATCGCGATCACCGCGGGGACGATCACGAACGCGGCGGCCATGCACGTGAGCTCGCCGAGGAGCGACGCGATGCCGAAGCCGCGGATGGCGAGGTTGTCGCTGGCGAGGAGCGACAGGTAGCCAATCATCGTCGTGAGCGAGCACAGGAGCACGGCGCCGCCGGTGGAGCGCAGCGCGACGACGGGATCGTCGTCGGCGGCGCGCGCGGCGACGTTGATGGCGTAGTCGACGCCGAGGCCGAGCGTGATGGGCAGCGCGACGAAGTCGAGGAACGTGATGCGCAGGCCGCCGAGCGCGGACGCGGCGACCATCACGAGGCTGCCGGCGAACGTGGCGGCGAGCGCGGCGGCGGCGCGTCGCGAGCGGCCAGCGACGGCGAGGACCATGAGCGCGATGCCGAGCGCGGCGATCCACGTGACGAGCGGGCCGTCCTCCTGGATCTGGAGCAGCACGTCGGCGAACAGCACGGCGGCGCCAGCGGCGGACGCGGTCTCGCCGCCGGGGAGCTTCACGTCGCGCACGGACGCGGCGAACTGGATGAGGTCGCGGCCGTCCTGCTCGTCGAAGCGCGCGCCGGGACGGACGGCGACGATGAGGCCGGTATCGCCGTTCTTCTCGGTGAGCCGGCGCGCGATCGACGGGGGCAGGTCGGCGGCGGTGATCGCGCGGAGATCGTCGGGCGGGCGCAGCGCGAGGAGCTCGGCGCGCTGGGTATCGGGGAGCTCGGGAGCGATCTGATCGATCCCGGCGCGCAGGGCGGCGAGCTCGGCGAGCCGCGCGGCCTGGTCGGGCGGCACGACGTCGAGGATCGAGGTCACGCGGCCGACGGTGGGATCGATCGCGGCGCGCGCGCGCAGCGCCTCGACGACGGCGGGCACCTGCTCGGGGCGATCGAGCGCGACGTACGTCTGGCCGCCCATCCCGGCGAGCCCGCGCCCGACGGCCTCGTTGGAGATCCGCAGCCACTCGCGCGCGGTGCGGGCGTCGGGCGCGTCGGAGCGCAGCTGCGTCAGATCGTACTCGTACGGGTCATTGGCCACGAACCGCCACGCGACGGCGCCGGACGCGAGCACGACGGCGCCAGCAACGGCGAGCGCGACGGCGGGCCGGCGCACGGCGAACACCCGCACGACGAGCCGGCCGAACCAGGGCGACGGCTCGGGACCGGACGGCGAGAACCGCAGGACGAGCGCGGGCAGGAGCACGAACGAGCTGATCCAGCACACGAGCATGCCGGCGCCGCCGATCCGCGCGAAGTCGGCGAAGCCGCGGAACTGGGTGACGGCGAGCGCGCCGAACGCGAGCGCGGCGCCGAGCGAGGCGACGAGCGTGGGGACGAGCGACGTGGCGAGCGCGGTGGCCATCGCGGCGGCGGGTGCCTGGGCGCGGCGCTCCTCGAGGTAACGCGCGACGAGCAAGATGCCGTAGTTGACGCCGTTGCCGGCGATGATGGCGCCGAGGAACGCGGTGGCGGCGTTCAGGTGGCCGACGGTGAGCGCGGCGGTGCCGAGCGCGAGCAGCGTGCCAGCGGCGATGTTGATCCCGAGCAGCGCGAGCAGCCGCGCGCGGCGGAAGTACGCGTAGACGACGAGCGCGACGAGCAGCGCGGTGATGAGGCTCGACAGCACGATGCCGCGCACGAGCGCGGCGTGCTCGGCGATCGTGACGGGCGCGCCGCCGGCGAACCCGATCTCGACGCCGGGGTGCGCGGCGCGGATCTGCCCGGCGAGCGCCTCGAGCTGGGCCATGAGCTGCCGATCGCGCTCGATGTCGGTGGCGGCGAACGCGGTGCGGATCGCGAGCACCTGCGTCTGCCCGTCGGCGCTGACGTACGCCGAGCGGCCGAGCGCGGCCTCGGCGTCGCGCCGCTTCGCGCGCAGCCGCGCGAGCTCGGGGGGCTCGGCGGTGGGCGCGGCGGGCGCGTCGTCGAGGTCGATGAACAGCGGGTTGGCGCGCAGCTTGGCCTGCTCGATGTGGCGATCGAGCGCGGCGCGCGCCTCGCGCAGCTCCTCGAGCGGCACGAACAGGTGGCGGTGCGCCCCGATGAACGCGCGCACGTCGCTGTCATCGGCCTCGACGCGCTCGACGAGCGAGGGATCGAGCGCGCGGGCGCCATCGATCGCGAGCTGGCCGGCGGCGGCGCGGACGGCCGTGTCCGGATACCGGACGATCATCAGCATGACGTCGCGGGCGGGCATGCGCGCGGCGAGCGCCTCGGCGTCGCGCACCGACGGCGCGTCGCCGGGCAGGAGGTACGCGAGATCGGACTTGAGCGGCAGGTGGAAGATCACGAGGTAGGCGGCGGCGGCGACGGCGAGCGCCGCGCCGGCGAACACGGCGCGGGTGTGGCGGGCGAGCCAGCCGACGTACCTCGCGGAACGATTGCGATCGGGCATGGTCGGACCATTCGCGCAAGCGGCGTGCCGCGCCGCGGCGCGGGTAAGTCCTGGCAGATCCGTGCGGATCCGTCGAAGGTTCGCCGGCACGTGCCGGCGGCCTGACACCAGAGCGGCAGATCGCGACAGGATGCGGGCATGTCGCTCCCGAGAAAACCTGCCCAGATCGTCCGCGCCGCGGAAGCGGCCGCGCGCAGCGGCACCTTCCAGCACCCGTGGAACCCGCAGTCAGAGATGACGGGCTCGCTCTTGAGCCGCGCCGCGGGCCTCGAGCGCGCGCCGGTCAATCTGCTCCGCATCCCGCCGGGGAAGGAGTCGTTCACCTATCACGCGCACCTGCACGAGGAGGAGTGGATCTATGTCCTCTCGGGGCGGGCGGTGGTCCAGAGCGGCGAGACGGTGCACGAGATCGCGGCGGGGGACTTCGTCGCGTTCCCGACGCCGTCGGAGCCGCACATCCTGCGCAACACGTCGGCGGAGGACGTGGTCTACCTGACGGGCGGCGAGCGCGCGCCGTTCGACGTGGCCGACTACCCGCGCGAAGGCAAGCGCATGGTCCGCCTGGGCGACCGCGCGACGGTCTACGATCTGGCGAGCGGCACGCCGTTCCCGTTCCCGGGCACCGAGCCGCTCTGAGCCGGCGCTGGGCGCGCTGGGCGTTACCGCACTTCGAGCTTGCCGAGGCCGAACTCGCCCTGGTTCACGTAGTCATCGCCGAACTGATCGCGGATCGCCGCGCGGAACAGCGGCGACGGCAGCGCGCCGTCGAACACCGGACCGACGGTGGCGGCGGCCTGGAGCTTGAGCCGCACCGAGTAGAAGATCTGGCCGGGCAACGCCTCGCTCGACTGGTCGAAGTTCGTTCCGGCGATGCGCTTGCGCGAGGCCACCGTGTACAGCACGTTGTCGCTGCCAAGCTTCCCGGCGGCGGCGGGCGTGCCGGTCCCCAGAGGCAAGGTCGCGCTGGGCACGAACAGCACCGTGTCACCGGTCACCCGCGTCGTGTCGAGCGGCAGGTTCATGCCGACCGTGAACACGGCGGGGCCGCCGAGGAAGTAGCCGGAGCGCTCGAGCTTCTCGTTCGCGATCAGATCGAGCTGCACGACCTGCGCGTTCGACGCGGCGGCGTTCACGACGAGCCGGACGCGGCCGCTCGGGGGCGCGGTGTAGACGAGGCCGTGGACCACGCTCTGCGCGGTGCCGGGCGCGGCGGCGCCGCCGCTCGCGGTGACGATCTGGTTCCCGAGCGTCATGAACGTGGCGCTCGTCGAGCCGATGCCGCTCTCGCTGCCGGTGAACGTGATGGGCGCGGGGGTCACGGCGCCGGTCCCGCTGTCCGAGCTGGTGAAGCTGACGGTGCCGGCGAAGCTCGTGATCGGGTTATCGAACTCGTCCTTCACGGCCACGCCGACGGCCACGGGGTACCCGGCGTTGGCGTGCCCGGGCAGGTTCACGAGGAGGATCGGCGCGGCCGGCGTGACCGCGATGTCCGCGGTGCACGCGAGGCTCGGGGTCGCGATGTCCGTGGCGGTCACCGTCTGTCCGCCGGCCGTGAACAGCGACGTCGGGAACGCGTGGCGGCCGCGGTCGACGAGCGGGTTGTACGTGACGTTCGGCGGCAGCGTGGCGCGGATGTCCGTCGCGGTCAGCCGCACCGTGCCGGCGTAGCCGGTGGCCACGTTGTCGAACAGGTCGTGCATCTCGACGGTGAGGCCGACGACCGCGCCGGCCGTGGCCGACGCTGGCCCCTGGCTGATGATGCAGCTCACCGCGGGCGCGGCGTTGACGCGCCAGCTCGCCGCCCCGGCCAGCGACAGGGCGACGGTGTCGGAGACCGTCACGGTCTCGACGCCCGCGGTCTTGAGCGTGACGTTGAAGGTGTGCACGCCGGCGTCGGCGGCGGTGAACGTGTAGTCGGCGGGCAAGGTCGCGATCAGGTCATCGGATGTAAAGTGGACCGTGCCGGTGTAGCCGGTGGCCGTGTTGCCGTAGCGGTCGAGCACCCGGGCGGTGAACGCTTCTGCGGTCCCCGCGATCGTGAACGCGTTGGCGGGCGTGACGGTGAGCTGGAACGGCGACGCGTGGGCGATGGTCACGGTGGAGGTGCCGACGGAGGCGATGCCGCCGCCGGAGGCGTCGGCCACGGTGGCGAAGTGGGGGCCGACCTTGGTGAACGCGATGCTCGCGATGCGCACGCCGCCGGTGAACCCGCCGGGCGCGGGCAGGACGTCGGTCGGATCTGTCGAGGTCAGCGCCACCTGGCCGGCATGCGTGGTGGCGAGGTTGCCGAACGCGTCCTTCGCGGTGATCGCGAGCGAGAGCGGCTGGCCGGCCTCCGCCGTGGCGGGCAGCGCCGCGAGCTCGTAGACGCTCGTCGCCGCGTGCCGCACGGTGAGCGTGGCCTGGCCCTGCAGCCCGACGTGCTGCGGGTCGGCGGCGTTCAGGGTGCCGAGGCCCGCCGTCTTGAAGGTGACCATCACCTGCTTGACGCCGGCCTCGGCCGCCTCGAACGAGACGTCCGCGGGGAGCACCGCCGCGGCGTCCGAGCTCGTGAGGCGGATCGTGCCGCGGAATCCGACCGCGGCGTTGCCGTCGCCGGTGCGCACGGACAGGGTGACGGCGACGGGCACACCGGCGGTCGGCGTGGTGGTCGCGGGCTCGATCCGGAGCTCGGTGCCGGAGCGCGGGCCGACCGTGACGGTCACGGTCGCCTCCGCCGTGGCCTTGCCCTTCCGGGCGGTCAGCTGGTAGCTGGTCGTGGCGGACGGGCTGACCATGGCCTCGGTCCTGCCGGTCACGTCGCCGACGGACGCGATCGTGACCTCCGCGTTCGGCGGATCGATGGCGAACAGGAGGCGCGTCGAGCCGCCGGCCTCGATGGCGTCGGGTGCGGCCTCGAACAGCGTGATCGAGACGTGATCGCCGTTGTCGCCGCACGCGGCGAGGCCGGCGGCGGCGGCGGCGGCGAGCGCCAGGACGAGGATCTGGAGCAGGCGGTTCACGGCGCACCTCCGAACTTCCCGAGCAGGGCATCGAGGTCGTTGTCGTCGAGGGTCGACGACGCGCCGGACTCCGACATGTTCATCACGGAGTCGTAGTACGGGATCTCGCCCGGGGTCCCCGTGGTGGTCGTCCGGCTCGTCAGGTTCGCGACGTCGAGGAAGTCGATGACGCCGTTCCCGTCGAAGTCGCCGTTGCCGATGGCGCCTCCGGCGGGGTCGGAGCGCGGTAAGAGCTCCCAGATCCCGCGGCCGTACACGGCGGCGCGGAGCAGCGAGCCGTTGCGCGCGATGAACAGGTCCTGGACGCGCACCATCGGCAGATTGTCGCCGTAGCGCGTCCACGTCTGGCCGAGATCCGTCGAGCGGTAGAGGCCGAGATCGGTGGCGGCGTACAGCGTCTGATCGGTGGGATCGCTGGGATCGAACCGGACGACGTACACGCGCACGTTCGGCAGGTCGAAGCCGGTGCCGTTGCCGTGGAGCGGCGTCCACGTCTGGCCGCCGTTGTTGGTCATGAACACGTGGCCGGTGGTGGGCGAGATCGGCGTCGGCGGGGTGGTCACCGGCGCGGTGACGAAGTCGCCGATGCTCGACACGATGTACGTCTGCGTGACGTCGGTGCCGCCGAGGTGCGTCGGATCGCGCGGGAACGTGATCGAGGCGGTGTTCTGGACCTGCTGGACACCGACCTGCGGGATCGTCTTCGACGTGATGACGGAGACCACGCCGTTCGGATCGTTCCGATCGACGAGCACGGCGAAGCAGCCGCCGCTGAGCGGCAGGCCGTACACGCGCGACGGCACGCCGCCGATCATGTACGTGAACGGCGACACCGTCGGGCCGCCCGCGCGGATGCTGCGCACGCCGGTCGTGCCGCAGCCGACGTAGCCGCCGGGGGCGGCGGGCGGCGGCGACGTGGTCAGCCGCCGGATCATGGGGATGTTCCCGGGGAGCGCGGACATCTTCCACAGGTTGTAGGTCGAGTTCGTGACCACGCTGGACTCGGCGTCGTAGACGGACGCGAACCGGGTCGAGAAGGTGCCGTTCGTGTCGCCGGTCGGCAGCGTCGGCTGCGCGTCGTACCAGGACCGGAACTCGCTGCCGTTCACGACGCGCGTCGCGCGCGAGCACTCGATGCCCGCCTGCGGCCGGCAGAAGATGCGCCGGCCGTTCGCGACGCCCCACAGGGTGACGTTGGTGCCCTTGGTGTCGGTGGCGACGGCGGTGCCGTAGCCGTCGCCGCCCTGGACCTGGTTCCACGCCTTGGGGTACGAGGACAGGTAGTCCTCGGTGTGGCTGACCCGGACGCGCGTCCCGTTGTCCTGCAGGCCGGTCAGGACGATCTGCGAGGTGCCGTACACCGGATCGCCGGAGCCGACCGAGTAGGGCAGGTGCGTGTCGAGCCCGACGTTGGTGTCGTCGAACCAGTGCACGCCGGCGCCCTTGGGGGCCGAGAACACGTCGTAGGAGACGAAGATGCCGCCGTCGCTGCCCGCGATCGCGACGGGCTGGCCGCCCACGCGGGTCACGAGGGACGCGTGCCAGTCGGCGTGCACGTACGGCAGGGGGCCCTCGGTGGCGTTGCCGCGCGCGAGCCAGTGGCCCACGAGGTTCCACGTCGCGCCGCCGTCGATCGTGCGCGCGCCGCACAGGTTGCCGCCGACGAGCACGTTGTTGGGGTTGCCGGGGTCGACGGTGATCGTCAGATCGTAGTTGCTCTGGCCGTGGCCGATGTTCATGTCGCGGCAGTTCGTGTTCGTCGTCGGGTTCGAGACGGTCGTGCTCGCGCCCTGCGCGACGATGCTCCACGTCGCGCCGCCGTTGACGCTCTTGATGACGGCGACGGTCGTGGCGCCCGTCTGATCGGAGGCGATGCCGTAGACGACGGCCGCGTCGGCCGTGGTGGTGCCGGGCACGGCGGCCAGGTTGATCCGGCCCATCGCGCCGTTCGCCGGCAGCGGCAGCGTGCCGCCGACGCGCATGGACGTCCAGGTCGCGCCGCCGTCGGTGCTCTTCCAGACGTCGCCGAGGTTGCCGTTGCCGGTGGGGAGCCCGGTGCACGTCGAGACGAAGAAGCCGGTCGTCGGCTGGTTGAACGACGGCGGGTAGGTGCCCGGGCACGCGTAGTTGCCGCTCACGAGGAACGTGGACTGCCCCGCGGTCGTGCCGGTGTAGACGATGCTGAATCCGCCCTCGAGGACGGCCCCGTGCGGCGCGGTGTTCGGCAGGTCGACGGGCGCGTAGGTCGCGCCGCCGTCGGTCGATCGGAACAGCCCGACGTCGCTGGCGACGAGGATGTTGCTCGGGTTGTTCGGATCGACCTTCACGGTGCGCACGTTGACCGCGTGGACCGTCGCGCCGAGGAGCGTCGTGTCGAGCGCGCGGGGCGCGCCCCAGGTCAGGCCGCCGTCGGTGCTCGCGACCATCACGCCGCCGGGGTTGCCCTCCCAGTAGTCGCCGAGGCCGGCGTGCAGGACGTTCGAGTTGGTCGGATCGATGTCGAACGAGCCGATGAACATCGTGCCGAGCGCGTTGGTGAGCGGCGTCCACGTCGGCGCCGTGACGGTGATGTCGGGCGTCTTCCAGATGCCGCCGCCGATCGCGCCGATGTAGACGGTCGCGGGGTTCGCGGGGTCGGCGCGCAGGGACGCGATGCGGCCGGAGTCGAGGCCCTCGTAGTAGCTGCCGTTCCACTCCGAGAGCGCGCTCTGCGGGCCGAGCCGGAACCACTGGAGCGTCGTCGTGGGCGTGGGCGACGGGCCGCCGGTGTCGGCGAGCCGCTGCGCTGACGCGCTGTAGGCTTGCTCGCGCGCGCGCTGCTGGGCCGCCTCGGCGAGGAGCATCACGGTGCTCTGCTGCGAGATCGGCCCGGTCTCGAGGCGCTGCCACAGCGCCCGGAGCAGCGCGTCATCCTCTTCTTCTTCTTCCTCGTCCTCGAGGTAGAGGCCCTGCAGCGGGGCGGGGCCGTCGTGCCCGGCCGCGATCGCCGCCTTGAGCGCGTCGATCATCGCCTCGCGCTGCGACTGCAGCTGGAGCTGCAGCTGCGTCCCCGACAGCGGGGGGACCGCACGTGCGACCATCCACGTCGACGAGAGGAAAATGATGATGAGTCCGCCGCGCAACAGCGCGCGCTTCCAGCCGCGAGCATCCATAAGGGTCCCCTCCGGCGCGGCTCGATGACCGTGCCAACCCGTTAGCGCCGGGACGTTACTACTGCGCGCGTCTCACATTCAATTGGAGAAGCTCGCATCGCTGCGTCCCCGTGGGCAGCCGGCCGGGTGGGGGGGGATGGTTTTGGTCGGCTGGTCAGGTCGGCTGGCGCGTGGGATCAGCGATCGCAGGTGGGCAGCTCGCCGACGGCGGCGCGCCGCAGGACGATCGACGCCTCGGTCGGCACGTCCGCGGGCAGGCGCAGGATCGGGTACTCGTCGCCGACGTAGACGTAGGCCAGCTCGAGGCTCACCGGCTCGGCCGGCTCGCCGCCGAGCCGGGCGAGCTCGACCCGGACCGTCTGCGACGCGCCGGGCGGGAGCGTCGAGTCCCAGCTCGTGGTCTTGCCGCCGTCCTCGTCGATCTCGAAGCGGCGGCCGAAGGACGCCTGGTACAGCGCCTCGGGCGCCGACGAGCGCCACAGCCGCAGGTCCACGTGGCGGTGGACGTCGCCGGTCGGCACGCTGTGGCCGGCGGCGGCGTTGCGCACGGTGACGCGGAGCGCCTGGTCGGCGGTGGCGGCGGCGGCGGCGGCGGCGCGGGGCTCGCGGCACCACGCGACCTCGAGCGCGCGCTCGAGCATCGCGCTGTCGTATGCGCCGGCGAACGCGTGGCCGTCGCGCGAGCCGTGGCAGGACAGGCAGCCCGCGCGCGCGCGCGCGTACGGCCCCGCCTGGAACGACGCCACGGTGGTCTGCATGGGGTGCGCGGTCATCCGCAGCGCCGCGCCCTCGGGCGACAGCACGGGGAACGTGAACTGGTGGCAGTCGGCGCAGAACGCTGGCGAGCCGAACGTCGGATCGCCGATCGTCTCGTGCGGCGAGCCGGCGCGGCGTGCTCGCGCGACGAGCTTGCCGGCGCGGACGTGGCACGCGGCGCAGTCGACGCCCTGCGCGGCGCGCGGCCCGCGGAGGTCCGACTGCTGCGTGGTCAGCGGTGCGTGGCAGTTCGCGCACCACGGCTGCGGCTTGACCGTGTACTCGGTCTGGAAGATGTCGTTCGTCCACGCGAGCGCGTGGCGGCTGCGCGACCACTCGTCGACGATCGCCGCGTGGCAGCTCGCGCAGCCGCGCGCGTCGAGCAGCGCGTCGAGCAGCGCGCCGGCGGACGCGGGCAGGCCCGGCTCGATGGGCTGCATGCCGCCCGGCCCGCGCACGCGCCAGGCGGGCGAGTCGTCGCCGGCGGTCGCCGCCGCAGGCCCCGGCGCAGGCCCCGGCGCGGTCGCCGCGCCGCAGCCGGCCACCGCCGCCGCGGCGGCCGCCGCTGTCGCGAGCGCGCGGGCGGTGATGAGCGCGGGCGCGCGGGCGGTGATGAGCGCGGGCGCGGTGCGCGCACGGGTGGCGAGCGCTCTCATCTCGGCCTCAACGGTAGACTCGAGACGTCGAGCGCGCTACTGGCAGCGCTCGCTCGTGCAGTCCTGCGTGACGCAGTCGCTGTCGGCCACGCAGCGGGCGCCGTAGGCGCAGGCGTTGCAGTTGCCGCCGCAGTCGACGTCGCTCTCGAGGCCGTCGCGGAGGCCGTCGGTGCAGCTTGGGGCGGTGCAGGTGCCGGCGGCGCAGGTGCCGGACTGGCAGTCGGTGGGGGCGCGGCAGGCGCGCGCGGCGGCGCAGGAGACGGCGCAGCTGCCGCCGCAGTCGACGTCGGTCTCGTCGCCGTCGAGGATGCGGTCGTGGCACCGATCGGCGGGCGGGGTGGTGAGGCAGCGGCCCTCGGCGCAGGGCGTGAGGTGGACCTGGAAGCCGAACGAGAGCAGCAGGCGGCCGCGCAGCTGGAGGTCTGGCGCGAGGAGGGCCTGGATCTGCGTGGCGGCCGCGACCTCGGCGGGCGACACCACGCCGTCGCGATCGGGATCGAGGCCCCGCGAGAAGCCGAGGTGCTCGGCCGGGTTCGAGGTGATCATCTGCGGGATCCCCTGCTGCGCGGCGGCCATCGCGTCCTCGAACAGGATGCCGCCATGCAGCGTCGCGACGTAGCCTTCGCCGTCCGGCGAAAGATCGATCTCGAGCTCGTGCAGCGGCATCTCGATCGGATCGGCTTCGAGGAACACCGGCAGCCGGACCACCGCCTCGCCCGGACGGGACGTCTTCGCCGTGCGGTTCGGGCGAAAGACGCCGCCCTCGAACCGGCCGCCGGTGAGCTGGGCCGCGGCCCCGTCGGCGCCGAAGTACCAGACCGCGACCGTGTCATCGTCCACGAGGTCGTCGGCCTGGAGCTCCAGCGACGAGCCGAGCACGCCTGATCGGATCATGTCGGCGGCGTGGGGCGAGACGTCGTCCTGTCCCTCGAGCGCGGCGATCACGATGCCGAGCTGGTTGTCGGAGACGTTGTCCCCGTTCAGATCGCTGCCCATCGCCATCGCCTGAGCCAGGGTGCGCGGCAGCCGGACGTCGTCGACGACGAACCGGCGCACCTCGCCGGTGAACGGGCCGACGACGATGCCGTCGTCCTCGCTACATCCGCCCGCGAGCGCAGCCGCGAGCGCCGCTACCGGCCACCAGCTCTTCATGCGCCCCAGGGTGTCACGCAGGCGACGCGCCGCGTGGCGGCTCGGTCCGGCAGAGTGCAGCACGGTCCGGCGCGCGCCGCTCCTCGTCGCCATCTCGAAGTGCGAGCGTGCGGTTCCGGGAGCGATCGACCGCTGGCTTGGGTCGTGGTCTACTGCGCCAGTGTCCGAGCCGGAGTCCAGCCAAGATCTGGGGGTGGTCCCTGCGGGTGGTATGGCGGAGGCGCAGCTCGCAGGTGCGGCCTTCTTCGGACCGTCCGGGAAGGCGATCCGTGCGAGGCAGGAGCAAGGATACTGGTGCTGGGCCGCTGCGGTGCAGATGCTCCGCCGTCATCTCGACCTCTCGGCTCGCGCGCAATGCGAGATCGCATCCAGACGACTCGGGAAGCTGTGCTGTGTGGCTCCCTCTCCCTGCGACGTTCAGCTCCCCTTCGACCATGTGACCCGGCTTCTGGAAGAGAATGAGATGCGTTCGGAGAGGAAGCGCGCGCTCCTGGACAAAGAGCGCTTCTTCGCTGAGCTCTTTGCCGGTCGCCCGATCCTCCTGGCCGACATCTTCGAGAACGGCAGGGACGGGCACATGCGCGTCGCGTTCGGCTGGCAGCAGCTCCGTCGCGGCGAGCTCGTAGTGCGCGTGGCCGATCCGGCCAAGGGAGGGGTCGAAAGTATCTTGTTCGAAGAGCTCCAGAGGAGCCGGTGGCGAGAGACCTGGTATCGAATCGAGGTGCTGAATGTCGCGAGTTGATTCATTTCCGAGCGATGCTCTGCAGGAGTTCTCGGTCGATGTGATCGACTGGCTGGAGGCCTCCGAGCTGCCGACCGTGGGGATCGAGACCTCCGCGGCGCCGATCCCGATCTGGGACGTGGCGCCCCGTTTTTCGTTGAGCGAGGCCGCTTCTGACAGCAGCGAATGGCACCATCAGATCCGGAGCGCGAAAGGGGTGGTGGCGTATGCTCGGTCGCGCATCGTGGATGGACGCGCCGAGATCATCGCATTGTCGGAGTCTCCCCTCGCCGAGTCACTCGAAGCGGCGCTAGAGACGGTGCGTGATGCGCCCGATGGCTCCGCGACCCTGCGATTGCTGCGCAGCGAGCGTCATCACACCACGTGCCTCTGGATCCACCGCGAAGGTGGCTCGGATGAGATCATCGTGCTCCAGAGCCAGGCATTGCGTGTGGGGGAACGGCTCGACGAGCAGTCCTTTCTCACGCGGCTCGCCTCTCTGCCGCCGCCGGGGATGATCGCATCGGCTCCTCGTGAGTCGAGGTATCGCGATGTTGAGCTCTGGGGCGAGAATCGAGCAAAGCCTGTTCGGCAGATCGAGCTCTGAATGTACCTGACCGCGCAGAGAGTACGGACGAGGACCGGAGAGGAGGGCGTCAACACGTTCCTCTTCTTGCACCGGGGCGAAGTCATCCCCGGGATGTCCTGGACGGCGCCGGACGTGAAGCTGATCGCCGACCAGCATCCGGGACGGGTCGTCGTGCAGCGCAGGGAGCAGGACTCCGTTGGCAACGACGTCCTCAGTTATCTTGATGTGGTGGCGGAGGACTCGCACGGGATTCCACTGCTGAAGGCAGCCCTCAGCGCCACCAGCTTCGAGCCTGCGCGAGGTGCGGTGTGGTCGGTCGGGCCGGTGTCCTTTCGATTCTTTCGAGCGAACGCGAACTCGCGCGACGATGCCACCGAGTTCCAGGTGCTGCGGGATCATGCGCTGTTTCTGCTACTCACGCCCGGTGCGGTGGCTCGGTCTGCACCCGAGCCTGGGCCTCTCCAGATCATCGCGGCGGATCAGGAGGGACTCGGCGTGATCTACCATCTCGAGCAGGAGGCACAGCGACGACTGCGTCAGCTCCGTCCCGAGTATATCCCTGCATCCCTGCGGGTCGCCTATGAGGATCGCGACTCCATCGTCTCTCTCTGGGGCGAGGAAGAGTTTCATCGGCAGATCGCGCTCGCTCTCACCGGCCTCTCCGAGCGGGATCTCGCCAAGTTCGGCGGCGTGACCGTCACGGACCTTTATCATCAGTTGAGCCCGCAGATCCTCGCCAGGAGCGAAGCGCTGGGCGGCCAGGAAACAGGCGACTGGTTCGGGCCAGAGGACTGGGATGTGCGCACCGCCGACGAGCCGATCCCCACCGGATGGCCCACGGGCGCGCTGTTGCGAGCTGGCGATCTCGCGCTGGATCTCGTCTACATCGAGAGGGCCTGGTATCCCCTGTCCGAAGCTGCAGTCCCAGCGTACTTGCACAGCGCCGGGTTGAAGCGAGGTGAGACCTGGCGGTTCGTCACTCGCTCGCAGCCGAGAGCGGTGTATCGCGTCAGCCTCGGCCCTTCGATCGCCCGGCGACAGGTCGCTGCCGTCTATGGCGACGACGCGGCAGCCCGCGCTCATCCAGACCATCCGACCCTGCAGCTACGAGTCGTACGAGAGTAAACCGGCGCTCCGCCACAGCGCGAGGTAGGCCGGCTCGGTCTCGTCGCGCTCGTCAGCTCCCTCGGTCCGCATCTGTTCTCCGATGTACTCGATCCGCACGCTCGGCGCTCGCGTCCGCGGCCGATCCGGCCCGCCCGGCGCGTTCTCGTGCTAGCGCTCGAGGATGGAGATCTCGCGAGCCTGCCTGCTGCTCCTGGCGCTCGGCTGCGGGAGCGCGCCGGGCACCCCGCCGGCGCCCGCCGCCGCCGCTCCCACCGCCGCGGCCCCCGCCGCCGCCGCCGCCGCGGCGCCCGCCCGCGCCTACCGCGCCACGATCCGCTGGACGAGCCACGGCATCCCGCACGTGACGGCGCAAGACCTCGGCGGCCTCGCGTTCGGCCAGGGCTACGCGTTCGCGACCCACCACGTCTGCGTGCTCGCCGATCAGATCGTGAAGCTGCGCAGCGAGCGCGCGAAGCTCCTCGGCCCCGGCGACGGCGACGCGAACATCGAGAGCGACTTCGGCTGGCTCGCGCTCGAGCTCCGCGAGCAGGCGCGCCGCGCGCTGCCGGCGCTGTCGCCGGAGACCGCGGCGCTCCTCGGCGGCTTCACCGCCGGCTACAACCGGTACCTCACCGACACGCGCCCCGACGCGCTGCCGCCCGACTGCGCGGGCGCCGCCTGGGTCCGCCCGATCGACGAGGTCGACCTGCTCTCCCACTGGATCCAGCTCGGCGTGATCGGCTCGAGCGGCTACTTCCTCGAGGCGATCGCGGCCGCGCAGCCGCCCGGCGCCGGCAAGTCGGCGCGCCGCGCGCCGCTGCCCCCGGCCCCGGATCTCCGCCGCCCCGACGCGCCGGCGAGCAACGGCTGGGCGATCGGCGCCGAGCGCTCCGCGAACGGGCGCGGGATGCTCGTCGCGAACCCGCACTTCCCGTGGGAGGGCGAGCTGCGGTTCTTCGAGTCGCACGTGACGATCCCCGGCACGCTCGACGCCTACGGCGCGTCGCTGCTCGGCGCGCCGCTCGTCCAGATCGGCTTCACCGAGCACCACGCGTGGACGCACACATTCTCGAGCTCGAGCCGCTTCATCCTCTATCGGCTCGAGCTCGATCCGGCGTCGCCCACCCGCTACCGCTACGCGGGCGAGACGCGCGCGATGACGAGCCGCGAGCACGCGATCTCGGTGCGCCAGCCCGACGGCTCGCTGCGCGAGCTGCGGCGCCGCACGTACCGCTCGCACCACGGGCCGATGATCGCGAACGCGCAGCTGCCGTGGACCGCGCAGCACGCGTTCGTGCTGCACGACGTCGCCGGCGGCGCGCTCGGCGCGATCGATCAGTACCTCGCGATGATCCGCGCGCGCGATCTGCCGGCGTTCGAGGCCGCGCTCGCGCGCTGGCAGGCCACCGGCTTCGTCAACACGATCTACGCCGATCGCGAAGGCAACGCGCTCTACGTCGACGGCTCCGCGGTCCCCGACCTCTCGCCAGCGGCGCTCGGCGCGCTGCGGCTCGCGCGCGTGGCGATCCCGGAGCTCGCCGCGGCGTGGAAGCGCGGCGTCGTGATCGCCGACGGCTCGAGCCCGCTGTTCGCGCTCGCCGCCGATCCGGCGTCGCCGCGGCCCGGCGCGATCCCGTACGCGCGCGCGCCGCGGCTCCTGCGCCGGGACTTCGTCGCGAACGCGAACGACTCGTACTGGCTGACGAACCCGGCCGCGCCGCTCACCGGATTCTCGCCGCTCTACGGCGAGCCCGGCACGCCGCCGAGCGCGCGGACGCGCATGAACCTGCGCCTGCTCCAGTCCACCGGCGACGGCTGGCCGGCCGGCGCCGACGGCAAGCTCACGCCCGCCGAGCTCGAGGCGGCGATCCTCGATCACCGCGCGATGACCGCGGAGCTCCTGCGCCCCGCCGTGGTCGCGCGCTGCCGCGACGCCGCGCGCCGCCGGCCCAAGGACGCGGCGAAGCTCGCGCGCGCCTGCGACGTGCTCGCGCAGTGGGACGGCCGCTACGACGTCGAGAGCCGCGGCGCGGTGCTCTGGCGCGAGCTCTTCGCCGCGCAGCGCGACGCGCTCTACGCGCAGCCGTTCGATCCGGCGCGCCCGCTCGACACGCCCGCCGGCCTCGCGCCCGCGCCGAAGACCGGCGACGATCCGGTGATCGCCGCGCTCGCCGGCGCGATCGCCCAGCTCGAGCGCGCGGGCGTCGATCCGTTCGGCGCGCTCGGCGCCGCGCAGTGGGTCGACAAGCGCGGCCGCAAAATCCCGGTCCCCGGCAGCGGCATCGACGAGGGCTCGACGAACCCCGCGTACTTCTCGACGTGGAACACGACGCGGCTGCCGCGCACGACGCGCGGCGACCTCGTCCATGCCGCGACCGGCCTGGTCCGGGGCGGCTACCTCGTCAACTACGGCTCGACGTTCCTCTTGGTCGTCGGCTTCACCGACGCTGGCCCGACGGCCCGCGCGCTGCTCACCTACTCCGCCTCGAGCGATCCGCGCTCGCCGCACTTCACCGATCAGACCGAGCGCTACTCGCGCAAAGAGTGGCGCCCGGCGCTGTTCCGCGCCGCCGACATCGCGGCCGATCCGAGCCTGCGCGTGCAGGAGCTCTGCTCGCCGCGCTGCTAACGCGTGCCTGCGAGCGGGGCGCCCGCGGGGGCGCCTGCCGCCGGGGCGCGCGCCGGCAGCGGCAGCACCGAGGCGATCGCGCCGACGCTCCACGCCGCGAGGAACGCGAGCGCGAGCGGCAGCCAGAACCCGGTGAAGCTGTCCAAGAGCGCGAGGTCGCGCCGGACGACGTTCGCCACGAGGAGCGCGTCGGCCAGCGCCTTCATCGCGGTCCACGCGAGCGCCGTGACGAGCGGCGGTCGCGCGCCGACGGCGCGGTGGTAGCGGCGCGCGAGCAGCCCGAGCCACAGCGGCGCCGTGGTCGCGTGCAGCGTGATCGCCACGTCGACGGGCGCGCCCGCGACGAGCAGGGCCAGCGTCAGCGTCGCGGCGCACAGCGCCCAGCCGACCGCGCCGTACGCGGCGAGGCGGCCGAGCGAGCGGCCGTGCGGCTCGAAGGCCGTGCCGGGCCGCGCCGTGGAGAGCGCGTCCGCGATCTCGTTGGTCCAGGCGCGGATGCGAGACGGGTTGCGCCAGTCGCCAGCGTGCTCCTTGGCCATCGCCTCCACGGCCAGGCCGCGCGCGGTGGCCTCGAGCCGGCCGCCGAACGTGATGTGGCCGAGCGCGCCGACGTGATCCATGAGCGCGCGCACCTGGCGCGGAGGCAGGATGTCGCCGCGATCCGCCGAGTCGTCGAGCGGGCCGCTCGAGAACATCCACACCGGGATCCGGCGCAGAGCCCGCGTGTGGCGCATGACGAACCGGCGCGCGCTGCGGTGCCAGTGGTTTGCGTAGAGCGCGCCGCCGACGATGACCGCGTCGATGTCCTGCAGCGGCGGCGCCTCGGCCGCCGGGACGGCGATGGGCTCGTGCCCGCGCGCGCGCAGCTGCTCCGCGATGATCCGCCCGATGCCGGCCGTGCCGCCGCGCTTCGAGCCCCAGGTGACGAGAACTCGCATGGAGCACCTCCGAGATCTCGTAGTGCAAGCCGAGGACCGATCGTTTCCAGCGCACCGGGCGTTCGAAGCACGCACGGGTTGCGCCCGGGAGCAGCGCCGCCGAAATCGGTGCGGGGCGTGACGGTGATTTGCGCGCTCCTCGCAGCGCGATTCTCTGTACGGAAGCCTTCGTACGGCTGGCTCGATGTGTGCATTGACGTGCGCCCATGTCGCCGCGAATCGACGTGAAGTTTGCACGGATGCTGCCTGATCCGTCCGTGGAAGCCTCCGTGCAGCGATGGGTCGACCGGCTCGGCTGGACGAACATCGCGATCGAGCACGCCTCGGTCTCGATCGAGCGCAGCGCGAGGGGGCGCACGTCGGCGTGCCTCACGCTCGTGCTGTCGGGCGGCAGGGCGCTGAGCACGGCGATCTCTCGATCGGACATCTACGTCGCCGTGGCGGACACGTTCCGTGATGCGCGCAAGCAGCTCCTCGGGCTCGCCGGCGAGCCCACCGGCTCGCGGCTCGCGATCGCCGGATGACGCGAGCGCGCGTGCGTCATCCGGGGGGCCTCGGTGCTCGCGCGCATCGCCCGGCGGCGACGGCGACGGCGGCCGCCGCCGCGTAAGGCATGTGTAAGCCCGCGGCCGCGCGGGCATGAAGCGCGTGCGTTCGACCGTCTCTAGCGCGAGAAAGGTAGAACGCATGCTGAAGAACACGCTCGCTCGCTTCGTCCTCGCCGCCTCGCTGCTCTCGCTGCCCTCGCTGCTCTCGCTGTCTGGGTGCGCCGATCGCGGCGCGCCGCAGATCGTCGCGGTCCCCGCCGCGGAGCTCGAGAAGCCCGGCAACATGACCGTGACCGGGACCGCGGTGCTCGACATCAGCCCGGACTGCGCGGACCTGACGATGACGATCGTCGGGGACGGCGCGCGGCCCGGCCAGGCGACGGCCGCCGTGCAGAAGCAGCAGCAGGCGCTCGTCGATGCGCTGCAGAAGATCGGCGTCGGCGGCACCGATCTCAAGCTCTCGTACCTGCGGCTCGATCCGGTGTACGCGCAGACGATGCTCGGCGTCCAGACGCAGCGGATCACGGGCTACCGCGCCGAGGTGACGGTGACGGCGACGACGAAGCGCTTCGAGCTGGTCGGGCCGATCATGGAGGCGGGGGCGAACGCGGGCGCGAGCTCGATGTCGAGCCAGTTCCGGCGCAGCGATCTGCCGGAGCTGAAGAAGCAGGTGCGCGAGATGGCGCTCAAGGCGGCGAAGGAGAAGGCTTCGCAGACGGCGAAGGCGCTCGGCATCGAGCTCGGCCGCATCGTGACGGTGGCGGAGACGCCGAACGGCATGATGTGGGGCTCGGCGTACTTCCCGCAGGTCGCGAACGAGGCGGCGGTGCGGCCGTCCAGCGGCGCGCTCGGCGGCGCGCTGCAGTCGCTGACGCTCGACGTGACGCTCGGCTTCGAGCTATCGAAGAAGGCGTGAGCGGCGGCCGCGGCTGCAGCGTGGCGTCGCGGCGCGGCCGGGGCTCACAGCGTCGCGCGCATCGTCCAGCTGCCGCCGTGCTCGCCGATGTCCGCGAAGCCGGCGCGCCGGTACAGCTCGCGCGCCGGGTTCGCGGCGGCGACGGACAACGACAGCGCGCGGAAGCCGTCGGCGCGGGCGCGGTCCATCGCGGCGCGGATCAGCCGGCTGCCGATGCCCTTGCGGCGGTGTGGCAGCGCGACCGCCATGGCGAGCTCGGGCGTCGCCTCGTCGACGAAGCCGTACCCTGGCTCGGCCGCCGGAAACAGCCGGTACCACGCCGCGCCGGCCGGCGCTCCGTCGAGCTCGGCCACGACGCCGCCGTCGCCGGGCCGGCCCCACGCCGCGTGATAGCGCCAGAGCGCCGGCTCCGCGAGGACCTGCTCGATCGGCTCCCGCGGCCACTCCGGGTTCCACCGGGCGGCCTCGTAGAGCATCGCCCGGAGAAACGGCGCGTCGTCATCGGTGGCCGGTCGGATGAGCATGCTTCCTCCGATTTCGTCGTCTTCGTCAGAACTGGCCGCCGAGCGCGAGGCCGGCGGCGTGCGGGCCCGCGATCGGCGCGATCGAGAAGCCGTGCGCGTGGTTCCATCGTCTCACGCGCCGCGGCGTGGTGGCGAGGTCGTCCAGCGTGCCGGCAAGGAGCAGCACTGCGCCGGTGATGGCGAGCGTCGGCGGGATCGCGGTGCGGTCCGCGGCGTGGGGCTCGCCGTCGAGAAGCCCCTCGTCCACGGCCACGGCGAACGCGGTCACCACGGTCACCGCGCCCACCAGGCGCACGCCCAGGCCGCGCGTGAACGGCTTGCCCGCGTACCAGTGGCCGAAGCTCGGCGCGAGCACGGTGCCGAGCGCGCCGAGCCCGAAGGCGACCACTCCAACGTCTCCGGGGCCACCGTCATCACCGAAGAAGTAGAAGGTGCCGAGCGTGAGGGACCACGACCCGACCGTGCCGCCGATCCCGAGCCCGAGCGCGAAGTCCTCGCTCAGCGGCTGCGCATCCGCGCGGCTCGCGAGGGCGAGGAGGATCGAGCCGGCGGCGATCGCGATCTTCATGGGTGACCCCTCATCTTATGCTGCCGTGGCGCCATCCCGCGCTCGCGCCGCGCCTCCTTGCTTTGTTCGACGATCGCGCGCGGCGATTGGGCGTATAAGGACTCTTCCGCGCACCTTCTTGTCTGCTTTCCGAAAAACAATCCATGACGCTGCACGCTCCCCAGGCAAAGATCACCTCGATTCGAGCCCTTTGCCTCGCCGCCCTTTGCCTCGTTGCCACCCCCGCAGCGGCGCAGACCGGCGGCGCACACATCTTTGCTCTCGACCCGAGCAGGGACGCGTCTGCACCCAGCGATGCCGCGACCGAGCCTGCTGCGCCTGCGCCTGCGCCGCCTGCACCGCCCGAGCCGAGCGGCCCGCCCGAGCCGAGCGGCCCACCCGAGCCGAGCGGCCCACCCGAGCCGAGCGCGCCGCCCGAGCCGAGCGCGCCGCCCGAGCCGAGCGCGCTGCCCGAGCCGAGCGCGCCGCCCGAGCCGAGCGCGCCGCCCGAGCCGCCTGCGCCGCCCGAGCCGCTCCGCGCTGGTACGCGCTGGCAGGTGGGTGCGGGCTTGTCGGGCTCGGCCTATACCATCCACTACAAGGCGAACGGCAGCGCGGCGCCGGCTCAGCACGGCAACAGAGATAGCGTCTACCTGGCGCCGCTCGTCTTCCTGTCTCCGGTGATCGACAACGACGCCCCGCGCTCGCTGCAGCCCTTCCTGCAGCGGACGAGCACGTTCTCCGTGAGCGTCTCCAGAGGGGGCTTCGCGACCCGCTATGGGAACGGCGCGTTCACACGCACGTACTCGTCCATGGGCGCGGACGTGGGAGTGGACACGTACCTGACACGCCAATTCGCGCTGACGGGCAGGATCGGGTACGCATATGGCGTCCTCGACGACGTCATCGTGAACAAATCGCATACGTTCTCCGGGAGCGCCGGATTCGGCGTCCGCTTCGGCGACGCCCGGCTCGACGCGTCGTATTCCTTCGATGCGCGCAACACCGACGGGACGTTTGCGAAGCTCCGCTGGGGCGCCGTCGGCCTCCGGGCGTACGTCGTCTTTGCGCGATCGTTCGCGCTGGGACTCTCGGGTAACGTGCGCGACGGCGGCGGTGGTGGAGGCGTCGACCTCGGCTATTACCCGATGAAAGATCTGGGGCTCTTTCTCAGCGCCGCGGGCCAGACCTTCGTCTATTACTCACCCGACATCCGCGCCAGCTACTATACGGGCGGGGCAGGTATCTCGCACTGGGTCACTCCGGGTCTACGGCTCTACTTGACCTACGCGCTCAAGCTCACCCACGCGCCCGCGCAACCCCTGATGTCGTTCGAATCCGACGAGGTCGAGCACACGCTGTCGCTCAACGCGATCCTGCGGCGCCGCTGACGAGAGGTGGCCCCGGGACGGCTTTCGTCAGAACCGGCCGCCGAGCGCGAGGCCGGCGGCGTGCGAGCCCGCGGTCGGCGCGACCGCGAAGCCGTGCGCGCGGTTCCACCGCCGTACGCGCCGCGGCGTGGTGATGAGGTCGTCCAGTGTGCCGGCGAGGAGCAGCACCGCGCCGGTGATGGCGAGCGTCGGCGCGAGCGCGGTGCGGTCGGGGTGGGGCCCGCTCACGAAGATCTGCTCCTGCACCACCACGGCGAACGCGGCCACCCCGGTCGCCGCGCCTGCCAGGCGCACGCCCAGTCCGCGCGTGAACGGCTTGCCCGCGTACCAGGGGCCGAAGCTCGGCGCGATCAGGATGCCGAGCGTGCCGAGCCCGAAGGCGACCGCTCCGACGTCTCCAAGGTTGTTTTGCTCATAGAAGTAAAAGGTGCCGAGCGTGAGGGCCCACGACCCGACCGTGCCGCCGATCCCGAGCTCGAGCGCGAGGCCCTCGCTCCGCGGCTGCGCATCCGCGCGGCTCGCGAGGGCGAGGAGGATCGAGCCGGCGGCGATCGCGATCTTCATGGGTGAGCCCCATCCTATGCTGCCGTGGCGCCATGGTCAGCGGTCACGCCGCCATCACGGCCCTGAACCAGGCTGCAAGGCCTAGGCTCGGAGGCGATTCCAGTACGCGCGCACCGCGTCGTCCTGATCCGGCATGGCCACGTGCTCGGCGAGCATCGCGAAGTCGAGATCGGGGAAGAACTGGCTGGCAGTCTGTGGCGCATAGCCAGCCGGACCGAGCTGGTACACGGAGAACCGGCCGTTCTCGTACACCCAGACCTCGGCGACGCCGAGGCCGGCGTAGACCTCGAGCTTGTTCATGCCGCGGGTCACCACGACCTCGATCGCCAGATCCGGAAAGTCTTTCTTGGTCCCGATGCAGTAGCACTCGTCCGGCTCGAGCCCCTTTTCCTTGTCCTCGCGCCGGTAGGTCGCCGAGCCAAAGCCGAGGATCCGCACGCCCCGCACGAGCGCGTGCAGCTCGACGAGGCGCGCGATCAGCTTCTTGAGGTGCTCGTGGAGCAGCGACGTCGTCATGATCTCCAGGGTCTGGTTCAGGAAGGTCAGGTGGACCCCGGGCCTGTGTCCGAGGACGTCGCTGATCAGCACGTAGTCTTTGTACGAGACACCGCGGAGGAGCAGCCGCTGCTCGCCGGGCTCGGGGGGAGCTGGCTCGGGGGGAACTGGCTCGGGGGGAGCCGGCTCGGGCGAGGTCGTCGCGGCAACCATGACGAGGAGCCTAGCAGACTGCCCGGGGTCGGGCGTGCCGCGAGGCTACGGCAGCTTCGCGGCGAGGACGAGCTTCGCGGCGTCGACGCCGGTGCGAACCTTGAGCTGTGGGCGCTCGGCGTCGCGCAGCCCCTCGAGGCTGATCGCGGCGCAGCCTTGCCTGTATGCCGCCGCGATCGATTCGCGCTCCGCGAGGCCGCCGTAGAAGCCGATCGCGAAGTTGCGGGCCACGTCGTCGCGGATCGCGCCGCCTATCCCGACGACGCAGTCGACGTGTGCGATCAGCGCCTTGGCCTGCGGCTCGCTGTAACAGGCGCTGAGGACCATCAGCTTGACCGAGGCGTTCGTCGCACTGAACGTCTCCTTGAGCGCCGAGGTCGAGACGAGCTGGGCGCGGCCGTCGGGCCCCTGGAAGTACAAGCCGTGCTCCGGCTTGTCTTCGTGTGCGCCGGGCTTGTTGACGAGGCCGCTGGGCGGCGCCTGGCTAAGCTGGTGCTCGCCGGACGCGCTCTGGCGACCATGGCCGCTGAAGTGGATCACCGTTGGCTTGAGCCTGCGTAGCTCGCGGAGCAGATCAATCGGCTCGGCGGCCCACCGGGTCACGAGCTCGAAGCAGTCCCGGAAGCCGCTGCGCTCTAGCTCCACCTGGATGGCGTGGACCTCGCGGTCGAGCGCGGACCGATCGGTCCCGATTGGGTTGGCGGCCAGGAACAGGATCGTGTGCTTCGACGGCGCTGGCCGCGGCCGCGAGGGTTCCCTGACTGGATGCGAGCCGCTATGGCCATCCAGGGTCGCGCCGATTTGGGCAACCGTAATCACGCGCGTCACTTCCTGAGCGGCTTTGAAATCTCGCGGCTGTCGACTTGTTCGCTTACCAGGATGGCGCGCACTGCTCGCCACTTCCTTGGCGGTTTCGAGATCCCGCGGAGGGAGAGGCTCGTCGACGTTCGCGGGACCTGCCAGCTCCAGCAGTCGCTCTCGGGCTGCAGGCGAGAATGGCATGTCGTCGATGGGCTTCTTGAGCACATGTCCGCTGGCTGGATTCCGGTACTCCAGCTCGTCCAGTCGAGTCAGCAGGAAGAGCTCCCGTGCTCCACACTTGGGGCAGGTGTCCCGGACGAAGAACGGCTCCAGTGGAATAGCGCGATCCGCGAGTGTGTCGCACAACCATAATCCTGGATTCATGCGTCTGCGTGAGTACACAGAGACGGGCGCGGCCACGCCATCACCGATCAAGCGGGTCATGCGATAGGACTGCAGCTCGCCTTCGAAGCCAATCAACTCGACCTCGGCGGGGATGAGCGCGAGGACGGCGCGGAGCTCTCGCTTGACAAGCTGCCGGAGGCGAGGTGCGGTCTCGTCCACGAGCTTGCGAGCGATGTGCTCGTCTCTGGCCGTCGCGTCGCGAGCGAAAGCGTTTCGTAGCTCCACGAAGGAGCTCAGCCAAGAAACCACCTCGCCTCGCGCCGACTTGTTGTCAAAGCACGCGCGCCATGCGGCCGCGTGCACACTCTGCAACTTGAGGAGCTCCTCGATCCCGGTTATGAGCACCTCGAGCCAGCGCTCGACCGTGGTGCCTTCACCCAGGCCCCGTCGCAGCGCAGCGAACGTCTTGGACGCGCCCCCGTTGATGCTGAGCTCTGCGGCCATGCACAGCACCATCCACTGCAGCAGCGCCTCGCCGAGCTCGAGGACGGATTTCGCGCGCGCCGACGTCACACCCTCGAGCGCGCGGAGCACCACGGCGATCGGCTGCGGCAGGTGATGGCCATTCTCGAGGACGCGAATCTCTTCATCGAGGCCCGCCACCGTGTCCTCGAGCGCCCTGTCACCTTCCCTGGCCAAGGCGATCGGACCGACGGCGAATCGCGCCTCTGGTCGTTCTTCCGCACATCCCCGCAGGGACTCGAAGAGGATCGCGCGCAGGCGGTGCGTCGGGTTACGCCCCTCAACGCCGACCAGGAGTTTGCTGCCGCCTTCGAGGGCTCCGAATGAGACCGCTTGCTCTGGCCTCTGCTGCTCGCGCAGGTGCGCGTAAAGCAGCCCCTCGAGATCATCGACGTATGCCACTCCGCTGGAGCTCGCTAGGATCTGGTCGCGTGCGAGGAGCGACAACGCGACGACGGCCATCTTGCTGGACACCTGAGAACGGAAGGCAGGATCCGCGTTCCATCGGGGCCACTTAGGGATGTCGGCCCCGACTCGATTCTTGCCTTCGCGCTGGCCGTGATCGGCGGTAGGTCGCGTAACCCTAGTGGGGGAGCCTGCCACAACCCGATTCCTGCCTTCGCGCTTCGCTCGATACAGGTTCTCGTCGGCGATCTTTATGAACGTCGGGACGTCGACGTCCTGACCCTCGACGCACGCGACGCCGACGGACACCGTGACCGGGAACGTGTCGCCCTCGTACTCGAATGGCTGATCCGAGACGACCCGGCGGATCTGCTCGCCGAACTCGCGCGCGCCGTTCAGGTTCGTCTCGGGCAAGACGGCCGCGAACTCCTCGCCGCCGTATCGCGCGAGCAGCTCCTCGCGCCGCACGCGGTGGAGCAGCCGGTGCGACATCTCGCGCAGCACGTAGTCGCCCGTGAGATGGCCGTGCTTGTCGTTGATCGCCTTGAAGTGATCGATGTCGAACATGAGCAGCGAGAGCGGCCGATGATAGCGCGCGCAGCGCGCGATCTCGCGCTCGAGGAACTCGAGGAAGTAGCGCTTGTTGTGGGCGCCTGTCAGGGCGTCCACGATCGTCATCTTGTAGATCTCTTCGTGGTAACTCGCCTCGATCCCTGTACCCCTGAGGAACTTGAAGATCGCGGCACCGATCTTCACGAAGTCACCGTCGCGCAGCGGCGACTTCGTCACCGGCACGTCGTTGACGTACGAGCCGTTCGTCGATTGCAGATCCTCGACGAACCAGCCCTCGCCCGAACGGTACACGCGCGCGTGGCGGCGCGAGACCGAGTCGCGATCGACTTGCACGTCGCAATCACCGCCGCGGCCGAGCACGACCTCGCTGCGTTGGAGCGGGAAGCGCTTCCCCATGTCCGGACCTGGCGGGTAGATCAGCACCAGGCACGCTTCGCCCAATTCCCTGGCCGGCTTGACGACCTGGGCTTTCGTGACTCGGGTCTTCCATTCGCTCATGGCTCTTCTGCTTCGCTGGTGTGCCGCTGCGAGCCGTAAGGCAGCCTCGCGGCGAGGACGAGCTTCGCGGCGTCGACGCCGGCGCGGACCTTGAGCTGCGGGCGGTCGGCGTCGCGCAGACCCTCGAGGCTGATCGCGGCGCGGCCCTGCTTGTAGGCTGCCAGGACCGATTCGCGCTCGGCGAGGCCGCCGTAGAAGCCGATCGCGAAGCTGCGGGCGGCCTCGTCGCGGAGCGCGCAGCTCACCCCGACGATGCAGTCGACGTGCGCGAGCAGTGCCTCGGCCTGCTCCTCGCTGTAGCAGGCATTCAGCACCACGAGGCGCACCGACGAGCCGGCCGCGCCGAACGTCTCCTCGAGCGCCGCGCTTGAGACGAGCTGCGGCTGGCCATCGGGCCCCTGGAAGTACAGGCCGTGCTCCGGGTCGTCGCGGTGCTCGCGGTGCTCGCCGGCCGCGTCGGCCGCGTCGGCCGCGTCGGCCGCGCCGGCCGCGCTGGCCGCGCCGCCGTGATCGCGGCCGTGGCCGCTGAAGTGGATCACCGTCGGCCGGAGCTTGCGCAACTCGCGGAGCAGATCGAGCGGCTCGGCCGCCCACCGCGTCTCGAGCTCGAAGCAGTCCCGGAAGCCGCTGCGCTCGAGCTCGACCTGGATCGCGCGAGCCTCGCGGTCGAGCGCGAAGTGATCGGTCCCGAGCGGGTTGGCGGCCAGAAACAGGATCGTGTGCTTCGCGGTCGTCGCCGAGGGCGCCATCACCTGCTGCACCGGCCGCGATGGCTCGCTGTCCGAAGCGACGCCGCGCACCCCAACCACGGTCGCGTCGCCGTCGCTGTCCAAGGGCCAGCCCGGTGACGACGAGCCACCGCCACCGCCACGCGCTCGCACCGGCGGCGGCGCGGGCATCGGCACGGGCACCGGCACGCTCGCGGGCACCGGCACACTCGCAGGCACCGGCACACTCGCGGGCGCCGGCGCGCTCGCGGGCACCGGCACCGGCGCGGGCGCCATCAGCTCGGCCAGCCGATCCCGCGCCTCGGGCGCGAGCGGCAGGTCGTCGATGGCCTTCCGCAACACGTGCCCGGTCCCCGGGTTGCGGAGCTCCAGCTCGTCGTGCCGATGGAGCAGGAAGAGCTCGCGCGCGCCGCACTTGGGGCACGTGTCGCGGACGCAGAGCGGCTCGAGCGGGATCGCCCGATCGGCGCTCGGATCGCACAGCCACAGGCCCGGGTTCATGCGCCGGCGCGAGTACATCGAGACGGGCGCGGCCAGCCCGTCGCCGATCAGGCGGGTCATGCGATAGGACTGCAGCTCGCCCTCGAAGCGGACGTGGCCGACCTCGGCGGGGATGAGCGAGAGGATGGCGCGCAGATCGCGCCGGATGAGCTGGCGGAGGCGGGGCGTGGCCTCCTCGAGGATCTTGCGCGTCAGGTGCTCGTCACCGCTCGCCGCGTCGCGCGCGTAGGTGTCGCGCAGATCCACGAGGGCGCGCAGCGAGGCGAGCACCTCGTCGCGCGCCGCCGGGGCGCCGAAGCACGTCCGCCACGCGTGGTCGTGGACGGCACCCGACTCGAGGAGCTCGTCGACGGAGACGGCGAGCAGCGTGTGCCAGCGCGCGAGCGGGGCGCCGCCCTCGAGGCAGCTCCGCAGCGCGGCGGCCGTCCGCGTGGCGCCCCCGGCGGCGACGACCTCCGCGGCCGCGCACAGCGCCACCCACTGCAGGAGCGCGTCGCCGAGCCGGAGGACGGACGTCACGACGCGTGTCGTCGTGCCATCGAGCGCGTGCAGCGCCAAGGCGAGCGGCTGCGGCAGGTGATGGCCGTTCTCGAGCGTGGCGATCTCGTCGTCGAGGCCGGCCACCGCCTCCTCGATGGCGCGGGCGCCGTCCCGGGCCGGCACGATCGGGCCAATGGCGAAGCGAGCGTCGGGCCGCTCCGCCGCGCACCGCCGCACGGCCTCGAAGAGGATCGCGCGCAGGTGATGGGCCGAGCTGCGTCCCCGGACGCCGACCAGGAGCTTGCCGCCCCCGCCGTCGAGCTCGCCGAACAGGAGCTCATGGTCGGCCTGCTGGTGCTCGCGCAGGCGCGCGTAGAGCAGGCCCTCGAGATCATCGACGTACGCCGCGCCCCCCGCGCTCGCCAGGGTCTGGTCGCGAGCCAGGAGCGCCAGCGCGGCGACGGCCGTCTGGCCAGACACCTGCGCGTGGAAGCTCGGCTCCGCTCGCCAGCGGTGCCACTCCTTGACGCCGGCGACGACGCGATTTCGGCCCTCGCGCTTGGCGCGGTGCAGGTTGTCGCGCGCCAGCTTGAGGAGCTTGCCGACGTCGAGCGCGTCGCCCTCGCCGCACGCGACCCCGATGGAGACGCTGAGCGGCAGGCGCAGGGTCTCGGCCTCGAACGGGTGCTCCGCGACGAGCCGGCAGATCTGCTCGCCGAGCGCCCGCGCGCCGGCGAGATCGGCCTCCGGCAGCACGATGGCGAACTCTCCGCCGCTATATCGCGCGAGCAGGGCCTCTGGACGCAGCCGCCCGCGGACGCGCCGCACGAGCTCGCGCAGGAGGTGGTCGCCGGTGATGTGGCCGTGCTTGTCGTTGATCGCCTTGAAGTGATCGACGTCGAGCATGAGCAGCGAGAGCGGGCGGCGGTAGCGCGCGCTGCGCATGACCTCGCGCGCGCAGGCCTCGAGGAAGTAGCGCCGGTTGTACGCGCTGGTCAGCGCGTCCTGGATCGACAGCTTGTAGAGCTCGTCGTGATAGCCGGCCTCGATGCCGGCGCCGGCGAGGAACTTGAGGATCACGCCGCCGAGCCGGATGAGGTCGCCGGCGCGGACCGGCGCCTCCCGGATCGACACGTCGTTGATGTACGTGCCATTGGTCGAATCCAGATCTTCGAGGCGCCAGCCGCCCTCGCTGCAAGAGAGGCGCGCGTGGCGGCGCGAGATCGAGTCGCGATCGATCTTGATGTCGCAGCCGTGATCCCGGCCCAGGAAGAGCTCCTGGCCGGGGAGCAGGAAGCGCTTCCCCATGTCCGGGCCCGGGGGATAGAGCAGCACCAGGCAGGCCTCGCTGGGACCCGCGGGCGGCAGCCCGGCCCGCACGGTCTCGTTCATGCGGTTCGTGGTGTTCCAGGGATCCGGTGGATCCAGCGGATCTGGCGGCGCGGGCAGATGATCGGCGTGGTCTGGGAACACCACGCCCCCCTGCGGCGTCTCGATGTCGCCGCTCGCGCCAGCGTCGTCGTTGGTCTTACCGCGCTTGCCGCGCTTGCTCGACGCCATGTGCCTTGGAGCCTATCACTCGATAGCGGTGCGCTCGGCAGGCCGAATGAATGCAGACGATGCGGGCCCGGCGGCGGCGCGGCGCGGGCCCGATGCGGTATAGCTCCCGCCCATGACACACCCCTGGTGGCGCGGCGCGGTCATCTACCAGATCTACCCGCGCAGCTTCCGCGACTCGAACGGCGACGGCATCGGCGATCTGCCGGGCATCATCGCCGGGCTCGATCACATCGCCGAGCTCGGCGTCGACGCGATCTGGATCTCGCCGTTCTTCCGCTCGCCGATGAAGGACTACGGCTACGACGTGGCCGATTACCGCGCCGTCGATCCGATCTTCGGCACGGACGCCGACTTCGATCGGCTGATCGCCGCGGCGCACGAGCGCGGCGTGCGCGTGCTGATCGATCTCGTCCTGCCGCACTCGTCGGATCAGCACCCGTGGTTCCAGGAGAGCCGGACGAGCCGCGACAACCCGAAAGCGGACTGGTACGTGTGGGCCGACGCCCGGCCCGACGGCTCGCCGCCGAACAACTGGCTGGCGGTGTTCGGCGGCCCGTCGTGGCAATGGGAGGCGCGGCGACAGCAGTATTATCTGCACCACTTTTTGCGCGAGCAGCCGAACCTCAACTGGCACAACCCGGCGGTGGTCGACGCGATGCTCGGCGAGGCCCGGTTCTGGCTCGACAAGGGCGTCGACGGCTTCCGGCTCGACGCGATCACGACGCTCATCCACGATCCGCTCCTGCGCGACAACCCGCCGCGCGATCCGGACGAGCTCAACTTCAACACGACGGGGCCGGTGTTCAGCCCGTACCGCTACCAGGTCCACGTCCACGACCGCGATCAGCCGCAGATCCTCGGGCTCCTCGAGCGCGTGCGCGCGCTGTGCGAGCCGTACGGCGCCTTCACGATGGGCGAGATCGGCGACTCCGACAGCGTGGAGACGACGGCGCGGTACACCGCCCAGAAGCGCCTGCACACGGGCTACAACTTCCTGCTCACGCAGCCGGTGTTCAATTGCGATCATCTGCGCCGCGTGGTGGACGCGCTCGAGTCCCAGGTCGTCGAGGGCTGGGCCACCTACGCGTTCTCGAACCACGACGTGCCGCGCGCGGTCAGCCGCTGGGGCGTCCTGCCGGAGCTGTCCGGCGATCGCGCGGCGCTGGCCTCGCTGCTGCAAGCGTGCCTGTTCTCGCTGCGCGGCAGCGTGTGCCTCTACCAGGGCGAGGAGCTGGGCCTGACGGAGGCGAGCGTGCCGCGCGAGCACATGGCCGATCCGTGGGGCATCGAGTTCTGGCCGCTGTTCCCCGGCCGCGACGGCAGCCGCACGCCGATCCCGTGGCAGGCGGGCGCGCCCACGGCGGGCTTCTCGACGGGCGCGCCGTGGCTGCCGATGCCGGACGAGCACCGCGCGATGGCGATCGAGGCGCAGGCGGCGGATCCGGATTCGGTGCTGGCGCGCTGCCGCCGGCTGCTCCGCTTCCGCAAGGCGCACCCGGTGCTGCGCACGGGGGCGATCATGCTCCGCGAGGCGCCGGCGCCGATCTGGGCGTTCGAGCGCTACGACGAGTCCGAGCGCCTCCTGTGCGTGCTGAACCTGTCGAACCAGCCGGCGACGTGGGCGATCGAGGACGGCTGGACGCCGTGCGACGGGCACGGCTTTGTGTCGCGCGCCGAGGGCGGCACGCTGCACCTGCCGGCGTTCGGCGTGTACTTCGGGACGCGGGCGCCGGCGGGGTGAAGCGGAGCGGCGCGGCGCGGCGCGAGGTGGCGCGAGGCTGGGGAGCGCCGCGAGGCGGTGGTGACCCCGAGCTTCGTCGCTCGCTGGCGCTCGCGACTCAGGGCTTCGGTAGCGCCAGGCCGTCTTTTCCGAAGACGTGGACCTCGGCGGGCGGCAGCGTGAAGCGGACCTGCGCGCCCTCGGCGGCGGGCGGGCGATCGACCCGCACGAGCACGGGGCCGGCGACGCCCTCGCGATCGAGGTGCACGATCGCGTGATCGCCGAGGTCCTCGATCAGCGCGATCTTGGCCGCGAGCGGCCCGTCCTCGCCGACCTGGAGCTGGATGTGCTCGGGGCGGACGCCGACGGTGACCTGGTCGCCGATCATCGCGCCCTCCGACGCGACCTTCGCGCGGACCGCGCCGCCGCTCGTCAGCTCGATGACCACGCCCTCGGCCATGCGATCGGAGATCGCGCCGGTCAGGAAGTTCATCCGCGGCGAGCCGAGGAACCCGGCCGAGAACAGCGTGCGCGGCCGCTGGTAGACCTCGAGCGGCGGCCCGGACTGCTCGATGTGGCCGCCGTTCAAGACGACGAGCCGATCGGCCATCGTCATCGCCTCGACCTGATCGTGGGTCACGTACACCATCGTCGTCCCGAGCTGCTTGTGCAGCCGGGTCAGCTCGGCGCGCATCGACACGCGCAGCGCGGCGTCGAGGTTCGACAGCGGCTCGTCGAACAGGAAGATCTTCGGCTGGCGCGTGAGCGCGCGGCCGATCGCGACGCGCTGGCGCTGCCCGCCGGACAGCTCGTGCGGCCTGCGCTGGAGGAGCTGATCGATCTGCAGCATGCGCGCCGCCTCGCGGATGCGCCGCTCCTTCTCGTCCTTCTGCGACGCGGGGAGCTGCAGCCCGAACTCGAGGTTCTGGTACACCGTCATGTTCGGGTAGAGCGCGTAGGACTGGAACACCATCGCGATCCCGCGCTGCGACGGGTGCGCGTCGTTCATCTTGCGGCCGAAGATGAACAGATCGCCGCTCGTCCCGCGCTCGAGCCCGGAGATGATGCGGAGCAACGTCGACTTGCCGCAGCCGGACGGCCCGACGAAGACGCACAGCTCGCCGGGCAGGATCTCGAGATCGATGCTCTCGAGCACGCGCGTCTTGCCGAAGTGCTTGCCCACGCCGCGCAGCGCGATCGCGGGCTCGCCGGCCTGGTCGGGCGCTGACTTGGCCTTGGCCTTCGCTTTCGCCGGTGTCTTCGCCTCTGCCTCTGCCTCTGCCACCGGCGTTACCCTTTCACGGCGCCGGCCGTCAGGCCGGAGACGATCCGCCGCTGGAAGACCAGGACCAGCGCGACCAGGGGCAGGGTCACGACCACCGACGCGGCCATGATGTTGCCCCACGGCAGCTCGTGCGAGCTCGCGCCGCTCATCAGCGCGATCCCCACCGGCACCGTGCGCTTGTCGTTGGTGAGCGTGAACGTCAGCGCGAACAGGAACTCGTTCCACGCCGCGATGAACGCCAAAAGCCCGGTCGTGACCATCGCCGGCCACATGAGCGGCAGGAACACGCGCGTCAGGATCTTCCACGGCGATGCGCCGTCGAGGATCGCCGCCTCCTCGAGCTCCTTGGGCAGATCGCGCATGAACGTGGTCAGCACCCAGACCGTGAACGGCAGGGTGAAGATCATGTACGAGAGCACGAGCGCCGGGAGGCTGTTGTGGAGGCCGAGCGTCCGGATGAGCTGGAACATGCCGGACAGCACCGCCACCTGCGGGAACATCGACACGCCGAGGATCGTGAGCAGGAGGAGCCCGCGCCCGCGGAACCGGACGCGCGCCAGCGCGTAGGCCGCCGTCACGCCGAGGAACAAGGACAGCACGACCGTGAAGAACGCGACCAGCACCGAGTTCAAGATGTTGGTCGCGAACGGGTTCTGCTTGAACACGCTGACGTAGTTGTCGAAGTTCCACGCGAGCGGGAAGTAGTCGACCCGGAACAGCTCGGAGCCGGTCTTCAGCGACGACAGGATCGCGTAGTAGAACGGGAAGACCGCGTACAAGACGATCGCGACGACGAGCAGGAAGAACAGGCCCTTCTTGATCGCGGTGCCGGCCGTCACGTCACTTGTCTCCCAGCTTCACGCGGCCGACGAAGATGTACAGGATCGTCAGGAGCGCGACGATGAAGAACAAGAGCGTCGAGGCGGCCGAGCCATACCCGACGTCGTTGAAGTCGATGAGCTGCTGCCGCGCGTAGATCGACATCGTCGCCATGTCCTTCGTGCCGGTGGTCAGCACGTAGACGAGGTCGAAGACGCGGACCGCGTCGAGCGCGCGGAAGATGACCGCGACCATCAGCGCCGGCCGGATCAGCGGCAGCGTGACGCGGAAGAACACCTTCACCGGGTGCACGCCATCGATCTGGGCGGCCTCGTAGCACTCCTTCGGCAGCATCTGCAGCGCCGCGAGGATCAAGAGGGACATGAACGGCGTCGTCTTCCAGACGTCGACCAGGACGATCGACGTCATCGCCAGATCCGCCGTCCACGCCTTGGGCGTGTCGATGATCCCGAGCCCGAGGAGCATGTGGTTGATGATCCCGAACTGGTCGTTCAGCATCCAGCTCCACATCCGCGCCGACACGATCGTGGGGATGGCCCACGGGATCAGCACCGCGGCGCGCACGAGGCCGCGCCCGGGGAACGAGCGGTGCAGCACCAGCGCGATGATCGTCCCGAGGACGGTCTCGATCGACACGGTGAGCAGGGTGAACCACAGCGTGTTCCGCACCGCCTGCCACCACTCCTTGTTGTGGAGCAGGCCGCCCTTGCCCGTGTAGTTGTCGAGCCCGACCCACTTGGACTTCTCCATCTCGAGCAGGCTCGTGTCGGTGAACCCGTACCAGATGGTGCGGAGGAGCGGCCACGCCGCGACCAGCGCCAGCACGATCAACGTCGGCGCGAGGAACACCCACGCCGAGCGGACCCGGCTGCGTGACAGCTTGTCGGCCACGTCAGTCGCTCTGCTTCCGGATCGGCACCCGGGCCGCGCGGGCGATCACCACTTGCCGCCCCGGCTGATCCCTTCGAGCTTGCCCTTGAGCTCGGCGAGGCTGTCCTTGGCCTTGGCCTTCTTCGAGAGCACCGCGTGGACCGCGTCCCAGAAGTCCGTCGAGGCCCGGTTGTACTTGCTCTTGGTCGCCGTGGACGGGCGCGGCACGGCGTTCTTGAACGTGTCGACGAGGCTCGAGAACATGGGGTTCTTCTCGAGGACGTCCTTGTCCTGGTACACGCTGACGACCGTGGGCTGGTAGCTGCCGACGATCGCGCGGCGCTTCTGCTCCTCCGGGCTCGTCAGGTACAGCACGAGGTCGGCCGCCTCCTTGGGGTGCTTCGAGAACTTCGAGATCGCGAGGTTCCAGCCGCCCAGCGTCGCGGCGCTGCGCGCGTTCGCGCCGGCCCCCTTGGGCAGGACGGCGATGCCGACCTTGTCCTTGACCGGGCTCTTCTCCTCCTGCGAGAGCGCGTACGCGTACGGCCAGTTGCGCATGAACACGGCGTTGCCCGAGATGAAGAGGGCGTGCGACTCCTGCTCCTGGTAGCTCAGCACGCCCGGCGGCGAGATCGAGCCGACCCACGTCGTGGCGAGGTCGAGCGCGGCCGCCGCGTCGGGGTTGTCGATGGTGACCTTGCCCTCGGCGTCGATGATGGTGCCGCCGCCGAAGCTCGCGACCCACTCGAGCGCGTTGCACGTGAGGCCCTCGTACGCCTTGCCCTGGAAGACGAAGCCCCAGATGTCCTTGTTGCCGCCCTTGCGCTCCGCCTCCTGGACCTTCTTCGCGGTCGCGGACAGCTCCTCCCACGTCGTCGGGGCCTTCTCCTTGTGCTTCTCGAGCAGGTCCTTGCGGTAGTAGAGGATGCCGGCGTCGGTGAACCACGGCATGGCCACGAGCTTGCCGTCGATCGTGTTGTTGGCGACGATCGCCTCGAAGTGCTCCTTCTCGGCGCCGTTCGAGTACTGCTTCAGATCGAGGAAGAACGTGCCGAGGATGCCGGGCCACACGATGTCGACGTTGAACACGTCGATGTCGGTGGAGCCGGCCGCGAGGTGCTGCTGCGCGAGCGCCAGCTGCTCGGTGGACGAGGGCGGGGCGGTGACCACCTTGACCTTGTTGCCGGTCTTCTTCTCCCAGGCCTCCACGCCTTGCTTGCAGACATCGAGCTCCTTGCCGACCGAGCCGCACAGGATCGCGATCTCGACCCCGACCGCCGGCGCGGCGCCGCCGGACCCGGCCGGTGTCGCAGAGCCCTGCGGGCCGCCTGTCGCGCCCTTGTTATCGGTCTTGTTCTCGTCCTTTTTGCAACCGCCGGCGAACAAGACCGTGGCCGAGAGCACCGCCGCGACACATGCCTTCATCGATAGTCCTTTTCAAGAGGGTGCGTGCGGTCTGGCAGCCTAAGCGACGTTCAGATTCCGGCGCAAGGTCCCGGGCACGACTCAATTGGGGCGCGCGTCGTGGCCGCGGTCGTAGTACGCTCGCCCGCGGTGGAGGGGAGTCAGATCGGGGCGTACCGGATCGAGGGGACGCTGGGGACCGGCGGGTTCGGCGTCGTCTACGTGGGGGTCGACGTCCGGCTCGGGCGCCGCGCGGCGATCAAGCAGCTCTTGCCCGAGCTGTCCGGCCGGCGCGACATCGTCGAGCGGTTCTTCAACGAGGCGAAGGCCGCCGCGAGCATCAACCACCCCGGCATCGTCGAGATCTACGACGTCGGCTGGCACACCGACGGCTCCGCGTACTTCGCGATGAAGCTGCTCGCCGGGGACAGCCTCGCCAAGCGGCTGCGGGCGACGGGGCCGCTGCCCGTCCAGCTCGCCGCCACGATCGGGCGCCAGGTCGCCTCGGCCCTGGCCGCCGCGCACGCGCGGGGCATCGTCCACCGCGATCTCAAGCCCGACAACATCGTGCTCGTGCCCGACGACGAGGTCGCGATCGGCGAGCGCGCCACGGTGCTCGACTTCGGCATCGCCAAGCTGTTCGGCGACGGGCTGGACACGCAGAGGACCAGCACCGGCATGATGATGGGAACGCCCGCGTACATGTCGCCGGAGCAGTGCAGTGGCGCCGGCGAGGTCGACCATCGCAGCGACGTCTACGCGCTCGGCTGCATCCTGTTCGAGATGCTGACCGGCCAGCCGCCGTTCGTCGGCGCGGGGGCCGGCGAGATCCTCGGCAAGCACCTGTACATCGCGCCGCCGGCGCTGCGCGGCCTGCGACCGGACGCCTCGCCCGAGCTCGAGGCGGCGGTGATGCGCGCGCTCGCGAAGAACCCGGCCGAGCGGTTCCAGCAGATGGCCGAGCTGACCGCGGCGCTGCAGCCGTTCTCGGCGGGCGGCCGCGCGGTGCACCGGCCGGGGACGGAGGGCGGGGCGCTGCCTCCACTGGTGGGTCCGCCGCCGGCCGCAGTCGACGCCAGGCCGTCGGCGTTCGTCCCGGTGCCAGCGGTGGTGACGCAGGTCAGCACGCTGTCCGGCAGCCGGGGCGAGCAGCTGCCGCGCGATCCGCGCGTCGCGGGCCCCGGCGCGGCGTCGAGCCGGCGCGGGGTCGTGCTGGGGGCGGCGGCGGTGGTTCTCCTCGGTGCCGGGATCGCGATCGCGGCGGTGCTGTCAGGCGGCTCGCCGGAGCCGCGGGCAGCCGCGCCGCCCGACGGCGATCTCGGTGCGAAGCCGGCGGTGCCGCGCAAGAAGGCGCGCGTCATCCAGGCCCCCGAGTTGCGGAGCACGAACGAACCGCCGCGCACGGTCGGGAACTCCGCGCCTGCGGACACACAAGCCGGGACGCCGGCCGGCATCGACACGGGGGTCGCCGACAACGACGCCCGGCCGCCGCCGATTCCACCGGTGTCTCCCGAAGGAACCTGGAGCCGAGGCGACAAGAACATCGTGCCCGACGCCGTGGCGAAGACTGTGTCCGAGAAGAGCGACAAGGACAACGCGCAGGCTGCAGCTCCACCACCATCACCACCATCCACGCGGTGCTCCTTCGAGGAGCTCATGAAGAAGGGCGACGAGCAGGTGGCGGCAGGGCAGCACGCCGCTGCGTTCGCCATGTTCGATCGTGCGTCCAAGTGCAGGGCCGATGAGCGAGCTCATGTGAAGGCGTACATGAGCGCCTGTAATGCCGGAAACGCAGGCCAAGCCAAGCTGTACTTCAGGCGTCTGCCGGCCGCGAGGCGGGGCCAGCTCTCTCAGGTATGCATGCGGAGAGGGATCGATCCCGGATAGCCTGCGTGAGCTGGATCCGTGACTCGGTGTTCAGGGAGTGTAGATGACGCGAAGGCCGAGGGCGCGGCTCTCGAAACGATTAATTATATCGGGGTTGGTTATACTTGGGGCTTTGTTGCTATTCTTATAAATATCTCGGAACCCGAAGTCGAGTCCGAACATGAGCCTCTGACTGATCCTGCAGTTGCCGCCGAGCTGCAGTGGGATGCCTTCGAGATCGCCGTTGATGTTATTGAATGCAGTGTGGAGGTATATACTGAACATGTGATTGATATGAACCCAGCTCCAAACCGGGAGCTCAACCATGTTATGGTTGGACTCATCGCAGGAGTCACCGCGGCAGCCATCAATGAGGTCAAATCGCAACCGTGGCTCGAAGACCAACGAGAGTCTGTCGTTCACCGTGATGTGGCCCAACGCTCCGAGCCGCATGTCGAGCTTGAACGGATAACGCACTGACATATCGATTCCGGGATGCGCGGCCAGGCTGAGTCTTCCTTGCTTGAGTGAATAGAGGATATCGGCGCCGGCGCTGTTATAGATTGACGATGTGTGAGACGCCGGACAGCCACGCCGCGATACTTCTAACACTCCATTGGCTGAATAAGTAAAGCTCTCATCTCCCTCAAGCGCTGTGACGCAGAGTCCCGCACCCAAGGCGGAGTCCCTGTGCTGGATGTCTGTGGTGACGAATGACGTGAGGAACGTTGGGCGTGGCGTCCACGGTAGCGTCCCGAAGTCGTGGGTAATTCCGATGGTGAGATTATCATTGAGGCCATACCAAACTGACGGTGCGAACGAGAGTAGCAACGGGTCGTCGTAGGAGACGACATCGGAATCTCCAAAGCGGTCGATCATGAGATGTTTTTGGCGGTCCGAGATATCCAGATTGATCGTCGAGCCGGCGATCAGGAACTTGCCCTTGCCAAGCGTGAGCGACGAATCAATCAGGTTGGGCTTGAGCTTGGCGTTTGCCGTTGTCATCTGACCGCTCGTGACGGTGACCGTCGTCTGGTAGCGCTGGTACCCCGGTGATTCGATAACGACCTCGTGCGGTCCCTCCGGCAGTGCCAGCGTAAGCGTGCCGCCGGTGAGTCGACCTTGCTTCGCACCGTCGACGTGCACGTCGCCGCGTTTCACGTTGGCGTTCACAGCCAGCCTGGCCTGTTCTGCAACATCGTCAGTAAGCTTCGCGTAGATCTGCTGCGTCCAAGCCTGCGGGCCGTCGGGGCTTCCTGCAATGGTGCTCACCGGGACGAAGGTCTCGACGATCTTTCCGAGCTTCGGCGGTTTGGATTTTGCGTCGAGGAGCTTGAGGCTCACCTGGTAACCGTCCTGCCCCGCCTCGGTCGCCTTCACGAGGTTGCCGTAGACGAGGTAGTCGGCACCGAGCCCCAGCCCGATCGGGGCCATGCAATAGAGGTTCTCGGTGAGGCAGCTCCCCGCGAGCTTCTCGTCGATCAGCTCGCGATCGCTGTTGGGCGCTAGCTCGAGCTTGCCGGCTCCGCTCCGCGGGAGCTGCCTCAAGGAGTCAGTGAGCGAGGCCGCGATCTGCAGATCCTTCGGGTTCGCCTTCGCGCCCGAGACGACGACCTCGAGGCCGAGGATCGCGACCTTCGGCTTCGCGAACGCCGCCTCGCACCACACCGCCAGCACGACCAGCACCAACACCAGCTCCCGCATTGGTAGAACCTAACTTTCCCCCACCTGCCGGTGGGTTTGAGCAAGGACCCCTTTCAAACCGTGCATGCGGATTTCCCGCACACGGCTTACGGGCGGTCGTAGATGGACGTGATG
>Ga0247790_10000053_pt1 | contig 66352 bp, 62 predicted proteins | sample UWRJS171409R4_FD_179913 | JGI IMG/M metagenome (GOLD analysis project Ga0247790, IMG submission 179913) | Soil microbial communities from Arlington Agricultural Research Station in Wisconsin, United States - UWRJ-S171-409R-4 | ecosystem: Environmental > Terrestrial > Soil > Agricultural land...
TAATGCCTCATCACGTCCATCTACGACCGCCCGTAAGCCGTGTGCGGGAAATCCGCATGCACGGTTTGAAAGGGGTCCTTGCTCAAACCCACCGGCAGGTGGGGGAAAGTTAGGTTCTACCAATGCGCGCGGACCTGCCTGCCTCGATCGCCGCCGCGCTCGAGCGCTGCGCGCGGCCCAGCCTCGTGTTCGAGCTCGCGCGGATCGACGCGAACGCGGATGCGTTCGCGGCCGCGGCGCGCGCGGCCGGCGTCACCGCGCTGTTCGCCGCCAAGTCGTTCCCGCGGCCCGAGGTGCGCGCGATCGCGGCGCGCCGGCTCGCCGGCTTCGACGTCGCGTCGGCGCCCGAGCTGGCCGAGGTCGCCGCGCTCGGGCCGGTGGACACCGTCTCGATCACCGATCCGACCGGCCGCGCGGGCGCGGCGCTGCCGGCGCGCGCGGCGCGGCGCGTGATCGTCGGCTGCGAGACGGCCGCGCAGGTCCGCGCCGCGCCGCCTCACGCCGAGATCGCGATCCGGCTGTCGGCCTCGCTCACCGGGCGAGATCCAGCCGTCGGCGCCGTGCTGGACGGCACCGGCCACCGCCGCTCGCGCTTCGGGCTCGACGTCGGCGACGGCCGCGATCGCGCGCGCGCCGAGCTGGCCGAGCTCGCCGCCGCCGCGGGCGGCCGCCCCGTCGGGCTGCACGTCCACCACGGCGCCGTCGCGGCCGCGGGCGCCGAGCGCTTCATCGCCACCGCGCGCGCCGCGCTCGAGGCCGCCGCCAGTGCCGGCGTCGAGCCGCGCTTCCTCGACGTCGGCGGCGCGTGGCACGCCGTCGCCGATCTGCCGCGCGCGCTGCGCGAGCTGCGCGCCGCGGTGCCGCCCGCGCTCGAGCTGATCGTCGAGCCTGGCCGCGCGCTCGCCGAGGGCGCCGGCTTCGCGTGCGGGCGCGTCACCGTGGCGCGCGAGCTCGAGGATCGGCCGCTGCGCGTCGTCGATCTGTCGCGGCTGTGCCACCTGCGGTGGAGCCACGTCGAGCTGATCGGCCGCTCGCCGCAGCACGCCGCCCGGCAGACCTTGTTCGTCGGCCCCACCTGCTTCGAGGACGACACGCTCGGCGAGTGGACCGTCGAGCCGCCGCCCGCCGGCGCGCAGATCGCGGTGCGCAACGTCAGCGGGTACGCCGTCGCGTGGAACACTGGCTTTGCCGGCGTGCCGCCCGCTGATGTGATCTTGATTTAGCCCCAGTCCAGCAGTCATCTGGAATACCGAAATCCAGATCACCGTGCACCAGAGTCTCTGAAATCGATAAGTGCCAGTCTCGATCGACGTCGCAGCCGTCGCGGCTCGCCCGCGCCCGTCGCAGCCGTCGCAGCCCTGCAACTCCGCGAGATCGAAGCGCTGCACCGCCGCGCGGGCGGTGCGCCGGGTGCGTCGTTTTGCGGCAGATGACCTGCGTGTGTCTGTCGCCTTCCGATTCATGTTGCGAGAACAGGGTAGTGCGGCAATCACCGCTTCCGGTGCCGCCTCCGGTGATGCGGTGTTCCGGCTCCTGCGCGCGCTCTGCCTCGTGACGGCGCTCGCGAACGCAGGCGGCAACGTGCTGATGCTCTTCTTCTACCAGCCGGTGCTGGAGCTCGTCGGCGCGCCGCTGCCGCGCGATCTGCACAGCTTCGCGTTCGTGTGCGGCTTCTCGTTCACCGTCGGCTTGCTCGCGTTCCTCGTGTACGTCGATCCGCGGCGGAGCCGGAACCTCATCGTGATCGCGATCGTCGGCAAGGGCCTCTACGCCGCGCTGACCGCGTACTTCTACTTCGATCACGAGCTGCACGGGTTCTACAAGCTGTTCGGGATCTGGGACGGCGCCTACGTCGTCATCTTGCTGCTGTTCCTGATCCACCTCAATTCGCCGGACCTCGCCGCGCTGAACGCCGGGCGGATCCTGCCCGGCCTGCCTGGGCCGCGGCCGCGCAAGGCGCTGCTCCTCTTCTACTCGCTGACCGGCAACGGCACGCGGGCGCTTCTGCGCGTGAAGGCCGGCCTCGAGCGCAACGGCTACTCCGTCACGGAGCACCGCGTCGAGGCGGAGGAGGCGCTGTTCCGGTTCCCGTTCGGCGGGTTCGGCAAGTTCCTGCGCGTCATGTTCCGGGCGATCTTCCGCGTGCCGGCCAGGGCCAAGCCGCTCGGCATCCCGGCGGATCACGACTACGACCTCATCGTGGCCGAGTGCCAGACGTGGTTCCTCGGCATGGGCGGGCCGATGGAGGGCGTGTTCCAGGACCCGGCGAACCACGGCGTGTTCGCCGGGCGCGACGTCGCGGCGGTCGTCGTCTGCCGCGGGCTGTGGCGGCGGACCGAGGCCATGCTCGTGCGCCACCTCCAGCGCGCCGGCGGCAGCGTCGTCGGCGCGGCGTCGTTCGCGAACCCCGGGCGCGAGCCCATGCGCACGTTCTCGCTGTTCTTCTTCCTCGGGACAGGGGCGCCGCACCGGCCCGCGTGGCTCGGCCGGCTGCTCACGCCGCAGTACCTCGAGGAGGCCGCGCTGCAGAAGCTCCACGCGTTCGGCGAGGCGCTCGCGCAGCGGCCGTTCGCCACGCCCGCGCGAAGGGAGGCGGCGTAGCCATGGATCGCATCGGAGAGCGCATCGGATCATTCATCGACGGAGCCGACTGGGCCATGCTCGAGGCGGTGTGGCGGCACATGAGCCTGCCGCCCGGGCGGCTGGGGCCGGCGCTCGCGCTGCTCGCCGCCGTCATCGTGGTCTGCGAGCTGGTGCGGATCGCGCTGTGCACCGAGCACGTCACGTCGCGCGTCGCGCACGTGACGGTCTGCCTGCTCACGTTCCCGCTCCAGTCGATCTTCCTCGCGGTGGTGCTCGTGCACGCCGCGGCCGCGCACCCCGGGCGCGGCTTCATCAACCTGGGGATCGCGCTCGGCGCGTACGCGCTGTGGCTTGTCACCGGGCAGGCGACGAAGCTCGTGCGCCGCCCGAGCGAGGGAGCGGATCTGGGCTTCATGTGTGTCGGCGCGCTGATCACGTTCCCGGTCGGGATCGTGGCGGCGCTCGTGTACTGAGAGAAGGAGCGTGCGATGGCGGCGACAGGAACAGGGCTGGAGGCAGAGGGCACGCGGAGCCGATCGGTGTCCGGGATCCGGACACCGCCGCGGGTGACGGGCGCGATGGCGGCGACCCCGCTTGGGCGCGTGCCGGAGCACTTCGACGCCGTGGTGATCGGCTCGGGGTTCGGCGGCTCCGTGATGGCGCACCGGCTCGCCGAGGCCGGCCAGGCGGTGTGCGTGCTCGAGCGCGGCCAGGAGCACCGGCCCGGGACGTTCCCGCGCGCGCCGCACCTCGTGCGGACGAACTTCTGGGATCCGAGCGCCGGGCTGTACGGCATGTACAACATCTGGTTCTTCCGCCACGTCGGCGCGCTCGTGTCGAGCGGGCTCGGCGGCGGCTCGCTGATCTACGCGAACGTGCTCCTGCGCAAGGACGAGCGCTGGTTCGTGCACGAGGACCTCGGGCAGGGCGGCTTCGAGCGCTGGCCGGTCGGCCGCGCGGAGCTCGATCCGCACTACGAACGCGTCGAGGCCGTGCTCGCGCCGCAGCTGTTCCCGCAGGGCGTCGCGCCCTACGATCAGGCTGAGAAGGTCAACGCGTTCCGGATCGCGGCGGAGCGCACCGCCGCGCGCACGCCCGGCTGCACCGTCGAGCGCACGCCGATCGCGGTGACCTTGTACAACGATCCGGCGCGGCCGCGGCCCGGCGAGGTGATCGAGGAGGAGGTGCGGAACCGCTACGACTTCCCGCGGCGGACGTGCGTCCTGTGCGGCGAGTGCGTCGTCGGGTGCAACTACGGCTCGAAGAACACGCTCGATCTGACGTACCTCTCGCGCGCCGAGCAGGCGCGGCGGCCGGCGGTGATCCGCACGCGCGCCGAGGTGCGGACGTTCCGGCCGCGGCCCGGCGGCGGCTACGAGGTGACGTACGTCGTGCACGACGTCGAGGCGCGGCGCGGCGTGCCGTTCTCCACTCGCGCGCTCGAGCCGGTGACCGTCACCTGCGATCGGCTGGTGCTCGCCGCGGGCACGTTCGGCTCGACGTACCTGCTCCTCAAGAACCAGGACGCGCTGCCGAACCTGTCGCGCGCGCACGTCGGGACGCGGTTCTCGGGCAACGGCGATCTGCTCTCGTTCGCGCTCATGAGCACGAAGCGCGTCGATGAGCGCGTGGAGCCGTGGCGCGTGGATCCGACGCGCGGGCCCACGATCACGCACGCGCTGCGCCGCGCCGACGCGGTCGACGCCGGGGCGCCCGGCGGCGGGCGCGGCTTCTACATCGAGGACGCCGGGTTCCCGTCGGAGCTGGCGTGGATGGTCGAGGGCCTGCACACGCTCGGCTGGCTCTCGCGGAGCGTGCGGTTCGCGCGCCGGTTCCTGCGCAAGGCGCTCGGCGGCGATCGCGACACCGATCTCGCGACGGAGCTCTCGGATCTGCTCGGGCCGATGAACCTGACCTCGCGGTCCTTGCCGCTGCTCGGCATGGGGCGCGACGTGCCCGACGGCAAGTTCTCGCTCGATCCCGAGCAGGGCCGGCTCCAGCTCGACTGGGGCAAGCGCCGCTCGGGCGCGTACTTCGACGAGCTGACCGAGACGGCGGAGCAGATCGCGAAGGAGCTCGGCGGCAAGTTCTCGCCGAACCCCGTCGCGAAGCTGTTCGAGCGCGCCGTGACCGTGCACCCGCTCGGCGGCTGCCCGATGGGCGAGTGCCGCGACGAGGGCGTGGTCGACGCGTACGGCCGCGTGTTCGGCCACCCCGGCCTCGTGATCGCCGACGGCTCGGTCCTGCCGGGGCCGGTCGGCCCGAACCCAGCGCTCACGATCGCCGCGGTCGCCGACCGCGCCGCCGACGAGCTCGCCGCGTGGCGGCCCGGAGCCACATGGCCCGCCTGAACATGCGCCCCTGCGGCCAGCAACTCGTCGCTCGGCGGCGGCGATCGCTCTACGATGCGCGGATGCGCAACGACGATGACGGCGGCGCCGCTGGCGGCGACCCCGCGAGCTCCGCGAGCTCCGCGAGCTCCGTGATCCGGGTGATCCGACTGGCCGGCGGCAAGGCGAACGCGATGGACGACGCGCTGCTGAGCGAGCTCGAGCGGCAGATCGACGAGCTCGAGCGGGGCCCTGCGCGCGCGGCGGTGCTCACCGGCTACGAGCGGTTCTTCTCGGCGGGCCTCCCGCTGCCGCGGCTGGTCGATCTCGATCGCGCGGGGATGCGGGCGTTCATCGAGCGCTTCGCGCGCGCGATGCGGCGCGTGCTCGCGTGCGAGAAGCCGCTCGTCGCCGCGATCAACGGCCACGCGATCGCGGGCGGCTGCGTGCTCGCGCTCATGTGCGACTGGCGGATCTGCGCCGACGGCAGCGCGAAGATCGGCCTCAACGAGACGCAGCTCGGCGTCGGCCTGCCGGCGATCGTGATCGAGCCGCTGCGCGCGCAGGTGCCGCCCGCGTCGCTGGTCCCGATCGCGCTCGAGGGCCGGCTGTTTTCGCCGCGCGAGGCGCACGCGCTCGGCCTCGTGCACGAGGTCGTGGCGCCCGACGCGCTGCTCGCGCGAGCGGAGGCCAAGGCGCGCGATCTGGCCGTACCGGCGCCGATCGCCGTGGCGCAGGTCAAGCGCGCCCTGCGGGCGCCGATCCTCGAGGCCGTCGCGCGTACCGCCGCCGAGGAGACGGAGCGCTGGCTCGACTCATGGTTCACCGACGCCGCGCAGGCCCGCCTGCGCGCCGCCGTGGCCGGCCTGGGCGGCGGCGCCGCGTAGCCGCGGCCCGCGGTCGCGCGGGGATCTCGAACGGATGCGGACACGCGAGGAGTGCGTCGACGAGGCCGGCGTTTGGACGCGCCGAAATCTTCTTGATGATGATCTCGCCCGGTCGCTCACCTTCGATGAGCTCGAACGTGTCGCCTACTCGCAGCCCGGTGCGTTCGCGAAGGCTCTTCGGAAGGACGAGCTTCCCCTGGGGCGAGATCTTGGCCGTGAGCACGGAAGAAAGATCCTCTTCCCGGCGTGTACGTCAACTGCTCGTGGCTCGTGTAGGCGGGGATTCGGCGCCCGCCAGGCGTTCGTCTTCGCCGCCGCACAGGTCGTCTGCTTCAGCCGGCAGATCATCATCCGGATCAGCGCGGCACACCGCTGGCACGCGTCCTTGGTCGCTGCGCATCAGAAGCTCCAGACGTGGCGCTCGTCAGCCCCCTGCAACTTGATTTCGCCGAGGTCGCGAGCAGCACCTTCCGCCAGGTCTCCCCATCGCCGGACCTCGTACGCATACAGGGTGCTCGTTCAGCCCTTGCCCTTCGGGCGCACCGGTTGGGCGGCGGCGGCGTTGAGGGTGTCGCGCGCCCAGACGGTCAGGTTGGTCTCGCGCTCGTCGGCGGCGCGTTGCCACGCAGCACGTTCTTCGTCGGTTGCGCGGAGCGCGATGGGGCGGGATGGCTTGCCGCTCGGATCGCGCAGCTTGCCGCCGATTGCGCCCGGCCACTTCGTTCCGCGCGCGAGTGCCGGCGAGACCTCTTCGAGGAGCCGCTTCGAGCCAGTGTACGGAGTGCGCTTGAGCCATCCTCGCGGCTTGGCCGGCCAGAGCAGGAGCGCACCGTGCTGGTCCTCACCCACCCAGTGGTCGGGGTGCTCCTTCGACCGGTAGAGCTTCATACGGCATGGGAGGCTAACCCCGCAATACGACACGGTCAAATCGACGTGTCATGCGTGGCTGAGGTTGTTGTCTCTCTGCGTATTACGAAGATGGTTGACTTCGTATTACTCAAGTAGTATCCAGACGAAGGCAGCTCGCAAGTGCGCTGCCTTTGGCGCGGTAACTCAGCCGTTTGGCTTGCCAACGACGAGCTGCATCCGCGCGCCACATGTATCCACGCTGAGGGAAGGGAGTTTCGATGTCATCGTCGAGGAAGTCCTCCGAGCCGCGAGGTCTACGCAGGAGTCACGCCGATCACCGGCACGGTCGGCCGGCACCTACCGAGGCGACTCGCGTACCGATCGCGGTTGACGGCCGGTGTGCCCTCGAGCACCACATCACAGTGCTCGAGGTCATCGGCTGGCGTGTCGTCAGGCTCCGGCCGAGTATTACTGACGGAGAGGCGACGTTGTGGTCCGTGACGATCAGGCGCCACGACGAGAACGTGACCATGACCGTGACCGAAGCGTATCCCGACACTGCGCTGGCGGAGCTCGTCCGCTATGCGCGGGCGGACGCTGCCTGACCGCCTCGATCGCGCGGCGATGCGGGCGTTCATCGTGGTTCACCGACGGCGCGCGGGCCCGCCTGCGCGCCGCCGTGGCTGGCCTGGGCGGCGGCGGCACCGTGTAGCCGGCGCGCATGGCGGAGAAGACGCGGCTTGACTTGTTAGTGTCTGCATGACACCAATGGGCTGCTATGACCCGACTGCTCGACTCCGAGTCGTATCTCCTCGTCCTCACTGGCGCCGGCATCTCGGCGGAGAGCGGCGTGCCGACGTTCCGCGACGCGAACGGCTTGTGGGAGGGCCACGCCGTCGAGGACGTGGCGTCGCCGGACGGCTTCGCGCGCGATCCGCTGCTCGTGTGGAAGTTCTACTCCGAGCGCCGCGCCAACATGACGGGCGTGGTCCCGAACGCGGGCCACCGCGCGCTCGCGGAGGTCGAGCAGCGCCTGGGCGAGCGCTTCCTGCTCGTCACGCAGAACGTCGATGGGCTGCACACCGCCGCCGGGAGCCAGCGCGTCGTCGAGATGCACGGCAACCTGATGCGGTCGCGGTGCACGGTCTGCGATCGGCCGCCGTTCGAGGATCGCACCGCGTACAAGCCGGGCGTCGCGCCGATGTGCGGGCGCTGCCGCGCGCAGGGCGCGGACGCGCTTCTGCGGCCCGACATCGTCTGGTTCGGCGAGATGATCCCGCCGGACGCGCTGGCGCGCATCGCGGCGTTCGTCGAGGCGGCCGGCCGGCAGATCCGGTTCCTCGCTGTCGGCACGTCGGGTCTCGTCTACCCGGCGGCCGGCCTCGTCGACGTGGTGCGCTCCCGCGGCGGCCGGACCTGGCTCGTCAACGCCGAGCGCCCCGCCAACGTCGACCGCTTCGACGAGGTCTCGATCGGCCCGGCTGGCGCGACGCTGCCAGCGCTGCTCGCGAGCTGACGCCTGCGGTGAGGGCAGAGGGTGGAGCGTGCTCATGCTAGGCTGATCGCGTCATGGTCGCGGCGGTGAGCATCCCTCCCGGGGAATACGTTCCGACGGCGGATCACCGCGTCGTGATGGCGGGCGCGACCTGGGAGCACTACGAGCTGGAGCTCGCGATGCGCGGTGAGAAGTCGGTGCCGCGGCTCGCGTTCCTCGAAGGAGCGCTGGAGCTGATGCGCCCGTCGAGGGATCACGAGCGGATCACGTCGTATTTGGGGCGGCTGATCGAGGTGTTCGCCGAACTGCACGACATCGAGCTATCTCCGTATCGGAGCTGGACGCTCAAGCGCGAGCGCAGCGCCGGTGTCGAGCCGGACGAGTGCTACATCATCGGCGAGGATCAGTCGAAGGCGCGCCCAGATCTGGTCATCGAGGTGATCTGGACGAGCGGCGGGCTCGACAAGCTCGAGATCTACCGGCGCCTCGGGATCGACGAGGTGTGGTTCTGGAGTGGCGGCAAGCTCGAGATCCACGCGCTGCGCGACGGTGTCTACGAGCGGGCGGCCAGCAGCCGGTGGCTGCCGGGGCTCGACGTTGGGCTCATGTGCTCGTTCCTCGACCGCCGCTCGGTGCACATCGCCAAGCGCGAGTATCGCGAGGCGCTCTTGAGCCGCAAGAAGTGAGCGGCACCGCGGCGGGTGACCGGGCGCGGGCGGCAGCTCAGATGAGGTCGAGGAGGACGCGGAGGCCGAGGCCGATTTGGTCGTCGTTGGTGCCGCGCGCGTGGAGCTCGAAGTCGCCGCGGAGGAAGACGTCGATGACGGGCGAGCGCGCAGACTTCGTCGGTAAGAGGTGGAGCGAGAGCTCGGCCCCGAGGCGCGCGACGGTGTCGTCGCCGAAGCGGGCGGAGAACGTGGGGCCGAGCGAGAGCGGGCCGACGCCGAACGCGGCGCCGAACCGCGCGAGCCAGTCGGCCGAGCTGAACAGGTAGTTGGCCTCGAGCTGGATCGCGAGCCGCGGGCGCTCGATGAGCCGCGGCCGGCCGGCGAGACTGGCGAGCACCTCGGCTTTGACCTCGGCGGCGATCTCGCGCACGAGCTGCCGCCGGGTCGCCGGATCGGGCGCCTGGCCGGCGAACCGATCGCGGATGATGGCGGCCAGCTTCTCCTGCGCCTTCTGGCGGGCGATGTCGCGGATCCGCTGCGGCGTCGGGAGCTTGTTGCGGAACAGCTCGAGCTCGAGCCCGAACGAGAGCCCGCCCTCGAATTCTCCGGCGGACGGCGCGTAGGCGGAAAACCCGCCAAGCGTCGGGCCGAGCGCGATCGAGCGGCGGATGGTGCGGATGGCGCTGCGCGCGATCTCGTCGGCTGCGTCGGATTCGTCGGGCTCGCCATCGTCAGCGCGGGCGGGCGACGCGGCGGCGGCGACGGCGGCGACGGCGAGCAAGGGGACTGCGAGGACCGAGGGGCGGATCAGCATGAGGCTCCTGGTGAGCGGCCGTCCTGCCATCCGACACGGTCGCGCGCGGCGCGTCGAGTAAGAAGTGGGTGAATCCGCCAGCGGTTGCCCCGATCGGCCGCGGTTTGCCGCCCGCAGCCGATCGGCAGCCCGCGGCAGCTCACTCGCCGGGAGGCGGCTGCTTGAGGACGGGCGGGCGCTGCGGCGCTTCGCTGGCACCGGCAGCGTCGCCCTCGGCAGGCTCGGGATCGGGCGGCAGGAGGCGGATGCCGTCTCCGCCGGGCGCCTGCGCGGCGACCTTCGCGTCGGTCTTCTGCGAGTCGGGGCCGCCGGCGAGCACGATGTACGCGAGCGGCACGGCGACGCCGGCCGTGATGAGGAGCGTGCCGCGCCAGCGCAGGCCGAGCTTGCCCTTGATCATGAAGATACCGCTGATGGCGAGGTAGAGCAGCAGCACGGCGTAGGCGTCGGCGATGAACTTCCACACGGCCTTGCCGCGCGTCGCGTGCAGCCAGTTCGCGACGCGGAAGAAGAACCGCGACTCGCGCTTCTGCACGGTGACGGTGTCGCCGATCGCCGTGACCTTCGAGCCATTGGGGTACTCGAGCCGCACCTCGTCGCCAGCGCGCAAGACGTCGCTGGGCTTGCCAGACATGCCAGCCGCCGCGGCGATCCGCGCGACGGCCTCGTCGTCGGAGAGATCGTCTGCGATCGGCGTGATCTTGAGCTGCGCCTCCGACGAGTGGAAGTTTGGATCCCAGTCCGCGAGGTGGTTCATCGCGATGCCGGACAGCGCGTAGATCAGCGTGAACCCGACGGCGAGGTAGCCGACGTCGCGGTGCACGGCGCGCAGCCACGCGCGCCAGCGCTTCTTCACGAGTTGCCCCAGGCCAGACTTCGCCTTCCCGGCCTGCTCCGCCTGCTCCGTCTTGCGAGCCTTGCCGCTCACCGGCGCCGCGCTCTCCTTCGTCTCCTTCGCCTCCGGAACGGCCACCTCGGCGAGATCAGCCATACCGCTCTTCCTTCCAGGGATCGGCATGGTTGTGGTAGCCGCGGACCTCCCAGAAGCCGGGCTTGTCGTCCTTCACGAACCGGACCCCGGTGATCCACTTCGCGCTCTTCCAGAAGTAGAGATCGGGGACCAGACCGCGCACGGGCGCGCCGTTCTGGAGCGGGAACGGCTTGCCGTTGAGCCGGTACGTGATGAGCGCGGTGTCGGCGAGCGCCTCCTTGAGCGGCACGTTCGCCGTGTAGCCGTGCGCGGCCTCGAAGATGACGTGGCGCGCCTCGGACTTCATGCCGGCCTTCTCGGCGAGCGCCGAGACCTGCACGCCCTTCCACATCCCGCCGAGCAGCGACCAGCCGGTCACGCAGTGGACGTCGGCCACCTTCTCGACCTGCGGCAGCTTGAGCAGGCCGGCGTAGTCCACCTCGAACGGCGTCTTCACGAGCCCGTGCACGCGCAGGCGGAACTTCTTCACGTCGCCGTCGCCCTCCTCGCCGCCCATCGTGCGCAGGTTCTCGATCGCGCGCTGACCGGGCGGCAGCCGCACCCGGCCGTCGGCCCGCTTCTCGGCGCGCGCGGCTTTCGTCAGATCGTCGGCGGCGATGCGCAGGAGCGCGCCGCCGAACGCCATGAACACGGTGCCGGCGGCCGCGGACTTGATGAACTCGCGGCGATCCCACGCCTGCTTCAGCTCGGGATATCGATCGAGATCTAGGCGATCGGGGTGATCTGCTCGGTCGTTCACGGGTCCTCCATCGGCGCGGCGCACGCCCCAAGGGTACATCCCCTGGGCGGCGAGCACGCGGCGGGTTCTGGGCTTGGATACGCGCCGTCTGCCCTGGAGTTACGAGCGAGCCGGCCGAACCGCCGATCCGGCAGCTTCCGCGAGCTTACGCGCGGGTGGCTCAGCCCTTGCCATAGACCGGGACGAGGGCGCCGCTGGTCAGCGTGTTCTCGGGCGAGGCGAGGAACGCGATGGCCTCGGCGATCTGCTCGGGCTTGGGCCAGCGCGCGTGATCGGCGTCGGGCATCGCCGCCCGGTTCGCGGGAGTGTCGATGATCGAGGGCAGCACGGCGTTGACGAGGATGTCTTCGCGCAGGAGCTCGGCGGCGAGCCCCTGCGTGATCGCGGTGACCCCGGCCTTCGCGGCGGCGTACGCGATCAGGTTCGGCGCGGGCGTGACCACGGGGCGCGAGGCGACGTTGACGATGCGGCCGCCACCGCCGGAGCGGCGGATCGACTTCACCGCCTCGCGGCACGACAGAAAGCAGGTGGCGGTGTTGGTCCGCCACTGCGCCTCGAAGTCGGCGAGCTTCGTCTCGGTGATGGGCTTCATCGCGAAGCCGCCGACCAAGTGGATCGACGCCCAGATCGGCGGGAGCTGCGCGAAGAACGCCTCGGCCTGCGCCTCGTCGTCGAGGCGGAGCGCCGGCGGATCGGGAGAGACGTGCAGGATGGCGCCGCGCGCCTCGAGGACGGCGCACACCCCCTTGCCGAGCGCGCCGCTGCCGCCGGTGACCACGATATGTCGGCCTTGCATGCCCCCGAGGATGACACGAGGCGGCGTGCGCGCGTCGGCGGGCGCCGGTTCGTGTTAGAAGCCCAGCATGGGCGCACAGTGGAAGACCGCCATCAAGGTCGCGACCTCGGCCGCCAAGGGCAAGGTGTTCAGCAAGCTCGCGAAGGAGATCATGATCGCGGCGCGCGGTGGCCCGGATCCAGCGATGAACGCGCGCCTGCGCGCCGCCGTCGAGGCGGCGAAGAAGCAGTCGATGCCGCGCGACAACATCGAGCGCGCGATCAAGAAGGGCGCCGGCCTGCTCGACGACACGGTCAACTTCGAGACCGTGACGTACGAGGGCTTCGCGCCGCACCACGTGCCGGTGATCGTCGAGTGCCTGACGGACAACAAGAACCGCACGGCGACCAGCATCCGCATGCTGTTCCGCAAGGGCCAGCTCGGCACGACGGGCTCGGTGTCGTGGGACTTCGCGCACGTCGGGCTCATCGACGCGACGCCGCCCGAGGGCGCCGATCCCGAGGAGGCCGCGATCGAGGCGGGCGCGCAGGACTTCGAGCCCGACGGCGAGGGCGGCTATCGGTTCTACACCGAGCCGACGGATCTCGACGCGGTCAGCAAGGCGCTCTCGGGGCGCGGCTGGACGGTCGCCACGATGCGGATCGGCTGGAAGCCCAAGAACCCGCAGAAGATCGAAGATCCGGCCGCGCGCACCGAGGTCGAGCAGTTCCTGCACGAGATCGACGACGACGATGACGTGCAGCACATCTACGTGGGCCTCCAGTAGGAGTACCATCCGCGGGTGGGGCTCGACGTAGACGAGGCCGACCGCGAGCGCCGGGGCGCACCGCCCGGTGGGGCGCCTGATCGGCGCGAGTCCAGGGCCGGCGGTGGCGGTGGCGGTGGCGGTGGCGCTGACGATGGCGATGGCGGTGGCGGTGGCGATGACGCCGATAGCATCGACCGCGACGGCACCGCGGCCGACGCTGGCGACGACGACGACGACGATGACGCGCACGCGACGCAGGCGGCGTCGCCGCACGCGCTCGCGCAGGTAGCCACGGGCGCGGCCGCGGACGCCACCTCCGTCCTCGACGACGAGTGGGGTTCCGGCGCAGGCGCGACCTCCGTCGCCTCGGCCGCCGATGACGCCGCGGACGCCGCGGACGCCGCGGACGCCGCCGACGCCGCGGACGTCGCGGACGCTGGCGGCGAGGACGCCGCGGCTTCGGCCGCGCCTTCGCACCAGGCCGAGGCCCGCCCGTCCGTCTGGGCCACCTCCGCGGCGCGTCCGCTCACCACCGTCGCCGAGGCGTTCGACCGCAGCGAGCTGCCGCGGATGCGGATGTTCCACATCTTCTGCATCTTCACGCCGCTCGGCTCGATCGCGCTCTCGCTCGCGCTCGGCGGCGATCCGCTCGCGCGCGCGCTGTTCTGGGCGGGCGGCGCGCTCCTGGCGATCTGCAGCGCCGGCCTCGCGCGGCTGTCCTCGAGCCCCGAGCGCTACCGGCCGCGCCCGGTCACCCTCCTCTGGATCCTCGCCACGATCGGCGTGCAGCCGGCCGTCTATTACTTCGGGCCGTTCTCGGCGGTCGTCATCGTCCAGATGCTCGGGATCGTCTTCATCGCGCTGGGGCCCCACGTCACCTCGGCGCGCGCGACGGCCGTCATCTGCATCGCCGCCCACGTCGGGTGCGCCGCGCCGATCGCCCTGGGCTGGATCGACGACGTGGGCGTGCTCTCCGCCGTGGCCGCGACGCCCCGCCAGCTCGCGATCGCCGAGGGGCTGATCGTCGTCTTCCTGGCCTCGAGCTACGCGCTCGGCCGGTGGGCGCGCCACACGAGCGCGACGGCGATCGCCGAGCTGCAGCGCGCGATGCGCTTGATCGGCGATCAGCAGCAGGCGCTCGCCGAGGTCAACGACGAGCAGGCGCGCCAGAGCCGGCGCAACGAGGGCCGGTGGACGGGCCAGACGATGGGCTCGTTCAGGCTCGGGCTCGTGCTCGGGCGCGGCGCGATGGGCGAGGTCTACGAGGGGACGGCCGCCGACGGGCGGACGGCCGCCGTGAAGCTCCTGAACCAGCGCGCGACGGGCTCGACGGCGCTCGTCGAGCGCTTCCACCGCGAGATGAGCGTGGCGGCCCGGCTCGAGTCGCCGCACATCGTGCGCGTCTACGAGCTGTCGCCACCGGACGCGCCGGTGCCGTTCATCGCGATGGAGCGGCTGCACGGCATCGATCTCGCGGCGCGGCTGCGCGCGCAGACGCGGCTGCCGTCCGACGAGCTGGTCGTCATGCTCGATCAGGTGGCGCGCGCGCTCGAGGTCGCGCAGCAGGCGGGCGTCGTGCACCGGGACCTCAAGCCCCACAACCTGTTCTTCCACGAGGGCACGACGTGGAAGGTGCTCGACTTCGGCGTCTCGAAGGTGCTCGACGCGAGCGAGGGCACGCTGACGGGCGAGGGCATCGTCGGCACGCCGCAGTACATGGCGCCGGAGCAGGCCTCGGGCGGCAACGTCACGCACGCGGCCGATGTCTACGCGCTCGGCGCGATCGCGTACCGCTGCCTCACCGGCCGCGCGCCGTACCGGGGCAAGGACCTGGCGGAGCTTGTCTACCAGGTCGTGCACGGCGCGCCGGTGCGGCCGAGCCTGTTCGGGCGCGTGCCGCCGGCCGTCGAGGACGTGCTCGCCGTGGCGATGGCGAAGGACCCGCGTCGCCGGTTTCCGTCGGCGCTGGCGATGGCGCAGGCGTTCATCGCGGCGCGCCGCGGCCGCCCGGTGGCGCTCGATCCGCCGCCGAACGCGTGGCTGTAGTGCCACGTCGCAGAACTTCTGCGACGAGATGCTAGTAATCTGCGCCTCGCCGATGAGCGAAGGACGCGATGCGCGAAGCGAGTTCGGGATCCCCGCCGAGTGGGCGCCGCATGACGCCGTGTGGACGGCGTGGCCCCACGCCCCCGAGCAGTGGCAGGAGGGCCTCTTCGCGCCGCAGGGCGCGCTGATGCAGATGGTGGCCGCGATCGTCGATCTGGATCCGGCGACGGGCGTGCCGCGCGGCGAGCGCGTCGAGCTGTTGGTCCGCGGCGAGGACGACGAGGCGGCGGCGCGCGCGTTGCTCGGCCGGGCGGTGGCCGGCGTGCAGTTCCGGACGGCGCGCTACGGCGACGTCTGGCTGCGCGACACGGGGCCGATCTTCATGACGCGGCCGGGCGAGCTCTCCGCGGCGCGCTTCCAGTTCGATGGCTGGGGCGGCAAGTACGTCATGGAGGGCGACACCGAGGTCGCCGCGCGGGTCGCGGCGTGGGCGGGCGTGCGCGGCGCGGCGTTCGACTTCGTCCTCGAGGGCGGCGCGATCGAGGTCGACGGCACGGGCGCCCTGCTCACGACGCGGCAGTGCCTGCAGGGCGGCGGGCGCAACCCGGGGCTCGACGAGCGGGCGCTCGAGGCGCGCCTGCGCTGGGCGCTCGGCGTCGAGCGGATCGTCTGGCTCGATCGCGGCCTCCAGAACGATCACACCGACGGGCACATCGACACGCTCGCGCGCTTCGTGGCGCCGGGCGTCGTAGCGTGCATGGAGCCGGCCGCGGGCGATCCGAACGCGGACGCGCTCGCCGGGATCCTCGCCGATCTCCGCGCCGCGCGCTTCGAGGTGGTGACGGTGCCGTCGCCAGGGGAGATCCGCGACGCGTCGGGGATGCTCATGCCGGCGAGCTACATGAACTTCTACATCGCGAACACGACGGTCGTGGTGCCGACGTACGGCGCGGCGGCCGACGACGCCGCGGTCGCGGCGATCGCGGCGCTGTTCCCGGGCCGGCGCGCCGTGGCGGTGGACGGCAAGGCGGTGGTGGTCGGCGGCGGCGCGTTCCACTGCTCGACGCAGCAGCAGCCGGCGATCGCGTAGCCCCGCCGCGCCGCGCGCCTGCTACGTTGTGGCGCCATGTCCGAGGTCACCGTCGCCGCCCTGCAGACCGCGCTCACCGACGATGTCGCGACGAACGTCGCGCGCGTGACGGATCTCGTGCGCCGCGCCGCGGGCGCGGGCGCGCAGATCATCCTGCCGAGCGAGCTGTTCGAGGGCCATTACTTCTGCCGCCGCCAGCGCGAGGCGGACTTCGCGCGCGCTCAGCCCGCCGCGGGGCACCCGACGCTGTGCCACTTCCAGGCGCTTGCCGCCGAGCTGGGCGTCGTGATCCCGGTGTCGTTCTTCGAGCGGTCTGGCCCGGAGCACTACAACTCGGTCGCGGTGTTCGATGCCGACGGGCGCGATCTCGGCGTGTACCGGAAGAGCCACATCCCGGACGGGCCCGGCTACCAGGAGAAGTTCTACTTCAAGCCGGGCAACACCGGCTTCCGCGCGTTCCGCACGCGGTTCGGCACGATCGGCGTCGCGATCTGCTGGGACCAGTGGTTCCCCGAGGCGGCGCGCGCGATGACGCTCGCCGGCGCGGACGTCCTGTTCTATCCGACCGCGATCGGCTCGGAGCCCGAGGAGCCTGAGCTCGACAGCCGCGACTCGTGGCAGCGCGTGATGATCGGCCACGCCGTCGCGAACGCCGTCGGCGTGGTCGCCGCGAACCGGATCGGCCGTGAGGGCGGAGGGAGCGAGGGCGGAGGGAGCGAGGACGACCGCGGGGCGATCACGTTCTACGGCAGCTCGTTCGTGTGCGACGCGCGCGGCGACAAGCTCGCCGAGCTCGGGCGGGATGAGTCCGGCTTCGCGCTGGCGAAGCTCGATCTGGCCCACATTCAGCGAATCCGCGCCAGCATGGGATTCTTCCGCGACCGGCGGCCGGACCTGTACCGCCCGCTCGTGGAATAGTGCCCCACGCGACGGCCGATCGTCGATGGATGCCACGAGTTGTCGCCAAGTGGTGACAACTCGCGACACACAAAGTTTCGCGGAAGGAATGGCACTCGCGATCGACTAACGGTACGTCAGTCAGCGTGCGTTCTGCGTTTGCTCCGGTCGCCGTCGCGTTCGCCGCGGTGATCGCGTCGCTCGTCCGCTGGACGCTGCAGGGCTCGGGCAACATCTACCCGACGCTCGACAAGACGTTCTACGTGCCGGATCCGGACGTCGGCTGGGCGGCGAGCGAGCAGCACCCGATCTGGCTCGGGCTGCTCGTCATCGCGATCCTCGGGGCGGTCACGGTCGGGCTCGCGATCGGCGGCTGGATCATCCGGCGCCGCGAGCGCAAGACGGGGGCGCCCGCGAAGATCCTGCGTGGGGCGGCGTGGAGCGCGGCGGTGCTCCTGCTCGCGGTCCCGATCGCGGCGTTCGCGACGGGCGGCCGGCCCGCGGGCGGCCTCGACGTCCGCCCGCAGCGCGAGCCGCCGAAGCTCGAGGCCGGGGCGCAGCCTGGTGCTGCGGCGCAGCCTGGTGCCGCGGCGCAGCTTGGTGCCGCGGCGCAGCCTGGTGCCGCGGCGCAGCCTGCGGCCCCGGCGCAGCCCGAGACGATCGCCGGCTCGCTCGATCTGCCGGCTGGGCGCTACGAGGTCGTCGGGCACAAGCTCACCGAGGTCGCCGCGCGGCTCTCCGCGGGCGGCGACACGTTCGACGCGCGCTTCGTCGAGCGCGCCGTGAAGGGCGAGTGGCGCGCCGATCCGAAGGACCTCGCGCAGCCGATGACGGCCGAGATCAGCGCCGCCGCGGCGGAGGTGGACACCGGCATCGCGGGCCGCTCGAAGCACGCGCGCGAGGGCTTCCTCAAGGCAGACAAGTTCCCGAAGATCAGCTGGAAGCTCGGTAGGCTCGTCGCCGCGCGCCAGGACGGGCCGGATCGCATCGTCTTCCGCGCGCTCGGCACCGTCACGCTCCTCGACAAGACGCACGAGGTGCCGATCGAGGGCTCGCTCAAGAAGGCGGACGCCGCCGCCCAGAAGCGCCTCAAGCTGACCGGCGCCGTGCTGATCGCGGAGGCCGACTTCTCGCTCGTCATCAAGGACACCGCGCTCGCGCCCGACGCGAGCACGTTCAAAGGTGATCGCTTTCCCATCCACATATCGCTGGTGCTGCGCCACACCAGCGGTACCTGAATCGAACCGGTGCACTGGAGCCTGAAACAGACATGAAGACCTTCAAGCTACTCGTCCTCGCAGCAGCCCTCGCCTTCTCACCCGCGTGCAAGAAAGACGCGAAGAAGGAGGAGATGAAGAAGGACACGACGACCACCACCACCACCACCGGCTCGGCTGGGCCGGACACCACGGCGACCGGCTCGGGCGGCGGCACGACCGGCTCGGGCGGCGCGCCGGCCGGCCCGGACACCGCGATGGCGGGCTCGGGCGGCGGGGGCTCCGGCAGCGCAACGGGTGCGGCGGCGGGCGGCGCGCCCGCCACGCCGACGGAGGACAACGCCGACTGGATCACGGTCGAGGCGAACCACTTCGAGAAGAAGGACGGGGATCCGGTCAAGGTCAAGTTCGACAAGTTCAAGGTCACGAAGGCCAACTTCGATCCGAAGAAGATCGAGGGCGGGACCGCGACGATCGAGATCGACCTGACGAGCCTCAAGAGCGGCGACGCCAAGCGCGACGAGCACCTCGCGACGCCGGACTACATCGACGTCAAGAAGTTCGCGACCGCGGTCGTCGAGATCAGCAACGTGAAGAAGAAGGACGACAAGAACTTCACCGCCGATGCGAAGGTGAAGTTCCACGGCGTCGACAAGAAGTACCCGGTCGCGTTCGAGGTGGTCGATGCGAAGGACGACTGGATTCGCATCAAGGGCGAGCAAACGTTCAAGCGCCTCGACTTCAAGGTCGGCAAGAAGCCGGGCAAGGACCAGAAGAAGGGCGAGGACGGCGTGGCGGACGAGATGACCATCAAGCTGCAGCTCACGCTCAAGAAGACCTGATCCGCGCCGAGCGCCGAGCCAGAGGCGCCGAGCCAGAGGCGTCGAGTCAGAGGCGCGGGCGAGGAGCGCACGAGGAGCGCGCCGCGGGCAATGCTAGGCTCGTGGAATGAGTGGTGTGAAGTTCTTCGTCCGCGCCGTCGTCACCGGGTTCGGGCTGAGCCTGGGTGCGGCCCTGTTCAAAAAGATTCAGGACCGCCTCGGGCTCGGCGAGCCGAAAGAGAAGTCGGGGAAGTCGGGGAAGGCAGAGCAGGCGCCCGCCGAGCCGGAGGCCGTGACGGATCCCGTGACGGATCCGAGCCTGCCGAGCTGAGCCCCAGCTGTCTGGGTACGATCTGACCGATTGGCTCAGATCGCGGGTCAAATTGCCCCGGTTGCCCCGGTTGCCCCGGGATGCCGCGACGAGAGGAAAGTGCCGAAAGGTGCGGCGGACCAACGCGATTTCGTGAACACTGAGGGCTCTCGTGCTGGAGCCCTCCAACCTGGCGCCGGGTCTCCTTCTGGCCATGCCTCAGCTCGCGGACCCGAACTTCTCCCGGGCCGTCGTGCTGATGATCGAGCACAGCCCGCAGGGTTCGTTCGGCCTCGTCGTGAACCACCCGAGCCCGATCAAGGCGAGCGAGCTGCTCGACAGTCTCGAGATGAGCTGGCGCGGCGAGGACTCCGCTGTCGTGTGGGCGGGAGGGCCGGTCTCGCCGAGCACCGGCTGGGTGCTGCACGAGCCGATGTCCGTGGCGCAGCCGGGGCAGGGCACGATCGCGATCACGTCGAGCATCCTGCTCTCGACGTCGCCGGACCGACTCCGCATGATCGCGAACCAGCCGCCGCGCAACATCCGCCTCCTCCTGGGCTACTCCGGCTGGGGGCCGGGCCAGCTCGAGGCCGAGATGGCGCGCGGCGCGTGGCTGCACGCGGCCGCCGATCCGGCGCTCGTGTTCGACACGCCGGCCGATGACATGTGGGATCGAGCGATGAGATCGCTCGGCATCTCGCCCGAGAGCCTGTTCGTTGGACGCGGGGTGAACTGACCTCCCGTGGGGTGGGGGGGCGGCGTAGCCCGATAGGTGAGGTTTTTGCTACAGCCGGGCGACATGAGGCCCATCCGTGCGATCGCACTTGTCGTTGTGGCGTGGATCCTGGGGGCTGCGGCCCCAGCAGCGGAGGCTCAAGCCCCATTCGTCAAGACGGTCGGGCGGTGGTCCGCGGTCCGGACGCAGTACCTCCTCTCGTGGCGGCAGGGCGCCGGGCTGAACGACGTCGATGCCGTCACCGGCCCGACGCGCCTCAACCACACGCAGCCGCTGACCATCACGTGGAACCTGCAGGATCGCCAGGGCGCCGTGGTCCCCGATGGACAGTACAAGGTCCGGATGGAGCTGGCCGAGGCCAACTCCCAGACCCCGGCGCAGAACAACCAGGGCACGTTCACCTTCACCAAGGGCCCGGCGCCGCAGAACCAGACGAACCTGGCGAACGGCGGCTTCACCAACGTCTCGCTCAACTTCAACCCGGCCACGCCGTCCTTGACGATCACGGTCACGACGACGCCGGTGCCGGCACCGAACAACGTGTTCTCGCCGAACAACGTGGTCGCCGTGTGGATCGAGCGGGTCACGGCCTGCAACAACGGCGTCATCGACGGCACGGAGAAGTGCGATCCCGCCATCGCCGACGGGATGCCCGGCGCGTGCCCGGCCACGTGCGCCGCCGCGGACGCGTGCATGCCGGTGGCGCTCCAGGGTGACCGGATGCAGTGCACGGCCGAGTGCGTGGCGGGCGCGCCGATCACGGCGTGCGTCGACGGCGACGGCTGCTGCGCTGACGGCTGCAGCGAGGCCGAGGACAGCGACTGCGGCGCGGGTGGCGGAGGCGGCGCGCCCGGGACGACGGGCGGCTGCGAGACCGGCGCGGGCGGCGGCTTCGGCGGCGCGCTCGCGTTCGGCGCGCTCGGCCTGACGCTCTTGATTCGCCGCCGCCGCCGCTAGTCGTCAGTCGTCCCGCGGGACTCCTTCGGGCCAAGGACGCTCGTCCTCGCTGCGCTGCGGGCGAGCGCGATCGATCGCCCTCAGTCGTCCCGCGGGACTCCTTCGGGCCAAGGATGCTCGTCCTCGCTGCGCTGCGGGCGAGCGCGATCGATCGCCCTCAGTCGTAGTACTCGGCGCCGAGGTGGGTGATGAGCTCGTCGCCCTTGGTGTAGCGGAGCGTGTTCTTCAGCTTCATGAGCTGGATGAACAGGTCGTGCTCGGGGTACAGGCCCTCGGGCGTCATCGGGCTCTTCCAGTAGAAGCTCAGCCACTCCTGGATGCCGCTCATGCCGGCGCGCTGCGCGAAGTCCATGAACAGGGCCAGATCGAGGACGATCGGCGCCGCGAGGATCGAGTCGCGGCACAGGAAGTTGACCTTGATCTGCATCGGGTAGCCGAGCCACCCGACGATGTCGATGTTGTCCCAGCCTTCCTTGTTGTCGCCGCGCGGCGGGTAGTAGTTGATGCGGACGACGTGGGAGATGTTGCCGTAGAGGTCGGGGTAGATCTGCGGCTGCAGGATGTGATCGATCACGCCGAGCTTCGTGACCTCCTTGCTCTTGAACGACTCGGGGTCGTCGAGCACCTCGCCGTCGCGGTTGCCGAGGATGTTCGTCGAGTACCAGCCGTCGAGGCCGAGCATGCGCGCCTTGAAGCCGGGCGCGAGGATCGTCTTCATCAGCGTCTGGCCGGTCTTGAAGTCCTTGCCGGCGATCGGCAGGCCCTGCTTGCGCGCGAGCTCGAGCAGCGCGGGCGTGTCGACCGAGAGGTTCGGCGCGCCGTTGGCGTACGGCACGCCCATCTTGAGGCACGCGTACGCGTAGATCTGCGACGGCGCGATGTCGTCGTGCGAGATGCGCAGCGCCTCCTCGAACTTCGCGAGCGTCTGGTGGACCTCGCCGGGCTTCCGGTAGACCTCCGTCGAGCCGCACCACACGGCGACGAGCCGGGTGCAGCCGTTCTGCTCCTTGAACCGGCTGATGTCGTCCATCAGCTGCTCGGCGAGGTGCATCTTCGACGTGCCGCGCTTGACGTTGGGCCCGTTCAGCTTCTTCACGTACGCCTGCTCGAAGACGGCCGGCATGGGCTTGATCTGCTCGAGCTGGGCGCGCAGCGGCTCCAGGTGCTTGCCATCGAGCACGCCGGCGCGGGTCGCGGCCTCGTAGGCGTTGTCGGGGAAGATGTCCCAGCCGCCGAACACGATGTCGTCGAGCTTCGCGAGCGAGACGTAGTCGCGGATCGCCGGCGAGTTGCCATCCGTGCGCTTGCCGATGCGGATGTGGCCGAGCTGGGTGAGCGAGCCGATCGGCTTGCCGATGCCGCGGCGGATCGCGAGCACGCCCGCGATGAACGTGGTGGCGACCGCGCCCATGCCGGGCAAGAGGATCCCGAGCTTGCCCGTGGCGGGCTTGACGTCGACGGCTTTCTTGAGCGCCATGTTGTGAACTCCGAGGAGAGAAGGTTGGAAATTGCCCCACCCCCCGCACCTTCACAAGGGGCGAAGAGGTGCAGAGCCCGGCAAAGAGGTGCTGTCGAATTCTCAACAGCCGCGCCGCCGCGCGACCGGTGCGCGCCTACGCCGCGGGCGCAAACAGCGGGCGCAGCGCGGCCGGATCGTTCGTCATGATGCCGTCGGCGCCCAGCGCGAGCAGGCGCTCGGCGGTGGCCGGATCATCGATCGTCCAGAAGTCGACGCGCAGCCCGAGGCTGTGGCACTTCGCGATGAACGGCGCGCGGTCGAAGCGGATCGCGCCCTGGCCGAGCGGCACCTGCGCCGCGGTCCCGGTGAACGGGAGCTGCCGCCACAAGAGCGCGGGCAGCGAGAGCAGCGAGGCGATCTCCCCGCGCGACAGGCCGGTCTCGCCGCCGTAGCCGCGGCGGCGCAGCCCGACGAGCGTGCCGAGGTGGAAGCTCGCGAGCGTGACGCGATCCTCGGCCTGCTTGCCGCGCACGAGCTCGAGCGTGGCCGCGAGCGCGCGGGCGCCGCGCTTGATGTCGACGTTGAGCCGCACGCGCGGGAACGCGTCGATCACCTCCTCGAGCGTCGGCACGCGGATGCCGCGGCCGGCGAACGGGCGCGTCCCGTCGGGCGCCACGAAGCCCCAGCCGGCGTCGAGGCCGCGCACGTCGGCCAGGTCGAGGGCGACCCACGGCGCGGCGGCGGCGGTCATCCGGCGCGCGGTGTCGTCGTGCGCGACGATCACGTGGCCGTCGCGCGTCACGTGGACGTCCAGCTCGAGGCCGTCGACGCCGATCTCGACCGCGCGCTCGAACGCGGCCATCGTGTTCTCCGGTCGCTCGGCCGAGGCGCCGCGGTGCGCGTACAGCCGGCGCTCTTGCACCGCTACGGCTCTTCCTCGAGCTCCAGCGCTGCGACGGGGACCGGCGGCGGGCGCGGATCGCTCACCTGCACGACCTCGAGGCTGTACTTGATGTCCTTGTCGGCGAGCGGGTGGAGGAATCGCACCTCGACGTCGTCCTTGTCGACCTTCTCGATCAGGAGCACGACGTCGTTCTTGTGCTCGTCCTTCGCCGCGAAGCGCTCGCCCGCCTCGATCTTGGCGTCGGCGGGGAACGCGTTGCGCTTGAGCTTCTTGGTCGGCAGCTGGACGGCGCCGAACGCCTCCTTGGCGGCCAGCGTGCCCTCGCGCTTGTCGCCCTTCTCGAGCCCTGTGAGGAGCTTCTCGAGAGCTGGCAACATCGTGCCGGAGCCCTGGACGTACTCGACGGTCTTCTTCTCGAGCTCGCCGCCATCGACGACGGACAGCTCGACTCGGACGGTCACTCGATGGCCGTTCTCGATCTTCACGCCGTCACGGTACACGCGCGCCATCCACGACATCAACGCCCCGGGTTGTGAACGTCCGTGTGGATTTTGGAGGCACCGCCACGGGGTTGCGAGAACTTGCGCGCTGGCACGAAAGCCGCACAATCCCTGTTGGCCCATGGCTCGCTGTCTCGCCTTGCTGCTCCTCGCGCTCCCGCTCGCCTTCGGCTGTGCCACCGCCCGCTCGCCCGAGCTCCGCGTGCTCGGCATCCAGGAGGCGCGGCGCCACGAGGTGGTGTTCGTCCAGGTGACGAACCCCGCGAAGCGCCCGATGCGGCTGACGAAGCTCGAGTACCGGTTCGCCGCGGGCGGCGCGACGCTCACCGAGGGCTCGCTCGCGCTGGCGCGCGAGGTGCCGGCCGGCGAGGCGATCGTCGTCGAGGTGCCGGTCGATGTGCCCGTGGCGGCCGCGTCGAGCGAGCCGCTCACCCTGCGGGGAAAGCTGACGGCGGTCACCGACGAGATCGTACGGATCTTCAATGTCTCGGCGAACGTCTCGGCGAACGCCCAGCCACCGAGCGCGGGCGAGGACCGGGCCGCCGCGCAGTGACGCGCAGCCCGTGACGAACTGTTAAGGGTCCGAAACCGCGGGCGAGTCCGCTGTCGACGGACTGGACAGCCCGCCCGGCTCGGGCAGACTCATGTCCGCCCATGACCGAGCGGACGACACCATGTGGTTGATCCGCACGGCGCTGCGCCGGCCCTACACGTTCGTCGTGATGGCGCTGGTGATCGCGATCGGCGGCACGCTGTCGATCCGCCGGACGCCGACCGACATCTTCCCGGAGATCGACATCCCGGTCATCTCCGCGATCTGGAACTACGGCGGGCTCCCCCCGGAGGAGATGGAGCGACGGGTCGTCAACAACTTCGAACGGTTCGTCTCGACCATCGTCGCCGACATCGATCACATGGAGAGCCAGACGCTGACGGGCATCTCCGTGATCAAGATCTACCTGCAGCCGGGCGCGAACGTCCCGCAGGCGATCGCGCAGATCATCGCGGTGGCGCAGAGCGCGGTGCGCCAGATGCCGCCGGGCGCGGTGCCGCCGCTCATCATGCGGTACAGCGCGACGAGCGTGCCGATCATGCAGCTCGCGCTCGAGAGCGACTCGCTCTCCGAGCAGCAACTGTTCGACTACTGCGTCAACTTCATCCGCGCCGAGCTGGTCACGATCCCGGGCGTCCAGATCCCGTTCCCGTACGGCGGCAAGCAGCGGCAGATCATGATCGACATCGATCCGGCGCGGCTCCACGCGCGCGGGCTGTCGCCGCGCGACGTACAGGTGGCGCTCGGGCAGCAGAACGTCATCCTGCCGGCGGGCACCGCGAAGCTCGGCGCGAACGAGCTGCCGGTGATCCTGTCCGCGACGCCGGAGACGCTCGACGAGCTGGCGGGCATCCCGGTCAAGACGGTCGGCGGCAACACGATCTACCTGCGCGACGTCGCGAACGTGCGCGACGGCAACATGCCGCAGACGAACATGGTCCACGTCGAGGGCCGGCGCTCCGTGCTGCTCTCGATCATGAAGAACGGCGACGCGTCGACGCTCGCGATCACCGATCGGATCCACGAGCTCCTGCCGCGCGCGATGGACCGGCTGCCGGCGGACGCGCGCGGCAAGGTGCGCATCAAGCCGCTGTTCGATCAGTCGGTGTTCGTGCGCGCCTCGATCGACGGCGTCGTGCACGAGGCGCTGATCGCGGGCGTGCTGACGGCGCTCATGATCCTCGTGTTCCTCGGCAGCTGGCGCTCGACGCTCACGGTCGTGATCAGCATCCCGCTGTCGATCCTGTTCTCGATCTCGATGCTGCACGCGCTCGGCTTCACGCTGAACGTGATGACGCTCGGCGGCCTGGCGCTCGCGGTCGGCATCCTCGTCGACGACGCGACGGTGGCGATCGAGAACATCCATCGCAACATCGGGCAGCGCAAGCCCTTCGTGCGCGCGATCATCGACGGCGCGCAGCAGATCGCGCTGCCGGCGCTGGTCTCGACGTTGTGCATCTGCATCGTGTTCTTGCCGATCGCGTTCCTGACGGGCGCGGCGAGGTCCTTGTTCGTGCCGCTCGCGCTCGCGGTCGTGCTCGCGATGCTGATGTCGTACGTCTTGTCGCGGACGCTCGTGCCGACGATGGTGCACTACCTGCTCGCGCGCGAGGCGGTCGCGCACGGCGCGCCGAGCGGCTTCGCGGCGGCGTTCGATCGCGCGTTCGATCGGCTGCGCGCCGGCTACGGCCGGGGGCTCGCGTGGGCGCTCGAGCGGCGCGCGTTCGTGGCGGTGACGTTCGGGGTGTTCATCGCCGGCTCGCTCGCGCTCCTGCCGCTCGTCGGGCGAGACTTCTTCCCGTCGGTCGACGCGGGGCTCATCAAGCTGCACGTGCGCGGCGCGCCGGGCACCCGGCTCGAGGAGAGCGAGAAGCGGATCGCGGCGATCGAGCGGGCGATCCGCGAGGTGATCCCGCCGTCCGAAATTGAGACGATGCTCGACGTCCTCGGCACGCCGTACTCGGGGATCAACCTGTCGCTCAGCGAGGGCGCGCTGATCTCGCCGGCGGACGCGCAGATCCTGATCGCGCTCGCCGACGGCCACGGCCCGACGGCGGGCCACGTGCGCGCGCTGCGCGAGCGGCTGCGGCGCGACTTCCCGGAGACCACGTTCTTCTTCCTGGCGCCAGACATCTCGACGCAGGTGCTGAACTTCGGGCTGCCGGCGCCGATCAACCTGCAGGTGTCGGGGCCGATCGGCAGCGAGGACAAGACGTTCGCGTTCGCGCGCGAGCTGGCGGCGCGCGTCGAGCGCGTGCCGGGCGCGGTCGACGTCCACCTCGCGCAGGTGCAGACGGTGCCGCAGCTGCGGATCGCGGTGGATCGGACGCAGGCGCAGCGCGCGGGGCTGTCGGAGCGCGACGTCGCGAGCGATCTGTTGGTCTCGCTGTCGTCGAGCGGGCAGGTCGCGCCGACGTACTGGATCGATCGGCGCGGCGTGCAGTACCTGGTCTCGGTGCAGACGCCGCAGTACGCGATCGACTCGCTGGACGCCCTGCGCGCGACGCCGATCTCGACGCCCGAGGGGCGGCCGCAGACCTTGGGCAACGTCGCCACGATCCGGCGCGCGACGGGGCCGGCGAACGTCACGCACTACAACATCGCGCGCACGTTCGACGTCCAGGCCAACATCGACGGGATCGATCTCGGCTCGGTCAGCGACTCCGTGCGCGCGATCGTTGCCGAGCTGTCGAAGGGGGCGCCGCCGGGGACGCGGATCGCGCTGAAGGGCCAGGCCGAGAGCATGGACACCTCGTTCGGCGGGCTCGCGTCGGGCCTCGTGTTCGCGATCCTGCTCGTCTACCTCCTCTTGGTCGTGAACTTCCAGTCGTGGCTGGATCCGTTCATCATCCTGATGGCGCTCCCGGGCGCGCTCGCGGGTATCGTGTGGATGCTGTTTCTGAGCGGCACGACCCTGTCCGTCCCGGCGCTGATCGGCTCGATCATGTGCGTCGGCGTCGGCACGGCGAACAGCATCCTCGTGGTGGCGTTCGCGAACGAGCAGCGCGCGGTGCGCGATCAGCGCGGCGCGGCGCTCGCCGCGGGCATGACGCGCCTTAGGCCCGTGCTCATGACGGCGCTCGCGATGATCATCGGCATGGTGCCGATGGCGATCGGGATCGGTGAGGGCGGCGAGCAGAACGCGCCGCTCGGCCGCGCGGTGATCGGCGGGCTCGTGCTCGCGACGGTGACCACGCTGTTCTTCGTGCCGGTGGTCTACAGCCTCTTGCGGCGGCGCCCGCCCGTGCGCCGGGAGCTCGAAGTATGAGCGAACGCGAACGCGAACGCGATCCGGACGCACCCGAGGATCTGGGCTTCTCGCTGCCGCCGCCCGCGCGATCGTCTCGCGTCGTGGTCGCGCTCGCGGTGACGGCGCTCGCGGGCGGCGCGTTCGCGATCGGCTACGTCCGCCACCTCCAGGCGCGCGGTAACGTGCCGGTGGCGAGGGACGGGCGCCCGGTGCGCGTCGAGGTGGTGAAGCCGGTGCGGCTCGGCGGCGAGCGCGCGCTCGATCTGCCGGGCACGGTGCGCCCGCTCGAGGAGACGCGGATCTACCCGCGGACCACGGGCTACGTGCGGCGCTGGCTGGTCGACATCGGGGACAAGGTCACCGCGGGCCAGGTGCTGGCCGAGATCGACACGCCGGAGCTCGACGCGCAGCTGGCGCAGGCGCGCGCGGCGGTGGCGCAGGCGCGCGCGGCGGTGGCGCAGGCGACGTCGCAGCGCGATCTGTCGAAGGCGAACGCGGCGCGGTTCCAGACGTTGTCCGAGCAGCAGCTCGTGTCGAAGGCGCAGGTCGAGCAGGCGGCGGCGCAGGCGCAGACGGACGAGGCGAACGTGGCGGCGGCGCAGTCGAGCGTCACCGGCCAGGAGGCGAACCTGCGCCGGCTGGGCGAGCTGGCGGGGTTCGCGAAGGTCGCGGCGCCGTTCGCGGGCACGGTCACGACGCGCTCGATCGATCGCGGCTCGCTCGTCAGCGAGGGCACGGGGACGCCGCTGTTCACGGTGGTGGCGACGGATCCGGTGCGGATCTTCGTCGACGTGCCGCAGTCGATCGCGCCGAGCGTCCGGCCGGGGATCGCGGCGGAGGTGACGGCGCGCGAGCTGGGCGAGCGCAAGCTCGCGGGCGCCGTGGCGCGCGCGGCGGGCGCGCTGGATCCGGAGCTCCACACGATGACGACGGAGATCCGCGTGCCGAACGGCGACGGCGCGCTCTTGCCCGGCATGTACGTGCGCGTGCAGCTGAAGCTGCCGGTCCCCGCGCCCGCGTTCGAGATCCCGGCGACGGCGCTCTACAGTGACGCGCAGGGCGTGCGGGTCGGCATCGTCGACGCGGGCAGTCGGCTCCGGCTCGTGCCGATCACGATCGAGCGCGACACGGGCGCCACGCTGCACGTCGCGACGGGGCTCACGGGCGACGAGCGCGTCGTGAAGCTCGCGCTGCCGGGGCTGCCGCCGGGCGCGCTCGTCGAGGTGGCGGTGGCTGTCGTGCCGCCGCCGCCGGCTGCGGCCGCGGGCTCGGCGGGCTCGGCGGGCTCGGCGGCCGGCTCGGCGCGATAGCCGTGGTATAGGGGGCCATGTCGTCGAACTGGTCCGCGCTCGCCGACCTGGCGCTCGCCGGGGGCGTGATCTCGCGGGACGCCGCGCGCGCGGTGCTCCACGCGCCGGCCGACGAGCTGCTCGCGCTGCTCGACGCCGCGTTCCGCGTGCGCCGCGCGCGCTGGGGCCGGCGCGTCTCGCTGCACGTGCTCGAGAACGCCAAGCTCGGCGCGTGCCCGGAGGACTGCGGGTTCTGCTCGCAGTCGGCCAAGCACAGCTCGCCGGGCGGCGAGGCGCCGATGAAGTCGGTCGACGAGCTGATCGCGGGCGCGCGCCGCGCCCACGCCGCGCGGGCGAAGCGCTACTGCATGGTCACCGCGACGCGCGGGCCGTCGCAGCGCGACCTCGACACGATCTGCGAGGCGGCGCAGCGCATCAAGGCCGAATTCGATCTCGAGCTGTGCGCGTCGCTCGGCCTCCTGACGGAGGCGAAGGCGGCGCGGCTCGCCGCGTCCGGCGTGGATCGCTTCAACCACAACCTCGAGACGAGCGAGCGACACTACGAGCAGATCGTCTCGACGCACACCTGGCGCGACCGCGTCGAGACGGTGCGGATCGCGCAGCGCGCGGGCATGGACACGTGCAGCGGCGGCATCGTCGGGCTCGGCGAGACCGACGAGGACTTGCTCGATCTGGCGTACGCGCTGCGCGAGCTGGACGTCGACTCGGTGCCGGTCAACTTCCTCGACGCGCGCCCGGGCACGCCGCTCGCCGGGCGGCCGCGCGTCGAGCCGGGCTTCGCGCTGCGCGCGCTGTGCATGTTCCGGCTGGTGCACCCGCGCACCGATCTGCGCGTCGCGGGCGGCCGCGAGATCACGCTGCGCGCGCTGCAGGCGATGGCGCTCTACCCGGCGAACTCGATCTTCACGCAGGGCTACCTGACGACGGGCGGCGCCACGCCGCACGCGGATCACCAGATGATCCGCGACGCGGGCTTCGAGCTCGAGCTCGCGTCGGGCGAGGCCGTGCCGGCGGATCCCGACGCGGTCGCGGCGGTGCCGGCGCCGGCCCGGCGGCCGTCGCTGCCGCAGATCAGCTCCTGATCGGCGCGGCCGGCATCAGCCCGCGCGGCGCAGCTCCGCCTGCGCGGCGCCCGACCTGCGCAGGCGGCGCTGCAGCGAGCTGCGGTAGATGCCGAGGCGGTGCGCGGCCAGCGTGATGTTGCCGTTGCAGTCCGCGAGCACGCGCGCGATGTGCTCGCGCTCGGCGCGCGCGAGCGTCTCGGCGTCTGACTCGGGCGCGGCCTCGATCCCGTCCGCGGCGGCGCCGATGCGGCGCAGGATGTCCCGCGTCGTGACGGGCTTGAACAGCACGGCGTCGATGCCGGCGCGCGCGGCGGTCACCGCGAGATCGATCGTCAGGTAGCCACTGCACAGCGCGACGGCGAGCGAGGGCTGCTCGCGCTTCAGCTCGTGCGCGAGCGCGATGCCCGACTCGCCCTGGACGCGCAGCTCCACGATCGCGAGATCCCAGGGCGCGCTCCGCGCGAGCGCGCGCGCCTGCGCCGGATCGCGGACCGCGGTCACCGTGCGCCCCGGCCCGAGCTCGCGCGCGTAGCGGCTCGTGGCTACCTCGTCCTCGTCGATCGCCAGGACGCGCCGGATCACCCGCAGCGGGCCCTCCTCCGGCGCGGGCGCCCGCAGGAACCGCGCGAGCTCGCGGCGCTTGATCGACGGCATCGCCTTGAACAGCCGCCGCGGCGTGCGCCGCATCGGCTTGCCGTCGACGATCGTCACGAGGTCGAGATCGGCGCCGGGCCCCGCCCCGCCGACGCGGACGTCCGGGTCCACACCGGGTCCCTCACGTGCGCGCACCAGGTACACCCCGGCCTCCACGGGGAGCTCGTGTGATCCTGCTTCGAGGTACACGTCGGGGCCGGCGGTCAGGAACGCCGAGATGCGGATCGGCCGGGCGCACGCGAGGCAGAGCGTGGTTCGACCGTAAGTGAAGATAGCGGTGCGGATTTCGCTCAGGCATGGTTCGGTGGTCACTTCGATGTGGCGACGCCGCGGTCCGGAGCCTGACGACAAAGTTGCGTCGTCCCCGGCCGCCGCCTGCGGGGCCGGGGGCGGTCACCGCGGGGCGGCGGTGGCGGCGTCGGCGGTGGCGGCGTCGGCGGTGGCGGCGTCGGCGGTGGCGGTCGCGCGAGGCGGCGTGGCCTGCTCGACGGCGGGTGGCCGCGGCGGCGGAGCCGGGATGCCGGAGGAGAGCGCGATCGCGAGCGCCGTCACCACGCCGGCGAGCGCGAAGCCGCCGAGCACGTAGGCGTGGCGCCACGGACGCCCGCGCGGCTGGCGCGCGTACAGCCCCGCCGAGGTGCCGAGCGTCGGCGGCGCCGGCCGGATCTGCGGCACGGGGAACGACCGCGGGGCGCGCGGGAACAGCGCTGGGGCGGCGGGCGCAGGGAGCTGCACCGGGGCGGCGGGCGCGGGGAGCTGCACCGGGAGGCCGGCGTGCGGCGGCGCGCGCGTCGCGGCCGGATCGCGCGCGGCCGGGGCGACCGGTGCATACAGCGCGGTGGGGCGGTCCTCGGGCGCGAGCGCCGGATCGCGCGCCGTGTCGGGGTTGGTCGCGGCGTCCTCGGGCGCGAGCGCCGGATCGCGCGCCGTGTCGGGGTTGGTCGCGGCGTCCTCGGGCGCGAACGTCGGGACGCGTGCCGTGTCGGGGTTGGTCACGGCGTCCTCGGATGCGAGCACCGGGACGGGGACGGTCTCGAGGCCGTCGAACGTCGCCGACGAGCCCGCGGAGATCGGGCTCGCCACGTGCTGGCTCAGCGTCGTCGCGGAGGGGCGCGCCGTCGGCGACCGCGCCCGCGGCGGGTGTGCCGTCGGCGGTCGCGCCCGCGGCGCGTCGTGCAGGAGCTCGTCGAGCGCCTGGCTGACGGCGGCCATCGTCTGCGGCCGCTCGCCCGGCTGCTTGGCGAGCATGTGCAGGATCAGTCGCGCGAGCGCGGGCGGGATGTCCGGCGCGAGGCGCTGCGGGGCGGGCGGCGGCACGTGCAAGTGCGCGCCGATGATGTCTGCCAGCCCCGCGCCGACGAACGGCGGGCGGCCGCACGCCATCCTGAACAGGACGCACCCGAGAGAATAGATATCGGATCGCGCGTCGGCTCCGCCGGCCCCGCGGCACTGCTCGGGAGCCATGTAATTGGGGGTTCCCATCATCATGCCGGTGCGGGTCTGCACGCCGGGGGCGTGGAACCCGACGGCGAGCTTGGCGATGCCGAAGTCGAGCACCTTGACGCGCTCGCCGCCCTGCACCTCGGCGTCGGGGACCAGGAACAGGTTGTCAGGCTTGAGGTCGCGGTGCGTGATGCCGGCGGCGTGCGCGGCGTGCATCACGTTCGCGATCTGGCGGCCGAGCCGGCAACACTCGGCGTGCTCGATCCGGCGCTGCTCGAGCCGCGCGGTGAGCGTCTCTCCCTCGAGCAGCTCCATCACGATGAACGCGAGCCCCTCGGGCGTCGTGCCGAAGTCGAAGACCTGCGCGATGCCCGGGTTGTGGATCGCCGTCGCGGCCTGGGCCTCGTTGAAGAACCGCTGCACCATGTCGGTGTTGCGTGACATCTCGAGCCGCAGCACCTTCACGGCGACGCGGTGGCCGAGCGTCTCGTGGCGGCCGACGTAGACGACCCCCACGCCGCCCTCGCCGAGCTGCGCCACGAGGCGGTAGTTGCCGAGCACGGCGCCTAGCACGGCGGCCTCGCGGGCTCCTCGCGGGGGTGCGGCGTCACGCGATCGGCTCAGGGGTTGTTGAGCATCGGTTCGGAGATGCCGTTGCGGACACACGTCCCGATCGCCTGGAGCTGCAGGTCGCGCGACAGCCGCGTCCAGTACGCCCGCGCCTTCGTCACGTCCTTCAGGTTGCACGCGACGACGTACGCCTTCTGGATCAGCGCCGGGGTCGATCGGCAGCCGATCGCGCGCTCGTACGACGCCAGCGCCTCGGCGAGGCGGCCGGTGCGGTACTGCGCGAGCGCCTTGCGGGTGAGCGCGTCGGGGTTGCACCGGGGCCGCGGCGTGCACGTCGTCCGGCGCGCCGCCTCGGCCGCGACGCGCGGCGGCTGCGCGTCGCGCTCCGTCGCGAGCAGCTCGTTGTACTGGCCGCAGTCGGCGTCCTTGACGCGGTCGAGCCGGCGGGCGAGCGCGGTGATCGCCTGGGACTCCGCGTCGTCGTACCGGCTCCTCACGCTCGCGTACCCGATGGACTCCGTCGAGAGCTGGTCGAGCTCGTCCTTCGCCTGCCGGAGCCTTTGGCCGCGCAGCGCCTCCAGGGCGGCGCCGATCCGCGGCGCCGACGTGAGCTCCAGCTCGGCGCGGCTCCGGAGCCGCGCGGCGTGCTCGGGGTCGAGCGGCTGGAGCCGCGCGGCGCAGCGCGCGAGGTCCTGCCACCGCTGATCGACCAGGTGCCGCCGGCACTCCGCCGCCATCGCCTCTGCCGCCGGCGAGGGGGCGGCCTCGACGTCCGCGGCGCTGGCGTCGGGGGCGCCGGCACCGGCGCGGGCCGCGAGAGCCGCGGGGACGGCGCCGGTGGGGGCCGCGGCGTCGGCCGTCGCCGCGGGCGGGCGCACCGGCGGCTCGTCGCGCGCGGCCGGCGGCTCGTCGCGCGCGGCGCGCGGCCCCGCGTCGTCCGCGGTCCCGGCGGCGAGCTCGATGCCGATCGCCGCGAGGGCGCCAGCGACGGCCAGCCCGCCGAGCACGCGCGGGAGCCGCCCCCGGAGGACGCGCGCCCAGGCGGCGGGCGCCCCGGGCGCGCTGACGATCGTGGTCACGGCGGTCGGGCTCGGCGCCCTCGGCAGCGCCACGGCGATCACGGGCGACGGCCCCGAGACAGGCACGGACACGGGCACCGCGTCGCCGAGCGCGCGCAGGACCTCGTCGAGCGCCTGGCCGACGGCCGCCATCGTCTGCGGGCGCGCCGCCGGGTGCTTCGAGAGCATCTTCGCGATCAGCGCCGAGAGCCCGGGCGGCATGGCGGGCTCGAGGTTCTGCGGGTGCGGCGGCGTCACGTACACGTGCGCGCCGATCAGCTCCATCGGGCCCTCGCAGACGAACGGCGGGCGGCCGCAGGCCATCTCGAACAAGATGCAGCCGAGCGAGTAGATGTCCGAGCGCGCGTCGGCCGCGCGGATGCTGCGGCACTGCTCGGGAGACATGTAGCTCGGCGTGCCCATCACGAGGCCCGTGCGCGTGTGCACGGTCGGCGGGAGCTCACCGGCGAGCTTGGCGATGCCGAAGTCGAGCACCTTGACGCGCTTGCCGCCGGCGACCTCGAGATCGGGGACCAGGAACAGGTTGTCGGGCTTGAGGTCGCGGTGCGTGATGCCGGCGGCGTGCGCGGCCTTCAGCACGCTCGCGACCTGGCGGCCGAGCCGGCAGCACTGCACGAAGTCCATGCGCTCTCGCGCGAGCAGCGCGGCGAGGCTCTCGCCCTCGAGGAGCTCCATCACGAAGTACACGCGGCCCTCGGGCGTGGTGCCGAAGTCGAACACCTTCACGATGCCGGGGTGGTGGATCGCGGTCGCGACCTGCGCCTCGCTCCAGAACCGCTGCACGGCGTCCGGGTCGTGCGATCGATCGAGCCGCAGCACCTTCACGACGGCGCGGTGGCCGAGCGGCTCGTGGCAGGCGAGGTAGACGACGCCCATGCCGCCCTCGCCGAGCTTCTCCATGACCCGGTAGTTGCCGAGCAGCACGCCCTGCACGTCCTCCACGCCCTGCATGCCCTGCACGCCCTCCACGTTCATCGCCTCCGCACGGGAGAGCGTCGATCGCGGCCCCGCAGGCGTCAAGGCAAGCTGCCGAGATCGCGCGCCAAAAAACTTTGTCACCAATCCGGGGCGCGTCGCGTTGGTCGGGGGAAAGGACGCAAATCCCGATGGTGATGCCGCTACCCTACCGTTCGTTGTCGACCCCTTCCCACGCCCCCCACGCGCCCCACGCCCCCATGGCCGGGCCGCCCGCGCTGCCGAGCTCAGGCGCCGAGCTCGTCACGCTCGACGGGCGCTCGCTGCCGCTCGTGGGCGCGCGGCTCCTGGCCGAGGCGGGCGGGGGCCTCGCGCGGTGCGTGCTCGAGCAGCGGTTCGAGAACCGCTACGACGAGACCTTGCGCGTGCGCTACCGCATGCCGCTGCCGGCCGACGGCGCCGTGAGCGCGTACGAGTTCGAGCTGGCGGGCCGCGTGATCGCGGGTCGCGTGCAGCGCAAGGCGGAGGCGCGCGAGCAGTTCGAGCAGGCGATCGCCGCGGGCCAGACGGCGGCGCTGCTCGAGCAGGAGCGCGACGACATCTTCACGCAGGAGCTCGGCAACATCCTGCCGGGCGAGACGATCCTCGCGCGCCTCACGATCGATCAGCGGCTCGTGTGGCTCGCCGGGACGAGCCGGCTCGGCGATCGCCGGGCCGAGGGCGCCGAGGGTGCCGAGGGTGCCGAGGGTGAGTGGGAGCTGCGGTTCCCGACGGTCATCGGGCCGCGCTACGTCGGCTCGTACGACACCGAGGACGACGCGCAGGAGACCCACGTCGCGGTGGCGCCGGGGCAGATCGGCGCGCGGATCTCGATCGAGCTCGCGATCCGCGACGCGCTCGTGCCGGGGCGGAAGCCGGCGTCGCCGTCGCACGAGCTGCGGGCGCGGTCGGGGCGCGTCGCGCTGCACGGCAAGCAGGGCGCGCCGCTCGATCGCGATATCGTCGTGCGCTGGCCGGTGGCGACGCCGGAGGTGGGCGCGTCGCTCGAGGCGGCGCGCGGCGCGTCGGGCGACACGTACGGGTTGCTGACGATCGTGCCGCCGGCGCCCGGGTGCCGGGTGGCGCCGGTGCCGCGCGATCTGACGATCCTGCTCGACACGAGCGGCTCGATGGGCGGGCTGCCGCTCGAGACGGCGAAGCGCGTGGCCTCGCTCGTCATCGAGTCGCTCGGCGAGGCGGATCGGCTCGAGCTGATCGAGTTCTCGGACCGGCCACGCCGCTACCGGACCGATCCGGTCGCCGCGACGGAGGCGGAGCGGCGCGCCGCGGTGGCGTGGGTCTGGGCGCGCCAGGCGGGCGGCGGCACCGAGATGGCGAGCGGCGTGCGTGAGGCGCTGCGCGCGCTCCGGCCGGGCGCGCAGCGCCAGGTCGTCGTGGTGACGGACGGCTACGTCGGCGGTGAGCGGCAGATCGTCGAGCTCCTGCGCGGGCTGCCGCGCGGGTGCCGGCTGCACGTGCTCGGCGTCGGGTCCGCGGTCAACCGCTCGCTCGCGGCGGCGCTCGCGCGCGCGGGCCGCGGCGTCGAGGTGATCGCGGGGCTCGCCGGGCCGGGCGTGCCGGGGCCGGCGCGCGGCGGCGATGACGCCGAGCGCGCGGCGGCGCGGCTGATCGCGCACACGCGCGCGCCGGCGCTCGTCGATCTGGAGCTGTCGGGCAGCGCGCTGATCGAGCAGGCGCCGGCGCAGGTGCCGGACGTGTTCGCGGGCGCGCCGGTCGTGGCGGCGCTCGCGCTGCGGCCGGAGGGCGGCGAGCTCGTCGTGCGCGGCGCGGTGGCGGGCGGCGACTGGGAGCGACGGCTCCGCGTGCCGGCGCTGCGCGCGGGCGAGGGCAGCCAGGCGATCGCCAAGCTGTTCGCCCGCGAGCGCGTCGCGGATCTCGAGGCGCGCGCGACGGTGGGCGAGCTCGCCGGTGGCGTCGACGAGCAGATCGAGGCGCTGGGGCTGCGGTACCAGATCGCGACGCGGCTGACGTCGTGGGTCGCGATCGACGAGCGCCGCCGGGCCGAGGTGCGCCCGGGCCGCCCGGGCCGCATCGAGGACGTGCCGCAGGAGCTGCCGTTCGGCACGTCGGCGGCGAGCTTCGGGCTGCGCGGCGGCGAGGACCCCGAGGTCTTCGGCGAGGCGAGCTTGGGCGCGGGCTCGTATGAAGACGGCGCCCTCGGGGGCATGGTCAATGGTCCCGCCGCCATCCGCGTGGACAAGGCCGCGCCGGCCCGGCGCAGCTCGCGCGCGCGCGTTCGGGACATATCGGAGCTGAAGCAGCGCGTCGGGCTGAAAAAGGGCTCGAGCGCCGCGCCTCGCGCCGCGGCGCCGCAGGCCGGGTATCCCTCCACCCCCGCGCCCGGTCTGGCGCAGCCGCCCGCGCCCGGTCCGGCGCAGCCGCAGCCGTACTCCGCGGACGTGGCGCAGCTGGAGCAGATGCTGTCGAGCGCGCCGGAGGCGGCGTCGGACCGGACGAGGCGGCCGGGGATGCGGCTGCTCGTCACCTTCCTCTACCTGCTCGTGTTCGCGGGGATCTCGGCGCTCCTCTGGTGGCTCGTGCTCTGATGGACACCGACGCCGAGCTCACCGCCATCATCGCGGGCGACGCGGACGCGTTCGGCCGCTGGCTCGCCGCGGCCGAGCGCCCGGTGCGCGAGAGCCTGCGCTCGTTCGCGGCGGTGCTCGACGTCGAGGCGGTGCTGCAGGAGGCGCTCCTGCGCGTGTGGCAGGTGGCGCCGCGGTTCGTCCCCGACGGCCGGCCGAACGGCCTCTTGCGGCTCGGCGTGCGGATCGCGCGCAACCTGGCGATCAGCGAGGTCCGCCGGCTGCGCGCCGTCCCCGCCGAGCCGGCCGACGTCGAGGCGGCGCTCGCCGCGGCCGAGCGTCCGCCCGCGCCGCCGGATCCGCTGCTGCGCGAGGCGATCCACGCGTGCCGCGAGCGGCTCCCCGAGAAGCCGCGGCAGGCGCTCGACGCGCGCATCACCGGCGCGGGCGGCCGCGATGACCTCGATCTGGCTGCGGAGCTCGGCATGCGGCTCAACACGTTCCTCCAGAACGTCACGCGCGCGCGGCAGTTCCTCGCCGAGTGCCTGCGGAGGCGCGGCGTGATCCTCGACGTGGAGCTCGGCGCATGACGCCCGAACAGGAAGAAGAAGATCTGCTCGTCGAGCAGGTGGCGAGCGCGCACCGCACGCCGCCGCTGCCGTTCGGCGAGCTGCGCTACCACCCGGCGTGGCACGACCTCTCGCCCGCCGCCCGCGCGCGCGCGTTCGAGCGCGCGCTGGCGCTGCGGGTGGCCGAGGCAGCGCTCGATCCGGAGGGGCTGTCGACCACCGCGCGCGCCGTGCTGGCTCGGATCCGCCGCTGACGCCGGCGCGGCCGGCGCGGCCGGCGGCGCGGCCGGCGCTGCTACCGATGCTGCGGATGGTGCTGCGGACAGACGGTCGTTTGCACCTGTAACAGCCGCCGCCACACATTCCGTCGGGACGCCAGCGATCCCAGTAACTTACGCCGTGGATCGGGCCTTGCTGAAGTAGCTCTCCAACCAAGGAGAACGACGATGAAGACCCAGATCCTCACGACCATCCGCAACGCTGCCCTCCTCTCGCTCACGCTCGCGGCCTGCACCTCCGGGGAAGACCTCGCGCGCGAGGAGCTCGATCCGGCCGGCGCCCTTGGTGGCGAGGAGATGTCCGACGAGGGCCCCACGCCCGAGGAGATGGCGTCCGACGTCGGGCTCTCGGACTGGGCGGCGCTCGCCGTCCCGCAGTTCCAGCTGCCGTTCCCGTGCGGCCAGGTCTGGGCCGGCCAGACGCGCACGGATCACAGCCCGCAGAACTCGGTCGACTTCAACCGTTCGGACGACCTCGGCGACACCGTGGGCGCCGCCGCGGCCGGCAAGGTCACGCGCGTCGAGAACCTCGGCAGCACGAGCTACGGCCGCTGGATCGAGATCGCCCACGGCGACGGCTACACCACGCGCTACGCGCACCTCTCGACGCAGACGGTGTCGGTCGGCCAGTCGGTGAACCAGGGCCAGAAGATCGGCACCGTCGGCAGCACGGGCGGCTCGACCGGGCCGCACCTGCACTACGAGCAGCGCCTGAACGGTACAGCGGTGCGCGCGTCGTTCAACGGCGCGGGCGCGCTGTACTTCGGGACGAAGAACTACACGAGCCAGAACCAGTGCGGCGGCGGCGGCGGCTCGGTGGTCGGCCGCGTCAACACGGCGGGCGCGCCGCTCACGATCCGCGCGGGCGCGAGCACGGACACGGCCGCGGTGGGCACCGTCGCCGACGGCGCGCAGGTCACGATCACGTGCCAGAAGCACGGCGAGTCGATCACCGGGACCTACGGCACGTCGACCCTGTGGGACAAGATCAGCGGCGGCTACATCGCCGACGCGTACGTGTCGACGGGCTCCGACGGCCAGGTCGCGCCGACCTGCCCGTAAGGCGGCGCGCTGTCCGTCGCGAACGACGCGGGCGGCATGGCGCCGACGAGCGGCGTCAGCGGCAGGCGTCGTCCTGGCCGGGGCGGATCGCGCAGCCGTTCGCGCACGCGCGGCGGTTCTTGCCGGTGCCGCCGATGCACTGGTACAGGCTCTGCGGATCGCCGTCGACCTCGTTGCCGCCGCAGTAATAGCCGCCCTCGGTGCACGGCCCGCCGACGCCGCGGCACGCGTCGTCGTTGCCCGTGTTGACCACGCACTCGAGCGCGCACCGGCCGCGCGCGAGCGGCGCGCCGGCCGGGTTGCAGAGGTAGAGCACGCCCGGATCGCCGGCGAGCTTGTCGCCGCCGCAGTAGAACGAGCCGGACACGCAGTCGCCGGGCGGCGCGAGCTCGATCGCGGCGGCGGCGTGCGCGCCGGGCAGGAGCTCGGGGGAGGCGGTGCCGGTGCCCAGCACGCGGCCGGCGAGCTTGGCGGCGACGACCACGGCGAGGGGCGCCGGGCCCGCGGCGGGGACGCCGATCCGGATCGCGGTGGTCACCGGCAGCTCCGCGGCGCCGCCGTCGGCCTGCGTCGTGGTGGTGTCGTGGAAGTCGCCGTAGAGGAGGTCGACCTCGAGCTGATCGATGCGATCGACGTCCCGCGCCGCGATCGTCAGGGCGAGGCACGTCCCGGCGGCGCCCTCGCACGGATCGGGCGCGCCGCCGCACGCGGCGAGGGCGGCGAGGGCGGCGAGCGCGGCGAGCGTGGCGAGCGCGGGCGGCGCGGTCACGGCGCCCCCGGCCTGCACCCCGTCGGGTCGCAGTCGATCGGAGGCAGCGGCGTCGGATCGCGATCGCTCGCGGCGTAGACGATCGCGGCGGTCGCGGTGAGCGCGACGCCGCCGACGGCGGTCCAGAACCACCACCGGCGGGTCAGCGGGGCGCGCGCGGGCGAGAGCGTGAAGCGGACGTCGAGCTCGCCGCCGGGCGCGAGGGCGATCTCGCGCGACTGCGCCGAGAAGCCCGGCTTCTCGGCGACGAGCACGTGCTTGCCCGCGTGCAGGGACAGCGCGCGGTACGGCGTGGCGCCGACGAGCGCGCCGTCGATGCGCAGCGCGGCCTCCGGCGGCGTGGACTCGACGCGCAGCGCGCCGGTGCGCTGGCACAGCTCGCGCAACCGCACGAGCTCGGCGACGCGCTCGTCCTCGGCGGGCACCCGCGACAGGAAGCCGTCGATGTGGACGAGCGCGGCCCGGCAGTCGCCGAGCTGGATCTCGGTGAGCGCGAGCCAGCGGTGCGGGTTCGGCTTGTCGGGGACGAGCTCGCTCGCGGCGGTCAGCTCGCGGCGGGCGCGCGCGTAGTCGCGGGCGCGGAACGCCGCGACGCCGCGATCGAGGTGGACGCGCGCGGCGTCCTCGACGGCGTCGGCGCGCGCGGGGGCGGCCGGGCCGAGCACGGCGAGCATGGCGAGCGCGGCGAGCACCGGCACGTGGATCGAGGCCGCGGGCGCGCGCATCTCGTGGCACGATAACGCGCGGCTCACGACGCCACAACGAGCGTGCGCGCGCGAGCACGAGCAGACCGTGAGCGATCCTATGCGCAGCGTCGGGAACTACGTGCTCGGAGCGCAGCTCGGGCGCGGCGCGTCGAGCGAGGTGTTCGCCGCCCAGCACCGCTTCCTCGGCGATCGGGCGGCGATCAAGATCTTGCGGGCCGAGGGAGCGGGCGCGGAGGAGGGGGCGGGTGCGGGCGAGCTCGCCGCCGAGGCCGCGAAGCTGCGCGCGGTGCAGCACCCGAACGTGGTCCGCGTGCTCGACGCAGGGATCGACGCGGCCTCGGGCCGCTGCTACCTGGCGATGGAGCACGTCGCTGGCGAGAGCCTCGCGGCGCGGCTTCTGCGCGAGGGGCGGCTCGCCGAGGCGGAGGTCCGGCGGCTCGGGGCGGAGATCGCCGACGGCCTGGCGGCGGTGCACGCGGCCGGCCTGGTGCACCGGGACCTGAAGCCCGCGAACGTGATGCTCGACGGGCCGCGGCCGAAGCTGGTCGACTTCGGGATCGCGAAGTTCCTCGGCGGTGACGCGGCGCAGACGACGAGCCGCCGCGTTGGCACGCCGGCGTACATGGCGCCGGAGCAGCTCGCTGGCGGGCTGATCGCGCCGTGCGTGGACGTGTGGGCGCTTGGTGTCGTGCTGTTCGAGGCGGTCACCGGCCGGCTGCCGTTCGACGGCTTCGCGGACGGGCGCTGCCCGCAGCTCGTCGAGGCGGCGCCGCGGGCCGGCACCGTTGCGCCGGTGTCGCCCGCGCTCGATCGGCTCATCGCGCGCTGCCTCGAGCGGGATCCGGGCCGGCGGCCGCCGTCGATGGCGGCGATCGCGCGCGAGCTGCGCGGTGAGGGCGGCGGCGAGCTCGGAGACGAGGGCGGCGGCGATCGGATCACGGAGGACGCGGGGCCGCTGCTGCCTGCGCCGGCGCTGCCTGCGTCGGCGCTGCCTGCGCCGGGGCTGTCTGCGCCGGCACCGTACGCGGCGGCCGCGCCGGCACCGCGCGCGGCGGCCGCGCCGGCACCGTTCGCGGCGAGGGCGCGACCGCCGGGCAAGGCGCCGGTGCGGCGGTGGCTGCTGCTCGGCGTCGCGGCCGCGCTCGCGGCGGCCACCGGCATCGCGGCGGCGATGCTCGTTGTCCGCAGCGCGGACGACGCGTCGCCGTCACCGTCGCCGTCACCGTCGCCGTCGCCGGTGGCGAGCGCGCCCGCGCCGCCGGCCGCGGAGCCTGCGCCAGCCCCCGCGGAGCCTGCGCCAGCCCCCGCGGAGCCCGCGTCGACCCCCGCGCCCGACTCCGCGCCCGCCGCGCCCGCCGCGCCCGCCGCGCCCGCCGCGCCCGCCGCGCCCGCCGCGCCCGCGCCGGCCGGGGCTGCCTCCGCGCCCCGCCCGGCGCGGCCCGCCGCGACGCTCCGCATCGAGGTCCGAAGCTCGCCCTCCGGCGCGCAGATCTTCGCCGGCGCGAAGCTCCTCGGCACGACGCCCCGCAAGCTCGAGCTGCCCGGCCCTGCGACCTTGACCCTGCGCTACCGCGGCTACCAGCCCGCGCAGGTCCGGGCCGCGCGCCCCGGCCCGCTCGACGTGCGCCTCGTGCGCTCGTGCGCGCAGCCGCCGTGCGAGGATCTGAACTGATGGCCGAGGACCCGCGCACCACCGAGGCCCTCACCGCCGCCTCCGCGCCGCTGCGCGCGCTCGTCCGCGAGTGCAAGCTGACGATCCTCGGCGGCGAGCAGGGCGGCACCGAGCACCCGTTCGCCGCCGAGCGCATCGTCATCGGCGCCGATCCGCGCGCCGACTTCGTGATCGCCGATCCGGCGATGTCGAAGTTCCACTGCGAGCTGCGCATCACCGACGGCGCCTCGTTCGTGCGCGACCTCGGCAGCCGCAACGGCACGTTCATCGATCGCGTGCCGATCGTCGAGGCGCCGCTGCGCGACGGCGCGCTGCTCACGCTCGGCCGCACGCAGCTGCGGTTCGACGTCGGCGCGCGGCACCACGAGATCCCGCTCTCGCAGCGCGATCGCTTCGGCCGGCTGCGCGGTGCCTCGGTGCCGATGCGCGCGGCGTTCGCGCTGCTCGAGGCCGCCGCTGCCAGCCAGAGCACCGTGCTGCTCCAGGGCGAGAGCGGCACCGGCAAGGACCTCGCCGCCGAGTCGCTCCACATGGAGAGCGCGCGGCGCGACGGCCCGTTCGTCGTCGTCGACTGCGGCGCGATCCCCGGCACCTTGCTCGAGGCCGAGCTGTTCGGCCACGAGGCTGGCGCGTTCACCGGCGCGAACGCCACGCGGATCGGCGCGTTCGAGGCCGCGGCCGGCGGCACGCTCCTCCTCGACGAGATCGGCGAGCTCGCGCTCGATCTGCAGCCCAAGCTCCTCCGCGCGATCGATCGCCGCGAGATCCAGCGCATCGGCGGGACGCGGCGCATCCCCGTCGACGTCCGCGTCGTCGCGGCCACGAACCGCAACCTGAAGGAGGAGGTCAACGCCCGCCGGTTCCGCTCGGACCTCTACTTCCGGCTCGCCGTCCTGGTCGTGCGGATGCCGCCCCTCCGCGAGCGCACGATCGACATCCCGCTGCTCGTCGAGGCGATCCTCGCCGATCTCGGCGATCGCGACTCGCCGATGGCGCGCGCGCTCAGCAAGGGCGAGCTCCTCCCCGAGCTCCTCCGCCACGCCTGGCCCGGCAACGTCCGCGAGCTGCGCAACTACATCGAGGCGTGCGTGGTGCGCCAGGAGCGCGCGCTCGAGCCGTCCGCCTCCGACGAGCCGCGGATCGACGTGACGCTGCCGCTCCGCGCCGTGCGCGAGCAGTGGCTGCGCTACGTCGAGCGCCGCTACCTGCAGGATCTGCTCGCCGCGCACGGCAACAACGTGAGCGCCGCGGCGCGGGCGGCCGGCGTCGACCGCGTCCACCTCCACCGCCTGCTGAGCCGCGCCGGCCTGCGCTGATGCCGCGCGGACCGCGCGCGCGGCCGTGGCCGCGTGCTACGTAGCGGCATGCGCATCGATCGCGTCTACACGCGCGGCGGCGACCAGGGCGAGACCTCGCTGATCGGCGGCGAGCGGGTCTCCAAGGCGTCGCTGCGGCTCGACTGCTACGGCACCGTCGACGAGACCAACGCCGCCATCGGCCTCGCCGTCGAGGCGCTGGCCCAGTCCGCGGCCGGGCCGCACCTCACGCCCATCCTGCGCCGCGTCCAGAGCGAGCTGTTCAACCTCGGCGCCGAGCTCGCCGCCCCCGATCCCGAGACGCGCGCCAAGCTGCCGCGCATCGAGCAGCGCCACATCGACGCGCTCGAGCGCGACATCGACGCCGTCAACGACGACCTGCCGCCGCTCAAGTCGTTCGTGCTCCCCGGCGGCGGCTGGCCCTCGGCCTACCTCCACCTCGCGCGCACCGTGTGCCGCCGCGGCGAGCGCCTCGTCGTCGCGCTCGCCGCCGCCGAGGACACCGGCCCGCTCGCCGTCACCTACCTGAACCGGCTCTCCGACGCGCTCTTCGTCTGGGGCCGCTGGTGCGCCCAGAAGGACGGCCGAGACGAGCCGCTCTGGGACCCGCGCTCGACCTGATCCCTGCAAGAACGAGCGCTTGGAAATTTAGGGTCGTTAAGCCTCCGACCTAAATTTAGGTCGGCGCCTAAATTTGCTCAGCGCGGCGGGCCGCCCTTCTTCTCGAAGTCCCACGGGAACGCGGTGAGCGAGCACGGGCCGTCGTACTGGACCTCGCCAGTCGAGCTCACGTCGCGCTGCGTGCTGGTGCCGGCGGTGACGTCGCCGGCCCACGCGAGGCTCGTGCGCGCCTGCAGCGCGATCACGCACATCTCCTGATCGCCGATGCCCCAGCCGACCGGCACGCTCCGCGGGTTCACGAACCCGCACGTGAACCGCACGCCGCGCGCGCCGATCTGGCCGAGATCGATCGGCGGATCGATCGCGTGGCCGAAGTTCTCGCCGTAGCCGTCGTGGCGCATCAGCACCTCGCCGTCGCGCGGGCCGCCCGCGATCTCGAGCTGCGCGTAGACGCCGAGGCCGTGGTAGTGCGCGAGCGTGTAGTACAGCTCGTACTGCAGCGGCGCGCCGAGCTTGGCCTGGTGCGCCTCGTCGAACAGGCACTCGGTCGTGAACGACGAGCGCCGCATCGGATCGAGCCTGAGGTCCACGTACTGGATGCGCGCCGGCGCGAGCTTCGCCGCGACCGCCGACGGCGGCACGGTGTGGACCTGGAGGCGCATCGACGTCTTCACCGCCACGTCGGCCGCATTCAGGAGGTGGCTCGATCCGATCACCCTGCTGTACGGCGGGATCCGGATCGCGCTGCCCGCCGGCAGCGCCTGGCTCTCGGCCTGCGATTGCGTGCTGAGCGCGAACAGGTAGCCGCCGACCAGCGCCGCGGCCAGCTCGCTGAAGTCGTGCTCGCTGCACGACCACGCGCCGTCGGGGAGCGCGAACAGGTTATCGGGCACGAAGTACCAGTTCGCGTGGTGGTACGCCCCGTCGTTCTCCTGCGTGATGCCCGAGACCCAGAGCTCCGTCGGGTTGTTCAGCGTCCAGCTCTGGCACGTGTCCTCGTCCTCGACGCCCGCCGGCACGTCGATCGACGACACCACGCGCTCGAGCGTGCACGCCTCGGCCATCGGATCGCACGGCCCGTCGCTGCTGCCGCACCCCGCGGCCGACGCCGCTGCCGCGCTCGCCACCGCCACCGCCACACCCACCGTTGATCTCATCAATCCATCCCTCGCCTCACTCATGCGGATGAAGATATCAGGGCATCGACCCGATCGGGGTCGCGGGCGTCCAGGGCGGCGGCGAGCGCGTCGATCCGCGCGGGCGGGGCGCCGGCGCGCCGCACGTCGGTGAGCGCCGGTCCGGCCGGCCGGCCGAGCCGCAGGATCGCCGCCGGGCGGCCGAGCGGGACGCGGCGGAGCTCGTCGCGGCCGATCCACAGGGCGGCGAGCAGCGCCGGCAGGGTCAGGAGGTCCGTCGGATCGTCGTAGAACCGGGCGGGGCGGCCGAGGTGACCGAGCCAGCCGGCGGCGCGCGCGGCGAGCGCCGGATCGAGCTTCACGGCGGCGAAGCCGGCGCCGGTGGCGAGGACGCAGAGGACGAGCCGCCGCCGCGAGAGGCTCGGATCGACGCGCGCGCCGAGCCGCGCGGCCGCGTGGAGCACGAGGCCGATCGCGGCGGACAGCGCGACCGGCGCGAACGCGAGGCCGGCGATGTCGGAGAGCTTGCCCGTGACGAAGCTCGCGCCGGTGTCGGGGATGACGCGCGGCTTCAGGATCCAGTCGTTGACGAGGAGCAGCGCGATCGCGGCGAGCGCGGCCGGGTGCAGCGCTTCCCCGACGGGGAGGGCGGGCCGCCGAGCGTGATCGACGCCGCGCAACGTGCGTCGCAGGCGCTCGAAGATCGAGGCCCCAGGGCCATGACCCTTCCGCCGCACGCGTATACTCTGCCCGTCGTGTCCGAGTCCGGCAAGCAGTCCGAGAGTGCCAAGCAGTCCGAGAGTGCCAAGCAGCTCGCCGTCGCGGAGCAGGAGGCCCGGGAGCGCTTCGAGAAGGCGATGGCAGAGCTACGCGAAGGCGCGTACCGGTTCTCGTCCCGCGCGCGCAGCCAGTCCGAGCTCATCATCGAGGAGCTGATCGATCCCGAGGGCGAGACCGTCGCGTCGATCGCCGACGTCGAGGGCGATCAGGGCGCCGTCGCGCTCGCGCAGTCGCTCGAGTTGATCACGTTCGACACGTGGCTGTTCGGCCAGATCGGCGATCAGGAGGAGCTCCAGCTCAAGAACGAGGAGCACTGGGAGGTCTGGTTCTCGTTCGGCGCGTGGATCGGCGAGACGATGCGGCGGCGCCACGGCGGCCACTGGCTGCTCATGGGCGAGGACCCGCACACCTGGCGCGTCGGGTTCTCGAAGCTGTTCCTCGAGATCGCGCCGTTCGTGTTCGCCGAGCAGCTCCTGCGCATGGGCTCGGGCGCGACGCGCAAGATGGTCACCGAGATCGAGCGCGTCCGCCAGCAGCACGAGGAGCAGCGCGAGCGCGACAAGGGCCAGTCGCTCGATCGCTTCCTCGCGCAGCACTACATCCGGATGCACACCGTGCCGCTCGGGCAGTGGATGGCGATGGACTTCCAGCGGCTCGCCAAGCTGTGGAACGAGGAGGCGGTCGCCAAGCTGATCGAGGCGCTCAAGGAGTCCGGGCCGCGCCTGGGGCCGGCGAACGCGCACATCATCGAGCATCTGGTGCAGGAGATCAGCCGCGCGAACCAGGAGCAGCCGATCAACACGCAGATCGGCAAGCAGACGGACGCCCGCGGCCTGTTCGAGACGATCGCGCAGATCGTCGCGGTCCGCCACGCCACGGCGCCGGTCGCGATCGACATCCTCGAGCGGGTCGTGATGCCGGCGCTCCACGTCGGGATCCCGGAGAAGTTCCCGCCGCTCGACGAGGACGACCTCGCGAACCTGCGCAAGCAGGTCGAGCTGTTCGCGTTCTTCGTCGAGGTCGTGCCGCACAAGTTCCAGGCCGACGACGAGGGCTTCCTCGGCACGATCCCGCACGAGCACCTGGCGTCGCCGTACGCGGACCGCAACGTCCTCGAGATCGGCAAGGGCGACTGGGTGGTGGTCAACCCCGCGCACTTCATCCCGATGCTGGCCGAGCTGGACCCGGAGCAGCTGCTCGCGAAGTACGACGAGTTCGTGAAGTACATCGGGACGATCCCGGACGCGCCGCGGCGCCGCGACGACGGCCGCGGGCTCGCCGAGACGGTGATCCGCGCGCTCGCGGACCTCAAGCTGTGCGTGGCGACGGCGGCGCAGCACCAGTACGCGCTCGTGTTCCGCCTGTTGCCGCCGGCGGGCTGACCCCAGACCGGTTCGCGACCACCTGCCCGCGAACCACGAGCGCCGCCTCGCGGCGGACCGCTCGACAGACGCTTTAGGCGCTTTGCCCGATGCTGTGCACCGGAGCTTGCCTATCGAATGGCTGCCCGCCCAGGTGCTCGATGAAGAGGCCTTTCTTAGTACAGCTCCCCAGCAGTAGGGATCGGGGCGCTCGCGTTTCTCCGTCGCTGGTTGCACTCCCTGTCGCCGCATGGACGCGGTCTCTTCTTCTGGGAGCTGTACTTGGGCCTGCATGCAACCGCCGCCGCCGAGCCTTGATGCTAGGATCTGCTCGGTGACGACGCACCCGGCAGCGAGACTGCGCCAAGCGCGAGAGACCGCAGGTCTCTCATCCCGCCAGATGGCGGACCTGCTCGACGAAGACGAGACGTTTGTCAGGGCGCTGGAGAACGAGGCGATGGAGGTGGATCCGGACACGGTCGACCGCTGTGCGCGTGTCTTTGGCGTGAGCGTCAAGCGGCTTCTCTCGGATGATCTTGGCAGAGCCCCTGCTCCGCTGCTCTTCCGTTCTCTCAACCCAGAATCGATCCACGAACTTCAGGCAGGTGGAGCACATCTGGCGCTCGGCGAGTTTCTCCGCTTCGCGGAGGATTTCTCCGAGCTGGACAAGCTGAGGAGGATGAAGGGGGGGAGCAGCTGGGAACCTCTGCGTGGTCTTGGGGATCTGCTATCGCCGCCCCCAGACGACGATGGCGCGTTGTTTCGAGAGGCCGAGGTCAGCGCGTACGAGGTCCGCGACCGTCTGGAGCTAGGAGATGGCGCGATCCCCTCCATGATCGAGCTCTTCGAGAAGCAGCTCCAGATTCCAATCTTCTGGGCGACGCCTGACGAGATCGATGCGAACATCGATGGTGCATCGACGCGAGAACCGATCGGCGCTGTATTGGTGAACCTGGTAGGTGGAGCAGAGCGCTGGTGGCGGACGCGGATGACGCTAGCGCACGAACTTTGTCATCTTGTATTCGATGCGCTTCCTGACGCCGCCCAGCGTCGAATGGTCATGTTCAGCCCGCATCGTGAGCGTGACCTGAACGACCCAAGAGCGCCTCGACCGTACCACTTGCCGCCACTACTGGAACGAATGGAGAAGCGGGCCAACGCCTTTGCAGCACATTTCATGGCTCCTGGGCGCGCGATCAGATCGCTCGTGTCCAAGAACGACGCAACGTCAGAATCCGCGATCACGTTGCTTTGTCAGCACTTCTACATTGGGCGCGTTACGGCCATTAATCAGCTCAGGAATGTGTTCAATCTCTCACGGCACGAACGCGCGCGGATGCTCGCTCGTTCGTCGGCAGAGTCCCTCCCGTACGTTCATCCGGACGCAAATGTTCCTCGGAGTAGGCCGCCACGGTGTGACGTCCTGCGACGGTGGGTAGACGAGGCGCTCTTGGCTGGGTGGATCGGTGCTGTGCGCGCCCGTGACTATCTCGGACGTAACCTGACTGAGCCGCTGCCACACTCAGCGTTGCCAGCCACCCTGCGAGTACCCTTCCGCTCCGAAGCGGAATCCGTGCGGCTGCGCGTTCAGGCGTTCCTGGGTCGAAGCGATCGTACTGCTATGTGGCAAGTTGATGAGCCCGTTCGAGATGGCACCTGCTGGCGCGCCAGCGTTTTTGATGTCGACAGTTCGGGCAACCGAGTGGACTACGGCACAGTTACCGTGTCCCAAGCACACAAAGTAATCTCGGTAATCTCGACGGAGACGAGCCTTAAAGTTCCAGCGGAGCATTAGTGCAGAACCGCGACGTGCTGCGTGCAGCCACGTTTCACGTCGCCCAATCGACGACGTCGAGTTGTGTGGCCGCGTGCATTTGCATGGTGCGCCGCCGACGCGGTGAGAACATTCGGGAAGCGGACCTGTTGGCGGAGTGGGGCTCCGATGGGCCCTTCGCGCTCCAGCTCTATTCCCAAGATCTTCGCGAAACGCAGTCCCCGGTAGTTATCAATCCTGACGCCCGATCAAGCCGCGAATTCCTTACGGGAATGCTTCTGCTCGGGTACTGGGTCATTGTGACGATCGTGCCGCATCCCCATCCCAATCGGCCGCACGCGATCGTCCTTGTCGGGATGACCGGAGACGACACCTTCGTTTACCTTGATCCCGGCGAGAAGGCCGAGACACAACCGCTCGCGTTTTCAGAGGACGATTTTGTGCGACAGTGGACGGGCCAACTGGCGGTCGTTGCTGTTCCAGATCACGTCCCGCAAGTTCTCGACGGAGAGATCGTCTCCGTGAAAACGTAAGACAGCGCTCAGTGGACGAGGGCGTAGCAGATGCCGCCGAAGCAGGTCAGCGCGTGGGCGTTGGCGACGTAGACGGTGAGCGCGGGCGTGCGGCGCTCGATGTCGTTGCACGTGAGCCGGTACTCGACGAGCGGATCGGTGAAGCCGAGGCGGAGCACGCGCGATCGATCGATCAACAGCTCGGCCGCGACCTCGGCGAGCGGGCGCGAGCGGCGCAGGCTCGCGGACTCCTCGCAGGTGCCGTGCCACGGCGTGACGTATCCGGCCTGGGTGATCGTGACCGTGCGGTCGCGGTGGCGTATGGCATCCTCGTCGGAGAGCGACGTGTGCTTGCTGAGCAGGTATGCCTCGATGCGCCAGGCGTGCACGAGCGCCGTGTCGTCCGGATCGGACTTGGGCTGCTTCGCGTCGGGCGGCATGCAGCCGCAGCTCCACACGGCGAGCGCGATTTGGGCCCTCAGGGTCACGCGCCGAGGATACGACGAACGACGCGCCGCGGGCGCCTGGGGCGGCCGCCCGATCATACGGGCGAGGCGTCGGGGCCGCGCAGCGGCAGGGTCACCACGAACCGCGCGCCGCCGGTGGGCGCGCGCTCCGGGGCCACCGACAGATCGCCGCCGTGCTCGATCGCGAGCTTCCGGGCGATCGAGAGCCCGAGCCCGGTGCCGGTCGACTTCGTCGTCACGTATGGCTCGAAGATCTTCTCGCGCGCCTCGGGCGCGACGCCCTTGCCGTGATCGTCGACCGCGATCTCGACGACGCCGTCGCGCGGCGCCCACCGGATCACCACGTCGCCCGCGCGCCCGGCCTCGAGGCCAGCGGCGATGCCGTTCTCGACGAGGTTCACGAGCACGCGCTTGAGCAGGAGCTTGTCGGCGCGCACCGTGACGGGCTCCGGCGGCGGCTCGAGCAAGAGCCGCGCCGCGATCGTGGGATCGAGCTTCAGATCCTCGATCACCTCGGCGAGCGCGATGGGCGCGGCCTCCACCTTCGGCAGCGCGCCGAGCGTGCGGAACGTGTCGACGAGCCGGCGCAGGCTCGCGATCTCCTCCTCGACGATGTCGCCGGTGTCGGCGAGCAGCTTCGTGAACCGCGCGGGATCGGTGTCGGCGCCCTTGTACGAGGACACGCACTGCTGCACCGCGAGCTGGATCGGCGTGAGCGGGTTCTTGATCTCGTGCGCGAGCCGCCGCGCGACGTCCTGCCACACGCCCATGCGCTGGAGGTACGCGACCTGCCGCCGCGAGGCGTCGAGATCGTCGAGCATCGTGTTGAACGCGCTGGCGAGCTCGGCCATCTCGTCGTGGCCGCGGAGCTGGACGCGCGCGTCGAGCTGGCCCTCGGAGACGCTGCGCGCCGTCGACACGAGCGCCGCGATCCGGCGCGTCACGAACGTCGACGCCCACACGCCGAACCCGGCGGCCGCGACGCCGGCGATCCCGACGAGCACGAGGAACGCCGTCTGGAACCCGGACGGCAGCGCGGTCTTGATCTGGATGAACGTCCGCGTCGAGTCGATCGATTGCTTGAGCCGCTGCAGGTCGTCGTTGACGGTCGCCGAGACCTCGAACGTGAGGCGCAGCGTGGCGCCGCCGGGGCCGAGCGGCTCCTCGACGAGGATGTCGCGCCACACCGCGGGCGTCTGCGGCGACCGCCGCGCGGCAGGTTCGGCGGGATCCGCGGCCGCGGCGGCGACGCGCCCGTCGGGCGCGACGAGCGCGATCGCGCGCAGCCCGGGCTCGATCGCGACGATCTTGGCGAGATCGGCCTCGGGATCGAGCGCGACGAGATCGGGCCGCTGCGCGAGGCGGTGCGAGATCTCCTTGTGCAGCTCCTTCGTCGTGCTGACGAGGTCGTGGTACACGCGGATCGACTTCTCGAACACCTCGAGCCGCGACTCGGCCTCGCTCGCGCCGACGTTCGCGGCGGTCGCGCCGAGCTGGCCGATGAAGTACGCCGAGACGGCGAGCGGCGTCATCACGATGAGGACGAGCGCGACCGACAGCTTGAGCTGCAGCGGGATGGGCTTGCGGCGGCGACGCGTCATCGTTTGGGCCGGTAGAAGGGTTGCGAGCGCACGCGGAGCACGCGGTCGGCCTCCGGGATCTTGGGGTTCACGAACACGGACACGAACGAGCCGAAGAACGCGCCGCCGCGATCGAGGCCGCCGCCGGTGCCCTGGCCGAGCCAGCGCCGGACCTCGGCGAGCGTCTCCTTCGACACGGGGTTGAGCTCGGCCTGCATCGCGAGCAAGAACTCCTGCCCGACGGGGAGCACGGTGAGCCGCGCGACGGGGAGATCCTCGATCGAGGTCAGGTGCTTGAGCGCGTCGGCCTGCCGCTTCTCCTTCACGATCCGGCCGTCGAGCTTGAGCTCGTACACCTCGTCCCAGAGGTTGTAGAGCACCTTGCGCTCGTAGAGGACGAACGCGACGGGATCGGTCGAGTCCTTCGGGTAGATCCAGATCCGGATCACGACGGTCGACGTGAAGCCGCTCGCGAGCGCGTTGTACGAGGCGACGTCGAACAGCTTCGCGAGCGGCGAGCCCTTGCCGGACGCCGACGCGATCGTGAGCAGATCGTCGCGCTCGATGAAGCGCAGGTCGTGCTGGAGCGGCCGGTCGTCGGCGTACGCGACGGCGGCGGACAGCGCGAGCGCGGCCGCGGCGAGCGCGAGCGCCGCGGCGGAGGCGGCCCGCCCGCGGGGCCGATGGCGGCGGCTCACCGCAGCCGCCCCAGCGCGTTCGCGACGGTCAGCTCGAACACGCCGATGTCCGTGTCGAGGCGGATCCCGGCGTCGAGGTACAGATCCACGGGCAGCGACCGCCACACCGAGGCATCGCGCGCGCGCAGATCGGCGTCCTCGGCGAGGCCCCACAGCCCGGCGCCGAAGAACAGATCGCCGCCGTAGACGCGCTTGGCGCCCTTGCCGCGGAACAGCTGCACGGCGTACTCGACGCTGGCCGAGCCGCCGAGGTCGCCGTACGCGGGCTTCTCGGCGCGCGTGCCGAGCAGATCGAGCGGCGCGGCGGTCGACAGGACGAGCCCGAGCGCGCGCGGCGTCAGCATGCGGTTCACGTCGGCGATGTGGACGCGATCGAACAGCGGCGCGTCGCCGATCACGACGCCGCCCGCGACCTTGATCGCGATCGCGTGCTTGTCGTCGAACAGGGACCAGTAGTGATCGTAGCGGCCAAACAGCGCCGCGAACTGATAGTCGCCGCCCGCGAGGGTGCCGAGCTCGGCGCCGAGCGCGAGGTGGCCGCCGCCGTGCGGCAGGATCGGATCGGGCCGCGTGTCGCGGTCGAAGCCGAAGCTCGCCGCCACGACGCGGCTCGTGCCGGGATCGAGGTGCAGATCGAGCGCGGCGATCCGGCCATCGGGCAGCTCGCGCGTCGGCGCGACGGGCAGGGTCGCGTCGATCTGCTCGACGCGGAGCCCGGCGGAGAGCCGCGTCAGCGCGCTCGCGTTGAACGTGGTGCCGGCGCGGAGCCCGAGCCGCCGGTACGGGAACGCGCGCAGCTCGGCGTCGTCGGGCTCGCCGCCCTCGCCGGCCACGCGGTACGCCTCGCTGCCGTGCACGAGCGTGACCGAGCCGCTGGCGCCCCACCGCGTGCCGAGCACCGATGGATCGGCGGCGCGCAGCTCGAGCGCCCACTGCGATCGCGCTCCCTCCGGGCCGCCGTCCGGGCCGCTGTCCGGGCCTCCGTTGGCGGCGTAGACGAAGCCGCCGCCGATCGCCACGCCGAGGCCGAGGAGGTTGCGCTCGCCGACGTCCGCGCCGGCCCAGTACGGTGTGAGCGATGCGGTGCCGAACCAGAGTCGGTTCAGGACGACGGTGCCGCGCTCGACGACGCGCACCTCGATGATGACCTGGCCGCGCTTGCTGCCCTTGTTCATCGCGAGCGTGACGTCGCGGAAGAAGCCGAGCGCGAGCACCTTGAAGCGCGCCTCGCCGAGCCGCTTGTCGCTCGCGCGCAGGACGTCGCCGGGCTGGATCGGCAGCGCGCGGCGGATCACCTCTTCCTGCGTCGCGGTGTTGCCAACGATGTCGATCTGCTCGATGAGGAGGAGCGGGCCGAACTCGCCGTCGGAGGTGAGCGGCGGCTCGGGGGGCGGGTCGCCAGGCGCCGGCGGCGGGTCACCGGGCGCTGGCGGCGGCTCGTCGGGATCGGGCAGCGGGTCGCCGAGATCCGGCGGCGGATCGGTGGGATCGGGCGGCGGGTCGCCGGGATCCGGCGGCGCGGCGGGAGTCGCGGAAGACGGCGCGGGCGCCGCCGGCTGCGCGGGGGCGGGCCGGGGCTCGGGCCGCGGTTGCGCCGCGGCGGGCATCGTCGTGATCGCGACCGCGATCGCGATCACGATCGCGCCGAGGCGCAGAACGAGGCGTCCCCGCATCCGCTGTGAACGTAGCGCACCGCTCGTGGCTGGTGCTACCGTCCGGCCGTGCGCTGCGCCACGCTCGCGCTCATCACGGTGCTCGCCGGATGCAACGACCTCCGCGACTTCCGTGGGACGTGGGAGGGGCCGCGCGTCGGCGACGCGCCCGTCTTGCGCGTCGGCGACGGCGTGCGCGCGAGCCTTACGATCGACAGCATCGACGCGCACGGGCTGGGCGGCCGGCTCGCGATCGAGGGCCTCCTGCCGGAGCAGACGCTCGAGTCCTTGCCGGGCGCCGAGGCCGACGCGGTCGCGAACATGACGTTCGCGGGCGCCCCGCTCCGGGTGTACCTCGCGTTCGTGCCGATCCCCGACGGCGCTGGCGAGGCGCTCGCGCTGATCGCGCTCTACGACGATCGCCGCGTCGAGGTGCGCGTCCTCCGCGGCGGATCGCGCCCGCTCTACGCGATCTTCGCGCTCACCTCCTAGCTATACTGACGCGCCGTGCTCTGCCCGCATTGCCAAGCCCCCAACGCCGAGGACTCTCGCTTCTGCGGCGCGTGCGGCAGGGCCACGTCGATGACGGAGCAGGTCTCGAACCCGGGCCTGGGGGAGGTGCCGGCGCCAGCGCTGGTGGGCCGCGTGATCGCAGGGCGCTACCGGATCCTGTCGAAGCTCGGCGAGGGCGGCATGGGTGCCGTCTACCAGGCGGAGCAGATCTCGCTGAAGCGCACCGTCGCGATCAAGCTCCTGCGCCCTGACGTGTCGGCGAGCCCGATGCTCCTGCGGCGCTTCAACGCCGAGGCGGAGGCGGTCGCCAAGCTCCGCCACCCAAGCACGGTCAACATCTACGACTTTGGCCAGGACACTGACGGCACGCTGTTCATCGCGATGGAGCTGATCGAGGGGCGCTCCCTGCGCAGCGTGGTCCACCACGAGGCGCCGCTGCCGCTCCGGCGCACGCTCGCGATCGCGGCGCAGGTGGCGGCCTCGCTCGCCGACGCGCACGCAAAGACGATCATCCACCGCGACCTGAAGCCCGACAACGTGATGCTCACCGATCGCGGCCGGGCGAAGGACAACGTCACCGTCCTCGACTTCGGCATCGCGAAGCTGCGCGACGACTCGCGCGCCACGCAGCAGATGACGCAGGCGGGCGACATGCTCGGCACGCCGCAGTACATGGCGCCGGAGCAGATCCGCGGCGAGGCGATCGACGGCCGCACGGACATCTACGCGCTCGGCTGCATGATGTACGAGATGCTCACGGCGCGGATGGCGTACGAGGCGCCGTCGATCATGGCGCTGCTCTCGAAGCACCTGCTCGAGCAGGCGCCGCCGCCGTCGCTGCGCCGGCCGGAGCTGGGCCTGCCGCCCGCGGTCGACGATCTGGTGATGCGCGCGATGGCCAAGGATCCGGCCGCGCGCCCGGCGACGATGGAGGACTTCGGCGAGCAGATCGGCGCGCTCCTCGCCTCGCTGCCGCTGGAGGGCACCGCGCAGCGCGGCGCCATGGCCGGCGCGTCGGGCGGCTTCGCGCCGCCGCCGCACGGCAGCGACACGCCGCCGGCATTCTCGGCCGCGGCCGTCGGCTACGCGTCCACGGCCGCGCCGGCCGGCCCGCCGACGCCGGCTGGCCCGCCGACGCCGCAGGGGGCGGCGACGCCAGCGGCGCCGACGCCGATGCCGCCGCCGCGGCTGCACCCGCCGACGCAGCCGCCGGGCTTCGGGCCGCCGGGGCCGCCGCCGGGTCCGCCGCCGGGTCCGTCAGGTCCGCCGCCGGGGCCCCCGGGTCCGCCGGGGTACGGGCCGCCGCCGTTCGGGCCGCCGGGCCCGCCGCACGCCGGCTCTCCGTACGGAGGGCCGCCGGGTCCGCCGCACGGGGCGCCGCCGTACGGCCACTCGGTGCCGTACCCGATGCCACCCGGGCCGCCCATGCAGTCGCATCCACCGTACGCGCACGGCCACGCGCACGGCCACGCGTCGTCCGCTGGCGGGCCGAAGCTGCTCTGGGCCCTCGTCGCGGTGCTCCTGCTCGGCGGGGGCGGCGCTGGCGTCTACTTCGCGACCCGCGGCAAGGGAGCCAAGTCCGACGACAAGCCGACCGAAGACAAGCCGACTGAAAGCAAGTCTGCGGAGCGCGACGAAGACAAGCCCGATCCATGGGACAGAAAGCCCAAGCCTCCCGCGGATCCCGACTCCGACGACTCCGGCGACTCCGACGGCTCCGGCGACTCCGGCGACTCGGGCGGCTCCGGCGACTCCGACGAGATCGACACCTCGGGCATCCCGGGCAAGACCGTCGATATCGGCCAGGGCGTCAAGATCATCGCGCCGCCGGGCCTGGCCGTGCAGCACGTCTCGGGCAACGTCCTGATCGGCGATCTGACCAAGCTCGCGATCCTCGCCGGCCCGATCGTCGAGAAGAGCAGCGATCCGGACGTCCTGGCGCGCAGCTACGCCCGGCTCAGCGGCCTCAAGCTCATGAAGACCGAGCAGGCCCAGATCGCCGGCGCGCGGCGCAAGGTGTACCTGCTCGGCGGGGTGCTGAACGGCACGACCAACAACGCGCCGGTCATCCAGTTCGGCGTGCCGCTCATCGGCCCCGGCTACCGCGTCGCCTTGATCGTCCACATCCCCGCGTCCGTGGCCGAGGATAAGGCGGTGCAAGCGACCATCGACGAAGTGCTCTCGCGCCGGATCTTGGTCCCGTCCGCCGCCCATTGATCATGCGTCCCGCGCATGCGGAACGCGATTGCGTGCCGCTCACCTCGCGAGCTGCCGTCGCAACGCCTGCATCGTCATGCCACGATCGCCCGCGCGTTCTTCGGCCTCGGCCTCGGCCTCGGCCTCGTCGAGCTCTCGATACAGCTCGAGTCGAGCCAGTAGTCCCTCATAAGCGGCGAGGCTCATCAACACCATGTCTCCTCTGCCGTACTTCGTGAGGAAGATCGGTTCTCCCGAGTCGTGACAAAGCTCGGACAGCTCGTGGGCATGAGCTCGCAGATCGGAGATCGGCCTGATGACCGGCATGTCCGCTTCAAGCTATCAGGAACACGAAGCGCAGCAAGGTGCGTGGCCCGGGGTGGCTCCGGCGGGTAGGCTCGCCGTATGACGCCCGAAGCGAAGGCCGCCGTCCGTCTCACGCAGTACGCGCGAGGCGGTGGTTGAGCGGCCAAGCTCCGGCTCGGTGAGCTGGCCCATGTCTTGTCCAACCTGCCGGGCGCCGGGCGGCGCGCGCGCCCGGACATCATCGTCGATCACGAGCTGTCCGACGACGCGGCGGTCGTGCGCGCGCCGGGCGGCGGGCGCGACCTGGTGCTGACGGCGGACGTGATCGCGCCGCTCGTCGACGATCCGGAGACGTTCGGCGCGATCGCCGCGACGAACGCGCTGTCGGACGTGTGGGCGATGGGTGGCGAGCCGCGGTTCGCGCTGAACCTCGTCTTCTTCCCCGACGATCAGCTCCCGCTCGAGGTGCTCGACGCGATCCTCGCCGGTGGCGGGCGTGCCTGCGAGGCGGCGGGCGTCGCGATCGTGGGCGGCCACTCGGTGCGCGATCCGGAGGTCAAGTTCGGGCTGTCGGTGACCGGCGACGTCGCCCCGGGCGAGCTGTGGTCGAATCGCACCGCGCGCCCGGGCCAGGCGCTCGTGCTCTCGAAGGCGCTCGGCACCGGCGTGATCGGCCAGGCGATCAAGAAAGGGCAGGCGAGCGAAGAATCCGCCGCCGCCGCGATCGCCTCGATGACCACGCTCAACCAGATCGGCGCGCGCATCGGCCGCGCGCACGGCGCGACCGCGGCCACCGACGTTACCGGCTTCGGGCTGCTCGGTCACCTCCGCAACATCGTGCGCGGCTCCGGCGTCTCGGCGCGCGTCGAGCTCGATCGGCTGCCGCTCCTGCCGGGCGCGCTCGACGCGATGCGCGCGAAGCTGTGCCCGGGCGGCAGCAAGGCGAACCGCGCCTACGTGGCCGAGCACGTGCGCTGGCGCGGCGGCGGGCCGCTCGCCCCCGAGCCTTCCGGCGACGCGTGGGCCGAGCCGCGCGAGCTCCTCGCGTCGCTCGCGTGCGACGCGCAGACGAGCGGCGGCCTGCTCCTGTGCGTGCCGGCCGAGCGCGCGGCGGCCTGCGTCGAGGAGCTGCGCGCGGGCGGCCTGCCCGCGGCGCAGATCGGCGAGCTCCTCGAGGCAGGCGGCGCCCCCGGCATCGAGCTCGCGTAGCGCGGGCGCGGGCGGCGCCCGCGCCGGCCGGGGTCAGGGGTACGTGCCGCCGGAGCTCGTGTACTTCGTGCCGTACTTGTTGCGGTGCTCGGCCTCGGCGCCGCGCACGACAGCGAGCTCGACCGCCGCCTCGGCGCCAGCCGTCACCGTGACCTTCGCGCTCGCCGGCTTCACCGCGCGCCGCGTGTACGCGAACACGGTCCAGTCGCCGGGCGGTACGCCGTCGAGGACGAATCGGCCGTCGGACTTGGCGCGCGTGTGGCGGCGGTTCGGCACCACGAGGATCGTGGCGGCCATCTCGGGGTGGATGTTGCAGTACACGTCGACGACGCCGGGAGCCGGGAACTCCTTGTCCTTCTGCTCGCCGCGGCGGTACGAGCCGAGATCGAACTTGCGGGCCGGCGACTGCGAGAAGACGTTGTGCAGGAACGAGTCGTCGTTGGGGAACGCGACCCGATCGCCGGCGGTGATCGCGACGAGATCGGGGACGAACCGGCGGCCCTGCTGCGAGATCGTGGTCGTGGTCTTCGCCGGCGACTCCGTGAACCCGACGACGTACACGATGACCTCGGCGCCCGCGGCGGGCTTGCCGTCCGCCTCGGTGACGGTGACCCGGCCGGTGACGCGCCCGGTCGCCTTGGCCCGCGCCTGCGCCTGCGCCTCGGCCTGGAGCGGCAGCGGCGGCGCGGCCGCCAGCACGGCCACCAGCGCGGCCGCCAGCGCGAGCAGGGGCAGGCGCCGCGCCGGCTGCATCAGAACAGGATCCCCCAGGTGAAGCGCGGCGCGGTGTCGATCTGATAGACGCCGATGCCGAACGCCGCCGACAGCCAGAACCGGCCGTGCGTCCACGCGACGTTCGGCCCGACGACCGCCCAGCTCTCGCGCTTGTCGTCGAGGCTGAGCTCGGCGTACGCCTCGGCGCCGAGCCGCAGCTCGCTCGTGACCGCGACGCTGATGCCGGCGCCGGGCCGCAGCTCGAGGTGCTTGTCGTCCCGGCTGAAGTCGCCGATCGCGCCGATGTCGATGAGCGCGTGCACGCGGCAGGCCTGGTACGACGCGACGAGGTTGCCCTCGGCGCGCACGATATCGCGCGTCGTCACGTCGCGCTTGACGGCGACGCGGAGGAGCGGCGCGAACGGCGGCGCGTCGACGGGATCCTGCGACACGAAGCGGTAGCGCGCCTCGACGCCGAACCACTTCACGGTGAACCTCGGCTGGGCGCCGTCCTGCACGCGCCACAGCATGTCGATCGGGAGCGCGAGCTCGAGCTTGTCGGTGACGCCCACGAGCGCGCTCCACCCCAGCCACGTGTCGTGGATGTCGGCCGGCAGCCTGCCGTTCTCCTCGAAGATCCAGGTCTGGATCTCGGCGCCGCGCTCCGGCATTACCTCGGTCCCGTACAGCCAGCCGTACGGCGTACGGCCGGCGTGAGCGGCGCCAGGCGCTGCGATGGCGTAGGCGACATAGACGGCTACGACCACGAGGGGGGCTCCGCGCACGGCGCGAGCTTACTCCGATCGGAGGCGGTGTATGGTCCCGGCATGATCGATCACATCGGGATCTCCGTAGGCGATCTAGCCCGGAGCCTCGCGTTCTACGAGCGCGCCCTCGCGCCGCTCGGCTACACGGTCATCAGGAAGCACGACCAGTTCGCCGGCCTCGGCGCCGGGGGCAAGCCGGACTTCTGGATCGCCGTCGGCGGGCGCAGGGAGCGCATCCACATCGCGTTCCGCGCCAAGGGCCGCGCCGACGTGCGCGCCTTCCACGAGGCTGCGCTCGCCGCGGGCGGCCAGGACAACGGGCCGCCGGGCATCCGCGCCATGTACCACCCCGACTACTACGGTGCGTTCGTGCTCGATCCCGATGGGCACAACATCGAGGCGGTCTGCCACGAGCCGTACCTGGGCTAGCTGCCAGCGGCGATGAGCTGCCTCGACGCAAGCGAGGTTCTGGGTCTCATGGCGGGCACGCTCGGGCCGGGCGTGCGCGAGACCGCGGCGGCGCACCTGGACGGCTGCGCGGACTGCCGCGAACGGCTCGCGCAGCTCGCGCGGGAGACGGCGCGCGAGTCCGCGCTGCTCGCGACGGCGGCGAGCAAGCCGGGCGGGGATACGTCGTCGCGCGTGACGGTGGCGAGCAAGCCGGCCAGGGCGAGGTCGGAGCCGGCGGCGGTGTCGGAGCCGGCGGCGGTGCCGCCGCAAGAGTCGGCCGCAGATCCGCTCGCGGCGACAGCGCCAGCGAAGCCGCGGGCGCGGACGCGGGATCAGGAGGAGAGCGGGCCGGTGGAGGCCGCGGAGTCGAACGAGGTGGGGCGGGTGCTCGGCCGCTACGCGCTCGTGGAGCGGCTCGGCGCGGGCGGGATGGGCGTCGTCTACCGCGCCGAGGACCGGGACCTGAACCGCAGCGTCGCGGTGAAGCTCCTGCACCGGCCAGATGACGCGCTCACCGAGCGGCTGATCCGCGAGGCGCGCGCGATGGCGCAGGTCAACCACCCGAACGTCGTCGCGATCTACGACGTCGGCGTCGCGGACGGCACCACGTACATTGCGATGGAGCTCGTCGCCGGCGCGAGCCTTCGCGCCTGGCAGGAGAAGCGGACGATCCCCGAGGTCGTCGAAGCGTACGCCGCCGCGGGCCGCGGCCTCGCCGCCGCGCACGCCGCCGGCATCGTGCACCGCGACTTCAAGGCCGACAACGTCCTCGTCGGCAACGACGGCCGCGTGCGGGTGACCGACTTCGGCCTCGCGGCCGCGCGCCCGGATGAGTCCGACGACGCGGACGGCCCCGGCGGCGCGGACGGCCCCGGCGGCGCGGGCGGCGCGGGCGCCGTGGTCAGCCCGGGGCGCAGCGCCTCGCTGTCGCTCGGCGATCTCGAGCTGACGGCCTCGGACACCATCATCGGCACGCCGGCGTACATGGCGCCGGAGCAGTTCACCGGCGGCAACGTCGATCCGCGCACCGATCAGTTCAGCTTCTGCGTGGCGCTGTACGAGGCGCTGTACGGATCCCGGCCGTTCCGCGGCCGGACGTTCGAGGAGCTCGGCGACAGCGTCTGCGAGGGCGAGATCCTGCCGCCGCCCGCGGGCACGCAGGTCTCGCGCAAGCTGCGCGCGCTCGTTCTGCGCGGGCTCCAGGTGCGCCCGGGCGATCGCTACCCGACGCTGGATCACCTGCTCGAGGAGCTCGGCCGGGATCGCGCGCGCCCGTGGCGCCGCGCGGCGGTGGTGGCGGCCGCGCTCGCGCTCCTCCTGGGCCTCGGCCTCGCGACCGACGTCATGCTGCGCGACCGCGTCTCGGTCGTCAGCGCGCACGCGTTCGACGACACGGGCAAGCAGATCGAGCGCGCGTTCGGCCTGCTCGCGCGCACGTTCGACACGAACGCGAACCAGATGTACCACCAGCAGGTGAAGCGCGAGGTAGCGCCGCACCACGACGAGGTGGACTTCGGCCTCGGCTCGCAGGAGGCCGACACCGAGAACCTTGGAGAGGTGCACGACGCGCTGGCCTCGGCGGACTGGAATTTGTGGAGCCAGTCGGTCGGCACGCTCGTCGTGGCGGTCGGCGACTACAAGGGCCGGCTCCTCTACACGAGCGCGGCGCCGAGCCACTGGCGCACCGATCTGACGGGGCTGCCGTGGATCGCCGCGCTCACCCACGGCCAGGAGAAGGCGATCACGCTCGAGCGCACGAACGACCCGCGGCTCGTCCAGAGCGGCATCCTCGGGCCGGCACCGCCCGCGCGCCTGGAGGTCTTCTTCGCCCGCACGCTCATCTTGAACCGGGAGCCGCGCGGCTACCTGGTGCAGGCGGTGGACGCGGTCCAGCTCCTGCGCGACATCGAGCTCGACAAGGAGACGCTGCTCTCGATCGTCGACCTGGGCGGCGAGCACGTGGGCGCCGTCCCGGACGCGCTCGTCGCGGCGGCACCGCGCGACGGCTCGGTCGCCGAGGTGCCGAGCGGCGGCACGCCGTACCAGGTGAAGGCGCAGGCGCTCACGGATCTCGGCGGGCGGCCGATCGGCCACGTCGTCATGGCGCGCGAGCTGGGCGGCGTGGTCTCCGGGCTGTTCCCGGGGGCGCGCGCGGCGTTCGCGCTCGCGATGCTCGCGGCGCTCGGCATCGCGGCGGCCGCGGCGCTGTGGGCGCGGCGCATCACCGGCGCGCGGACCTGACGTTACCCGTAGAACCAGCGCGTGAGCGGCCACGGAGGCGCCGCGCTCACTCAGGCGCGCCCGAAGCGGCCCAAGGGCCGTTGGAGCCGGACGAGCCGTCCCCGTTCGGGCGCGCTTGAGCGAGCGCGGATGCCCGGGTTCAGTAACATTGGCCGACGAGAGCTTCAAGCTCGGGATCGAGCTCGTGCGCGATGTGCTCGAAATCGAAGTTGCCCGAAGCGTCGGGCACCGCGCGCAGCAGCTTGCGATCTGAGGGCGCGCCGAGCGCGTCGAGCGCGTGATAGGTGGCGTTGTAGTGCTCGATCAGCGCGTCGTCGCGCACCCACACGCCGCGCAGGTCCCAGTCCCGCGCCTTGGCTCGCGTCCGGTCCGTGCTGCTCAGCAAGAGCACCGTGAGCGGAGGGAGCGGCTCGAAGGCGGCGCGCGCCCGCAGGTCGGCCGTGGTGACGAACGCTGTCGGCCAGCCGCGGTCCCATACCACCACGTCGGTGCTCGCGTGGGCGGCGCGGAACCGCGCCATGATGCCCGTGATGATCTGGGCCGCTCGCTCGGGCTCGGCGCCCCAGAGCGGGTAGACCTCCTGCTCGCGGTAGGGCGCGTGACTGGCCACCGCGAGGCCGCGTCGCGTCCAGCGGTCGACCAGGAAGCGGACGCAGGCGGTCTTGCCGGCGCCGTCGGTCCCGTCCACGACCACATCGATCGGCCGGGGCCGGGGCGGCCGGAGCGCCGGCCGCGCGCGGTCGTGCTCGCCGGGGCCGGGCCGGGCGTCACTCATCGAGCCGGCTCAGGTACGCGCCGAGCTGGGCCCACTGCTCGCGGAGCCGTGCACCGTCGGCGCCGTCTCGCCACAGGTCCTTGTCGAACTCGTCGTCTGCGCGCGGGTTCTGGGCCCAGCCCGCCCGCTTGACCCGCATGTTGTCCGGCGAGAGCTCGTAACAGAGGACCCGGCCGCTCACGTCGAAGATGAAGCACACGTCGAGCACGTCGAGCTGCACCGAGCGCAGCGCCTGCTGGATGACCGCGAATCCGCGCAGCGCGGTCTCGGCGGCCTGTCGGGTGTCGATCAGGCGATCGGCCAGGGCGGTCGGCATGCACTCGTCCCGCAGGTGCTCCCCCGCCGCGTCGTGCAGCGGGTTCCGGTAGTCGAAGCGCACGTAGGGCTCGTGGGCCGCGTGCTGGGTGAACGGGTGGCCGAACCGATCCGTGCGCTCGAGCAGGCCGTGGTAGATGCGCGCGGGCGTCCCGATCAGCGCGGCCTTGACGATGACCTCGACCGGAGGGATGCGCTCCTCCGCGATCAGCATGCCACCGCCACCGTCACCATCACCGCCACCGTGTTCGTCGCCGTCGTCGCAGGCCAGGTGACACGTGGCCAGCCCGGCGGCGTGCCACCTCGATAGGAGCACGCGGCTGATCTCCTGGCGCAGGCGCGCCGTCCCCTCGACGCTGCCGCGCCGGCGGCGCGAGATCGAGTTGAGCGACGGGATCAGGCGCTGGATCAGGATCCCGGGCACGGCGGTGCGCCGGAGCTCGGCGCTGTGCCCGCGGTGAACCAGCGGCAGCTCGTCGAACCGGGCCGCCGCGTCGGCGCACAGCGCGGCCAGCTCGCGATCGGTCAGCGCGATCTCGCGCCGCCTCGGGTTGGAGCCGAATACCGATGGCATGAGAGCTCCTTTAGTCGCGTCCGCCGCGCCAGCGAGATAGATAGTCGTCGAACGGGCGACAGTCAAATCGCTCCGGCAGCCGCGACGACGCATAGGCCGCGATCAGCTCGCTACGCAGCGCCGCGAGCTCTCCGGCGTCGTCCGCCTGGCTGGGGCGAAATACATAGCGGCCCTCGGTGAACAGCGTGATCCCGAATCGGAGGTTGCGACACGCGATCCGCAGGTGCTTGAGGTAGTGCGCGCGCTCGCGGGCCCGCGCCATCATGCGCTCGCTGTCCTTCGTGTCGCGCAAGATCGCGCGATAGAAGACCCGGCTCGGCGATGCTTCGAGCAGGCCGCGCAGCTCGGCGTGCGCCGCCCCGCGCGCCGAGACCACGAGCGGGGACATCACGCCGAGCAAGAGCGTGAGGCTGCCTCTCAGGAGCAGCTCCACCACGCGCTCGAGCTCGTAGTAGTGCTCGTCGCCCGCACAGGTCTTGCGGTGCCAGCCGGTGCGATGGGGCTCGAGCAGCTCGGGCTCGGGCTCTGCCCGGGTGCGGGTCTCGGGATCGAGGCGGTATACGATGCAGGTGTCGGTGTCGGAGGCCGGGCCCGCCATCCCCCACAGCTGGCTGCCCCAGATCGTCTTCCACAGCACGAGCTGATCGTCGGCGATCGGCGGCGGCGGCGGCTCCGCGTCGGTCGGCGCGTCGATCGCCGCGTCGGTCGCCGCGTCGAACGCGAGCTCCTTGCGGAGGTCCTCGCGCACGATCTCGATCACGTCGTGGTGCTTGGCCCGCAGCTCGAGCGGCCAGCGGCGCTCGACATACGACGCGAGCTGGCCGAGCACCGCGTCGGGATCGCGGGTCCCGGCGGTCTTGCCGTGCGCGTAGAGCTCGCGATAGCGTGCCTGGCGCTCGCGCACTGCCTCAGGCTTGCACTTGTAGAGCGTCGCGGCGCCGTCGCGCACGAGGTAGATCACGGCGCCTTCGGCCGGCGCGTGTTCGGGCCCGGCCTCTGCGCAGCGGGCGATGACGGCGGCGTGGATCGCCGACGCGGAGGTGCCCGCGGGATACTCGCCCCACTGGCTCGGCGTCGGGAAGCCCGAGGGCGGGACGGCAGCGGGATCGAGGACGCGCCCGGTCGTGGCGTCGAGCGCGTACAGGAGCCTCGCGTCGAGCGGCGTCTCGTACTCGGTGAGGATCCGGAGCCGGCAGCCGAACAGCTCGAACCCGAAGGCGTGCTGGCAGGCCGCGAGCGCCGCGATCTCGGACCGGTAGCGCGCGAGGATCTCGGTCCACAGCGCGACGAAGTCGCCGTACGGCTGCGCGCGGAGGAACGGCGAGAAGCGCGTCTTGTACGAGACGAAGCACTCACCGCGCGCGTCGGTGTAGCGGAACAAGAGGACGTTCGTGCCGTCGATCTTCTCGTACACGTGCGCGCGCTCGAAGTCGCGCTCGAAGTCGGGCACCGCGCGCTCGGGCTCGAGGTGCTTGATGCGGGGCGTCCCGTGCACGTACTGCGGGCACGCCCGGCCGTTGACGTGCGTGATCTCGAGATCGCCGCGCCGTCGCCGGCTGCGCAGCACGTAGCCGCAGACCCGGTTCGGGTTGAACGGGTCGACCTCGTCGAACGGGATCCGGCTCACCAGGCCAGCTCTGTCCCGTCCCACTGCCAGAACCGGCCTGCGTGGTCCGGGGTCAGTCGATCGATCAGGGCCACGAGCCCCGCCGCGGCCTCCTGGACGGACAGCTCCGCGCCGGGGCCGCCCATGTCGGTCTGGACCCAGCCGGGATGGACCGGGCAGGCGATGATCCCGAGCGGCGCGAGATCCTTCGCGAGCAGCTGCATCACCTTGTTGAGCGCCGCCTTCGAGCTCCGGTAGGCGTAGTGGCCTGGGCTTGCGCGGTGCAAGCACCCCATGATGCTCGACAGCGTGACGACGCGCGGGCGCGTGCCGGCTTGCAGGCTCGGCAGGAGCGCCGTCGTCACGCGATACGGCCCCTGGACGTTGACCACGAAGGTCTCGAGCCACTCCTCGTGATCCATGTCGGCCAAGCTCGGCGCGCTGGTCCCCATCACGCCGGGCGTTGTTCACG
>Ga0247790_10000054_pt1 | contig 64817 bp, 52 predicted proteins | sample UWRJS171409R4_FD_179913 | JGI IMG/M metagenome (GOLD analysis project Ga0247790, IMG submission 179913) | Soil microbial communities from Arlington Agricultural Research Station in Wisconsin, United States - UWRJ-S171-409R-4 | ecosystem: Environmental > Terrestrial > Soil > Agricultural land...
AGCGCCGCGACGTCCCGCGGCCCCGGCGTCTCCTCGAGGCTGTACAGATACCGCTGGAGCTCGCGCAGCATCTCCCGCGCGCTCCCCCAGCGCTCGCCCCGATCCCGCGCGAGCGCCCGCATCACGACCTCGTCGAGCCGCGCCGGCACCGCCGGGCTCTCGCTCGACGGCCGCGGGATCTCCGCGTCGGTGACCGCCTGCAGCGTCGCCTCCGGATCCGCCCGCGCGAACAGGCGCCGCCCGACGAGCATCTCCCAGAGCAGGACGCCCGCCGAGAACAGATCGCTCTGGCCCGTCAGCGGCTCGCGGCGCACCTGCTCGGGCGACATGTACGGGAACGATCCCGTCGGCGCGCCGCCGCCCGCGGCATCCGTCTCGCCGGGCGCGCCGAGCGTGACGGCGATGCCGAAATCGACGAGCTTGACCTCGCCGTCCCGCGACAGCATCACGTTGCGCGGCGACAGATCGCGGTGGATCACCCCCTCGCCCTTGTGGTGCGCGTAGTCGAGCCCCTCGAGCACGCGCGCCGCGATCCACGCAGCGACCGCCGGCTCCATGCGCGCCCCCCGCCGCGCCAGCGCCTCGGTGAAGCGATACAGCGTCGGGCCGTCGATGTACTCCATCGCGATGAAGTACGTGTCGTCGATCACGCCGAGCTCGTAGACGGGCACGATGTTGCCGTGCGCGAGCGAGACGAGCGTCTTGGCCTCGGTGACGAACAGGTCGACGAACGGGCGCTGCCCGGAGAGCCTCGGGTGGATCTGCTTGATGACGAGCGGCTTCTCGAACCCGCCCGGCCCGATGAGCTTGGCGAGGTAGATCTCGGCCATCCCGCCGGTCGCGAGCATCTCCGTCAGGAAGTACTTGCCAAACGCCGCGGGCAGCTCGGTCACAGTGCCCCCCGCTCCTCCGGTCGCGCGGGTCCCATCGCGCGGAGAGTATCATGCGCGTCGTGAGCCCCCGGGGTGCGCTCCTGCTCCTGCCCGCGCTGCCTGCGCTCGCCGCCTGCGGCGACCCGGCGGCGCGCGTGACGCTCGTGAACACGAGCGGCGGCTGCGGGCAGCTCGCCGCGCCGACGGAGGTGCGCGTGATCGCCTACGGCCGAAACGGCGAGGTGATCCGCGGCGTCGATCCCGGCGGCGGGCCCGCCGACATCGGCGACTTCCCCGGCGACACCGAGCAGATCGGCGTCGAGGTCGTGATCGGCGGCGGCGTCGTCGCGGCCGTCGGCAAGAGCGCGCCGCTCGACTTCTTCGCGCTGCCCGACGGCGCGACGATCCCCGTGTTCGTCGCGCCCCTCGACGACTTCTGCCCGGCGGCCGACCTCACCGCGCCGCGCGCCCAGCCGCTGGTCGCGCGCATCCCGACCGGCGTGCTCGTCGTCGGCGGCACCGGCCCCGGCGGCGAGCCGCTCGGCACCGCGGAGCGCTACGACCTCGTGACGAACCGCTTCGTCTCGGTCGCCGTGCCGCGCGCGCTCGGCCAGGCCGGCTTCGTCGGCGCGCAGCTCACGCCGATGCCCGACGGGCGCGTCGTCGTCACCGGCGGGCCCCAGTCCGTGCTCGCCGTCTACGATCCCGCGACCGACTCGTTCGGCGAGACCAAGCTCGTCGTCGAGGGTCGCGCGTTCCACGGCGCCGTCGCGCTCGACGAGACGCACGTTCTCACGACCGCCGGGTGCGCCGCGGCCGGCGGCGCGTGCGGCGCCCCCCGCGCGGACTCGCACGCGTACGACGTCGACGAGCCCGGCAGCGACAACGCGCCGGGGCCGCTGCTCGCCGCCGGCCGCACCGGCGCGACGGTGTTCGATCTGGGCCTCCAGCGCGACGGGCGCCGCGCGCTCGTCGCCGCCGGCGGCCAGCCCGTGGCCGGCGCGGCGGACGCCACCGCCGCCGATCGGTTCGCGCCCGACGAGCCGGCGGGCGTCGCCGTCCCCGGCACGTTCGCGCAGCCGGCGCTGCTCGACGGCGGCGGCGTCCTCACCGCGTTCGCCCCCGACGGCGCCGCCGCGCCGAGCGGCGCCGCCTCCGTGATCGCCCCGGAGGCCGCCGCGGCGCGCGCGATCGCGGCGACGCTGCCGCTCGGCGGCGCGCGCGTCGTGACGCTCGAGGACGGCCGCGTGCTCGCGCTCGGCGGCGATCAGCCCGACGTCCTGCGCTACGACCCGACGGCGGACGCGTGGCAGGTGCTGCCGTACCCGCTGACCCCGGCGCGGCCCGGCCCGCTCGGCGCGCCGCGCCTCGTCCGGCTCGCGGACGGCGCGGTGCTCGTCCTGGGCGGCACCTCCGGCGGCGCGCCGACGGAGAAGACGTGGATCTACCGGCCGAGCCTGATCGGCCCGGCGACCGGCTCGATCACGGTGATCCCGGCCGGCCCGTCGCGCGCCAACGTCCTCACGCCGGAGGATCCAGCGGCGGTGTCGCGCGCATCCGGCTGGGTGCTCGCGGCGGGCCCCGGGCAGCTCGCTCGCGCGCTCGTGGGCGGTCCCCGCATGGCCGCCGGCTCGGTGCGCGCGGTCGTGCGAGTGCGCGCGGGCGGCGTCGCGCTCGTCGCGCAGCACGAGGCGCCGGGGCAGGCGCTCGTCGGCGAGCTCGTGCCCGGCGCGCCGGCGCGGATCGTCCGCCTCGCGGGCGCCGAGGCGCGCGCTGTGTGCAGCGGCGCGGCCGTGGCCGCGTTCGATCCGGCCGCGCCCGCGATCGTCTCGCTCGCCGTCGAGGGCGACCGCGCGGCGCTGGTGCGCGACGGCGCCACCGCGGTCTCGTGCGAGGTTGGGCCCGCCTCGCCGCGCGGCGCCTGGGGCGTGGCCGCGCTCGGCGCCGCCGCGGGCGCCGCCGCCGCCGCTGAGGTCGCGATCGACACCGTCACCGTCGCGCGCGGGGCGGCCCCGGCCGCGCCCTAGCCGCGCCCCAGGCAGCCCGGCCCCGGCCGCGCCGCTCGTCACTCGCTCTCGCGTCGCGCGCGCCCGCCCGGCCGGCGATGACGCCCCGGCGCTGCCAGTGCTCGCCACACCCGGACGTCTGGCGCAGGGCGGCGTGGTACCGTGCCGGCGATGCTCCGCGGGTGGGTCGTCGCCGTGGTGCTCGCGGTAGGGGCCACGCCGGCCCACGCCTACGAGTTCTGGCTGCGCGCGCACACGATCGGGCAGGCGTACCAGCTCCGCGAGTACCGGCTGATCGGTCCCGATCTGTTCCAGGGCCGGCGCCGCTACACGCAGACGCTCGCGCTGCGGATCTGGGACGTCGGCGATCTGGCGGCGGCGCGCCGCCGCGCGCGGCTGCCGGAGCGCGGGCTGCGCGTCTCGTGGCAGAGCTACCTGCGCGTCGATCACGACTTCGGCCAGTACACGGCCGGGCGGATCCGCCTGTCGCCAGCGCTGCGGCGCGACGCCATCGACGTCATCCCCGAGCTCGCCGACTCGGTCGCCGGCTTCCAGCTCCTGTACGGCTACCTCGAGCTCGCCGGCATCGGCGACGATCGCGCCACCGTCCGGCTCGGGCGGGTGCTCGCCGACGAGGGCTGGGGCGCGACCGGCGTCGACGGCGGCTCGGTGCGCGTGGAGCTGCCGCCGCCGCTCGCCGTCACGGCGACGGGCGGGCTGCGCGTGCGCGCGGCGTCGCCGCTCGGCGTGAGCGCGTACGAGCTCGACGGCACGTCGGGCGCCGGCTGCCGCGAGTACGTCGAGGCCGCCACGCCCGGCGCGGGCGCGTGGCGGCTGATCGATCGCGATCGGGTGATCCGCAACACGCGGCTCGGGAGCGACTTCGAGTACTGCCCGCAGCGCGAGGTGGCGCAGCCGACGGTGGGCGTCACGCTCGCGACATCGCGGCTCCGCCGGTTCGGCGCGGAGCTCGGCTACCGCCGCACGTGGTCGCGCACCGTCGGGATCATCGGCGATCCGAATCGCTTCGCGTTCCCGGACGTCGGGCTGTACCCGGACGAGTCCGGCCAGGCGCCCGGCAGCGGCGTCAACGAGGAGCGCGTGCACGCGCGCGTCCACGGCGAGGTGCGCGCGGCCGGCCTGGCGCTGCGGCCGTTCGGCAACGCGCGCGTGTCGCTCTTGCACGGAGTGCTCGATCGCGCCGACGCGGGCGTGCGCGTCGAGCGCGGCCGCCACGCGGTGGAGCCGGCGCTCGAGTACTTCTACCCGACGTTCGACGGCGACTCGATCTGGAACGCGTTCTCGATCGAGCCGACCGTCGACGCGCGGCTCGGCTACCGCTACGACGGGATCGGTAGCGGCGGCGTCGGCGGCGTGCGCGCCACGGCGAACGCGTGGCTGCGCCGGTACCTGGGCGGCGCCGGAGGCGGGGACGCGGACGGCGCGGGCGGGGACGGTGGCGGTGGCGCGACCAGCGGCGGGCTCGACGCCTCGATCGAGCGGCCGCTGACGCGGTGGTGGCGCGTGCGGGCCGACGCGCTGTGGGACGACGGCTACGGCGGCCGGCGCGCCGGCGGCAGCGGCGAGGCCGCGTGGCAGCGGCGCGATCGCATGCTGTGGGTGCGCGGCCGGGTGGTCGTGCTCGGCGTCGCGCCGGATGATCGCGCGCGCTACGTCGACGCGTCGGCGGTCGTCAGCACCACGTGGCGCGTCGCCGAGGCCGTCGCGATCCACGCGATCGCCGAGGCCGATATCGATGCGCAGCACGATCTCCACACGCGCGCGATCGCGGTGCTCGATCTCGCGTTCATGCCGGAGCCCTGACGATGCGCGCCGGCCTCCTTGTCGCTCGCTTCGTTGCTGGCCTCGTTGCTCGCTTCGTCGCTCGCTTCGTTGCTGGCCCGCGTGCTCGCTCGCGCGGCGTTCGCATCGCCGCGCTCGCGCTCGCGGCGGCCGCGCTCTGCGGCGGCGCCGTGGTGCTCGCCGACGTCGGGGGCAGCGTCGGCGGTAGCGGCAGCAGCGTCGGCGCCGGGGGCGGCGGCGCCCGCGGTGAGGACTGGTCGCCGATCGTCTATCCGATGCAGCGCCTGCCGCTCGTGTTCTCGCACGCCAGCCACCTCGGGCGCGGCACGGCGTGCGCGGCGTGCCACCCGGCGGCGACGACGTCGCGCTCCGCCGTCGACAACCTGACCCCGACGGAGGCCGAGTGCCGCGCGTGCCACCCGATCGATCGCGCGGACCCCGATCGCGCGGTGGCGGGCGCGCCGCCGGCGCGGTGCCGCGCGTGCCACCCCGGCTGGTCGCCGGGCGCGCCCGTCGAGCAGGTGTACCTGACGCCGCCGCCGCTCAAGTTCTCGCACGCGGCGCACGCCAAGGCGCCGTGCGCGAGCTGCCACGGTGATCTATCGAAGGTCGATCTGGCGACGACGCGCCAGCTGCCGACGATGGCGTCGTGCCTGTCTTGCCACCGCGAGGGCGCGAGCGAGCGGCGGTGCGCGGACTGCCACCTGACGAAGCTCGGCGGGCTCGTCGAGACGCAGTTCTCACACGGCACGCTCGTGCCGCGGTTCACCGGGCTTGGCGACGCGCACGGCCCCGGCTTCGCGAACGGCCACCGCCAGGAGGCGATGCAACAGGGCGCGACGTGCACCGCGTGCCACGATCGGTCCGAGTGCGTGGCGTGCCACCAGGGCGTGACCAGGCCCCTCGAGTTCCACCGCGGCAACTACCTCGCGACGCACGCCGTCGAGGCGCGGCGCGGCACGCCCGACTGCTCGGCGTGTCACCGCGCGCAGACGTTCTGCGTCGGCTGCCACGAGCGCTCGGGCCTCGCGATGCGCGTCAACACCGACTTCGACGACCAGCGGCCGTCGCACGCGTTCCACCCGACCGGCTGGGCGTCGCCCGCCGGCGGCCCGAACCGGCACGCGCACGAGGCGCGCCGCAACGTCGCGAGCTGCGCGTCGTGCCACCGCGAGGAGGACTGCCTGCGCTGCCACTCGGCCGACGCCAGCGGCCTGCGCGTGTCGCCGCACGGCAAGGGCTGGCGCGGCAGCGCGCGCTGCCGCGCGATGGATCGCGGCAACCGCCGGATGTGCCTGCGCTGCCACGTCACGCAGGCCGAAGTCGGCTGCGACTGGTCCGCCGCGGCGCTGTGAGCCGGGGCCGCGCCCCGCGCTGGCGAGCGTCGGACTATCGCTCGACGAACGACAGCTTACCCTGATGCTGAACGCGTTGAAGGTCCAGAAGGCTGTAGCAACGCCCCGCTATCGCTCGACGAACGACAGCTTACTCAGTAGCAGACTGACCTCCTCTTCGAGTGTACGTATCCGGTCCTGTGCCTCATGATCGCTCTCGAAGTAGAAGATCCACTCGAGATTCACAAGACACTGCCGACGCGGGTCGCCCTTGTGAAACTCGATCGCGTATATGCGCCCGTATCCGCCATACTTGTGGTTCGGTTCGGAGGGCGACCAGGAAAGCTCGGCGAAGATTTGCAGCGGAATTGGGCAGCCAGTCGCCGGCTCTATGATCATCCAGTCATGGCCGATCTTCGTGTCCCTCAGGTCGGGTGGGCCGTCACCTTCCGGGTGCCAGTGGCGAAACAAGTCTATCCACGCGGCTCGCGGTGTGGAGTACAACAAGCCTTCCTTTTCGGAGATGGTTTCGGACTGGATGACGCCGAGGAGCCGATGTCCCGTCGTGAAGAGTGGTCCTCCGCTCATTCCTCGGAGCGTGCTCGGCAAGTCTCCGATGCGCTTGTCAGCCTTGCATTCGATTCGACCATCGTGGAGCTCTGAGGTGTCCTTGACTTCGGTCCACAGCAACAACGTTCTTCCGCGAGCGATGCGCCTCTGCTCGAGATCCGGCTCGGTCTTCCATGTTCTCGGCATGCCCGCGGCGATTGCGTGGGCGCCGGACGGTGGAGCTGAGTGGTGCGTCGGATCCCATGCGTCGAGCTCCAGGTGCGCCGGCGGAGCGAAGCCTTCCGGCATGGTCATGAGCGCAGCGTCGCACTTGGTTGACAGGTGGACCGACAGGGGCGTCTCGAACTGCCCCTGTCCGTCAATGCATGCGGCGACTTGTAGCTCACCCGTCAGGATGCAATGAGCGGCGACGTGCCGTGCCGTCAGCAACGCGATGCGACCCTCTGACGTCTTCACGAAAACGCCAGAGCCTCCTCGGCCGTCGCCGCCAACCACATATCCGACTCGTTCGAAGACCCATCGGCAGAGGCGCTCATGTTCGTCGGTGGTCAGCCCGAACACCGCACACTCCTCCGCCGTGAAATGCTGATCTTCCATCGAGCCTGCGCTGCTCATGGCGTTCGCTTACGCTACCGCAGCATCGCAAGCAACAGCGATTCGCGCGAGGCTTGCGCCGGAATCGGTTGACGTGATGACATCCATGTCCGCGGCGGCGTCACCACGCTGCCGTGCCCGTGGGGGCGAGCGTCGACGCGTGCACGCTTGGCCTCGCGCGACGGAGCCACCGTCGCTTGCCGCTTGTCAGCTCAAGCACAGCCAGCTGTCGCTCCTCTGCCGTACAGCGGCCGAGTTGTGCTCGCGCGTCCGCATCACCGGGCGGGGGCTCTGCTTGCGGGTGGGTCGGCGCGGTGCTTTTCGGATCCTCTCGTGTTGCCTCAAGGAGTCTCACGATGGTCTGTCGGGGCCCTTGCGGATTCCAGTGGAAGACAGTGGGAATGCCGCACGCCTTACAATGACCAGCGCCTACCGGGCTCTTGGCTTGCCGGTACTTTGTGAGAGCTGACGGGTGATCGGTCTGGTTTCGGCCGTCGGATCTCAGAGCCTACGGGGCGCGGGGGCGGGCGCTGGCCTCGGGGCCGGGCACCTCCCACACCGAGATCAGCGGGTGGTGCTCCTGCCAGCCCTTCGCGAGCAGCCAGGTGCGCGGGCGCAGCACGATGAGCGGAAGGTACGTCTCGCGCAGCGGCCACAGGACCGGCGAGTCCTCGAGCTCCTTCCAGCCGAAGAACAAAGGGCCGCTCGAGAATGGATCGGCCTTCCACGTCCGCGGGAGCCCCGCCTGATCCTCGCCGTGCCTCCGCCAGTTGTTCAAAATGTACGCCAGCGCGTGGCGGACCGCGCGCGGCGAGGTGAGCGGTCGCGCGTGGAACCGATCCGCAATGACCCGGCCGGTGCGCCGCACGCCCGTGCGCGCCGTGATCGCCGCATTGACCCGCTTGGCCGCCGAGATCGCGAAGCCCTGCATGCCGCGGGACAGCGCCTCCTTGTGATCCGCCTCGACGAGCAAGTGCAGGTGGTTGCGCTGAATGCTGAGCTGCACGATGCGGAAGTTCTCGCGCTTGGCCGTGACGATCGTTGCCTCGCGGAGCTGCAGGTACATGTCACGGTGGCGGAGGCTCGCGACGTCGGCGACCACACGGACCGTGACGTGTACGGGGTGCCGGTGGTTGTGCGCCGGGCGCGCCTGGTGGCGTTCGCTGGAGCGCGGTCCCCTGGCGGGCCGCCCCGCGCCCGGGCGTCGTCCGCCGTGCGTCCGGAACTTCAGCTCCTGCTGCTCGTGTGTTTTGCGCGCGCGTGCCATATGGACTCTCTCGGCTCACATGGAGTCGAGAACTTGAATTCGCCGAAATTAGCTTGGAGCTGCTGAATCGGCAAGCTGAAGGAGATTATTCTGATGTGTATATGGATTGGATATCGGTGATGTCGATTTGTTCGCAGCGGTGACGCAGGCGGGCTCCCGATCATGGAAGGCAGCGCGAGGCGAGCGCGGTCTTCGAGGCGAGCGCGGTCTTCGAGGCGAGCGCGGTCTTCGAGGCGAGCGTGAGGCGCCGGGCTCGCCTCGCAGCTTGCCGGCTCCGGTCTCGGCCCTGCGCAAGTAGCGCCGGATCGTGTTTCCGCTCGATGCTCATCTCGTGCGCGAGCTGGCGGATGGGGCGCCCTCGACGAAGTGCCGGTGGCGTACGACGTGAACCTTTCCAGAGCGAGCACCCTCCGAACAAACGCCGAGGTCCTGATGGACCTCAGGCGCCTCAGGCGGCAGGGGGGTGGGTCAGTTTTGGAGTGCCGGGAGGGTCAATTTTGGAACGGCGGATCAGCCGTGGGGCGACGGGCCGGCGCGGCATCGGCGCGAGCGCGAGGAGAGGGCGGCCCGCGGTGCGAGGTTGCGTCCGGAGGCATCGTCGGCGGGATCGAAGAGGGCGCGAGCGCGAGGAGAGAGGGCGGCCCGCGGTGCGAGGGACCGGTGCGGTGGCGTCGACGCGGCCGGTGGCAAGCATCCGGGCCGGCCCCGGGCTCGAATCCGGGCCGGTTCCGGGCTCGAATCCGGCCGGCCCCGGGCTCGAATCCGGGCCGGCCCCGGGCTCGAAACCCGGGCTCGGCTCGGGACATTCGGGACATGACGTTGGGCCGTCACCGGCGGTTTGCCGGGGCAAGACGTTGGGCCAGCGCGGCGACGGTGGGTCGGCGGGGCAGGGGCGGAGGAGGCCAGGCGCTTCAGCCGATCGAGACGCGGCGGCGACGGCCGCGCGCCCACGCGGCGGTGCGGATCGCGGCGGCGCCGAGGAGGAGCGCCGCGGGGAGGGCGTAGAGCGGGTGCACGGCGATCGCGCCGGCGTAGGTGGCCGTGAAGGACAGCCACGCGAGCTGCATGCCGGTCCAGTGCAGGCGGCGCCAGGTCCGCGTGGGCATCGCGCGGCGGACCGCGTCGAACGACGTCACGGCCATGATGCCGAGGAAGACGAACGTCGCGACGGCGACGAGGATCGTCGGCTCCTGCGAGCGGACGAACGCGCCGAAGTCGCGCGAGGCGAGCCAGAGGATGCCGGCGAGGTGGAGGCCGTGCGAGGTGGCAAAGCCAAGGCCGAGCCATTTGCGCTGCGCGAGCAGTGACTTCGTCGCGGGCGTGGGGTGGAGCTGCACGAGCGGCCGCGCGATGTACGCGAGCGCGAACAGGACGAGCGACGTGCGCGCCGTCCAGCGGATCACGGCGCCCGCCGCGGCCTCGGCAGGAGAAACGGAGATGGCGATCGCGAGCCACATCGCCCCGGTGGCGAGCGCGATCAGCGAGAGCAGGCGCGGGCCGGCGAGCATCGCGGAGCCCCGGACCGGCTTAGCCGGCCTCGCCGGTCATGGGTGCTCCTCCTGGACGTCGCCGAGCCGCGTCGGCACGCGCAGGCTGCAGTTGCGGTAGCCGAGCTCGATCGCCTCGGCGTCGCCGACGGCCAGCGCCTCGGCGAGCAGCCACTTCGAGATCGCGTGCGACAGCACGTACTCCTGGCGCGTGTTCCACAGCCACGCGGCCATGTGGCTGCCGGTCGAGAACGCGTGCGGGAACGCGAGCCGGCGCAGCTCGCCGCCGCCACCGGCGGCCGCGTCGGTGTACGCGGCGCGGAGCGCGATGAACTCGCGCCACTCGTCGATCGACGAGCGCACCGCGCCGTCGTGGCGCCGCTGCTCCCACCGGGTGAAGCCTTGCTCGAGCGCGTCGAGCCGGCCGTGGCGGAGCCGGCGCGCGAGGCCCTCGCCGACGGGCCCGAGCGAGGCGGGCGCGCCGAGGCGGCTGCCGTCGGCGACGCGCGCGAGCTCGTCGGTGATCGCGCCGGCCACCTCGCGGAGCGCGCGATCGACGGCGCCGGCGGGCGCGTCGAGCGCGATCGCGCGGCGGGCGAGCCAGGTGTGCGTGGAGGGGTCGGCGAGCGCGGCGTCCCACGCGCGGACGGTGTCGGCGAGACGGTCCGCGCTCGGCGCGCCAGCACAGAACGCGAGGTGCGCCGCGACGGCGCGCGGCAGCGGCTCCGCCGCGGGCTCCGAGCCCGCGGTGGAGCCGGTCACGGCGGAGCCGGCCGGATTGGCGGAGCCAGTTGCGGCGGAGCCGACCGGATTGACGGAGCCGTTGGCGGCGGAGCCGGCCAGATTGGCGGAGCCAGTTGCGGCGGAGCCGATTGTGGCGGAGCCAGTTGTGGCGGAGCCAGTTGCGGTGGAGCCAGTTGCGGTGGAGCCAGTTGTGGTGGAGCCAGTTGCGGTGGAGCCAGTTGTGGTGGAGCCAGTTGCGGTGGAGCCAGTTGCGGCGGAGCCAGTTGTGGTGGAGCCAGTTGCGGTGGAGCCAGTTGCGGCGGAGCCAGTTGTGGCGGAGCCAGTTGTGGCGGAGCCAGTTGTGGCGGAGCCAGCCGCGGCGGAGCCAGTTGCAGTAGAGCCAGCCGTTGAGCCGGCCGGGTCGGCGGCGTCGCCGGCATTGGCCCCAGCCCCCGCTCCGGCCCCGGCCCCGGCCCCCGGCGCGCGGCGCGGCGGCGCGGGCGGCCGCGCCTCGGCGATGAGCGGCCGCGTCGCGCGGCGGTGCGGCGCGAGCAGCCAGCGCGCGCGCAGCTCGAGGCGGCTTGGCGCGCCGGCGGTGGCGGCGCGGCGGGTGGCCACGCCCTCGAGGAACAGCGACAGCGGCGTCGCCGGCCAGCGCGCGGCGACCGCGTCGGCGGCGAGCTCGCCCCACGCGCCGCGCTCGGCGGCGTCGACGGCGAGCCACTCGCCCACGAGCTCGCGCACGGCGGGGTGCGCCTCGACGAGCAGCTCCAGGGAGCGCAAGAGCTGGCGCGCCGTGTCGGCGTCGCCGCGGCCGGCGGCGATCAGCGCGGTCATCGCCACCTCGGCGTCGCCGAGCGGCACGCGCGCGGTGCGCCGGCGGGCGAGCCACGCCTCGCCATCGCCGGTGGGCCGGTGCGAGAACGCCCACGCGGCGCAGCACAGGCCGAACGCCTCGGCGTCGGGGCCGGGGCGCGAGAAGTAGCCGCCGTAGAACGCGAGCCGCACCGCGCCGAGCGGGACGAGCGCGTGGCGCACGGCGAGCCCCGCGACGTTCGGCAGGACGAGCCACGCGGCGAAGACGAGGCCGAGCCACCAGACGCCGATCCGCCAGCACAGGAGCGCGGCGCTCGCGCCGAGGACGATCATCCCCGACGCGAGGACGCCCGCGAGCGACGACCACCAGAGATAACGCCACGAGCGCTCGCGGCGGCGCGCGTCGATCGCCTTGCGGTGCAGCCACCACAGCGCCCAGTACGGGAGCGCGAAGCCGAACATCACGGGCGCCACCCCAGGGCGCGGCGCAGGCCGGCGCGCGCCGCGGGCTCGGGCGCCGCGGGGTCGGGCGCCGCGGGGACCGCCTTCGGCGCGTGGCGCGCCCACAGCTCGGCGACGAGCCGGCGGTACGGATCGCGGAGCGCCGCCACCGCGGCGCGCACGGCCTCGGCGGTACGCGGCTGCGAGCCGAGCGGCGTCCCGTACGTCTGCGCGTCAGCGAAGCCGAGCTCGAGCATGCCGAGCAGCTTCTGCGCCTCGCGCTCGATCTCGATCCGGCTCGCGTCGGGGGCGACGCCGAGCACGAAGAACGGGTTATCGCGGATCGGCTCGGTCATGGTTCACCTCGCACGGTCCTCCGCCAGCGGCTATCGCGGATCGGCTCGGTCATGGTTCCCCTCGCACGGTCCTCCGCCAGCGGCTCCTCCGGACCGGCTCGGTGCTGGGTTCACCTCGCACGGTCCTCCGCCAGCGGCTCCTCCGGACCGGCTCGGTCATGACGGTCACCGCACCCCCGAGTCGAAGCCCTTCTTGCGGGCCTCGCTGTCCTCCGGCAGGAGCTGCCAGAGCGCCTTCACGACGCGGCGCAGCTCGTCGTGATCGCTGCGCGCGATCGCCGCCTTGCCGTCGTTGACGAGGCGCTGCGCGCGCGGCAGGTCGCGCATCTTCGAGATCTCCGACGCGGCGTCCTCGAAGTACATCTCCCACGCGTCGGGCGTGCGGTTGAACGCCGCCGACGAGAGCCGCGACGCGAGCCGCATCTGGCGCTCGAGCTCCGGCGCGTCGCGATCCTTGCGCGCCTTGTCCATCGCCGCGAGCACCTCCTGCAGCAGCGCGCGCTCGGCGTCGGTGCCGTGCATGCCGACCATCGACGACGCCGTGATCGCCGTGCTCCGCGCCGACTCCTCGAGCTCGGGCCACTTGCGCGCGAGATCGGCCTCCGCCATCGTCGCGTCGACGTCGAGCAGCGCCCGGCGCGCGCGCTGCGCGGCGTCCGCGTCGCCGCCGTGCGCGGCGTCGATGTCGCGCTCGGCCTCCGAGAGCCGCGACTCGATCCGATCGAGCTTCTCGATCACCTGGCCGAGGCCGTGGCGGAACGCGTCGGTGCGCAGGTCCATGAGCTGGCGGCGCAGGTCGCGCATCGCGGCGTCGAGCGCCTCGGGCGCGGCGTCGGGCACGAGCAGGTGCGCGACGTGCTCGAACACCTGGCCGATCGCCGGCACGAGCGCGCGCGCCGAGAGCCGCCCGCCGCGATCGAGCTCGATCGTGACCTCGACGGCCGAGCCGGTGGGCACGGTGTCGACCACGGCGTCGCCGCCGATGTCGAGCGTGCCGACGAGCCGGCACAGGTGCGCCTGGCTCATCTCGCCCTGCACGATCGGGATCCGCAGCACGCTGTCGGAGCTGCCCTTCGCGACGGTCTCGATCGTGTGGTGCGTGAACGTGCGCCGCGCGGGCAGCGGCGCGCCGCGATCGAGGTAGACCTGCACGTGGCCGCTCGCGAGCGCCACGCCGAGCGTGCGCGACAGCGGCGGATCGCCGATCGTGAGGCCCTGGACGATCGTGAGCGCGGGCGGGCTCACCGGGATCCGCTCGCCGCCGGCCCCGCGCGCGTCGAGCTCGAACGTGCACGCGCGCCGCGGCAGGAGCGTCACGCTCGTCAGGAACGTCCCGTCGGGCCCGATGCTGGCGTCGGGGCTCGACCAGCCGCCGTCATTGCGCACGAGCTTGATCCGCGCGGGCGGATCTGCGCCGACGAACTTGCCGACGACGTGCGGCGTCAGGTCGGCCGAGACGGCGGGGTACTGCAGCCACACCTGGCGCCCGGTGACCGGCGCGGCGGGCTGCGCGCGGCCGTCGAGGCCGGCGGTCGCCGCGTACAGCGCCGCGCCCTGCGCGACGAGCGTCATCGGATCGTGGCCCTCGGCGATCGCCGCCTCGAGGCGCGCGGCGACGCGCGAGCGCACGAGCGGCATGACGGTGGGGCCGCCGACGAGCACGAGGCGCGCGAGCCGCCCGGGCCCGAGGCCGTGCGCGGCGAGCAGCCGCAGGCACACCTCGAGCGAGCGATCGATGAGCGGGGTGCACAGCCGCTCGACGGTGGCGCGCTCGAGCTCGAGATCGACGTCGACCTCGGCGCCATCGATCAGGAGCGGCTGCGCGAGCGAGACCTGCGCCTTGTCGCCGCGCGACAGCTCGATCTTGGCGTCCTCGGCGGCGAGCCGGAGCGCGCGCAGCGCCGCGACGTGCTCGGCGTTGTTCCGGCGCGGGACCACCGCGAGCCGCGACGCGAGGTGCTCGGTGATCGCCCAGTCGAAGTCGCGGCCGCCGAGGAAGTTGTCGCCGTCGTGGCCGACGACGCGCAGGAGGCCGTCGCGCGTCTCGAGCAGCGAGGCGTCGAACGTGCCGCCGCCGAGGTCGAACACGAGCCACGTGCCGCCGCCGTCGCCGTCGGCGCGCCAGCCGGCGGCGAGCGCCGAGGCGATCGGCTCCTGCAGGAGCTCGACGCGCTGGAAGCCGGCGAGCCGCGCGGCCTCGGACGTGGCCGCGCTCTGCGGCAGCTCGAACAGCGCGGGCACCGAGATCACGGCGCGCTCGACGGGGCTGCCGAGCTGATCGGCGATGTCCTGGCGCAGCGCCTTCAGCACCTCGGCCGAGAGCTCCTCGGGCTTCCTCCGGGCGCCGGAGGCCGGGAACTCGATCTCCTTGCCGGTGCCCATGAGCCGCTTGAACTCGGCGGCGGTGTTCGTGGGATCCTGCTCGAGGAAGCGGCGGGCGCGCGTGCCGACGGTCACGCGGCTCTGCTTGTCGAGCCGCACCACGGAGGGGGTCACCGTGGCGCCCTGCGCGTTGCGGACCACGCTGACGCGCTCGCCGTCGAACACCGCGGCGGCGGAGTTCGTGGTGCCAAGATCGATCCCTACGTAGAGCGGACTGTCTGCCACGCCGCGCAGTCTAGCAGCCATTTCGCGAGGTTCGGCGCCAGATGCGCCGAGCCTGCAATGGGGCGAGCGGGGCGGGCGCTGGCACTGGCGCCGAACGCTGACGCCTGGCGCTGACGACTGCGCTGACGCTTAGCGCTGACGATAGACGATGAAGCCGCGCGTGGGGTCGTACGGCGAGACGGCGACGGTCACGCGGTCACCGAGGACCACGCGGATGCGGTGCCGCCGGACCTTGCCCGCCAGCTTCGCGAGGACCTCGTGGCCGTTGTCGAGCTTGACGCGAAAGTTTCCGCCTTTCGCGATCAAGATGACCTCGCCGTCGAGATGAACCAGCTCTTCTTTACTCACGGGGCACGGGGGGTGGTTGCGGGGGAAGGGGTACCACTAACCACTGCCCAAGAAAAGCGCTCCGGAGCCAAGCCTGATCTACCTTACGCGGGTGGATCGCCAGAAACCTCGCGCCACCAGCGACGAGATCGATCTCTACATCCGCACCTATTACTCGCTGCTGCGGTCGAGCAGCGACGTGCGGGTCCGCGCGTTCGAGGAGGCGCACCTGTTCTCCCGGTCGAGCCTCCACCTGGGGGCCACCGACGCACACCCGGATCTCGCGGCTTTCGCCTACAGCGCGGGCCGGCTCCCGGGGTGCATGCCCCGGATCCGCCGGATCGTCCTGGGCCAGAGCCCGCGGCAGTTCCGGTCGGCGGGCCTGCCGATCGAGCAATGGCAGGTGGTCCGCACGCGCGGCCGGCGCCGCCCGCTGCGCTGGGACGGCCGCGAGACGCTCGCGTGCTTCATCGCCTCGGCGAGCGACATCGACGATCTGGTCCCGATCCTGACGGCGTACCAGCTCGAGTGGAACAAGCTGCGCGAGCGCCTGCTCGAGGCGCGGATCGCCGACGTCACCGACGACGCCGCGCTCGCCGGCGCGCTCGACGACGTCGGCGACGTCGGGCGGCTGCGCGGTGCGCTCGGCCCGCAGTCGAGCGAGATCCTGCGCGAGATGCTGGCCCACGACTGCGATCTGTTCGTACGGCTCCTCGACGGCTCGTTCCGCGAGTACCAGCGCTCGGCGCAACGGTGGTGGAGCGCGATCGCGCCCGCCGTGCCGGCCGGGCGGCCGATCTACTTCGTGTCGTCGAACAGCCACTCGCTGGCGAACCTGCTCGGCGGCTACGCGCGCAACCACCGCGAGGAGATCGTGGGGTTCCTGCGCGAGCGCAACTTCGAGCAGCTCGCGCCGCACTACGACGAGGCGCTCGCCGCCGGCGCGCACGACCTCGCGATCAACATCTTGTACTACGCGCTCCGCTCCTTCATCCACGGCGATGATGCCCGGTTCGCGCAGGTGCTCGCGTCGGACGCCGCTGCCGGGGTCCGAGCAATCCCGTCGCCCGGCAAGATCGACGTCGACGCGCAGGTGATCGATCTGTCGCTGCTCCGGCCGGAGAACCTCGATCCGCGCGTGCGGATCCCGGGCGTCGAGCGGCTCGCGGAGAGCCGCGCCGTGATCATCAACATCGACTACCCGCTCGGCATGGCGGCGTACCACCACCTGACGGCGGTGGCGCTCGGCGTCGACGAGCTGCGTGGCATCTACATCATGGGCAAGGCGGCGACCTTGAACGGCCGCGTCGGAGATGTCCTGATCTCGAAGGTCGTGCACGACGAGCACTCGTCGAACACGTACCTGTTCAAGAACGCGCTGGTCGCGGGCGACGTCGCGCCGTTCATGAAGTACGGCACCGTGCTCGACAACCAGAAGGCGCTCACCGTGCGGTCGGCGTTCCTGCAGAACCGCGACTACATGGACGTGTTCTACCGCGAGGGCTACACGGTCATGGAGATGGAGGCGGGGCCGTACCTGTCCGCCGCGTACGAGATCGCGGAGCCGCGCCGGCACCCCAAGGACGAGATCGTGTCGCTCGTGGATCCGGGCATGTTCGAGCTCGGCGTCATCCATTATGCGTCGGACACGCCGTACTCGCGGCGCCAGAGCCTGCTCTCGAAGAGCCTGTCGTACTTCGGCATGGAGAGCACGTACGGCTGCGCGTGCGCGATCGCGCGCCGGATCTTCATGAACGAGCTGGCCCGCCTCGGCGTGCCGAGTGCGCCTGCCGCCCCATGACCGAGCCGGAGCCGGAGCCAGAGCCCGAATCCGCCGACGTCGTCGTGATCGGCGCCGGGATCTCGGGCCTGGGCTTCGCCAACTGGTACCGGGCGCGCCGGCCGGACGCGCGCGTGCTCGTCCTCGAGGCAGAGGCCGAGCCGGGCGGCTACTGCCGCACGGTCCTCCGCGACGGCTTCGTCTGGGACTACTCCGGGCACTTCTTCCACTTCAAGGATCCGGCGATCGAGGCGTGGCTGCGCGCGCGGATGCCCGGCCAGGACGTGCGCACGATCGAGCGGCGGGCGCTCATCCGTTACGCGGGGCGCGACATCGACTTCCCGTTCCAGAAGCACATCCACCAGCTGCCGCGCGACGAGTTCCTCGAGTGCCTGGTCGAGCTCTACTTCCGGCCGACCGGCGACGGCCCGCCGCGCTCGTTCGGCGAGATGCTCTACCGGCGGCTCGGCCGCGGCATCACCGACAAGTTCCTGCGCCCGTACAACGAGAAGCTGTACGCGACCGACCTCGACTCGCTCGACGTCGACGCGATGGGCCGGTTCTTCCCGCACGCCGACATCGCCGACATCATCGCGAACATGCGGCCGCGCGCCGCGCCCGGGGCCGGCGGCGGGGGCGGCTACAACGCCACGTTCACGTACCCGGCCGGCGGCGCCGTGCAGTACGTCCGCGCGCTGCTCCGCGATCTGCCCGCGGGCACCGTCGCGTGCGGCGAGCGCGCGACCGCGATCGATCTCGACGCGCGCACGGTGACGACGCCGCGGCGGCGGATCCGCTACGAGCGCGTCGTCAGCTCGGCGCCGCTGCCGGCGCTCGCGCGGATGACCGGCGTCCCGCACGATCCGGCCGTCTTCACGTCGAACCGGGTGCTCGTCTTCAACCTGGGCTTCGATCGCAAGGGCCCGCCGGGCGTGCACTGGATGTACTTCCCGGACCGCTCCCTCGTGTTCTACCGGGTCGGCTGGTACGACAACATCTTCGACACGGACCGCATGAGCCTGTACGTCGAGATCGGCACGCCGCCCGGCGCGGCGAGCGGCGCGGCTGAGATCGCGGCTGAGAGCGACGCCCAGATCGACGACCTCCGCGAGCGCGTGCTCGCCGACCTCGCGCGCGAGCGGATCGTCTCCGGCCACCGCCTCGTCGCGCACCACCACGTCGTGCTCGATCCGGCGTACTGCCACATCACGCAGGCATCGCTCGCCGAGACCGCCCGCGTGCGCGCACAGCTCGCCGCGCGCGGCGTCCACGCGATCGGCCGCTACGGCGGCTGGACCTACTGCTCGATCGAGGACAACCTCGTCGAGGCGCGCGCGCTCGCCGCCGAGCTGGCACCGTAGCCGTAGCCGCGCCGCCGCGCCGCCGTAGCTGCGCCCGCCGCCGCCGCTACCGCGCCGGGACGCGCGCGATCACGACGCCGTCCTTGCCCTGGGCGACGACGTCGATCACCTTGCCGTCGCTGATCGCGAGGTGGAGCGTCGAGAGCGGCGCGGGCGTCGTGAAGTAGCGGGGCGGGCCCTTCTCGCGCCACACGCCGAGCACCTGATCGCGGAGCGCGAGCGCGACGACCTCGTCGCCGGCGAGCGCGGCGATCTTCGACGGCCGCATGCCCGGCAGCGCGGCGACGCGGCAGGCGTCGCCGCACACCACGAAGTGCGAGGCGTTGCGCCGCTGGAGGAGCGCGGCGCCCGCGGTGCAGCCGAGCAGATCGTGCCGCTCGTACGTGTGCGGCGTGACGGCGCCGCTGTCCGTATCGAACGAGACGATCTGATCGCTGGCCTCGCTGGCGATCCACGCGCGCTTGCCGGTGAGGCACGCGCCGCCGGCCTCCGTCTCACCGAGATCGAGCACCGGCGCGGGCGCGGCGCCGCGCGCGACGAAGCCGTGCAGCTTGCCGTCGGGATCGTCGTTGTAGGCGACGAGCGCGCGGCCGGCCGGATCGAGCGCGAACGCGAGCTGCGCGATCGCGATCGGCTTGTCGGCGGTGAGCTTGCCCGCCTGCGAGCGCACGAGGACGAGCGAGCTCTCGCCGCCGGCGACGACCAGCCCGTCCTCGGCGGTGCCCGCGACGGCGAACACGCGGCCGCGGCCCTCCACGGCGATCGCGCGCTGGTCCGGCGCGGGCCTACCGGGCGCGGCCTTCCCCGGCGCCGCCTCGGGCGGCTGCGCCAGGGCGCCGCGCTCGTCGAGCGCGCCGATCAGCACCTGATCGGGGCCGCCGCCGGCCCCCCACGCGGCGTCGGGCACGGTGCGCAGGATGCCGTTGCCGACGGGGCGGACGACGCTGCCCGTCGGCGCGCCGGGGACGAGCGTGATCTGCAGCTCGCGCGCGCCCGCGCTGCCGAACGCGACGACCGCGCCCATCGTCGGCATCGTCCAGCTCGCGAGCGCAGTGACAGGGGCATCGCCGGGCGCGTCGCCGTCGCGCAGCGGGACGAGCGCGACGACCGGCAGCGGCGGCGCGGCGGCGCGCCCGAGCGCGGGCGGCAGGCCGGCCGCGGCGCGGAGCTGCGAGAGCGCGGCGTCGAGCCCCTCGAGCGCGAGCGGCAGCGCGTCCGGCTTGCGGTTCTCGGCGGGCTCGCCCATCGGATCGACGTGGGCGAGGAACGCGGCGCCGACGCCGCCCGCGGCGCGCTCGAGGCCGCGCCACGCCTCCTCGACGGCCGGCAGGCCCGTGTCCTCGGTCTCGCCGCGCGACAGCCGGCTGATGAGCTGCGTGCACGTGCCGCGGTTCCACGGATCGGGCGACAGCTCGCGGATCGCGAGCGCCTCGCGGGTGCGGGGCGAGGCGGCCGCGTCGCCGAGCAGGCAGGCGCGCGCCGCGGCGAGCCGCTCCTCCCAGCGCTCGATCTCGACCTGCGCCGCGGCGCGCTGCTGCATCGGCGCGCGGACGGCGAGCAGGTAGTACGCGCCGCCGGCGACGGCGAGCACGGCGATGGCGACGAGGGCGAGGGCGACGGCCTTGCCGGCCTCGGGGGACCGGGCGGAGCGAGGCGGCGCCGGGCGCAGAGCAGCGGGCGATGCGGCGGGCGGTGCAGCGGGCGGTGCAGCGGGCGGTGCGACAGGCATCGTGGGTCCGGACGTGGTGGGGGAGGCCACGGTCGCACGAAACCGGCCCGGCCGGCCCACCGCGGGCGGCCTGCGCGGCGCCTACGGGAGCCGATCGAACACGTAGACGGCGCCGGCCGCAGTGACCGAGTCGTCGGCCGGATCGCCGCCCGCGCCGGTCGCCGCGCTCTCCTCGTAGCCGGCGCCCGCGGCGAGGATCGCGCCGTCGCAGGAGAGCGCGACGCTCCAGCCGAAGAGGTCGCCCGCGCCGGTGTTCGCCGCCTTGACGTAGGCTTCCTGGCGCCAGGCCGGGCCGCCGCGCGCGAACACGTAGACGGCGCCGGCCGACTCGGCGGAGTCGTCGGCCGGATCGGCCGCGGCGCCGCCCAGGCCGCCGTCCTCGCCGGTGGTGCCGATGGCCAGAAAACGCCGCCGCGCGAGCTCCGAAATCCTCGCGCGTGCCGATCGGCCGCTTCAGCGCCGCGGATCGATCAGGTAGACCGCGCCGGCCGACTCCGCCGCGTCGTCGGCCTGGTCGCCGTCGATGCCGCGCGCCGCGCTGTCCTCGTAGGGCGCGCCCACCGCCAGCATCGAGCCGTCACCCGACAGGGCGAGGCTGTTGCCGAAGTAGTCGTACGCCGCGGCGTTGGACGCCTTGATATAGGCCGTCGGGGTCCACACCACGCCGTTGCGCCCGAAGACGTAGGTCGCGCCGGCGAACCCGGCGGAGTCATCCGTCTGATTGCCGCCGATCCCGGTCGCCGCGCTGGCCTCCCACGGGGCGCTCACGGCGAGGGCCGCGCCGTCGCCGGAGAGCGCGACGCCGACGCCGAAGCTGTCGTACGAATCGGTGTTGGACGCCTTCACGTACGCCTCCTGGTTCCACGTCCTGCCGGAGCGCCCGAACACGTAGGCCGCGCCAGACCACGGCGCGGTGTTGTCGGTCTGGTCGCCGCCGATGCCGGTGGCCGCGCTCGATTCCCACATGGCGCCGACGGCCAGCGTCGAGCCGTCGCTCGACAGCGAGACGCTGACGCCGAACCCGTCGTACTCGCCGGCGTTGGACGCCTTGACGTACGCCTCCTGGCACCACGCCGTGTCGCTGCGCGCGAACACGTAGACGGCGCCCGCGTAGCTCGCGGAGTCGTCGGCCTGGCTGCCGTTGATGCCCGTCGCCGCGCTGTTCTCGCCGTACGCGCCGACCGCCAGCGTCGAGCCGTCGCTCGACAGCGCGACGCTGTAGCCGAAGCTCTCGCCGCCGTCGGTGTTGGACGGCTTGACGTACGCCTGCTGGCTCCACGTCGCGTCGCCGCGCGTGAACACGTAGACCGCGCCGGCGTCGGACGCGGTCTCGTCGGCCTGGCTGCCGCCGATGCCAGCCGCCGCGCTGTCCTCGCCGTACGCGCCGACCGCCAGCGTCGAGCCATCGGCCGACAGCGCGACGCTGTAGCCGAAGAAGTCGAACGCGCTCGTGTTGGACGCCTTGACGTACGCCTGCTGCGACCACTTCAAGCCGTGGCGCGAGAACACGTAGACCGCCCCGGCGTACGGCGCCGTCTCGTCCGCCTGGTTGCCGTCGATCCCGACCGCCGCGCTGCTCTCGTAGGGCGCGCCGACCGCCAGCGTCGAGCCGTCGGCCGACACCGCGACGCTGTAGCCGAAGAAGTCGCCGCCGGTGGTGTTGGTGTTGGACGCCTTCAGGTACGAGTGCTGAGTCCACTTCTTGCTGCCGTGGCGCGTGAACACGTAGACCGCGCCGGCACCGGGAGCGGAGTTGTCGGTCTGATTCCCGTTCAGCCCGGTCGCCGCGCTGGCCTCGGTGGGGGCACCGACGACCAAGGTCGAGCCATCGGCCGACAGCGCGACGCTGTAGCCGAAGCTGTCGAACGCGTCGGGGTTGGACGCCTTGGCATACGCGCGCTGGGCGAGCAGCGCGACGGCGGGGTCGATCGAGTCGTTCGCCTCGGTGATCGTGCTCGAGGCCACGTCGGTGGGCGTGAGGTCATCGCTTGGCGTACATGCCGCGCTCAGGGCGAGCGCCAACCAAACGGTCACGAATCTGGACATCAGCATTCAGTCTCCTGTCGACCGACCGCGGAGTCTCTCATGTCCAGTACACCATGCACGAAGATCGTAGGCTGGACCTCACCTTTCTTTACGACTGCAAACCGTGCTCAAGCAAGCGCTCGGCCAGCGCGGGCGCGCTTCATTTGAAGCGCCTCACGCGCTATGAAGCGGACTCTTCGAGCCGAGACGCGACGATACCGCGCGAATCGGTTCAGCCACCGAAGCCTCGGTCCTTTGAACCTATCTCCCGATTGACGCGAACGTCATTCGGCTCAGGGCACCCACTTGATCATTCCCTGCAACACATTCTCGGTCTTGCCGGAGATGAGGTAGCGGTTGAACGCGAGCTGGTACTCGAACCCGAGGTAGATCTTGCCGGGGTCGTATCGCACGAGCTTGCCGAAGTCATACAGGAGCTGGGGCTGGGTGATGAAGAACCAGTTACCTGTCGGAATCGGCCCACCTGGGAACGCGAGCGTCGGTGCCTCGCCCTCGCCGAACACGCCCCACTGGAAGAAGCCGCCGAAGACGATGTCCTGGCCGCCGAGCGAGAACGTCTTCTGCCAGGCGCCGCCGAGCTGTAGATCGACGCGCTCGAACGCGCGGTCGTCGCGGACCACCGCTGTCGCCGATACGAAGTCCATGTAGGGAACCTTGAAGTCGAAGGCGAGGCCGTAGTAGTGCAACATGCCGAACTTCGAGACGTGCTCGGCCTCGTACTTGACGTAGATGTCCTTGAGCACCCCCCAGTCGTAGGTGACCCCCTGGACCTTCTCCATGATCCGCTTCGGTGAGATCGCGACCGTGGTGCCGCCGAAGAAGCCCCCCTTCTCGTTGTCGGTGAGCGACGTGATCCCGGCTCGGTTGAACGGCCCGGTGACGTCGTAATAGAGAAAGATAAATCCGTACTTCCAGTCCTTGAACGCCTTGATCGAGAGGGTGGTGCGCGCGACCCCGCCGTTGAAGTCCTTGTTGAAGCAGTCGATCGAGCCCGGGACCTCGCCGATGACCCCGTTGTCGTCCTCGGGCTTGATGTCGGACTCGCTGCCCGTCCAGCACGGGGCGTGCAGGAGCTCGAACCACACGTTGGCGAAGTCCGCGGCGGCGGGCCGCGTGCCGCCGAGCAAGACGGCGAGGATCGGGACGAGCAGAGTCCACTTCGAAAAACCACTCCCACTCCGTGCGCTGTTCATGAACAAGGTCTCCTCCTGGGTCATAGGTCGGGTCGAATCACTTGGACTCGTAAGGTCGTCCGAGGGCGGCTGGCGTGCGTGAACGCCCGATGAAGCCCGCCAGCGTGATCATGGTCAGTACATGCGGGAACACCTGGGTGAGCTCATTGGGGATGCCGATGTTGAACGTCTGTAGGTTGATCTGGATCGCCTCGGCGAACCCGAAGAGGAGCGAGGCGGCGACCGCCCACAGTGGCCGCCAGCTCCCCATGATCACCGCCGCGAGCGCGATGTAGCCGCGCCCGCCCGACATCCCCGCGACGAAGCTCGAGCCCGACAGGAGCAGCCACGCGCCGCCGAGCCCGGCGAGCGCGCCCGAGCCCAGGACCGCCTGCCAGCGGACCCCGTTGACGGAGACGCCGAGCGTGTGCGCGGCCTCCGGGTGCTCGCCAACGGCGCGCACCCGCAGCCCCCACCGCGTGTGCCCCATGATCCCGTGGACCACCGGCACGAGGAGGAGCGCGAGCCAGAACACCGGGTTGGCGAACAGCTCGCCGCCGAACCCCTCGATCTTGGGCGAGTTCGACGACGAGTCGTAGAACACCTTGAGCAGGTACTGCGTGAGCCCGTACGCGAGCATGTTGAGCGCGACGCCGGACACGATCTGATCCGCCTTGAACGTGATGACCGCCACCGCGTACAGCGCGGCCGTCAGGACGCCCGCCGCCATGCCGTAGAAGAGCGCGATGGGGACGCTGCCGCCCGAGTCGAACGCGCCGGCGGCGGCGCCGAACGCGCCCATGAGCAGGATGCCCTCGAGCGCGATGTTGACGACGCCGGAGCGCTCGGACAGCACGCCGCCCATCGCCGTCAGCGCGTACGGCATCGTGATCCGCAGGACCTGCGCCAGGAACGTGAGCGAGAACAGGCTCAGGAAGAGCTCGCTCATCCGCGGCTCTCTTCCTTGGGGGCCGGCGGGGCCTCGGCCGGCAGGCCCGCGGCGGGCGGCGGCGGCGGCGCGTCGGTGACGATGCCGGCGCGGGCGCGGGCCCGCATCGCGAGCGCGCCCGCCAGCGCCACGGCGAGGATGATCACGGCCTGGAGGACCTCGACGAGCTGCTTGGGCACGCGCTCGCTCACCTCGAGCCCGCCGTGGGCGAGCGTGGCGAACAGGAGCGACGCGACGACGATCCCGGCCGGGTGGTTCCTGCCCAGGAGCGCGACGGCGATGCCCATGAACCCCGCGCCCGAGCCGATGTCCTTCTCGAAGTAGTGCTTGTAGCCGAGCACGTAGTTGGCGCTGGCCGCGCCTGCGAGCGCGCCCGACAGGGTCATCGCGCCGAAGATCGCGGCGGGCACGTTCACGCCCGCGTTCTCGGCCGCCCGCGGGCTCTGGCCGACGGAGCGCCACTCGAAGCCGCGCCGCGTCCGGCTGATGAAGACGTGCACGAGGCCCGCGAGGAGGAGCGCGAAGACGAGGCTCGTGTTGGCGGCGCTGCCCGGAAAGCCGAGGCTCGAGAGCTGCGCGCTCGGCTCGATCACGGCCGTGTGCGTCGTGTGCTCGACGAAGAACCACCGGTTCCCCAGCCACAGGAGCACCGCGGACGCGATGAAGTTGAGCATGATCGTGTTGATCACCTCGTGCGCGCCGTAGCGCGCCTTGAGCAGGCCGGGCAGGGCGCCCATCAGCCCGCCCGCGAGCATCGCCGCCAGGAGGCAGAGGCAGACCGCGAGCGGGCCCGGCGTCGCCGCGGGCAGGCTCGCGCCGCACACCGCCGTCGCGAACGAGCCGGCGGCCAGCTGCCCCTCGGCGCCGATGTTGAACAGGCCGGCCTTGAACGCGATCGCGATCGACAGGCCGGTCAAGATGAGCGGCGTGGCCCGGAACAGGACCTGGCCGATGCCGTAGCGCTTGCCCCACGTCGCCTCGAGGAGGAGGCTGTAGATGCCGAGCGGCGACTCGCCGATGATCCAGATGAGCAGGCTGCCCGCGACGGCCGCCGCGGCGAGGGCGATCCCGATCGTCACGAGCTCGCGCCGGAGCGCGGCGAGGTCGAGCTTCACGGCGCCCTCCCGCTGGCCGCGCCGACCATGAGCGCGCCGACGCGCTCGAGCGCATGGTCGGCCGCGAGCTCGGCGGCCTCGAGCGTGGCGACGAGCTGCCCGCGGAACATGACGACCAGCCGATCCGAGAGGCTCCGCAGCTCGGAGAGCTCGGCCGACACGAGCAGCACCGCGATCCCGCGATCCCGCGCCTCGAGCATCCGCTTGTGGATCGCCTCGATCGCGCCGATGTCCACGCCGCGCGTCGGCTGGGCGCACAGGAGCACGCTCGTGGCCTTCCCGGCGCCGGCCCCCGCCGCTCCGGCGCCGCCCGCGCCGCGCGACAGCTCGCGCGCGACGACGACCTTCTGCTGGTTGCCGCCCGACATCCCGCGGACCGGGTGCGCCGGGTCCGGCGGGCGGACGTCGAACTCGCCGATCAGCTGCTCCGCGCGGCGGGCGATCCGCCCGCGGTCCATGAGATCGAGCTGCCACGTGAACGCGCGCTGCAGCCCCAGGATGAGGTTGTCGGCGATCGAGTCCTCGAGGATCAGCGCGCGGTCGTGGCGATCCTCGGGGATGTGCGCCAGCCCGGCCTGGTAGCGGTCGTAGACGGGCGCGCCCGTGAGGTCGCGTCCGCCGAGCGAGATCGTGCCCGCGTCGATCGGGCGCAGGCCGACGATCGCCTCGATGAGCTCGCTCTGGCCGTTCCCCTCGACCCCGGCGATCCCGACGATCTCGCCGGCCCGCACGGTGAGCGAGACCCCCCGGACCGCGGGGATGCCGCGCGCGCCGGTGACCTTCAGCTCAGAGACCTCGAGCACCGGCGCGCCGATCTGGGCCGGGCGCTTGTCGAGCTGGAGCGACACCGGCCGGCCGACCATCGCGCGCGCGATCGCGTCCGGCGAGAGCTCCGCGCGGGCCAGCTCCGCGACGACCGCGCCGCGCCGCATGACCGTCACGTGGTCGGCGATCTCCATCACCTCGTCGAGCTTGTGCGTGATGAGGACGATCGTCATGCCGTCGGCGACGAGCCCGCGCAGCACCGCGAACAGGTCGCGCACCTCGCCTGGCGTGAGCACGGCCGTCGGCTCGTCGAGGATCAGGACGTCGCACCCGCGCCACAGCACCTTGAGGATCTCGACGCGCTGCTGCTGCCCCACCGAGAGGTCCTCGACGCGCGCCGCCGGATCGACGTCCAGCCCGAACTTCCGCGACAGCGCGCGGATCTCGGCGGACGCGCGCGCCAGATCGAGGAGCGGCCCTCGGCGGAGCTCCCGGCCGAGGATCACGTTCTCCGCCACGGTCAGCGGCCCCACCAGCATGAAGTGCTGGTGCACCATGCCGACGCCGCGCGCGATCGCCTGCGAGACCGAGTGCCGGGTGATCGGCTGGCCCTTGATCGAGATCTCGCCCGCGTCGGCGCGGGTGTGGCCGTACGCCACCTTCATCAGCGTGGACTTGCCGGCGCCGTTCTCGCCGACCACCGCGTGGATCGTCTGCGTCGCGACGCGCAGGTCCACGTCGCGGTTGGCGTAGCAGTCCCCGTAGTGCTTGGTGATGCCGCGCAGCTCCAGGGCCACGCGGCCCGCGGCGGCGGGCTCGCCGGCCGGGTCAGCGGGACGAGCGGTGGGGCGCGCCACGGCGGGACTCTCCGCGCTTACTTCGTCGGGACCGTGATCTTCCCCTCGACGATCTGCTTCGTGAGCTCCTTCATCTCGTCGGCGACGGCCTGCGGGATCTTGCCCTTGTTGTTGTCGTCGTAGACGAACCCGACGCCGCCCTCCTTGAGCCCGAACTCGAGCTCGCCGCTCTGGAACTTGCCCTCGACGACCTTCTTGATCGTCTCGAACACCGCGACGTCCACGTTCTTGATCATGCTGGTGAGCACGCAGCACGGCGCGACGGGGAACTGATCGCTGTCGACGCCGATCGCCAGCTTCTTCTTCTCCTTCGCCGCGTCGAACACGCCGTCGCCCGTCTTGCCGCTCGCGTGATAGACGATGTCGGCGCCGCGGTTGTACTGGCTGAGCGCGAGCTCCTTGCCCTTGGTCGGATCGGCGAACGCCTTGGGCTCGGTGCCGGCGTAGCCGGAGAAGATCTGGCAGTCGGGGCAGACCTGCTTGACGCCGGCCTCGTACCCGGCCTCGAACTTGCGGATCAGCGGGATCTTCATGCCGCCCACGAAGCCGAGCTTCTTGGCCTTGGTGACGCGCCCGGCGACTGCGCCGACGAGGAACGAGCCCTCGTGCTCGCGGAACCGGAGGCCGACCAGGTTGTCGGGGACCTGCTTCTCGGTCTGGGGGAGGCTGTAGTCGATGCACGCGAACTTGACCTTGGGGAACTCCTTCGCGAGCTTCGTGATGTCGTCGCTGAAGATGAACCCGACGCCGATCACCAGATCGTCGCCCTTGGCGGCGCGCTGGCGCAGCGCGCTCTCGCGATCGGAGCCGTCGCCCGGCTCGATGTACTGGGTCTGGACGCCGAGCTCGTCCTTGGCCTTCACGAGGCCGCGGTGCGCCGAGTCGTTGAATGACTTGTCGCCCAGCCCGCCGACGTCGAACACGAGGCCGATCTTGGTCTGGCTCCCTGGCTTGTCTGGCTGCGCCGGCGCCACCCCCGCGCTGCCCGAGCCGGCCATACTGCCCGAGCCGGTCTCGATCGCCGAGCCGGTCGCGCTGCCGGTCGTCGGTTTGTCCTTGGTCTCCTTGGAGACGCGCTTGCAGCCTGAGGAGCCGCAGAGGAGTGCCGCGACGGTTGCTGCGATGGTTGCTGCGGCGACGAACGACGGGGTCAGGCGGGTCGACTGGATCATGGGGTGTCCTCCGGGAGCCTCGGACGAGAGCAGTACATCGCAGCGCCCGCTGCTGTCATTCGGGGCGCGGACAATAACGCCACGCCCTGACAGCGGAGCTCGGCTCGCGAGCCTGCACCGCGAGCCTGCACCATGCCTGCATCATGGAAGACGCGCGCATTATAGTCAGGCATGCAGTCAGGCACGACCGACCTCCATCGAGACGCGTACGTCGACGGCGCGTGGGTCTCCGGCGCGCGCAGGTTCCCCGTCGAGGATCCGTTCGACGGCGCGGTGATCGCCGAGGTCACCGCCGCCGACGAAGACCTGGTGGACACAGCCGTCGCGGCCGCGTCCCGCGCGTTCCTGGCGTGGCGCCAGACGCCCGCCCCGGCGCGCGGCCGGCTGCTCGGCCAGCTCGCCGCGCGGATGCTCGCCGACGAAGACCGGCTCGCCGCGCTGTGCGTGCGCGAGAACGGCAAGCCGACGCGCGAGGCGCTCGCCGAGGTGCGCTACGCCGCGAGCTTCCTGACGTGGTTCGCCGCCGAGGCCGAGCGGATCTATGGAGAGACGATCCCGTCGGCCCACCCCGGGCAGCGGATCACCGTGATCCGCGAGCCCGTCGGGCCGTGCGCGCTGATCACGCCGTGGAACTTCCCGTACGCGATGCTGACGCGCAAGCTCGGTCCGGCGCTCGCCGCTGGCTGCACCGTCGTCGCCAAGCCCGCGGTGCAGACGCCGCTGTCCGCGCTCGCGCTCGCCGATCTCGCGCACCAGGTCGGCATCCCGCCCGGCGTCATCAACGTGATCACGACCGACGAGGCGTCGCGGATCGGCGGCCGGCTGCTCGCCGCGCCGGCCATCCGCAAGATCTCGTTCACCGGCTCGACGGGCATCGGCAAGAAGATCCTGCGCGACGCCGCCGAGGACCTGAAGCGCGTCTCGCTCGAGCTCGGCGGCAACGCGCCGTTCGTCGTGCTCGCCGACGCCGACCTCGGCGCGGCGGTCGACGGCGCGATGGTCGCGAAGTTCCGCAACACCGGGCAGAGCTGCGTCGCGGCGAACCGGTTCATCGTCGAGGCGCCCGTCGCCGAGGCGTTCACGGCGCGCTTCGTTACGCGGATCGCCGCGCTCACCGTCGGGCGCGGCAGCGACGCCGGCGTCGACCTCGGGCCCCTGATCGATGACGCCGCGGTCACCAAGGTGCGGCGGCTCGTCGACGACGCGCTCGCCCGCGGCGCGCGGCTCGTCCACGGCGCGCCGCCCACCGGCGAGGGGCGGGTGGTTTCACCGATCGTCTTGACCGGCGTCACGCCCGAGATGGCGCTGTGGCGGGACGAGATCTTCGGACCGGTCGTCGCGATCCGCACCGCGGCGGACGAGGCCGACGCGCTCGCGCAGGCCAACGACACCGAATACGGGCTCGTCGCCTACGTCTATACGCGCGATGGCTCGCGCCGCACCCGGTTCGCCGAGGGCCTCGAGGCCGGCATGGTCGGCATCGACGAGGGCCTGGTCTCCACGGCCCAGGCGCCGTTCGGCGGCGTCAAGCACTCGGGCCTGGGCCGCGAGGGCTCGCGTCACGGGCTCGACGACTACACGAACCTCAAGTACATCGCGACGCGGATCTCAGGCTAGGCTCACGTATCGATGGTGACTGGACCTCGCTCTGCGCGCCCCCCGCGCGATCCCGGACGGCCGCTCGAGGGCGCGCGCGTCGTCGTCGGCGTCTCGGGCGGCATCGCCGCGTACAAGGCCGCCGAGCTCGTGCGCCTCCTCGACCGGGCCGGCGCCGTCGTCGACGTCGCCATGACCGAGCGCGCGCAGCGCTTCATCGGGCCGATGACGTTCCAGGCGCTGACGCGCCGGCCGGTGTTCACCGATCTGTTCAACCTCGTCGAGGAGGCGGCGATCGGCCACATCCAGCTCGCCGATGCGGCGGACCTCGTCGTGATCGCGCCCGCGACGGCGAGCACGATCGCGCGGCTCGCGCAGGGCGACGCCGAGGACGCGGTCTCGGCGATCGTGCTCGCGACGCGCGCCAAGGTCCTGCTCGCGCCGTCGATGAACACGAACATGTGGGCCCACCCGATCACGCAGGCGAACGTGCGCCGGCTCGTCGACGTCGCGGGCTACCAGGTCGTCGGGCCCGGCGACGGCTTCCTCGCGTGCCGGTGGACCGGGCCGGGGCGGCTCGCCGAGCCCGCCGACATCGTCGAGGCCGCCGCATATCTATTGTCGCCGCAGGATCTCGCGGGCGTGCGCGTCGTCGTGACGGCCGGCCCGACGTACGAGGCGATCGATCCCGCGCGCTTCATCGGCAACCGCAGCTCCGGCAAGATGGGCATCGCGATCGCGGCGGCGGCGCGGCGGCGCGGCGCATCGGTGCGGCTCCTGCTCGGCCCGAGCGCGCTGGCGCCGCCGGTCGGTGTGACCACGACCTCCGTCGAGAACGTGGCGCAGCTCCGGTGGGCGCTCGATGACGCCACGAAGGACGCCGACGTCGTCGTGATGACGGCGGCGGTCGCCGACTTCCGGCCGGCGGACGTCGCGAAGGAGAAGCTCAAGCGCGCCGCGCTCGGCTCCCGGATGACGCTCGAGCTCGTGGCGAACCCGGACCTGCTCGCGGAGCTCGGCGCGCGGCGCGGGCGGGCGCGGCGGCCGGTGCTCGTCGGGTTCGCGGCCGAGACCACGGACGTCGTCGGGAACGCGCGCAAGAAGCTCGAGACGAAGCGGTGCGACCTCGTGGTCGCCAACGACGTCGCCGAGCCGGGGGCCGGGTTCGCCGTCGACACGAACCACGTCACGCTCGTCGATCGCGACGGCGCCATCGACGTGCCGCCGGGGCCCAAGGCCGAGGTGGCGCACCGGATCCTCGATCGCGTCGTGACGCTGCTCGGGGCTGAGCCGCCGGGACCGGCGGCGGAGGAGCCGCCGGAGAAGAATAGAGGGAGCAAGCGAGGGAAGCCGCGAGGCATCTCGCGCGGGAGGACCCGCGCGAGATGATCGGCACCGTCATCGGGAACTTCCGCATCGTCGCGCAGCTCGGCAAGGGCGGCATGGGCGAGGTCTGGCTGGCGGAGCAGCAGAGCATCCGGACGAAGGTCGCGATCAAGCTCCTGCGCGATGACGTCTCGGCGGACGTCTCGCACGTGCAGCGGTTCTTCAACGAGGCGGTCGCCGTCAGCAAGATCCGGCACGCCGGCATCGTCAAGATCTTCGACGTCGGCTTCCTCGAGGCGCGGGCGTACCTCGTGATGGAGCTCCTCGAGGGCGAGACGCTCGCGCGCCGGCTCACGCGCGCCGGCCGGCTGCCCTTGCGCGAGGTGTGCGACGTCGGGCGGCAGGTCGCCGGCGTCCTCGACGCGACGCACGCCGCCGGCATCATCCACCGCGACCTCAAGCCCGAGAACGTCTTCCTCGTGCCCGACGCGGAGCTGCCGTCGGGAGAGCGCGCCAAGGTCCTCGATTTCGGCATCGCCAAGCTCAGCTCCGCCGGTGTGACGTCGACGTCGGTCAGCTCGATGGGCACGCCGCTGTACATGTCGCCGGAGCAGTGGCGGAGCGTCGCGAAGGTCGACGAGCGCACCGACGCGTACTCGCTCGGCTGCGTCGTCTTCGAGATCGCGTGCGGGCGGCCGCCGTTCCCGGCCACGTCGATGGGCGAGGCCTGCGCGATGCACCTGACGGAGATGCCGCCCGCGCCGAGCTCGGTCGTGCCGTCGCTGCCGCCCGCGTTCGATCACCTCGTCGCGCGCCTGCTCGACAAGGAGCCGGCGGGGCGGCCGACCATGAGGGAGGTCATGATCGCGCTCGACGCGATCGCGCAGGGGCTGCCGGCGGGCGCGCCCTCCGCGTACGGGGCCCACGCCGCGGCGCCGGCGCCGTTGCCGGCGGGGCCGGTCGCGGCGGGCGCGGCGACGGTGGCGACGATGGGCGCGGTCGCGGCGACGGCGCCCGCGGCGGCGTCCGGGCCGGCGCTGGGGACCGCGGCGGCGCTCGCGCCGGGGATGACGTCGGCGCTGGCGCCGCGCCGGGCGCCGGGCGGGCCGGCGACGGAGCTCGGGCGAGCGGCGACGGATCTCGCCGAGCCCATGCAGGGGCCACACCCGGTGACGACGCTCGGCGGCTCGGCCGGCTCGGCGCGTGCGGCGCCGGCCCCTCCCGTGCGCCCGCGGCGCGCCGCGCGGATCATCGGGCGGCTCGCTGGCGGCGCGGTGATCGCCGCGGCGGCCGCGACGGCGGCGGTGCTCGTGACGCGCGCGGATCAGCCGCCGACGAGCCCGCCCGCGCCCGCGCTCGATCCGACGCCTGCGCCCGATCCGACGCCTGCGCCCGATCCGACGCCTGCGCCCGATCCAACGCCCGAGCCGCCACCGCCACCGCTGCCACCGCCGCGGGCGGATCTGCCGCTCGTGGAGCTGGCGGATGTGCGCAAGCGGTCCGGCGAGGTGCCCAAGGAGCTGCGTGCCTCGGTGCCCGTGCGGCTCTGCATCGATCCGGTGGGCGCGGTCACCACCGTGCAGGTGCCCCTCACCGTCGACGATAAGATCGCGTCCGCCGTCACGGAGAAGCTCACGGCCTGGCGCTACGCCCCGTTCCTGAGCGACGGCAAGCCGATCGCCGTCTGCTTCGGGATGACGCTGCGCCCGCCCACGCCCGTCTCTGTGCCGGGCGGCGGCGGCAAGCCTGCGCCCGGAACCGGCAGCGGCGGCGGCAGCGGCAGCGGCAGCGGCAGTGCCGGCAGCGGCAGCGGCAGCGGCAAGCCCGCGCCGGGGACCGGCAGCGGCAGCGGCAGCGGCAAGCCCGCGCCGGGAACCGGCAGCGGCAGCGGCAGCGGCAAGCCCGCGCCGGGAACCGGCAGCGGCAGCGGCAGCGGCAAGCCCGCGCCCGGAACCGGCAGCGGCAGCGGCAGCGGCAAGCCCGCGCCCGGAACCGGCAGCGGCAGCGGCAGCGGCAAGCCCGCGCCGGGAACGGGCAGCGGCAGCGGCAGCGCCAAGCCGCCGCCGCCCAGCATCCCCGAGCAGGTCACCGAAGCGGCATTCGCGGCCGAGATGAGCCGGCTCGAGCCGAAGATGCGCAAATGCGGCTTGCGGAATCGCCGCCTTGGGCACTCGATCCGCGCGACGATTCAGATCAGCCCCGACGGCACCATCTCGGATCTACAGATCCAGGCGACGGCGCCGCTCATGGTCGGCTGCGCCCGGCAGACCTTGCAAGCGGCGCGCTTCCCCGTGACGCAGCGGGGCGGCCAGTTCACGCGCGTATTCGAGTGACCCGTCCGTGCCGCGGCGCGGCTGCCGCGATGAACCACGCATGCAACCCGTCGAACCGGCGGCCCCTGCCGCGGGCGCCGGCCGCGGCGCGGCTGGCTCCGATCAGAGCAGGATGCCCGGCGCCGGGAACTTCGCGCACAGCTCGCGCACCTCGCCCGCGACGCGCTCGTGCAGCGCCGCGTCGTCGGGCGCGCTGATCACCGCGTCCATCCACGCCGCGATCTGCCGCATCTCCGGCTCCTTCATGCCGCGGCTCGTCACCGCCGGCGTCCCGAGCCGGATCCCCGACGGATCGAACGGCTTGCGCGGATCGAACGGGACGCTGTTGTAGTTGAGCTCCATCCCGGCCGCGTCGAGCGCCTTCGCGCCGATCTTGCCCGACACCTTCTTCGACGTCAGGTCCGCCAGGATCAGGTGGTTGTCGCTGCCGCCCGTGATGAGATCGAACCCGCGCTCCACGAGCGCCGCGGCCAGCGCGCGCGAGTTCGCGACGATCTGGTGCGCGTACGTCTTGAACTGTTCGGTCGCCGCCTCCTTCAGCGCGATCGCGATGCCCGCGGTCGTGTGGTTGTGCGGTCCGCCCTGCAGGCCCGGGAACACGGCGCGATCGATCGCCTTCTGGTGCGCCGCCGTGCACATCAGCATGCCGCCGCGCGGGCCGCGCAGCGTCTTGTGCGTCGTCGTCGAGACCACGTCCGCCACCGGCACCGGCGACGGGTGCGCGCCCGCCGCGACCAGGCCCGCGATGTGCGCGATGTCCGCCGCGAACACCGCGCCCACCTCGCGGGCGATCTCGCCGAACGCCGCGAAGTCGATCGTGCGCGGGATCGCCGTCCCGCCGGCGAACAGGAGCTTCGGCCGCTCCTTGCGCGCGAGGTCGCGCACCTCGTCGAGATCGATCCGGTGGGTGTCCTTGCGCACGCCGTACTGCACGGCGCGGAAGTAGCTGCCCGTGATCGACACGTTCCAGCCGTGCGTCAGGTGGCCGCCCGCCGGCAGGCCCATGCCCATCACGGTGTCTCCCGGCTTGCAGAACGCGAAGTAGATGGCGAGGTTCGCCGGCGAGCCCGAGTACGGCTGCACGTTCGCGTGCTCGGCGCCAAACAGCGCCTTCGCGCGATCGATGCACAGCTGCTCGACCCGATCGATGTACTGCTGGCCCTCGTAGTAGCGCTTGCCCGGGTAGCCCTCGCTGTACTTGTTCGTGAGCACCGAGCCCGTCGCCGCGAGCACCGCCCCGGAGACGTAGTTCTCCGAGGCGATCAGCCGGACCTTGTCGCGCTGGCGGCGCTCCTCGGCGGCGAGCAGCTCCGCGATCTCGGGGTCGACGGCATCGAGCGTGGCGTGCAGGGCCGGGTGCATGCCGATTCATAGCACCGGCCGCGCGCCCGCGTCGCGGGCCCATCTCGCCAGGGACTACGCCGACTGCGCGGCTTCCTTGACCCGCTGGAGGTCACGCTTGAGCGCCGCGAGCGACTCCTCGGGGACGAGGTCCATGTCCGTGCTGTCCTCGGGCCACTGCTTGAGCAGGAAGACGCCGCCCACGACCGCGAGCGCGGCCGTGATCACGTACGCCGCCCACGGGGCGAGGCCGAGCGCGATCATCACGGCCGCGAGCGCGTGGCCGGTCAGGATCGCGCCGACGATCACGATCCCCACGCCCATCGCGATCCGCGCGATCGCGCGCTTCAAGTTGCCGAGCTCTCCCTTGGTCTCGCGCTGCATGCGCTCGAGGTGGCCGATCGCCAGCTCGCGCGCGTCGTCGAGCACCGCTGCGAAGAGCGCGGGGGTGGTCGCCTTCTGAACGTCCGGGTCATGCCTTGAGGTCGCCATGATCGACGACGCCGCAATCCGCGTGCCGGTGCGCTGCGAGCGCGTGCCGCGCGCGCGGCGGCCGCGCGAGGGCTCCGAGATCCTCCGAGGCTCCGCGGCGCGTCACGCCAAAAGCTCGATCCCCGCGCGGGCGAGCGCCTGCGTGGCGCGCTCGCACAGCGCCACCCCCGGGGCCGTCCCGAGGAACGGCAGGAGCGGGACCACCAGATCGAGGCCGTCGTCGACGAGGCCGTGCGTGCGCGCGCCGCCCGGCGTGTCGTCGTGGATGAACACGAGCATGCACGCCAGGTGGAGCATCCACAGGGCGTGCGCCGCCGCCGCGACCGCGGGCGGCGGCAGGCCGGAGCCGGCGAGCACCCGGCGGAACACCGCGACGGCGCGCCCGCGGACGGCGCGCGTCTGGTGCGAGAACGCACTCAGCGGATCCCCCGGATTGACGAGGTGGTGGATGATCGAGGCGAGCATCGCGCGCTGGGAGGCGATCTCGTCGAGGGAGCCGTGGAGCAGCGCGCCGAGCCGCGCTCGCACGGAGGCGGTGTCGCCCTCGCGCTCGGCGAGCGCCTCGAACCGCGCCTGGTTGTCCTCGTAGAAGGCGAACACCAGCGCCTCCTTCGACGGGAAGTGGTAGTACGCGGCGCCGAGCGACAGCCCGGCCGCCTGCGCGATGTCGCGCATCGTCGTCGCGTCCACGCCGCGATCGCGGAACAGCCGCTGCGCCTCCTCGAGGATCAGGCGGCGCGTGGCATCGCGCTTGCGCTCGCCGTCCTCGCGCTCGCGCGGGCGGGCGGGCGCGCGCGGCGCGGCCGCGGGCGCGGCGGCGTCGGGGCGGCGGGGCCTGAGCGCGCGGACGCGCGGGGGCACGCTCAGGCCCTCCGCACCGCGATCGCGTGCGGCAGCGCCTCGACGCCGCCCTTCACGCGGTCGCGCTCGGCGAGCGACTCCGAGAGCTCGATCAGCCCGGCGATCGGGGCGCCCGTGATGGCGACGAGGATCGGCGGGAGGACGTAGATCCCGAACGGCACGCACGACACGGCGACGCAGATCAAGAAGATCGCGGTCGTCCGGATCGGCCGGGAGCCCCGGGCGAGCTGCCACGCGCGGCACGCGACGAGCGCCGCCAGCGCGAGGTGCGTCGGGCCCGTGAGGAACATGCTGAGCTCCGCCCAGCCGTCGAAGTCGCGCAGGTCGCGCGTCAGCGCGAACGCGAACGGCAGGTGCAGCGTGAGCGGCAGGAGCAGCGCCGCGCCAACGCTCGGGAGGATCAGCGACGCGGCCCGCAGCTCGCCTTCGTGCGCGAGCGCGCGGCGCGCGCCGAGCCGGCCGGCGATCGCGTACGCCGCGAACGCCGCGGCCCAGGTCGCGACGATCACGAGCGCGACCCACGGCGCCCTGGCCGTCGCGAGCCGGTGCGTCAGGACCCCCACACCGGCGAGCAGCACGACCCCGAACACGATCCGACCCACCCGCTGCCCGCGCACGCTGAATTTGAACATGTTCGAAAGATGGCATCCGAAACGCTCTGGTCAAGACCCCGGGTCGGCCGCCGTGGCGGTCGAAGGCTGATTTTTGATGTGATCTCAGCGGGCTACTCGCCACAGAAGTTTGGGCAGCTTCTACCAGGCACTGCACCATCGAGCAGGGAGCGGAGCTTTCACCCGCCAGCTTCTCGGCAGGGCCGCTCGGCAGGGCCGCTCGGCAGGGCCGCTCGGCAGGGCCGCTCGGCAGGGCCGCTTGGCAGGGTGCTGGCCGCGGTGCGCCCGGCCGAGCCCGGGCGCGACCGCCGCGCGCGCGCGTGTCCACGCGTCCGGTCCATCGCGCCGCCTCTGTGCCGTGGCGGCGCGCCCGCCGCGTTGGGGTATAACGCGCCTCACATGTACACGCCGTCGCGCGAGGAGTTCGTCGCGGCCGCGGGGCGGGGCAACCTGATCCCGGTCTATCGCGAGCTGCTCGCCGACAGCGACACGCCCGTCTCGGCGTACGCCGCGCTCGGCGGGGGCGAGCACTCGTTCCTGCTCGAGTCGGTCGTCGGCGGCACCACGTGGGCGGCGTACTCGTTCGTCGGGATCGCGCCGCGCGCCGTCGTGCGCTGGAAGGCCGGGACGGCGACCGTCACCTGGTACGACGTCGACGCGGGCGGCCCGCCGCGCACCGCGTCGTGGGCGACGCCGGATCCGACGGCGGCGCTCGCGGAGGTGCTCGGCGAGCTGCGGCCCGTCGTGGTGCCGGGGCTGCCGCGCTTCTGGGGCGGTGCCGTCGGGTGGATCGCGTACGACTGCGTGCGCGCGTTCGAGGAGCTGCCGGCGCGCGCGCGGCCCGGGCTCGATCTGCCGTCCTTGTGCATGGTCGTCACCGACACGCTCGTCATCTTCGACAACCTGCGGCAGACGCTGAAGATCGTCGCCACGCCGTACGTCGCGCGCCCCGAGCGCGCCGAGGCGGCGTACGAGCGCGCGTGCGCCCGGATCGACGCGATCGTGGCGGCGCTGCGGGCGCCGCGCCGGGCGCTGCCCGCGCTCGAGCCGCCGGTGCCCGGCGACTTCGCGCGCGCGCCGGTGCCGCCGTCGTCGTTCACGCAGGACGACTTCTGCACCGCCGTCGAGCGCGTCAAGGACTACATCCTCGCCGGCGACGCGTTCCAGGTCGTGCTCTCGCAGCGGTTCTCGCAGCCCGCCGCCGGGGCGCGCCCGCTCGACGTCTACCGCGCGCTCCGCGTCATCAACCCGTCGCCGTACATGTTCCACCTCGAGTTCCCCGAGGCGCGCGTCACCGGCGCCTCGCCCGAGACGCTCGTCCGGCTCTCGGACGGCCGCGTCGAGCTGCGGCCGATCGCCGGGACGCGCCCGCGCGGCGCGACCGCCGCCCAGGACGATCGGCTCGCGGCCGAGCTCCTCGCCGATCCCAAGGAGTGCGCCGAGCACCTCATGCTGATCGATCTCGGCCGCAACGACGTCGGCCGGGTCGCCGCCACCGGCTCGGTGCACGTGGCCGAGCAGATGGCGATCGAGCGCTACTCGCACGTGATGCACATGTCGTCGCACATCGTCGGGACGCTCGCGCCCGGCAGGACCTGGCTCGACGTGCTGCGCGCCGCGTTCCCCGCGGGTACGCTGTCGGGCGCGCCGAAGATTCGCGCCATGGAGATCATCGACGAGCTCGAGCCGCACCAGCGCGGCATCTACGGCGGGGCGGTCGGGTACGTGAGCTACACCGGCAACCTCGATCTGGCGATCGCGATCCGCACGCTCGTGTCCGTCGGCGACACCGTGTACGTCCAGGCCGGCGCCGGCCTCGTCGCCGACTCGGTGCCCGAGACGGAGTACGAGGAGACGGTCAACAAGGCGCGCGCCGTGCTGCGCGCGGTGGCGATGGCGCGGACCGCGACGGACGTGCCGGCCGGCGCGGCCGGTCCGGCGGATCCGGCGGATCCGGCGGGTCCGGCGGCGGGAGGTGTCCGGTGAAGCTGCTCTTGATCGACAACTACGACTCGTTCACCTACAACCTCGCGCAGTACTTCGGCGAGCTCGGGGCCGACGTCACCGTCGAGCGCAACGACGCGATCACGCTCGACGCGATCGCCGCGACCGCGCCGCAGGCGATCGTGATCTCGCCCGGGCCGTGCACGCCGAACGAGGCCGGGATCTCGATGGACGTGATCCGCCGGTTCGGGGGCGAGGTGCCGATGCTCGGCGTGTGTCTCGGCCACCAGTGCATCGGCCAGGTGCTCGGCGGCCGGATCGTGCGCGCGCCGCGCGTGATGCACGGCAAGACGTCGAAGATCTTCCACGACGAGCAGGGGCTGTTCGCCGGGATCGAGAACCCGTTCGTCGCGACGCGCTACCACTCGCTGGTGATCGCACCGGAGTCGATGCCCGAGGCGCTCGAGGTCACCGCGAAGACGTGGGAGGACGAGATCATGGGCGTCCGCGCGCGCGGCATCGGCGCGCCGCTCGAGGGCGTGCAGTTCCACCCCGAGTCGATCATGACCACCGCGGGCAAGGCGATGCTCGCGAACTTCCTGCGCATGGCGGGCGCGGGCGCGACGCGGCCGAACCAGGCGGTGTCGTGAGCGCGACCATCCTCGACGAGATCCTCGCCGTCAAGTACGAGGAGGTCGCCGCGGCCCGCGGGATGCGCCCGCTCGCCGAGATCGAGGCCGCCGCGGCCGCCGCGGTGGCCGCCGGCCCGACGCGCGGCCTGCGCGCAGCGCTCATGCGCCCGCCCGGCGCGCCCGTGCGCGTGCTCGCCGAGGTCAAGCGCGCGTCGCCATCGGCCGGACCGATCCGGCCGGGCGCCGATCCGGCGCAGATCGCCGTCGAGTACGCCGCCGCGGGCGCCGCCGCGATCAGCGTCCTGACCGATCGGCGGTTCTTCGACGGCGATCTCTCGTTTCTCGCGCGCTGCCGCGCCGCCGTGACCGTCCCGCTCCTGCGCAAGGACTTCATCGTCGACCCGTACCAGGTCGCCGAGAGCCGCGCGGCCGGCGCCGACGCGATCCTGCTCATCGTCGCGGCGCTCGAGGAGGGCCAGCTCGCCGAGCTCGCGGCGGCCGCCGCCGCGTACGGCATGGACGTGCTCGTCGAGGTGCACGCCGTGCACGAGGTCGGCCCCGCGCTCGCCGCCGGCGCGACGCTGATCGGCATCAACCACCGCGATCTGAAGACGATGCGCATGGACATGTCGCTCACGCCCGTCATCGCGGCGCGGCTGCCGCCCGTCGTCGTCGTCGTGGCGGAGAGCGGCATCCGCGCGGTCGACGACCTCGAGCGGCTCGGCGCGGCCGGCGCGCACGCCGTCCTCGTCGGCGAGCACCTGATGCGCGCGCCGTCCCCCGGGCAGGCGCTGCGCGAGCTGCGCGGCGAGGCGCCGGGCGATCCAGACGAGCTGGACGAGCCGGGCGAGCCGGGCGCACCGCCGGCCGATCCGCGGGTGCCGCGGTGAAGGTCAAGATCTGCGGCGTCACGCTCGAGGGCGACGCCGCGCGGATCGCGGCGCTCGGCGTCGACTACATCGGGCTCAACTTCTGGCCGCGCTCGAAGCGCTTTGTCGACGTCGAGCGGGCCGCGGCGCTCGCCGCCGCCGCGCGCGGCGCCGGCCCCGCGCAGATCGTCGGCGTGTTCGTCGACGCCACCGCCGCCGAGATCGCCGCCATCCACGCGCGCGTCGGGCTCGACGTGATCCAGCTGCACGGCGCCGAGCCGCCGGAGGTCGCCGGCGCGATCGCCGGGGCGGCCGGGCGCCCCGTGTGGAAGGCGCTCGCCGCAGGCGGCCCCGACGCGCTCGACGCGCTCGATGCCTGGCTCGATGCGCTCGATGCCTGGCCCGATGCCTGCCCCGTAGACGCGATCCTGCTCGACACGCCGACGCCCGAGCGCGGCGGCAGCGGCCGCACGTTCGACTGGGCGCTGGCCCGCGCGGCGCGCCTCCGCCACCCCGCGCGGCGGCTCGTGCTCGCGGGCGGGCTGCATCCTGGCAACGTGGCCGGCGCGATCACCGCCGTCGCGCCGTGGGCCGTCGACGTCGCGAGCGGCGTCGAGGCGGCGCCCGGCGTCAAGGACGTCGGCAAGGTCGCCGCGTTCGTCGCGGCCGCGCGCGAGGCCGGCGCGAGCGCGGGCCCGTAGCGCGTTGTCGCCGCCCCGCGCGGCGTGGTGTACTCGCAGCCGATGTCCACTGTCGACGCGATCGCCCGGCTGCCGGCGCCCGAGGGAGGGCGGTTCGGCGCGTTCGGTGGCCAGTACGTCGCCGAGACGCTGATGCCGGCGCTCGCCGAGCTCGACGAGGCGTGGCGCGAGGCGCGCGCCGATGCCGCGTACTGGGCCGAGGTCGACGCGTTCTTCACCGACTACGTCGGCCGCCCGTCGCTCTTGTACCGCGCGCGCCGGCTGTCGGCTGACGTCGGCGCGACCGTCTACCTGAAGCGCGAGGACCTGAACCACACCGGCGCGCACAAGATCAACAACTGCATCGGCCAGGCCGTGCTCGCGCGCCGCATGGGCAAGCAGCGCCTCATCGCCGAGACCGGCGCCGGGCAGCACGGCGTGGCCACCGCGACCGTCGCCGCGCTGTTCGATCTGCCGTGCGAGATCTACATGGGCGCCGAGGACGTCGTGCGCCAGGCGCTCAACGTCGAGCGGATGCGGCTGCTCGGCGCGCAGGTGCACGCCGTCGAGAGCGGCACGCGCACGCTCAAGGACGCGATGAACGAGGCGCTGCGCGACTGGGTCACGAACGTCGCCGACACGTTCTATCTGCTCGGCTCGGCCGCCGGGCCGCACCCGTACCCGTGGCTCGTGCGCGATCTGCAGTCCGTCATCGGGCGCGAGGCGCGCGAGCAGATCCTCGCCGCCGAGGGCCGGCTCCCCGACGCGCTCGTCGCGTGCGTCGGCGGCGGCTCGAACGCCGGCGGCCTGTTCGCGCCGTTTTTCTCCGACGCCGCCGTGCGGTTCATCGGCGTCGAGGCCGCCGGGGACGGCGTCGCGACCGGGCGCCACGCCGCGACGCTCAACGCCGGGCGCGTCGGCGTGCTCCACGGCAGCAAGAGCTACGTCTTGACGCGCCCCGACGGCCAGATCGCCCACGCCCACTCGATCAGCGCCGGCCTCGACTACCCCGGCGTCGGCCCCGAGCACGCCGCGTGGAAGGAGTCCGGCCGCGCGACGTACCTCGCGCGCACCGACGCCGAGGCGCTCGCCGCGCTCGAGCGGCTCGCCCGGACCGAGGGCATCTTGTGCGCGCTCGAGACGGCGCACGCGCTCGCCGCGCTCGACGAGGTCGCCGCCATCACCGGCGGCGGGCTCATCATCGTCGGCCTGTCCGGCCGCGGCGACAAGGACATGGTCACCGTCGCGAACCGCCGGCGCGCGGCCGAGTCCGGCGGGGCCGCCGGCACCGGCACCGGCGGCGGAGGCGCGCCATGACGGCCGCTCCGGCGCCGACCTTGCGCGAGGTCTTCGAGCAGGCCGTGGGGCAGGGGCGGGCCGCGCTCGTCGCGTACCTCACGTTCGGCGATCCCGATCCCGCCACCTCGATCGATATCGTCGCGGCCGCCGCGATGTCTGGCGCCGACGTGATCGAGCTCGGCGTGCCGTTCTCGGATCCGTCTGCCGACGGGCCGTCGATCCAGCGCGCGATGGAGCGGGCGCTCGAGGCCGGCGCGACGCTGGCGGGCGCGCTCGACGCCGTCGCCGAGCTGCGGCGGCGCGGCATCGCCACGCCGATCGTGCTGTTTGGCTACTACAACCCCATCTTCGTCATGGGCGTGGAGGCGTTCGCGGCGCGGGCCGCCGAGGTCGGCGTCGATGCTGTCCTGACGGTGGATCTGCCGATCGACGAGATCGACGAGCTCGCGGCGCCGCTCCTGGCGCGTGGCGTCGGCGTGGTCCCGCTCGTGGCGCCGACGTCGACGGAGGCGCGCCTCGCGCGCCTGGCCCAGGTCCGCGCGCCGTTCGTCTATTACATCTCGCTGACCGGCGTGACCGGCGTGCGCGCCGCCTCCGCCATCGATCCGGCCCGCCTCGCCGCCGTGCGCGCGGCGGCCGCCGCCCCGGTCGCCGTCGGCTTCGGCATCCGCAGCGCCGCCAGCGCCCGCCAGTTCTCGGCCATCGCCGACGGCGTCGTCGTCGGCTCGGCCCTCGTCGACGCCGTGGCCGCCGGCCCCGTCGACACCGCGCACGAGCGCGTCGCCGCCCTCGTCCGCGAGCTGGCCGGCGCCATGCCGCGCTGACACCCGCCGCCGCTGCCGTGCGTCCATGAAGCGAAGCACCGGACGTCGGGCGGGGCACCAAGACCTAACAGCACCGAAGGTCGGGCGGCAGATCTCGTGACATCCGTTCAGGTAGATGCCGTTGCAACCAAAATTCGTTTTGGGCACAATGGTTGCGCATAGCCGGTCCGATTTCAGCGTCGGGCCACCGGTTGTGCTTGGGCCACCCCACAAGGGTGGCTCTTCTAATTTCGGACGATTCCGAGCGGATCGGTCCGCGACGCTGCCTTGACGCAGATGCTGGGAAGCAGCTCGTCGAACATCTTGTGGATGCCGTACCGCTTGATGTTCTGAGTGGGGTCCGCCTCCCTCTTGAGGAGGGCGAATGCCACACAGTCGACGAGCTGAAGCATATAAGAGCTCTCTGACTGACGAAACACCGGGTCTTCGATGATCCGTTCCGTGGGTGTGTTGCGGACCGCGCCCTCCGGCCATCCGCCGAACGCTGATGGGATCGGGTTATGGACGTTCATCTTTCGCATGATGCGTGTGATCTCGACGTTCCGGCCTTCATCGGCAATGAACAGCGCACGGCCCTGGAACTGGAGACGCAGCTCTGCGGAGTCCGCAAGCTCGGGAGCGTGCTTTGCTATCACCTCGTGAATCTTGCGGCGAACCGTCCGCTCTTTATCCTCACGGGCTTTCAGAGTTCGGTCTACGCGGTTCAGCAAGCGATCCCAGGCTTTCAACTGCGGGTCGGCTTCTCCGCGCGTCTGTAGCGCAACGTTGAACAGGCGCGCTGATGGGAGGGTCGTGACAAGCTCCAGCAACCCACGGAAGATACGAGAGCGTTCCCACTTACCGATGTCGTTGGGTCCGAGTCGACCGCGGCCACCAACGAGCTCGCGAGCATGGATCTCCTTGCGTAGAGGGATTGCGTACCGTTCCTTCAGCTGCGCTCGATGATCCTTGACCGCCTTGAATGCGTCACGCCAATCCGTTGCCTTGAGGATCATTGCCGAGAGACAGAAAAGATCGTCGTTGTAAGACTCGTCGACGTAGACCAGATACGTTCCCATCTGGGCTCATCTTAGCCAACGATCACTGGCGCGACCAGCCGATGTCAGGCTCGTGAACCAGTGTATCGCTCTGATACCTGCAGTGTGCGTCAGCGCTTGCCATCGCGGATCCAGGCGGCGCGGCGCGGTGCCATGCTGCGCTGATGCCCGCCTCGATCCCATAGGCATCATGCATCGACGTGGCTCGTTACATAGGATGGGCGGATACGTGATCTCGGCGCGAGCGACACGAGGGCGTGTCGTGCCTGCAACCCTTGCGTCGCCCGAGCCATGGTCGGAGGGTACGTCCATGATCAGACAGCGTGATATCGAGCCCGCCTCCGCGGCCGAAGGCGCGAGCGGCTCGCGCGGTCGCAGCGTGATCGCCGTGATCGGGATCGATCGCTATCAGGGCTGGCGGCGGCTCACCAACGCGGTCGGCGACGCGCGCGGCGCGGCGGCCTTGTTTCAGCGGCTCGGGTTCGATCTGATCGCGACTTTGTTTGACGACGAGGCGACCGGCCAGGCGATTGAAGGGCTGGCGAGGGACGATCTGAAGCAGCTTGGGCCCGACGACAGCCTCGTGTTGTTCTACGCCGGGCACGGGAGCACCCAGCGCCACCGGCTCGGGACGCAAATGGTCGAGACCGGGTACCTGATCCCGTCCGACGCGTCGGACCGGGTCGCGACGTGGATCGAGCTGGAGGGCTGGTTGCGCGCGGTCGCGCGCTTGCCGGCGCGGCACATCCTCGTGATCCTCGACGCGTGCCACAGCGGCCTCGCGCTCGGCCCGATCATCAAGTGGCGCGACGCTGGCGCCCATGAGCGCGCGCCGCTCTCGACGCTGCGGATGCGGCGCAGCCGGAGGATCATCACCTCCGCGCTGGATGACCAGGTCGCCCTTGACAGCGGTCCGGTACCCGGACACTCGCTGTTCACCGGCTGCCTGATCGAGGCGCTCACCCACGGCATCGACGCGGGCGACGGCCTGACGATCACCAGCTCGCAGCTCGGCCATTACCTGCAGCACCGTGTGGGAACCTACCCGGGCGCTCGACAGACGCCGGACTTCGGCGCGTTCGACTTCGACGATCGCGGCGAGCTCGTGATCGACCTCAAGCCTGAGGGATGGGACGAAGTCACCACCCAGGACCCGAGGCCGCCGAGCAGCTCGGAGCTCTCCGACGAGCACACGTATACCGAGCCAGATGTCCCCATCGGCCCCGTTGATCCGGGCGCGAGCGACACATTCATCGGTCCACCGCCGCCGGTGGCAGAAGCTCCACTGGCGGTCCCGAGCCCGATGCCGTCGGGCCCGCGCCCGCGCGCGAAGAAGCGCTGGCTGACCGGGGAGCTCCTCGTCAGCATCGCGAGCGCCGCGCTCGCGCTCGGCCTGTTCGTCTACGAGCTGCTCCGCTGACGGTGCATCCGCGAGTGCCGCGCTCGCGCTCGGCCTGTTCGCCTACGAGCTGCTCCGCTGACGGTGCATCCGCTCGCAGGTCAGGCGGCCCTGCGTCGCGGTAGCGCCGGTGCTCGTGGAGGGGCGGCCAGCCCCGGCTTGACCTCGGCGGGGCATCGTGCGTTGCTGCTCGAGACGTATCAGGGGAACGGCTCGGCATGAACGAGCGCGCGGACATCGAACGAGCGATCCTCGACGAGGAGTCGGTGGTCGAACAGGTCGCCTGCCTGCTCGAGAGCGGTGCAGCCCTCGCGGAGTGGCCCGCGGTCGTTCGCGCCGCGCTCGCGCTGGCGCTCGAGGATCCCGCGATGTCGCGTACCGAGAGCTGGAAGGCCGTGGCGCTTCGCCGACACCTGTTCGGGCCGGCGGGGGCAGTCCCCGCACAGCTCGCTGCACCACGGGAGCCATCGCTCGTCGACCGCCGGCGTGCCGAGCGGCTGCGATCGGACGTCCCGGCGCGCGTTCGGTATCGCGCCGGCACCTATTTGCAGGCCGGCTGATCCGCGCGTCGCGATGCTCGTTCGCGAGCTGGCCGGCGCCATGCCGCGCTGACACCCGCCGTCCGGCCTCTGCATCGACGCAGCTCGTCGCACAGGATGAGGCGGGATACAGCCTCGGCCGAGCGACACGGGGCATGTCGTGCCTGGGACCCTTGCGTCGCCTCACCGGCGCTTGGGGAAGACGTCCATGAGCAGACCACGTGATATCGAGCCTGCCTCCTCGGTCGAAGGCGCGAGCGGCTCGCCCGGCCGCAGCGTGATCGCCGCGATCGGGATCGACCAGTACCCTGGAAGGCCGCGGCTCGCGAACGCCGTGGCCGATGCGCGCGGCGCGCTGGCGCAGCTCGAGCGGCTCGGGTTCGAGCAGATCACCCCGCCGCTCTTCGACGGTGCGGCGACCGGCGAGGCGATCTGGGAGCTGGTCACTGACGACCTGAAGGCGCTCGGCCCGAGCGATCGCCTCGTGCTGTTCTACGCCGGGCACGGCGCCACACGGTCGCACGACCTCGGCAACCGGCTGGTCAAGACGGGGTACCTGATCCCGGCCGACGCATCGGAGCGGGTCGCGACGTGGATCGAGCTGGAGGGCTGGTTGCGTGCGGTCTCGCTGCTGCCGGCGCGGCACATCCTGGTGATCGTCGACGCGTGCCACAGCGGCATCGCGCTTGACCCGATCATCAAGTGGCGGGACGCCGGTACCCAGGAACGCACGCCACTGTCGACGCTGCAGGCGCGGCGCAGCCGGAGGATCATCACTTCGGCGCTCGACGACCAGGTCGCCCTCGACAGCGGACCGGTACCCGGACACTCGCTATTCACCGGCTGCCTCCTCGAGGCGCTCACCCACGGTATCGACTCAGGCGACGGCCTGACGATCACAGGATCGCAGCTCGGGCTGCACCTGCAGCACCGCGTGGGGACCTATCCGGACGCGCGGCAGACGCCGGACTTCGGCGCGTTCGACCTCGACGACCGCGGCGAGCTCGTGATCGAGCTCGAGCCCACGCGGTGGGATGATCTCACGCTCAAGGACATGATGCCGCGGGGGGGGCCGGGGCCTGCCGGCGAGCCCACGTATACCGATCCAGTAGTCCGGCCCGTCGGTGACGTCGTCCCAGACGCGAGCCTCGCGCTCTCGCTCCAACCCTGCCAGCGGCAGCGCCGGCGCCGGAGCCAGAGCCAGCCCCGCCATCTGCGAACCCGCGGTGCCCGCGCGCGCACGCGAAGAGGCGCTGGCTGAAGCTTGCGCCGCTGTGTGTGACAATCCAGCTGTGAGTGATCGCTACCCGGTGATCGACGTGTCTTCCGCGACACGTGATTTCATCGAGCCCATGGCAGATTGTTTCGTCGGCTATCATCGAGAACATCGTGTTCGCGTTTTCGTCAGAGTTCATCACTGATCTCGCTCGGCGCTTTGCGCTCGCCGTCACCCTATGGTCGCGTCCGCGCCTGCTGAGGGTATCCGGGTGAGCAGGGGGAGCGAAGTGAACGAGCGTCGTCTCATCGTCACCTGGAAGAACGATGCATCGAGGGGAATCCTCCCAGTTGCGGAGTTGATCATTCGGGGCACCGAACCACATTACAGGTTCGGCTACCTGGAAGGCGTGCGCGAAGCGCTGCGCTCGGGATTTCAGCCGTTCCTCGCGTTCCCGAACCTCGAGACGACGTACGAGAGCGAGAAGATCTTCCCGTTCTTCGCCAACCGCGTCCTGCCCACGACGCGGCCCGACTACCTCGAATCGCTGACGGCCCTCGGTCTCACTGTGCTGGACACCAGCGTCGCGGAGGTGTTGGGCAGAACGAACGGCCGTCGAGCGACCGACCGGATCGAGACCATCCTTGTTCCCACTCCGGATGCGCTGGGACGATACTGTACGCATTTCTTCCTGCGGGGTGTGAGCTACTCGCCCGGCGCCGAAGAGATCATCGCGCAGCTCGATCCTGACGAACGGTTGGTTCTCGTCGTGGATACGAGCAATGACTATAATCCACGAGCACGGAGCGTACAGGCGCGTAGTCACCAGATCGGCTATGTACCAGACTACCTCGTCGACGATCTAGACGCGCTCGAACGTGCCGGTGCCGTACCGAACGTGTTCGGGGTGCGAGCCAACCTGCCTCCGCAGCCCGCTCACTATCGATTGCTATGTCGAATCGACTGCGAATGGCCTCGGGGCTTCGTTCCGTTTCGAGACGCGCGGCTTGTCCCGTACGGTGGCCGCGAAGCGGCCTGACAAGCTATGCCGCCCCCAGCGGCCAGTGGTGGGCATACCCGTGGTGATCTGAGCTGAGTCGTCGGCGCCGCCACGTGCGAGAGCACGGCGGAGCTCTTCGCGCTCCGCCCGGACGGCGACGGCGATCGATAGCTGCGATATGCATCCGGTCGGCCGGGCGGCGCGGCGCGGCGCGGCGTGGCGGGGTCGCGGCGCGGCGCGCGGGCGTCAGCGCTTGCCGTCGCGGATCCAGGCGGCGCGGGCCTCGGACCAGGCGGCCTCGTCGTCGATGCCGAGCTTGCGGAGCGTCGCGGCGAGCGCGGTCTCGCGCTGGGCGGGGTCGAAGTCGAGGGCGAACTGGAGCTTGCGCGCGCAGACGGGGCAGGGGTGCAGCGGCCGGCGATCGGCCTCGGCCTGGTTGTTCGAGCCGGACACGATGCACTCCCAGAAGACGCAGTGGGACAGGCCGAACATGTGCGAGATCTCGTGGATGAGCGTCCACGTGGCCCGGCGCAGGGCGAGCTTCTGCCAGTCGGCCGGGCGCGGCTCGCCGAAGAAGGCGGCGTCCTGGCGCGCGAAGCTCTGCACGCCGACGCGCTCGCGCAACGACGCCATCCCGAACACGAAGTTCCACGAGGGCTCCGGATAGAGGTCCTCCATCGTGATCGCCATCAGCGCGTAAGCGTCGTCGGGGAGCCGGCCGACGAGCCACTTGAGGACGTCGGGCGCGAGGAGCTGCCGCTTGTGCGTGTGATCGTGGATGCGGGTCCGCGCCTTGACCTCGCCGATCGGCGCGCGCGGCATGATCCGCACCTCGAGCGTGAAGAAGACCTTCACGAGCTCGGCGAGCGAGGCGATCGTCGGCGTGCCGGGCGGGAAGTCGCCGATCGGCAGGAGGTAGATCACGCGCCGCTGGCCGTTCGGCAGGTTCGGCCGGGACGCGATGTAATCGTCGTACGTCTGCGGCTCCTCGGGGTGACTCGCGAGCCAGTCGCTGGCCTGGGGCGGCCCCATCGGCGTGAACTGGCCGGCTGGCGCGAACGCGCGCTGCAGCTCCGGCGAGAGGTGCGAGGTGCCGCCGATCGCCGCGACGTGCGGCCCGGCCTCGGCATCGGCGGGCGCGTCGCCGGGCGCTCCGGGAGGCGCGGTGCCGGGCGCGGTGCCAGGCGCGGTCCGGGGCTCGGCGGATGGCTTCACGCGCGGGCGCTCCGCGTCCGAGCTACACGCGACGAAGAGCGCCGCGAGCGCCGCGAGCGCCGCGATGAGCACCGCACGAGCCACGCGCTCCAGCATAGCCGGAGGGACAGGGCAGGGCCGGGCCGAGTTGCACCCGGCCGGCGGGTGCCTGCTAGATTGCCGCCCGTGGACGCCTCCGGTGCGGGATCGCGATCGGCGGAGGAAAACGGAGAGGAAGGCGCGGCCGGCGCGCCGGGCACGGAGCGCGCGGCGGAACGCGGCGCGGCTGGCGCGGCCGGCGCGGCGGGCCCGGAGCGCACGGCCGTCGCGCTGGTGTGCCTGGCGCTCGCGGGCAGCTGCGCCGGCGCGGGGCTGGCGGCGGCCGTGGCGCGGGCGCTCGGCGCGGCGCCGCTCGGGCCGGCGGCCCTGGGCACGGCGCTCGGCATCGCGGCATGCTGCGGGCTCGGGCGACGCCGCCTCGCGGCACGGCTCCCGGCCGAGCTCGACGGCTGGCTCCGGCGGCGGCGCGCCTGGGGGGCCGTGTGGATCGCCGTCGCTGTGCTCGCGGTCGCCAACACGGCGCGAATCGGGCTGTTCGTCGCGGATCCGGCGCAGGTCTGGGCGTCCGCCACGCCGCCGATCCCGGCGAGCGTGCGCCACCAGTGCTTCGCCGCGTACGTGCGAGCCGGCGAGCTGGCCGCCGCCGGGCAGGCGGACCTGTGGCGCCACGCCGACTACGCGCGGCCGGCCCCGGGCACGCATGCCGACACGGCGATCGACGGCCTCGGCGACTACCTGCTCGATCCGTACGAGTACCCGCCGGTGTTCGCCGTGCTCCCGCGCGCGGCGGTCGCGGCGACCCGCGACTACCACGTGCTGCGCGCCGCCTGGTTCGCGATCAGCGCGGCCGGCTTCTGGCTCGCGTTCGTTGGCGTCGCGATCTGGATCCGCGGGCGCGCGGGCGCGACGGCGCTCCTCCTCGCGCCAGTGCTGGCGCTCTCGCTGCCGCTCGTCATCAACCTGCAGTTCGGGCAGGCGCACCTGATCGTCGTGGCGGCCGCGATGGGCGCGATGCTGCAATTCGCGCGCGGGCGGCGCGCGGCCGGCGCCGTGCTCCTCGCGCTCGCCACCGCGACCAAGGTCTTCCCGGGCCTCTTGCTCGTGCACCTCGCGGTGCGGCGGCAGTGGCGCGACCTCGGCGCGACGCTGGTGGCGCTGGCCGCGCTCGTCGGGCTGGCCGCGCTCGTGCTCGGCCCGGCGACGCTCGCCGCGTTCGTCACCGAGCACGTGCCGCGGATGGCGAGCGGCGAGGCGTTCTCGAACACCGAGGAGAACCCGGACAACCACGCGCTGTACGGCCTGGCGTTCAAGCTGGCCACGCTCGGCGTGCCGAGCGCAGGCCGCGAGCTGGGCGCCGCCCTCGCGTGGATCTGGGGCGTGCTCGCGCTGATCCTCGCCGCGCTGGGCTCCCGCGGCCGCGTCGCGCCGGCCCGTGACGCCGTGATCTGGCTGGGCGTGCTGTGCCTGGCGACCCTGCGCAGCCCGTTCGCGCCGATGTACAGCGCCGTCGGCACGCTGTGGCTGCTCGCGGTCTGGGCCGGCGCCGCGCGGCCGCGGTGGTGGTGGACGGCCGCGGTCGCGGCGAGCTGGGCGGTGCTGCAGGGCTTCCCGGCGATCTTCTCGGACCCGGTCAACGTGCTGGCCTCGTTCCCGTCGCAGATCGCCACGATCGCGCTCGCGGTCGCCGCGGTGTGGCCGCGCCCGCGCGCGGCCGCGCCGTGAGCCGTGAGCCGGCCGCGAAGGCGAACGGCACGAAGGCGCCGCGCGGGAACGGCAAGGGCCGGGGCAAGCACGCAGCCGCCGCGGGCGCCAAGCCGGCGCGCCGCCGCGCCCGCACGAAGTGAGGAGCTCGCGGCGCGGGCGCCTACGGCGCGGGCACCTTGCCGCAGAGCACGTCCGTGGCGACGGTGTCCGGCGTCATCGGGCCGGTGCCGCCGTGGCTCTCGCGCAGCGCCGTCGGGAGCTCGCGCGCCTTCGCGATCTGCCCCAGCACGTCGGCGCCCTCGGTCGCCGTGCGCGCGTAGGTGCCGCGGTCGACCGAGTACAGCCCGAAGTGCGGGCCGAAGCCCTCGGCCCACTCGAAGTTGTCGGTGAGGCTCCAGTGGTAGTAGCCGCGCACGTCCGCGCCGGCGCTCCGCGCGCGCTCGATCGTCTCGAGGATGCGGACCACGTTCTCGGCGCGGCGGCGCCCGACGTCCGTCGCGATGCCGGACTCGGTCACGACCAGCGGCAGGGCCGGGTAGCGCGCCGAGAACGCGAGGAGCACGTCGCCGAAGCCGTCGGTCCACCCCTCGTAGCCCATGCGCGGCACGCAGAACGTCGGATCCTCCGCCGGCAGGCAGGCGCCGAGGTCGAAGCCGCCGAAGCACGGCGTCACGTTGACGAGCGGGATCAGCCCGCTCGCGCCGGTGACGCCCGCGCGGAAGTAGTACTGCAGGCCCAGCCAGTCGAGCGTGCCGGCCCAGTCCGGGTGCGGCTCGTCGGCGACGCCGTCGAGGTCCGGATCGAACGTGCCGTTCAGGATCGAATCGACGAAGATGTAGTGGAACACGTAGATGAGCCGATCGCGCGCGGCGACGTCCGCGGGATCCGTCGACGGCTTGTGCTGGCGCGCGGCCCGCCAGTCGGCGACCGAGAGCGACAGCCCGATCGTCGCCGCCACGCCGTCGCCGTCGGCGTCGACGGTGTCCGCGGCGCGGATCGCCTTGTACATCGCCGCGTGCGCCGCGATGTAGTCGCGCACGGCCGGGATGAACTCGCCGGCGACGTTGTTGATCGAGATCTTGCCGGGCGGGAACGAGCCGACGCCGTACGCCGCGAGCAGGTAGTTGACCGGCTCGTTCAGCGTGCCCCACTCGTCGACGAGATCGCCGAACCGCTCCGCGACGAGCGCGGCGTGCTCCGCCATGTCGGCGATGATCTGCGGGCCGCCGGGCGAGCCGAGGCCGCACAGGTTCGTGTCCGTCGGCACATCGCTGCACGGGATCCCGCGCGGATCGGCGACCCAGACCGGGTTCGAGAAGTGGTGGAGCGTGACGAGCGGGCGGATGCCCATCGCCCGCATGGCCTCGAGCTGCGCGCGGTAGTGCGCGATCGCCGCCTCGTCGAACTGATCGCGCGTCGGCTCGATCCGGGCCCACTCGATCGAGAACCGGTAGCTGTCGAGGCCCATGCCGGCGACCAGGGCCAGGTCCTCCAGGTTCTTCGAATAGCCGCGGACGGCGTCGCCCACGAACGCGCCCTTGCCGCGCCCGCCCTCGGCGAGCGGCAGGGTCCACACGTACCAGTCGGTCGCCGGGTTCATGTCCTCGATCTGCGTGGCGGCGGTCGCGGCGCCGAACCGGAAGCCGCCGCGGCCGGCGTCGCCGGAGAGCGGCGCCATGGCGCCGTACGAGATGGGCGGCGGCGGCGACGGATCCTCGCTGCAGCCGCCGAGCACGCACGCCAGGGCCACGAGGAGTGCTTGTACGCGCGGCATCGTCCCGAACATCGTCCGGATAATGTGCCGCAAATGGCCGCGCCTTGACACGGCAGAGTGGGCCCCTATATTCCGCCCGCTCCGATGGCCAAGCTGCCCCCCTATGGTGTGCTCGTCCGCGATCTCCCGACGCACCGGCGCTTCGAGGTGCCGGCCGAGCGCCTCGCCGAGTGGGTCAAGGGCATGCCGATGCGCGACGCGCTCGGGGCGCCCGAGGGCGATCCCCAGGCCGGCCACGGCGCCGCAGATCTCGACCTGTACGCCGACGGGGCGCACGTGTTCGCCGCCGGCACGTTCCGCGGCGAGGTCACCGTCGCGTGCAGCCGCTGCGTCGAGCCGGTGAAGATCCCGATCGACGAGAAGCTGCGCGTGACGTTCATGCCGCGGCACGAGCTGCCGGAGGACGCCGAGGAGGAGGCCGCGGGCGAGGGGGAGGAGGGCGCCGAGGTCGCCGAGGAGGACCTCGATCTGTTCCCCTACGACGGCGAGTCGATCGACCTCGAGCCCCTGTTCCGGGAGCAGTTCGTGCTGGCGGTCCCGTTCGCGCCGCTGTGCCGGGAAGACTGCAAAGGCCTGTGCCCACAGTGTGGCATCGACCGAAATACAGGTACCTGCAGCTGCGAACCGCCCATCGATCCGCGACTCGCCGCGCTCAAGGGCTTGAAATTACCCCCGTGACCTGGCAAACAAGCCGCCCGGAGCACGTATGGCACTGCAAAAACGTCGTCGAGGACCTACCCGCATCCGTCAACAGCGTTCAGCCTGGATGCGGAAATCGGGTGCCAACCACCCGATGGTCCAGGCCTGCAAGAACTGCGGCGCCCCACGGATCCCCCATCGCGTCTGCATGAGCTGCGGCCAGTACAACGGCGAGACCATCGTCGCGAAGCAGGCCCCCGAGGAGTAAGGGCCCGAAGGGACCGGCGCCGATGCGGGTCGTTGTCGATGGGATGGGCAGCGATCGCGCGCCGGGGCCGGAGGTCCTCGGCGCGCTGCGCGCCGTTCGCGCGCAGCCGCTCGAGGTCATCCTCGTCGGCGATCAGCAGAAGCTCGAGGAGGAGCTCCTGCGCGCGGGCAGGACGCCCGACGACAAGGTCTCGGTCGTCCACGCCTCCCAGGTCGTCACGTTCGACGATCACCCGGCGCAGGCGTTCCGCCGCAAGCCGGATTCGTCGATGCGCGTGGCCGTCTCGCTCGTCGCCGATGGCAAGGCCGACGCGGTCGTGTCCGCCGGCAACAGCGGCGCGGCGCTCGCGTACGGCCTGTTCTTGCTCGGCCGGATCCTGGGCGTCGAGCGGCCCGCGATCGTGACGGTGCTGCCGACGCCGAGCGGCCCGCTCGTTCTGTGCGACAGCGGCGCGAACACCGAGCCCAAGCCGGCCCAGCTGGCGCAGTTCGGCCTCCTGGCCGTGGCGTACGATCGCGCCGTCCACGGCCGCGCGCGCCCGCGCCTGGGCCTGCTCTCGAACGGCTCGGAGCCCGGCAAGGGCACGCCGCTGACGCGCGCGGCGCACGAGCTGCTCACCGCCGCCGAGCGCGCCAAGCCGGAGGCGTTCGACTACGTCGGCTACGTCGAGGGCAGCGAGGTGTTCGCCGGCGTCGTCGACGTGATCGCCACCGACGGCTTCACCGGCAACATCGTCCTCAAGACGTGCGAGGGCATCGCCGAGAGCCTGTTTGGCCTCGTGCGCCAGGAGATCGAGGCCGAGCTCGGCGCCGCGGCGGTCGCCGCCACCGAGCCCGCGCTCGCCCGGCTCGGGGGCGCGATCGCGCCCGCGCTCGCGGGCGTCGCCAAGCGCATCGACTACGCCGAGATCGGCGGCGCGCTGCTCGCCGGCGTGCAGAAGCCGGTCGTGATCGCGCACGGCCGCAGCGACGCGACGGCGATCGGCAACGCGATCCAGGCGGCGGCGCGGTTCGCCGAGCAGAAGCTGCCCGAGCAGCTCGCCCAGGCGCTCAAGCCATAGGCCGGACCACGCTCGCGCGCGCGATCCTCGACGAGATTCGCGGAGCGCGTGCTTCCCTCGCTTGGGTCCGCCGTGCGAAACCCCGGCCCGATGAAGACGGCGCTCCTGTTCCCTGGGCAAGGCTCGCAGCGCGTCGGCATGGGCCGCGATCTCGCGCACAAGCACGACGTCGCGCGGCGCGTCTACGAGGAGGCCGACGCCGTCCTGGGCTTCGCGCTCTCGAAGCTGTGCTGGGACGGCCCCGAGGAGGAGCTGACGCTCACCGAGCACACGCAGCCGGCGATCCTCACGACCTCGATCGCCGTGCTCCGCGTCCTCGAGGGCCAGGGCCTCACCTTCGAGATCGCCGCCGGGCACTCGCTCGGCGAGTGGACGGCGCTCGTCGCCGCGGGCGCGCTCGCGCTCGCCGACGCCGTGCGGCTCGTCCACCTGCGCGGCCGGTACATGCAGGAGGCGGTGCCCGTCGGCGAGGGCGGGATGGCGGCGATCATGGGCCTCGATCCCGAGGTGGTGCGCGCCGTCTGCGAGCGGGCGTCGGCTCCCGGCGAGCCGGTGGAGCCGGCGAACCTGAATGGCGCTGGCCAGATCGTGCTCTCCGGGCACACCGCCGCGATCGAGCGCGCGGTCACCGAGGCCCGGGAGGCGGGCGCCAGGAAGGCCGTGCGGCTCGCCGTGTCCGCGCCGTTCCACTGCTCGCTGATGCAGCCGGCGGCGGATCGGCTCGCCGCCGCGCTCGCGGACGTGGCGGTGGCGGCCCCGCGCGTGCCGGTGGTCGCGAACGTCACGGCCGAGCCGACGCAGGATCCGGCCGCGATCAAGAAGCTGCTCGTCACGCAGGTGACGGCGCCGGTGCGCTGGGAGGAGTCGATCCAGGCGATCGCCAAGCTCGGCGTGACGCGCGCCTACGAGCTCGGCTCCGGCTCGGTCCTGAAGGGGCTCGTGAAGCGGATCGCCCCGTCGATCGAGACGACGACGATCGGCGAGCCGCACGAGACCGAGGCGTTCCAGCCGTAACCGCTAACCGCAAAGAAGACCTCCATGGCGATCATCGACAAGGCACTGTCTGGGCGCGTCGCGCTGGTGACCGGCGCGTCGCGCGGCATCGGTCGCGCGATCGCGGTCGCGCTCGGGCGCCGCGGCGCGAAGGTCCTCGTGAACTACGCCTCCCGCGAGGACGCGGCGCGCGAGGCGGTCCTCGCCGTGGAGGCGGCCGGCGGCCAGGCCGCGCTGGCGCCGTTCGACGTCGGGCAGAGCGCCGCCGTCACCGAAGCGATCAAGGCGATCGGCAAGGAGCACGGCGGGCTCGACATCCTCGTGAACAACGCCGGCGTGGCGATCAACGGCCTCGTGATGCGGTTCTCCGACGAGCAGCTCGGCAAGACGCTGACCACGAACCTGTCCGGCGCGTTCTACTGCACGCGCGCCGCGGCGCCGCTCCTGCTGAAGGCCAAGGAGGCCGGCCGGATCATCAACATCACGTCGATCGTCGGCGAGATGGGCAACGGCGGCCAGGCCGCCTACGCGGCCTCGAAGGCCGGGCTCATCGGCCTCACGATGTCGGTGGCCAAGGAGCTCGCGGCGCGCGGCGTCACGTGCAACGCCGTCTCGCCCGGCTACATCGAGACCGACATGACGGCCGAGCACCTGCCCGAGGCGCAGCGCACCAAGCTCCTCGAGCAGATCCCCCTCGGCCGGATCGGCCGCCCGGACGATGTGGCGGATGCCGTCGCGTTCCTGGCCGGCCCCGAAGCCGCGTACGTGACGGGGCAGGTGCTCCGCGTCAACGGCGGCCTGCGGACCTGATCCGCAACACGTCGCAGAGGCCGGACCGCCCGTTGACGCGGCCCGGCGAGACGGCGTGCTTCGCGATTGATGTGCGCCGGGAAGTGGACTATCAACGCCCGGCAACGTACGAGGTAGTCATGGCTCAGCACGAGGATATCGAGTCCAAGGTCAAGGAAATCATCGTCGCCCAGCTCGAGGTCTCGCGAGAGCAGCTCGGGCACAGCACGTCGTTCATCGACGACCTCAAGGCCGACTCGCTCGCGGTGGTCGAGCTCGTGCTCGCGCTCGAGCAGGAGTTCGGGATCACCATCCCCGAAGAGGACACGGAGCAGATCAAGACGGTCGGGGACGCCGTCAAGTACATCCAGTCCCACTCCGGGAAGAGCGAGAAGAAGTAGAGCTGGGATCGAGCGGGCGCGGTAAGGAGCAGCGTCATGCGTCGCGTCGTCATCACGGGCATCGGCCTCGTCACTCCGCTCGGCAACGACCTCGAGTCCACGTGGTCGGCGCTCCTCGCGGGCCGGAGCGGCGCCGCGCCCATCACGCTGTTCGACGCCCAGAGCTTCGCGACCAAGTTCGCGTGCGAGGTGAAGCGCTGGGATCCGCTCAAGTGGATGGACAAGCGCGAGATCAAGCACATCGATCGCTTCCTCCAGTTCGCGATCGGCGCGTCGATGATGGCGATGGAGGACTCGGGGCTCGGCGCGAAGGTCCCGGCCGGCGAGGAGGAGCGCTGGGGCGTCTACATCGGCGCGGGGCTCGGCGGCGTCTCGACGATCGAGCAGACGTACACCGCCGCCAAGGAGAAGGGGCCGCGGTACGGCTTCTCGCCGTACTTCGTCACCGACATCATCATCAACGAGGCGCCGGGGATGATCTCCATCCGCACCGGCGCCACCGGCCCGAACGTGTCGCACGTCTCGGCGTGCGCGACCGGCGCGCACTCGATCGGCGAGGCGATGCGCGCGATCCGCCACGGCTACGCCGACGGCATGATCGCGGGCGGCACCGAGGCCACGATCACGATCCTCGGCGTCGGCGGGTTCAACGCGATGCGCGCGATGTCGACGCGCAACGACGCGCCCGAGCGGGCGAGCCGCCCGTTCGACAGGGACCGCGACGGCTTCGTGATCGGCGAGGGCTCCGGCATCGTGATTCTCGAGGAGCTCGAGCACGCCAAGCGGCGCGGCGCGCGGATCTACGCCGAGCTCGTCGGCTACGGCGCGAACTCCGACGCGCACCACGTGGCCGCGCCGGCGCCCGAGCACCGCGGCGCGCAGGCGTGCTTCCGGCTGGCGCTCGCCGACGCCAAGCTCGCGCCGAGCGCGATCGAGTACATCAACGCGCACGGCACCTCGACGGACCTGAACGACAAGCACGAGACGATCGCCGTCAAGCGAGCGTTCGGCGATCACGCGAAGCAGCTCGCGATCTCGTCGACGAAGTCGATGACGGGCCACACGCTCGGCGCGGCGGGCGGCATCGAGGCCGGCATCACCGCGCTCGCGATCGCGCGCGGCGTCCTGCCGCCGACCTCGAACTACGAGACGCCGGATCCCGACTGCGATCTCGACTACATCCCGAACCAGCCGCGCGAGCAGCGCGTCGATGTGGCGATGTCGAACAGCTTCGGGTTCGGCGGCACGAACGCGGCGCTGGTCTTGGCTCGCTACAAGGGGGACTAGGATGGGGACGAATACGGGCACGGGTACGGGGACGGGGACGGGGACGAAGCTGCGCTGGATCGCGGGCAGCGATCACGCGGGGCTCCCGCTCAAGCAGCACCTGGTGGCGGTGCTGCAAAAGCTCGGGGACGAAGTCGACGACATCGGCACGCACGGTCCCGAGAGCGTCGACTACCCGAGCTTCGGCGCGGAGGTCGGGCGGCGCGTCGCGGCGGAGCCGGGCGTGTACGGCCTCGTCGTGTGCGGCACCGGCATCGGCATCGGCATCGCGGCGAACAAGGTCCCCGGCGTGCGGTGCGCGATCGTCCACGACGCGTTCACGGCCGAGATGGCGCGCGCGCACAACGACGCGAACGTGATCGCGCTCGGGGCGCGCGTCGTGGGGCCCGGGGTGGCGGAGTCCGCGGTCGCCGCGTTCCGGGCCGCCGCGTACGAGGGCGGCCGGCACCAGCGCCGCATCGATCAGCTCGCCGAGCTGGAGCGGACCGGGGGGAAGTAGCGATGCGGTGTCCATTCTGCGGTGCGACCGAGGACAAGGTCATCGAGACCCGTGTCTCGAAGGACGGAACGGAGATCCGGCGCCGCCGCGAGTGCGACGGCTGCAGCCGGCGGTACACGACGTACGAGCGGATCGAGGAGTCGATGCCGCTCGTGGTCAAGAACGACGGCCGCCGCGAGGCGTTCGATCGCGCGAAGATCGAGCATGGGATCATCGTGGCGGTCGCCAAGCGCCCCGTCTCGCGCGATCAGATCTCGGCGCTGGCGCTCGACGTCGAGCGCGAGCTCGGCGAGCTCGGCGTCGCGGAGCTGCCGTCGCGCGACATCGGCGAGCGGGTGCTGCAGCGGCTGCGCTCGCTCGATCAGGTGGCGTACGTGCGGTTCGCGTCGATCTACCGCGACTTTCGTGACCTCGAGGGCTTCGTGAAGGAGCTCGACTCGCTGCGCGGCGAGGACACCGGGCGTCACGAGCTGGGCGTGGTCGCCGAGGCGATCGAGCCGAGCACCGAGCGCACCGAGCCGGGCGCAAAGCCGTCGGACGGCGACGAGCCCGCGCCGGGGGCGTGATGGCCGGGCGGCGCCGCCCGAAGGCTCCGGCGCCCGATGCGGCCGCGCAAGGCGAGCTCGATCGCCGGCACATGGCGCGCTGCCTCGAGCTGGCGGCGCAGCACCGCGGGCGCACGTCGCCGAACCCGATCGTCGGCTGCGTGATCGTGGGCGCGGACGGCGCGGTGCTCGCCGAGGGGGCGCACCGCGGCCCGGGCCAGGACCACGCCGAGATCGCGGCGCTGCGGCAGCTCGGCCGCGCGGCGCCCGGCGCGACGCTCTACGTGAACCTCGAGCCGTGCAACCACCACGGCCGCACGCCGCCGTGCGCGCCGGTGGTGCGCGACGCGGGGGTCGCGCGCGTCGTGATCGGCATGGAGGATCCGATCCACGGTCACGGCGGCGGCGCGGAGCTCTTGCAGCACGCGGGGATCGCCGTCGACGTCGGCGTGCTGCGCGAGGCGTGCGAGCGCGCGAACCTGCCGTTTGTGAGGTGGGCCGTGCAGCGCCGGCCGGCGTTCACGCTGAAGGCGGCGATCACGCTCGACGGCAAGATCTGCACGGTGGCGGGCCAGTCGAAGTGGATCACGGGCCCCATGGCGCGCGCGGATGTGATGCGGCTGCGCGACGCGCACGACGCGGTGCTGGTCGGCGTCGGCACGGTGCTCGCCGACGACCCGCGGCTGACCGCCCGCGGAGGGGGCGGCCGCGATCCGCAGCGGATCGTCCTCGACAGCCAGCTCCGCACGCCGCCGTCCGCGAAGCTCCTGCCGAAGCGGCGCGGTCCGCGCACGATCCTCGCGTGCGGCGCGAAGGCGCCGGCGGCGCGCGAGAAGGCGCTCGTGGCGCGCGGCGCCGAGGTCTGGCGGGTCCGCACGCATGCCGATGGCCGCGTGGACCTGGCGGAGCTCGGCAAGCGGCTCGCCGCGGCGAACATCTGCTCCGTCCTCGTCGAGGGCGGCGGGGACGTCCACGCGTACATGATCGAGCACGGCTATGCTGACGAGCTGGTCCTGTACGTGGCGCCGAAGGTCGTAGGCGGCCCGGCGCGGAGCTGGGTCGGCGGCGAGGGCTTCGCCTCGCTCGGCGCGGCGCGCAAGTTCGTGTTCGATGCCGAGACGACCGACCTCGGCGGCGACCTCCGCCTGACGGCGCGGCCGTGGCCCGGCCCGCGGTACCCGGAGGATGATGCCGCCGACGATGATTTCTTCGAGCCGTGACGGCGTGAGATCGAGAGCGCGGACGTAGGTGCTCGGGTGGAGACGCGCGGCTGCTATCGCGCGCCGCGCTTGGCGAGGCGCGGGCGTTCTCGCACGAAGGATGGATACGCCGCTTATCACGCGTGACAGGCCACCGTGTAGTATGAGGGTCAGCGGCCGGGACTCGGTGACGAGCTCAAGTTTTCGCGAATAGCGAAACTGACCAGGGAGCTCCGAGGCGCCACGGCGGCCGGTGCGGCGTCGAGACCTCTAGTGAATGCGTAGTGCTGTACGTCGTGTATATACATTCTGGCTGTTGTCGGCTCATGTGTCATCTTCAATATAGTCTGGGACATTTTTTGACATGCGAGGTGCTGGAGGCTAATTGAGCGATTCAATATGTTCACGAACAACCATAGCCGCAGTCCTGGCAGCGCTGGCAGCGCTGGCAGCGCGGCGATCCTCTGTCTCGGACTCACGGTCGCCTGCTCCATGGAGCGGTCCCCACCTCCTGATCCGGGCGACATGCTCGAGGACCGAAAAACGTACCTCGGCGGGGCCAGCGGTCAGAGCTCCATCGGCCCTGAGGGTGGGACGCTCGAGGTTGCGAGCGTCCGGCTCACGGTCCCGGCAGGCGCGCTGACATCCAGACAGCTCATCAAGATGCGACTCGAGATTGCCGATCGCGAGACCTTCACCGGCTTCTCTGCCGCGGCGCCGCGGATCATCCTCGAGCCGGAAGGACTGCGGTTCGCCCAGCCCGTCACGCTCCAGATACCCTATGGATCGCTGTATCCGCTGTCGGCCGTGGAGGAAGCGCTGGTCTCGCTCTACTACGACAACCCCACCATCGGGGAGGTCGAGCTCCTCGAGACCACCAAGGACCCCCTGGCCCGGGTGGTCTCCGCCCGGCTCGAGCACTTCTCGACCTACTCGGCGCTCTACCTCAGCATCGACGACGTCGTCAGCGGCCTGGTGACGAACCCGGTGCAGATCAAGGCCGTCGCCGTCGGGTTGCGCAACTACCTCCAGGCGATGCCCGGCAGCAATTCTGGGCGGCGCAACTACTTCTATTCGTTCTTCGAGCCGACATTTCTGCCCTTCATGAATATCGCGCGTGCGGTGTACGCCCCGGCAAGCGACCCCATTTCGCTGGCGTTCCCGGGAGATGACTTCGACAGCGATGGCAACCCGAACATCGTTGACAGCTTCCCGCTCGATCCGACGAACGGCGGCGACACCTCCGGTCCCACCATCGTCAGCGTCACCCCATCCGGCACCGGCGTATCCGCCGCGCCCGGCGATATCGTTGTCAGATTCTCGGAACCTGTCGCCACGCCTACCTTGCGAGGGGCGGTGCGGCTGACCTCGGGCGGCGTGGTCTACGCGCTCGACCTCCTTTCGGTTGACGCCACGCGGACCATTGCCACCTACCACCACGCCTACTCGCTCTGGGGCGACACGCTCTATACCGTGGAGGTGGCGGGCGTGACGGACCTGACCTACAACAAGATGGCGACGAATACGTCGAACACGTTCCACACCGCGGACCTGACCGGCCCGGTGCTCGTCGCCATGAGCCCATCGGGGAACAACGTGCCAGTGACCACCAGCACCGTGACGCTGGCGTTCAGCGAGGCCATGCAGCCGGGCACGCTCGCCGGTCAGCTCATCGGCCCGGGCAACCCGGGGCTGGTGTTCCAGTCGCTCAGCCCCGACGGCAGGACCGCGACCTTCAGTCTCACGGAGCCGCTGATAGACAGCTTCGTCTACTCCCTCAATCTCAGCGCCAACGCGCGCGACCTGGCCGGCAACCCGGTCACCCTCGGACCGGCCACGTTCTCGTTCCGCACGGAAGATCTGACGCCGCCGTCCATCGCCTACGTGCTGCCCGATACGCTCACCGTCAACCCCGACACCCCGGAGGATATCCGCATTCGTTTCAACGAACCGATGAATCCGGCCTCCCTCGCCGGCAAGGTCACCCTGAGCGGTGGCACGCTGAACCCGACCGTGACCCTGAGGTCGCTCGATATCTACGGCCTGGTCGCCACCTTCTCGATCGATGGCCCACTCGATCAAGAGCAGGAATACCTGATCACAGTGAGCAGCGGTTATGCCGACGTGGCGGGGAACGCCAGCACGCTGGCGAAGGCGATGGGGTACTTCAAGACCCTGGACACGATCCGGCCGCAGGTCGCGAGCTTCCTTCCGCACGGCGGGAACGTCGCCTACACGAGCGGTGTGACGCTGGCGATCACGTTCACCGAGGGCATTCTGCCCGGCACGCTGCCGACGAGCCTGGCCATCACTCGCACCGTGAATGGCGCCGCCGTCCCGAACACCCTTGTTGGTTACGATCCAGTGGCGTTTGTCGCTACTTACGGTATTGCTTCCGGGGATCTCCAGACCTACGAGCGCTACGACGTGAGCCTCGCGGCGGTGGTCACCGACGACTACCACAACGTCATCACCGGGCCTCTCACCTCCTGGTTCCGCACGCAGTCGTTTGATGATCCGCACATCGTGAACTACTCGCTCGATAAGTGTGGAGGCGTGAAGACCAGCCTGCGCCTGTTCTACGATCGAACGATGGACCCGGCGTCGGTGACCGGCCACGCGATGTACCTGCGGCACTTCTACACCGTCTACGAGACGCGTGATGTGGCACCCAGCCTGATGTGCGCGACCTACCACCCGGCGCAGGAGAACCCGAATCTGGGCATCTGCCTGCTCGCGTGCGCCATCTTCAATCCAACATATGAATGCGCCGCGGCCTGCTACATCCTCAATCCTCCCATCCCAGCGTGGTACGAGTACGCGCCGACCTGTCTCATCACCGATCATTACGCCGCCTCCGAGGTGCTCACCCTGCCGTTCAAGACGTCCATCTCGAGCGACCAGACGTTTGTCTTCGAGGCGCCGCAGATCCTCGCTTCATCGTCGTCGTACAACAATCTCTATATCCAGTCAGATCCCGCCGGAGGCACGAGTACGACGCTGCCCGCCGCGGATCTCGACGGTCGCCCGGCCAACCAGCCCTATTTCACGCAATCGCCGCCGGTCTTCGGAAACACCTGCCCGTAGTCCGCTCAGCTTCCCCGGAGGGCTGGGTCGGCGGCAAAGGCTTCGCCTCGCTCGGCGCGGCGCGCAAGTTCGTCTTCGATCCCGAGTCGACCGACCTCGGCGGCGACCTCCGCCTCACGGCGCGGCCGGCGCCCGGCCGCGGCCCAGCGACGACGACGGCGACTTCTTCGAGCCGTGACTGCCGCCGAAGAGAAGATCGAGAGCGCGGGCGAGGGTGCTCGGGTGGAAACGCGCGGCTGCCATCGCGCGCGGGGCGCTCCGCGGCTCGTTCGCTCGGGGAGGCACTTTGCTTCGCAGGGAGGTGGTTGCCCGCACGCCCGCCCACCGTTGGTGCTCGCACGACCGATCGGCCCCACTCACTTCGCCGCGGAGGCCCCGTCGCGCGGGCGCGCCGCGCTTGGCGAGGGGCGGGGCTTCGCGCACGAAGGATGGATGCGCCATCTGTCGCGTGTGACTTCGCGAGCAGAAGTGCGAATGGTCACGAGTGTCTCAGTCTCGAGCACCGAAGCGATCGAGATCCGCGATCAGAACGAGCTGGTTGGCGTCGACGCCGGCTCGGACCTTGAGCCGCGGGCGATCGGCATCGGGCAGGCCCTCCAGATGGATCGCGGCGCGGCCTTGCCGATAGGCAGCTGCCACGGACTCGCGTTCGCCGAGGCCGCCGTAGAAGCCGATCGCGAAGCTCCGCGCGGCGTTGTCGCGGATCGCGCCGCCCATTCCAATGACGCAGTCCACGTGCGCCAGCAGCGACTCCGCCTGCGCCTCGCTGTAGCAGGCGCTCAACACAACGAGCTTGACGGAGGTCCCCGCCGCTCCGAACGCCTCCTCGAGCGCCGCCGTCGAGACGAGCTGCGCGCGGCCATCGGGGCCATGAAAAAACAAGCCCGGTAGACGTTCGCCTCTGCCCCTTGTGCTGGGGTGCGGAGCCGGACCGGGCGGGTGCTCGCCAGCCGTGGCAGAGCTGCCATGACCGCTGAAGTGGACCACCGTCGGTCTGAACCTCCGCAGGGCGCGCAGCAGATCGAGCGGCTCCGCGGCCCACCGGGTCACGAGCTCGAAGCCGTTCCGGAAGTCGCTACGCTCCAGCTCCGCCTGGATTGCGCGCACTTCTCGATCCAGCGCGAGCCAGTCTGTGTCGCTCGGATTGGCGGCCAGGAACAGGATGGTGTG
>Ga0247790_10000057_pt1 | contig 62731 bp, 44 predicted proteins | sample UWRJS171409R4_FD_179913 | JGI IMG/M metagenome (GOLD analysis project Ga0247790, IMG submission 179913) | Soil microbial communities from Arlington Agricultural Research Station in Wisconsin, United States - UWRJ-S171-409R-4 | ecosystem: Environmental > Terrestrial > Soil > Agricultural land...
GCGCTCGCGCGTTCGGTTCCTCGATATCGCCATGCCGCAGTTCTTCCCCGCGGAGTGCCATGTCTCGCCGCACGGCAAGGAGCTGACGCAGCAGCTGACCGCCCGCCGCGCCGCCTGCACCGGCACCGAGCGCGAGATGCTCGATCAGATCGAAGCGGATCCGCAGAACGCGGCGCTGCTGCTCGTCTACGCGGACTGGCTCGAGACGACCGGGCGACTCGGCGACGCCAAGGTCGTGCGCGCGCGGCTATGACTACGCCCGGCCCGCGCCCGATTTCACGGATGCGATTTGTGCGAGCTGCTGTGAACAACGGCGGCAGCTGGAGTCTCCACGGTCGGCGGGGGCACGAAGGCGCCCACCGGCGGCGGCTCGCCGTCGAAGCGCTCGACTTCGACGAGCGTCGTGTGCGCGATCGGCCCCTGCGCTAGCTTGGAGGTGCCCTTGTCGAGCGTGAGCACGTTCGGGTTGCCGTGGCGCTCGAGCGCCCCCGGGACGCCCGGCTCAGCAGGGTCGTACCACGCGCCCGTCGCGAGCTGCACCGCGCCCGGCTGAATGCGGTCGGTGACCACCGCGCCCGCGAGGCACGCCCCGCGATCGTTGTAGAGCCGAACCACGTCCCCGTCGGCGATCCCGCGCGCGGCAGCGTCCGCGGGGTTGATCCAGACCGGCTCGCGGTCCTGGATCTTCGACGCGCGGCTGTAGCCGCCGAGGTCGAACTGGCTGTGCAGCCGCGTCGACGGCTGGTTCGAGACCAGGTGGAGCGGGAAGCGCACGGCGAGCGGCGAGCCGAGCCACTCCGTGGGCTCGAGCCAAGCCGGGTGACCGGGACAATCGTCGTATGCGAAGGAGTCGATGGTCGCCGAGAAGATCTCGATCTTCCCGGAGGGCGTTCGGAGCGGGTGGGCGTTCGGGTCAGCGCGCAGAGCGTCAAGCGCGCACGGCGGCTCGGGCGGCGACGGCATCTCGATCCGGCCACGCCGCCAGAACTGCTCGAACTCGGGCAACCCCGGGATGCGGGCTCGCGTCTGCTCGTAGAGGTGGCGCAGGCCCTCGTCGGCCGAGCGGCCGCCCGTGAAGGCCGCTTCGAGCCCGAGGCGGGCCGCGATCCCGCGCAGGATCTGAAAATCGTCGCGCGCTTCGCCCGGCGGGTCGGCGGCGCGGTGCATCGCAGAGAGCCACGCATCTCCGGCGCCGGACGCGAGGTCGTCGCGCTCGAAGACAGTCGTCGCCGGGAGGACGACGTCGGCGAAGCGCGCCGTGGGCGTCCACCACGCGTCCTGCACGATCACGGTCTCCGGCTCCTGCCAGGCGCGCACGAGCCGGTTGAGATCCTGATGGTGGTGGAACGGGTTGCCGCCCGCCCACCACACGAGCCGGATATCCGGATACGTAACGTGTTGCCCGTTGTAGTCGATCGTCGCGCCGGGATTCAGGAGCATGTCGCTGATCCGCGCGACCGGAATGAACCGCTTGACCGGGTTCGGCACCGGCTGGACGGACGCGACCCCGTGGGCGTGCCGCGAGATCCCGAGCGAGTTGACCGCGCCGAGACCGCCGCCGAAACCGCCGCCCGGGCGTCCCATCGAACCCGACATGGCGGCGAGCGCAATGGCGGCCCAGTAGCTCTGCTCGCCGTGGTCCTGGCGCTGCATCGACCAGCTGACCGTGATCGTGGTGCGCTTCGCACCGATGCGGCGGGCCAGACGACGGATCGTCTCCGCATCCAGGCCGGTGATCTGGGCGGCCCACGCGGCATCCTTGTCGCGCAGGTACTCCGCGAACCTGTCGAAGCCCACGCAGCAGCGCTCGAGGAAATCACGATCGTGCAGATCTTCCGCGATGAGCGTGTGCGCGAGGCCGAGCATGAGCGCGACGTCGGTGTTGGGGCGTGGCGTCAGCCACTGGGCCTCGAGGAAGTCGGCCGCGTCGGACTTCACCGGCCCGATCGAGACAAACTCCACGCCGGCCTCCTTGCAGCGCCGCTGCCACGCTGCAGCGGTGTGGCGTCCGACGCCTCCGTAGTTCACCTGGCTGTTCTTGAGCGCGAGTCCGCCGAACGCGACCACGAGCTCACCGTGCTCGGCGATCTCCGCCCACGTGGGCATGACGTTCGATATGTGCCACGCATCGACGCCGAGGACGTGCGGGAGGATCACCTCGAGCGCGGCGGTCGAGTACGTGTTCACGGAGCGCGTGTAGCCGCCCGCGAGGTTGAGGAGCCGGTGCAGGTGGTGCTGTGCATGGTGGAACTGGCCCGCGCTCGCCCATCCGTAGGAGCCGCCGTAGATGGCCTCGTTCCCGTGCCGCGCCCGCACGCGCTCGAGCTCATCGGCGACGAGCTCCATCGCGCGCTCCCAGGTCACCGCGACGAACGGCTCCGCGCCGCGGCGGTTGCCTCCCTTCCGCCGTATGCCCTCGAGCCAGCCCCGACGGATCATCGGCTGCAGCACGCGCGCCGGGGCACACAGCGCCTCGGGGATGCCCGGGCCGATCGGCGACGCGTCCTGGTCTCCCGCCGCGGGGTGCACGGCGACGACGCGGCCGTCGCGCGTCTCGACGTCGTAGTTCCCCCAGTGAGTCGCCATGGGAGTGAGCGTGGTCTTCGGGGGCTCGCTAGCACCCATCCAGGCAGCGTCACGGACGATGCGCGCCGTGTCAACGACCACGAGCGGCTGCAGAAGGAACGCCGCCGCCGACGGTGCCGGGCGACCGATCAGTACCGCCGAAAACCACCGCCCTGGTCAAGGCGATGCACGACCAGAAGAAGCTCGTAGTGGCGACGCTGGGCTTTGCCAGAGGCAATGCGTTTCTGGCGGGCAGCTACTCGCTCAAGGTCATGTGGGGCACTGGCATATCGGAATGCCAAATTCCTTGGCTTGAGGGCCCTGGTGGTGACGCCGCTCGCCGGAATGGCCGATACTCACCTGGATTCCGATTCCCGGACCATGGCAGGCGAGCTGTGGGGGGATGACAGCATGGCCCTGGTCGCTGCTGCAGATATGGCAATCGTATTCTATCGCAGCTCCAAAGGTGAGACGCCGACCTCACTGGGCAGGTGGACCCAGGTGGAGATTGCTCATCTGAAAAAGCAGGGAGTGCCCGACATCTCCCTGGACATCGACAGGCCCGATCTCAAGGCCGACATGGATGCTGCGCTGATGAGCGAAGTCCTGAGCCATCCATTGATCAAGACCGCCCTGGGCAGGCTCTGATTCAGAGATCCATCCCATGTTCCTCTGGATCATCGCGGCCAGCGCACTCCACTGCCCTCTCGAAGAGCTCCAGCTGGAGCATGCACCTCTCGTGGACTCTCGCGATGGCGGCGCCCTGCCCGCGGCTGATTTCATGGACGCGATTTTGTACGAGCTGCTGAACGCCCAGGTCGTGTGGCTCGCCACCAGGGACCCGGCCTCGCTCCGGCGCAAGTTGATAGAGATCCTCGCGCCCCTGGGTTAGATGACATATGCTCCAGTCATTACTCGACCGCCGCGCTTAACACGTTGAACACGCCTCCCAGCCCGTAAATCTTCAATCCACGTTTGACTAACGCCTTCAACGTCGATACGTCGCTCACCTGCGTGCCATAGAGGCGGAGCGTCTGCAGGCTGGTGAGGCCGGCGAGCGGCGACACGTCGCTCACCCGCGTGTTATCGAGGTCGAGCGTCTGCAGGCTGGTGAGGCCGGCGAGCGGCGACACGTCGCTCACCGGCGTGCCATCGAGGTCGAGCGTCTGCAGGCTGGTGAGGCCGGCGAGCGGCGACACGTCGCTCACCCGCGTGCCAGTGAGGTTGAGCGTCTGCAGGCTGGTGAGGCCGGCGAGCGGCGACACGTCGCTCACCGGCGTGCGATAGAGGCGGAGCGTCTGCAGGCTGGCGAGGCCGGCGAGCGGCGACACGTCGCTCACCTGCGTGCGAGCGAGGTTGAGCGTCTGCAGGCTGGTGAGGCCGGCGAGCGGCGACAAGTCGCTCACCTGCGTGCCAGCGAGGTTGAGCGTCTGCAGGCTGGTGAGGCCGGCGAGACGTGAAACACTTGAAACTCGCTTGCGATCGATCCAAGTTGGCAATGACTTCCACTCCCCGACCCATTCAACAGTCCCCGGGATCGAAAAAGGATCCTCTACCGACAGCGCCAGTTCCCTTCGAACCGCTGCAGTTTCATCCTGCATGAACTGTGCTATGAACTGCGACGCTAGTGGACCGCCGATCAAGCGCAACGTCCGAACACAAGCCGCTCGGTGCTGCGCCGGCCAATTCTTGTTGCACGCGAGGTAGGGAACGACCGCCTCGCCGCAAGTGGCCAGCGCTTCGGCGTACATTAGCGAGCGTGGCGGCAGGAGGTCGTTCTTCAGCTCACGGAACTGAGCTTGGATGGTCGCATCATTGATCTGATGTGCGGTCACACAGCAACGAAAGAAGAAGAATTGCTTTGCTCGCGCCGCGGCGGCGGATTTTCGTTGCCAGGCCGTGCGACCCTGTTCGGGAGATTGCAACGGAGTCTGGTCCCGAATCGCTCGGACCAACTGCGTGGCGAAGTCGGACCCTTCGCGCGGTAAAGCAATGGCGAACAGGATCACCGGTTGCCAGGCTTCGTCGTGGCAGTGGTCCGCCAGCACTTGTACCTCGCCGCCATTCGTGAATCGTTCCGCCGCGAGGAATTCCTTCAACGTGTTGTGCAGGAACTCAATCGTCTGCCCGCTCGATTCCTGCAACAATCCGCTGCGTTCCAGCAGCAATTGCAGGATGCGTTCGGCATGCAGGTCCTCCAGTTGGTAGCTCTGCAAGCCAGCGCGGATTTGCTCGAGGGCTCCTACTTCGGGAACGGCCGATTGTCCCGTGGAAACCATGTGGTGCGCGAGACGCGCCAGTAATCCCTTCCGCTGCGCGTACTTGAGCCGCCGATAGGCCGGATCTTCGGCTCGTTCCGCCTCGATCCCCGGCCGTTCCTTGTCACGACGGTCGAGCAGCATTTCGGCCAGTTTCTCGCACAGCCCCACTGGCGTGTCGGGCAGGTTTTCCTCGCGGTCGCGGTGCAACGCGCACACGACCGCGCACAGTAGCGGGTTCACCGTCAACCTCGCCACTGCCGGCGTCTGCTCAAGCCGTCGTTTCAGCCGCTCCGCCAGCGCTCGCAGATCGACCGCCTCACCCCGCTGCCGCAAGTGCGATTCCATTGCCTGATGCCAGCGTTCGATCAGTTCATTGCGATCCTGCGACGTTAGCGCCTCGACACGGGCCGTGAGAAACCCGAGCGCCGCGAAGTCGCCGCGCTCGACCGCCGCGGCCCGGGAGGTAACGACGCAAGCGATGCGCGGATAGGTCGTGAGCAATTGCCGGATTTCGGCGATCGTTTCCGCTCGCTTCGCCTCGGGCAGTTCATCGACCCCATCGAACAAAACGAGGGCCCGGCCCTCGTCCAGCAGATTCGGCATCCAGCCCGCCGGAGCATCCGGCAGTTCCTTGGCCAGCAAGAGCGGGAAATCATGAGGCCGCGGCAACTGTGCATTCGGATAATCTCGCAGCCGAATCAGAAATGGCACGAGCTGCCGCCAATCCTGATTGCCATCACCCTTGCCCGCCTGCACGGCCGCCCAGCGAAGCAACGTCGTCTTGCCGCACCCCGCCGCGCCGCGAATCAACAGCCGCCGCGTGCCGCTCAGTTTGCCGAAGAACGCCTCGGCCGGGAGCGACGTTTCTACGAAGTCTCCCTCGTTCGCGTCGGGGGGTGGCTCGTCGTCCGCGTCCGCTTCCTCCGCTTCGTCGTCCGCCAGACTCACCGACACGAACGCGATGCTCAGCGGATAGTCCTTGGAATCGCGCGGTACATCGATTCCGAAGAGTTGCATGTGGTCGAGTCGATCGACCACGGCCTTGCGGTACCGGGCCTCGTAGTCCGCTTCGGGCGACAGCGGCGGAACGCGATCGCTGACCGGCCTCGTGACCTGCGCGGCCGCCGTTCGCTCGCCAGGACTCAGCTCCGGCAGCAGCTTCGTGAGTGAAAGCGGCCAGAGCCCGTCGTTGTTGGTCTTGCCGGTGACGACTCGCGGCCGCCAGCCACCGCCGTGGGATTCGTACTCGCGGAGCCACACCTCGCCTTCCGCCGTTTCCAGATTCAGCCGTACGAAACTGTAGCCGTTGTTCTTGCCCGTCGACCACTCGTGACATGCTCCGGCGGAGATGACGGCGTGGTGGTTCGAGGCGTCCTGATGGACGAACTGGTCGTGTTCGTGCCCGTGCAAGACGAAGGCGAAGTCGCGCTGGAGTTCGTCGAAGAATTTCGGGCTCTGGTTTTCTTCCGGAACCAGCCAGTTGCCCGGATGATGGATCAACGCGATCCGCAGCTCGTGCGGCGGCAATTCTCGGAGGATCGTTTCCAGTTGGAATCGCCCGGCCATCCACAGATTCGCAACTTCGTCGCGGCCCGTTCCGCGCGACGACCACGCCGAATTGAACCCGCCGATGCCGATCCGGACGCCGGCTACCTCGCGCATGTCGGCGTAGAACAAGTAATCGGGCATCGTCACAAGGTGATCGTAGCCGTCGGCTTCGAGGAACTTCCGGTAGTCGAACAACCGTTCCATCAACTGCTTCCACTCCGGACCCGCGTCGCGAATGATCGGCTCGATTTCGGCCAACGTGCGCTTGCGTTCCTTCTCGGTACGCGGCGGATCCTGTTCTAGCCAGTTACTCAGGAACCGCGTAATGCGCGTACGATTCACATCGTGATTCCCCGGCACGAGAAACACGTTGCGTTGCGAGATCTCCGGCGAGAACGCCTTCCGCACGGACGTCAGGAACTCATGCGCCGCGCGGAACTGATCGCCGATCGCTTTTCCTTTGTCTGTCCCGATATGGCCGAACGCCGCATCGCCAGTGAAGAAGATCAGATCCGGCACGAGCCCGTGTTCCTCGTGCATCTTCCGGAGGTCCCTGCGCAGCGAATCCAGAACGCGATGCGCGTCCCAACCGGTGTTCGGTTGGCAAGCGTGCAAGTCGGACAGATGCAGCCAAGTGATCGTGCGGGGCATGGTGGTCGCTTCGAGACGGTCCGCGTTCAGGTCGGCGGCCGGTTCACCGCGAATCGCCGAACGTACCATGTTCGATCGCCGCGAACGGCCGAGTAACCGGAGGAGTGGATCAAGCGGGTGAGCGTACGGTGGACCGCACCGAGATCACGGTGCGGGTCCGGCGTTCGCGCTCACCGCCGCCGCCCGCCGTGGCGACCACGCCCGCGGCGCCGCCGACCACGAGGTGTGCGCGCGGCGCGGCCCGCGGCGCGGTAGCGGCCCCGGCCCCGGGACTGGTGGATGTACCCCAGGCCAGCGAGCAGCTCGCGCACGATGAAGATCGCGACGGCATGCGGCAGGGGGCCGGTCCCGACGAGCGCATCGAGATCGACGCCGTCGACATACTCCATGACGAGGTAGGGCCGCCCCTGGAGGTCTCGGTTGAAGTCGAGGACCGAGACCACGTTCGGATGCGACAGCTGGGCGGTCTGATGTGCCTCTCTCGATGAGCGTCGCCACGAGCCTCCCCTGGTTCGGCACGTCCGAACGCACACGCTTGATGGCAACAGGACGACGGAACCCGTCCGCTCCCTGGACGAGGACCAGGAGTACCTCTGCGTGACCGCCGGTTCCGATCGGGTACTGGACCTCGTAGCGCCCGCAGCGCGCAGCATCGAGGGCAGGCGGCACCGACTCGAGGAGCACGATGGTCGCGTCGAGAACGCCGGGCAGCCGCGACGCGAGGACGGCGCCAAGCTCGTGCCTTATCATCACGAGTGCTATCCTGGCAGCGAGATGACGCTCGCCATCGATCTGCCGGCAGTCTTGCTCGTTCGCGTGGAAGCTCGCGCCCAGGAGCGTGGGATGGCGCTGAATGAGTACGTGGCAAAGCTGATCGAAGAAGCGCTGCCAGCCGAGCCCAACACGCGCGGGGTCTCCCTTCTCAAGGCATGGGAAGCCGAGGATGCTACCGATGATCCGGCGGAGCTGGAGGCACGCCGCGCCGACTGGGAAGCGACCAAGGCCGCTCTGAATGAAGGCCACAGCTCGGAACGAAAGCTGTTTCCGTGAGCCGGGCGGTGGTCCTTGATTCGGGTCCGCTGGGGATGGTCACGCATCGAGGAGGCGTGCTCGAAGTGGACGCGTGCAAGCGATGGTTGCTGGCACTCGCGGAGCGCGGAGTGCGCATCGGCATTCCCGAAATTGCCGACTACGAAGTCCGCCGCGAGCTCCTTCGCGCGGGCAAGATTCGCGGTATCGAGCGGCTCGATGCGCTCTTGGAGACGTTCGAGTACCTGCCGCTCTCCACGGCCGTGATGCGAGATGCCGCGTTGCTCTGGGCAGATGTTCGTAAGCGCGGACAACCCACCGCCGACCCCAAAGCACTCGACGCGGACGTGATCCTCGCGGCTCAGGCTCGAAGGATGGACGCCGCCGAAGTCGTCGTCGCGACCACGAACGTGCAGCATCTCTCGCGCCTGGTCGACGCCAAGCCGTGGCGGGAAGTTGTTGCTGGGAGCGAGTGAATCGCCAATTAGCTCAACAATCTTCAGTGATCCCAGCAGGTCTCGAACCTGCGACCTACGCTTTAGGAAAGCGTCGCTCTGATCCAACTGAGCTATGGGATCGGGGGCACGGCGCGTGCTGCCGGGCCATGGTCGTGACCGTGCCCGACGTGCCCGCGAACGTCAAGTGCGCCCGCGCGCGGGCGCGCCCTGCCCCGTCGCGGCTGCGGCGCACGGGCGCGGCGGCGCGGCGCGGCGCTAGTCGTTGCCGGGGTACGAGATACAGCGGCGGCCGCCGAGCGAGACGATGGCGGCGAGCGACGTGACCCGCACGACGTCCTGCGAGCAAGCCGCGCAGTGGCGGACGTCGGCGCTGCCGGTCGGGTGCAGCTGATCCCATGCCATGCGGCAGCGCTCGGCGGGTAGCACCGGGGGCAGCCGCGCGGGCGTCGCGGTCGGCCACCACGCGACGATGCGATCGGAGACGCACTCGTCGTAGTCGGCGGCGTCGGGGACGCACCGCAGGAGCTCGCCCGCGAACGCCTCGGGATCGGGGTGGCGCTGCGCCGGATCCTTCTGGAAGGCGCGCGCGAGCACCGCGGCGAGGCCGGGAGCGTGCGTGACGAGCGGCGGCGGCGCGTCGGTGACGATGGCCTGCAGCGTCCCGAACTCGGTGTCGCGGCGGAATGGGCTCTGGCCGGAGAGCGCCGCGAACAGGTTGGCGGCGAGCGAGAAGACGTCGCTCGCAGCCGTGAGGGGATACCCGCGGCACTGCTCGGGCGACAGCCACGTCAGGCCGCGCGTCACCCGGCCGCGGCCCATGTAGCTGGGCCGCGGGCCCTGCGTCACCGTCGCGATGGGCGCGCGCAGCCGGGCGTGGCCGGCCGCGTCGACGAAGATCTTGCTGGGCTCGAGGTGGCGGTGCACGAAGCCAGGGGCGCGCCGCCGCATGGCCGCGAGCGCGCTGGTGATCGCGATGATCTGCGCGACGCTCCAGCGCTCGCGCTCGATGGGATCGGTGAGCTGGGCCGCGGCCTTCGGGAACGGCGGGCCGCGATCGTCGTCGACCACGAACGTGAGCGATTCGCCGCGCCGCGCGAGCTCGAAGATCTGCGATACGCGGGCGTGCAGCGGGCCGAGCCACGGGCGGGTGTCCTGCTCGATGAGCTCGACCCGCTCGCGATCCTCGTCGTGGAACATCCACGCGACCCGCGGCACGGCGTGACCTTCGACGCGGACGAGCCAGCGCTGCTCCTCGGAGTCCCGAGACAGCCGCTCGATGAACTCGAGCTTCAGCACCGGGTGACTCTAGCGCCGCTACCGCGGCCGGTGATCGCGGTCTGGCTGCGACAGCCGGGCTGCGCCGGCCCGCCGCCGGGGTACTTCGGTCCGAATGACCCGGGTACCTGCTACCCCGACGACAAGATCGAGGTCCCGATCCTCGATGCGAAGAAGCTCCCCGCGCTGGCGAGCTGCTTCGCGGCGACGCCCTGAAACGGGGCGCCAGCCGGCTCGCGGGCGGGCAAAGCACCGGCGCGATCTCGCGGTTCGCGCTCACGATCGGAGCGATCACCATACATCCGCAAGGATGGCCTACCAAGTAGTACATAGATAGACATCATGGGTGTCCATATGTAGGTATTTGGAGGCTGACTGTGTTAGTTGATTGATATTATTAGGTCGGGCCTCCCGTTCCTGGTTGCGCACATCAATCTGTGAGCGCATACGGTGTGAGGTGTATTACCCGACTTGTATAGAGAATACGCCTTGACTGATTAACTCTGCTCCATGAATCTACCTCGCCAGGAGGCACCGACACCAACATGAAGCAGCACACTCTCTGGCTTGCGGCGATCACGACGATGGGGCTCATCGCCTGCGGACAGGACGGCTCTGAAACCCAGGCGCCGGGCGGCCCCGAGATCGAGGGCGTCCAGGAGCCGGGCAGCGCCACCGTGCACCGCGGATGTGCGACGAAGGACCTCTCGGACGCCGAGTTGGCGGCCGACGAGGCGCGCATGCTCGCAATGGAGGGCACCTCGAACATCACCGCGTCGCACGTGATCCCGGTCTACTGGCACAGCATCCGGCCGGCCAACGGCAGCGGCGGTGTGACCTCGCAGCAGATCAGCAGCTCGATCGCGGTGCTGAACGCGGCCTACGCGGCGTCCTCGTTCTCGTTCTCGCTCGTCAGCACCGATTACTCGAACAACGACTCCTGGTACACGTGCAGCGGCGGCACGTGCGAGTCGCAGATGAAGAGCACGCTCCGCCAGGGTGGCTCGAACGCGCTCAACGTCTACTCGAACAACATGGGCGGCGGCCTCCTCGGCTGGGCGACGTTCCCGTCGAGCTACGCCAGCAGCCCGAGTATGGACGGCGTCGTGATCCTCGCGGCGAGCGTCCCCGGCGGCAGCGCCGTGCCGTACAACGAGGGTGATACGCTCACCCACGAGGTCGGCCACTGGATGGGCCTCTATCACACGTTCCAGGGCGGCTGCTCGAAGACGAACGACTACGTCTCCGATACCCCGCAGGAGCGGAGCTCGGCGTTCGGCTGCCCGGCGGCTCGCGACACGTGCACCCGCGATCCGGGCGCGGACCCGATCTACAACTTCATGGACTACACGGACGACAACTGCATGTTCGAGTTCACCGCGGGTCAGAACGCGCGCATGAACGCGCAGTGGAACTCCTACCGCTAGTCATCCGCTCGCTGGCTGTCGCAAGAGCCTAGTTCCATCGAATCGATAGCGTAGCTTCAGGCGCTCTCGATTCGATCGTGTGTTGGTGCCAGGGGGCCCGGCGCAGCCGGCAGCTCGATCGTGGAAGCAGGCAGAGCCCCGCAGCTGCGGGGCTCTCCTCGTTTTCGGGCGGAGCGCGGCGCGGGCGGAGCGCGGCGCCATCGGCCTATATAATGATGAGCCGCGGCGCCGGGCGCGTGCTGCGCCGCCGGAGTTGGCAGAAGCCGCTGAAATCGCTTGGCTTTGCCAGACGCGAGGGCCGCCTGAGCACGGCGCGGGCGCCGCGGCTGCCGGAGGGCGCCGCCGCGCTTCGTGCGCCGAGGGAATACAGCTACTTGGCGCCCTTGGCGCCCTTGGCGCCCTTGGCGGCCCCGCCCTTGCCGTCGCTCTTGCCATCGCCCTTGCCATCGCCCTTGCCGCCGCCCTTGCCGTCACCCTTGCCGTCGCCCTCGAGCGGCGCGGGCTCCTCGATCTTGCCGCCGCACTCGAGCCCGCCGAGGAACGCCACGACGTCCGCGCGCTCGGCCTCGGAGAGCTGCCGGTCCGCGACGAGCGCGTGCTTGTTCTTGTTCGGGATGCCGCCGCTCGCCATGAGCTTGACGGCGTCCTCGAGCTTGGCGACCGAGCCATCGTGGAAGTACGGCGCGCTCTTGCTGACGTTGCGCAGGCTGGGCGGCTTGAACGCGGCCCAGTGCGCCGGATCTTTCGTCACCTTCATGTGGCCGATGTCGACCTTGTCCTCGGGCACGTCCTTCGTGCCGATCCCGATGTTGTAGAACTGGTTGTCCGCCGCCATCGCCGACGAGAAGTACGGCGCCATGTGGCACACGAGGCAGCCGCCCTTGCCGGCGAAGACGTCGAGCCCGCGCTGCTGCTGCTCGGTGAGCGCGTTCTTGTCGCCCGCGGCGTACTTGTCGTACGCGGTGTCGTCGCACCGAAGCGTCCGCATGTAATCGGCGATCGCGCGGTTCACGTGCTCGGCCTTGATCTCGGCGGTGCCGGGGTACGCGGCCTCGAACAGCTTCTTGTAGCCGGGGAGCTTCGCCAGGTCGGCGGCCCGCTTGTCGAGCGCCGCGGTGATCTCCTCGGGCTTGGCGTCAGCGGGCGCGCCGCCCATGTTGCCGCCGCCCCACGCGCCCTGCACGTTCTTCTCGAGCGTCGGCGCGCGACCGTCCCAGTAGTACGCCTTCCAGAAGCCGACGTTCCACAGGGTCGGCGCGTGGCGCGTCAGCTTCTTGTCGCCGGAGCCGATCGCGATCGGATCGTGGCCGCCGGTGCCGTCCTCGTTCATGTGGCACGAGTAGCAGGCGCGATCGTTCGCCCCGGAGAGCCGCTTGTCGAAGAACAGCGAGTGGCCGAGCTTCGCCCGGTCGGCGCGCTTCTCATCGGCGGGGAGCTCGAGCTGGGGCAGCGTCGGCTGCGGCTGCTGCGATGGACGCGCCTTCGGGGGCTCCACGGGCGTGGCCGCCGCGGTCCCCGAGCCAGGCGTCGGCGTGGGCTTCTTCTCCGTGTCCTTCTTGCAGCCACCGAACGCGGCGGCCGCGAGCACGATCACCAGGGTGCGCTTCATCGCGCGGACGATAGCGCAGGCCCGCGCGCGGCTCTACTTTGCTCCGGGCTCCAGGTTGCGGAGGCAGGCCTCGAGCGGCCCGCACTCGCTCTCCTCCCGGAAGCAGACCTCGAGCACGCGCACCTGCCGCGAGGACATGTAGCCCTGGTGACACTTCTTCCGCCAGTCCGCGGCCAGGCCGCGCACGACCTCGGGCTTCGTGGCGTCCTCGTGCTGCTGGCGCGTGATCTTGCCGGCGGCGAGCATCGCGCGCGAGTCCGCCACGGCGCACTGCGCGAGCTTGGGGCCGAGCTTGTCGCACGCGGTGTCGCGCCGGCGCTCGAGCTCGGTGCGCGTGTCCTGGACGCCGCCGGCGGGCTGATCGCTGCCGTTGCTCGGCGGCGGCGGCGGCGGCGGCGGCTTGCCGGCGCACGCGGCGAGCGCGAGACCGGCCGCGAGACCGAGCGCCGCGGCGGCCGCGGCCGCCGGAATCGGCGGAGGCCGCGTCATCGGCGCAGCGCCTCTCCCTCGGAGCCCTCGTCGTCGAGCGGCGCGAGGCACTTCCGCTCGAGGTCGGCGACCGAGGACACGCCGCCGACGCACGCCACCACCTTGGCGGGCGCCTTGGCGCACTCGTTCATGACCATCGTCGTGTTGTCGGCGACGGCCTCGTCGACGCGCTTGGGCTCCTTCGCCTCGGCCTCGGCCCGGTAGAGCCGCTCCACCTTCGGGCGGACGCTCTCGCACGTGCGCGCCTCGCCCGTCTCGTTGCCGCCGCCCACCGTCGTTGTGCCCTTGCCGGAGCAGGCGCACGCGAGCAGCGCCGCCCCCGCGGCGATCACCAGACGACCGGCTCGTTTCATGCGGGCGAGCCTACCACCACGCGGAAGCCCTCGAGCGTCCACGGCGGGCGCGCGAGCCGGCCGCGGTCGGTGAGATCGAGGTGCATGGGCGTGATGCTGTTCCAGCCGCGCGCGATCGCGACGCAGTCGGTGCCATCGACGTCGTCGTGGCCGGCGGCGCCGCCGCCGACCCAGTAGTACGGGCGGCCGCGCGGGTCCTTGCGCTCGTTGACGTCGTCGGAGTAGAGCCGCCGGCCGAGCATGGTCCACTGGTACTGATCGGTCCCGTTGCCGGGCATGTTGACGTTCAGCACGGTCCCAGGCGGGATCGGCTCGGCGATCGCGGTCCGCACGACGGCGGCGGCGAACCGGAGCGCCGCGTCTCCGTCGGTCGCGTTCTGCGCGACCGAGCACGCGATGCCGGCGGCGCCGCGCAGGGCGCCCTCGACGGCGGCGGCCACGGTGCCCGAGTAGAAGACGTCGCTGCCGAGGTTGAGCCCGTCGTTGACGCCGGACACCACGACGGCGGGCGCGCGATCGCACAGCTTGAGCATGCCGAGGTACACGCAGTCGACGGGCGTGCCCGACAGCGAGTACCGGCGCGGGCGCACCTCGGTGAGCCGCAGCGGCTTGTGCAGCGTGATCGCGTGCGACGCCGCCGAGCGCTGGCGCTCCGGCGCCACGACCAGGACATCGGCGAACTCCTCGATCAGCCGGGCGAGCCCCTCGAGGTGCGGCGACTCGACGCCGTCATCGTTCGAGCACAGGACGAGCGGACGTGCGGTCATGGCCAAAAAAGGTGGCCGGTCGCTGGGGGCGACCGGCCGATTGTCGGGGCGACTGGATTTGAACCAGCGACCCCCAGACCCCCAGTCTGGTGCGCTGCCAGGCTGCGCTACGCCCCGGCAAACTGAAGTCCAGAGGGATTACTCGATCCGTCCGGCGTCGTCAACGGCGCCCGGTCCCGAGCGGCTAGACCGGCGGCAGGCCGTTGAGGATGTTCTTGAGGACCTGGCTGGGCTTGAACGTCAGCACGCGCCGCGCAGGGATGAGGATGGGCACCGCGCGCTGGGGATCACGCCCCATGCGATCTTTCTTGTCGCGCACGACGAAGTTCCCGAAGCCCGAGATCTTGATCTTCTCGCCGCGCTCGAGGGTCTCCTTCACGACGTTGAAGACGGTCTCGACGATCTCCGCGGATTCCTTCTTGGAATATCCCCCGACCTTCTCGTAGACCTGCTCGATGATGTCGGCCTTGGTCATTCGCGCCATGGCCCGGAACGTATCAGACTCCCGCCAGCCAGTCGAATCAAAGGCTTGGAATCTTTGCTGATCCCCATCCCGTACGTGGTATGGCAGGGGGGACATGACGACGACCGACCTGGTCACGGGCCGCATCACGAGCTTTCGCCGCGAGCAAGCGTTCGGGCTCATCACGCTGGACGACGGGACGCCCGTCAAGTTCGACGCGGGCATCTGCACGATGGTCCCCGAGGAGGGCGCCGCGGTCCGGATCCGCGTGGGTCCCGCGAAGTGGGGCGGCGGCCTCAAGGCGCTGTACGTCGAGGCGGTGGACGCGGGGCCGATCGTCATCGTCACAGGCAGCGGTAGCGGCCGCGCGAAGCCGCGCTCGCTCGAGGATCAGCTCGCCGCGGTGCAGCGCGAGCACCTGGTCAGCGGGCTGTCCGAGCAGATCTTCGGCGAGCTCTGCGCCGAACGGTTCGGCGGGCGGCCGGAGGCGGGGACGATCGTCGAGCTGCTCGACGCGTACTACACGGGCGATCCGGCCCGCGCGCGGAGCGACGGGTACCTGCGCCGCGTCACGGAGGGCCTGCCGCCTGTGTCCGACGACGTGCTCGCCGAGCTGGCGGCGCTGCTGCCGGACGCGAAGCTCCCGCAGCAGGTGCGCTGGTCGGGTCGGGACGGCGCGAGCGGGCCGCGCGACGAGTCGCAGGTCGAGACGATGCCGTACGAGAAGGCGGACGGCGCGGCGCTCGGCGGCGCGCTGGGCGGCGCCCTCGGCGGCGCGCTCGGCGAGGGCGAGCTCGATGGCGCCCTCGGCGGCGCACTCGGCGAGGGCGAGCTCGATGGCGCCCTCGGCGGCGCACTCGGCGAGGGCGAGCTCGATGGCGCACTCGGCGGCGCACTCGGCGAGGGCGAGCTCGATGGCGCCCTCGGCGGCGCACTCGGCGCGGCGCTCGTTGTCCGCGACGCGGACGGCTCCGAGCGATCGATCAGCGTGGGCTCGCTCGACGACGTGATCGCGGTGGCGAACGCTGCGCTGCGCCGCGCCAGCGACGGCCGCCGCATCTACAAGCTGCAGACGGGCGGCGCCTGGCAGGGCTACTTCGCGATCGCGAGCGAGCGCGCGCTGCAGCTCGCGAGTACCCTGCCCTTCACGCCGCCGCCCGCCGACGTGTTCTAGCCGCGCGCCGCGTGCCGCGCGCCGCGCGCCGCGCCCGCGCCTACCGGCGCTGCGCCGGCAGCGCATCGACGAGCCGCGCGACGATCGCCTCGTGCGCGCGATCGACCTCGACGTCGGTCAGCGTGCGCTCCGGCGAGCGGTACTCGATCGACCACAGCATGCTCTTCTGGCCCTCGCCGAGCTTGGCGTCGCGATACTCCTCGAGCAGCCGCACGCGGCTCACGAGCGCCTCGCCGGCCTCGGCGATCACCTCCTCGACGCGGCCCGCCGGGATCGCGTCGCCGAGCAGCAGCGAGACGTCGCGCGCCGAGCCGGGGAACCGCGGGATCGGCCGCATCTGCGGCGGCGGCGCGAGCGGGATCCGCGCGAGCTCGAGCTCGAACGCGTACACGGCCCCGTCGACGCCCAGGCGCGCGCGCACCGCCGGGTGCACCTCGCCGAACCAGCCGAACACGATGGGCCCGGACAGCACGAGCTGGCCAGCGACGCCCGGGTGCAAGTACGAAATGTCCCGCGCCGGTTGCGTGCGCACGGCGGCGTCGGACCCGGCGATCGCGCGGACCACCACGAGCGCGAGCGCCTTGGCGTCGAACACGTCGTACGGCGCGCCGAGGCCGATCTGCGCCGGGCGCCGGCCGGCGACCACGCCGGCGACCCACACGGGCTCGTCGGCGAGCTCGCGGATCGGCTGATCGGGCGCGCCCTCGCCGCGGCGCAGGAACACGCTGCCGACCTCGAACAGCGCCACGTCGGGGCGGCCGTGGCTCCCGTTGCGCGCCACCGCGGCGAGCAGGTTCGGCAGGAGCGACGTCCGCATCACGGCCTGATCGGCGGACATCGGGTTCTGGATCGCGATCGGCTGCGCGCGCCGATCGGTGGCGGGGAGGCCGAGCGCGGCGTTGCGCTCGACGGACTGGTACGCGAACGTGATCGCCTCGGACGCGCCGGCGTTCGCGAGCGCCGCGCGCGCGAGCTCGGCCGCGTTGGCGGGCCGCACGCCGGGCGCCTGCCGCAGCGTCGGGATCGTCGCCCCCACCTGCTCGTAGCCGACGACGCGCACGATCTCCTCGATCACGTCGACCTCGCGCGTCACATCGGCGCGCGCCGATGGCGGCGTGACGCGCAGCGTCTGGTCCTCGCCGGCCGCCCCGTCGGCCGATCCGCCGGCCGCCCCGTCGGCCGCCCCGTCGGCCGGCTCGCCGATCGGCCCGTCGGCTTCGCCACCTCCGACCTGGAAGCCGAGCCGCGCGAGCGCGTCGCGCGACGTAGCCACGTCCAGCGGCATGCCGGACAGCATCCGCACGCGCGGCATGCGCACCACGATCGCGGGCGTGCGCCGCGCGCCGGGGTACGCGTCGAACACGTCGCCGGCCACCGTGCCGCCCGCGAGCTCGCACATGAGGCGCGCCGCACGCGCGGACGCGATCTCCGCGAGCTCGGGATCGACGCCGCGCTCGAAGCGCAGCGACGCCTCGGAGCGCAGGCCGAGCCGGCGCCCGGTGCGCCGCACGGTCACGGCGCGGAAGCTCGCCGCCTCGAGGAGGACGCGCGTCGTCTTGTCGGTGACCTCGGTGGCGAGGCCGCCCATCACGCCGGCGAGCGCGATCGCGCGGTCGCGGTCGCGGATGACGAGGTCGCCTGCGACGAGCGCGCGCTCGACGCCGTCGAGCGTCTGGAACCGCTCGCCATCGGCGGCGGGCGTGACGCCGATGATGTTGGTCTCGAGCGTGGCCGCGTCGAACGCGTGGAGCGGCTGGCCGAGCTCGAACATGACGTAGTTCGTGATGTCGACGAGGTTCGAGATCGGCCGCACGCCGACGCCGCGCAGCCGCTGCGCGATGCGCACCGGCGACGGCCCGACGCGCACGCCCTCGATCGCGCGCGCCGTGTAGCGCGGGCACGCGTCGGGATCGGCGATCGCGATCCGGTACGCGACGGGCGCGGCCCCGCCGCGGTGGGCCGCGAGGTCCGTGTCGGGCCACACGAGCTTGCCGTTCAGCATCGCCGCCAGCTCGCGCGCGACGCCGAGGTGGCCGAGCACGTCGCCGCGGTTCGCCGGCGCGTTCAGCTCGAGCAGCCAGTCGTCGAGGCCGAGCGCGCGCTGCCCCGGGGCGCCGAGCGGCGTGCGGTCCGCCGCATCGAGCACGATGATGCCGCTGTGATCGGCGCCGAGGCCGAGCTCGTCCTCGGAGCACAGCATGCCGGGCGACACCACGCCCCGCACCTCCTTCGGCGCGAGCGTCATGCCGTTGGGCAAGACGGCGCCGATCTGCGCCCACAGCACGCGGCCGCCGGGCTCCGGCACGTTGTTCGCGCCGCACACCACCTGCGTCGCGGCGCCGCCGCGCTCGGTGATGACGTCGACGAGCGTCAGCTTGTCCGACTTGGGGTGCGGCTGCTTGCCCACGACCTCGGCGACGACGACGCCGCGGAAGCCCGCGCCGAGGTCGGTCATGCCCTCGACCTCGAGGCCGCCGCGCGTCAGCGCGCGCGCGCCCTCCTCGACGGTGGGGACGCGATCGAGATCGCACAGCTCGAGGAGCCAGCTCCACAGGACCTTCATGACTAGAACTGCTCCAGGAAGCGGAGGTCGCCCTCGTAGTAGAACTTGATGTTGTCGACGCCGTTGCGCAGCATCGCCATGCGCTCGAGGCCCATGCCGAACGCGAAGCCGGTGTAGCGCTCCGCGTCGATGCCGACGTGGCCGAACACGACCGGATCGACCATGCCGGAGCCGCCGATCTCGAGCCAGCCGGTGCCCTTGCACAGGCGGCAGCTGGTGCTCTTGCCCATGCAGAAGCTGCACTGCATGTCGACCTCGGCGCCGGGCTCGACGAACGGGAAGTACGACGGGCGGAACCGCACCGTCAGATCGCGCGCGAAGAAGCGCGAGACGTAGTGGATGAGGACGCCCTTCAGGTCCGCGAACGAGATGCCCTCGTCGACGGCGAGCCCCTCGAGCTGCGTGAACATCGGCGAGTGCGTGGCGTCGTCGTCGCGGCGGAAGACGTGGCCGGGCGCGACGATGCGGATCGGCGGCGCCTGCGTCTGCATCGTGCGGATCTGCACCGGGCTCGTGTGCGAGCGCAGCACGATCTCGTCGGAGACGTAGAACGTGTCCTGCATGTCGCGCGCGGGGTGATCCTTCGGCGTGCCGAGCGCCTCGAACGTGTGCCAGTCGGTCTCGATCTGCGGGCCCTCGGCGACGACGAAGCCGAGCTCGGCGAAGATCTGCACCGACTCGAGCCGCACCTGCGTGAGCAGGTGGAGGTGGCCGCCGCCGGCGGGGCGCGCGGGCAGCGTGACGTCGACGGCACGCGCGAGATCGGCGCGCGCGACGGCATCGGCGAGCTCGCGCAGCCGGCGCGCGACGTGCTCCTCGATGTCGGCCTTGACGCGGTTGACGGCGGCGCCGACGAGCGGCCGATCGGCGGGCGGGAGCCGCGAGAGCTCCTTCATGACCTCCGACACCTTGCCCTTCTTGCCGAGGAACTGCGCCTGCGCGGCGCGGATCGCCTGCTCGTCGGCGAGCGGCCGGATCGCCTCTTGAAACTCGTTGCCGAGCTGCTCGAGGCTTGCGATGAGCTGATCTGCGCCCATGATGTCACCCCCCCGGAAACGTAAAACAACGCAAAAACGGCGGCCCTTGTGAGGCCGCCGTGAAACTAACCGAGCCGGGCCTCGCTACGGACGCGCGAGGGCCTGAAACGCGACCGGATCGCTGATCGCGATCTCGGCGAGCATCTTGCGGTTGAGCTGGATGTTCGCGGTGCCGAGGCTGCCGATCAGCTTGGAGTAGCTGACGCCGAGCGCGCGCGCGGCGGCGTTGATCCGCTGGATCCACAGGCCGCGGAAGTCCCGCTTCTTGACCTTGCGGGACCGGTACATGTGCATCCAGGCGTGCTGCACCGCCTCGTTGGCGGCGGCGTGGCAGCTCGAGCGCTTGCCGCGGAAACCCTTGGCGGCCTTGAGCACGCGGTTACGGCGACGGCGAGCTTTGAATCCTCGTTTGGCGCGGGGCATGGTCCGTTCCTCGTCAGTCCTTGTACGGCAGGAGCACTTCGATCTGGTGGTGATGCGCGTCCGGCACGTAGCCGGCCTGGCGGAGCTGGCGCTTCCGCTTCTGGCTGCGGCCCGTGAGCAAGTGCCGCTTGAACACGCGCTGGAACTTGAACTTGCCGGTCGACGTGCGCTTGAAGCGCTTCTTGGCACCGGAGTGAGTTTTGACCTTGGGCATGGCGACTTCCGCGGGGAAACGAGGCTGTGTCTTATGCCCCACCCCCCGCCGAGAGACAAGTCCTCTCGCCGGCTTTTCGGCCGGCCTAGGCCTTGGCGGCCGACTCGTCGTCGTCCTCGTCGTCCTCGTCGTCGACGTCGGCGTTGATCTGATCCTCGTCCAGATCATCATCATCGTCGTCCATCGCGTTGGGCGACGGGGCCTGCTTGCCCGGCTGGTCCTTCTTCTGCGCGAGCACGGCGGCCTGCGCCGCAGCGGCGGCCTTCTTGGCCTCCTGCGCCTTGCGCACCACGCCCGGACGCGGCGCGATGACCATGATCATGCGCCGGCCTTCCATGTTCGGCGTGGCCTCGACGGTGGCGAGGTCCGCGCACCGCTCGACGACGCGGTTCAGCACGGCCATGCCCGTCTGCGGGTGCGTGATCTCGCGGCCGCGGAACACGACGGCGAGCCGGACCTTGTTGCCAGCCTCGAGGAAGCGCCGCACATGCTTCACCTTGAAGTCCATGTCGTGCTCTTCGGTCTTCGGCCGGAACTTGATCTCCTTGGTCTCGACCGTCGACGCCTTCTTGCGCGCCTGCTGCTTCTTCTTCGCTTCCTCGTACTTGTACTTGCCGTAATCCATGATCCGGCAGACCGGCGGGAAGGCGCGCGGCGAGATCTCGACGAGATCGAGGCCCTTCTCCTCGGCGAGGCGCAGCGCCTCATGGGTGGGCATGATGCCGAGCTGCTCTTCTTCGAAGATCACCCGGATCTCGGGGACGCGAATTCGGTGGTTGATCCGGAGGCCTGCTTCAGGCCGGCGCCGATCGAAACGTCCAGGCGGTCGGCCGTTCATTGGGACACGTCGCTCGTAAGCTGCATACGTTGCTCTGGTTGCTCCTTGGTCAGCGGCACCGGTTGTAACCCGCAGCTATGACTACGGCAACGGCTGACCTCCGGGATGCGCCCGGAGGCCAGAACCTGCCCGAATCGTTCGGATCGGCCGCCTCGAAGACGGGGGCTCAGGCCGTGGCGGCCGGCTGGCCGCCGCGCGGGATCGCCGCCGCGGCCCGCAGGTGCTGGACGAACGCGTCGATCGGCATCGGCGGGAGCTGCTGCCCCTCGCGCGTGCGCGCCGCGACGGCTCGCGCGTCGACCTCCTTGTCGCCGCACACGAGCATGAACGGGATCTTCTCGAGCTGCGCGGCGCGGATCTTCGCGCCGAGCTTCTCGCCGCCGGTGTGCGTGTCGACGCGGAAGCCGGCCTGCCGCAGGATCTCGGCCACCTCCTCGACGTACGGCGCCTGCCGGTCGCCGATCGAGATCACGCGTGCCTGCACGGGCGCCAGCCAGACCGGGAACGCGCCGACGTAGTGCTCGGTGAGCACGCCGAAGAAGCGCTCGATCGATCCGAGCAGCGCGCGGTGCACCATGACGATGCGGTGCTTCGCGCCGTCGGCGCCGACGTACTGCAGATCGAACTTCTCGGGCAGGTTGAAGTCGACCTGCACCGTCGAGCACTGCCACTCGCGGCCGATCGCGTCCTTGAGCTTCAGATCGATCTTCGGCCCGTAGAACGCGCCGCCGCCGGCGTCGACCTCGTACGGCAGGCCGGACTTCTTCAGCACGTCGAGTAGCGCGGCCTCGGCGATCTCCCACATCGCGGCCTCGCCGATCGAGTCCTTGGGGCGCGTCGCCAAGTAGAGCTTGAAGTCGGTGAAGCCGAACGTCTTGAGGATGTAGAGGCAGAAGTTGACGACGCGCTCCAGCTCGCCGGGGAGCTGCTCGCGCGTCATGAACAGGTGCGCGTCGTCCTGCGTGAAGCCGCGCACGCGGAGGAGGCCGTGCATGACGCCGCTGCGCTCGTAGCGGTACACGGTGCCGAGCTCCGCCCAGCGGAACGGCAGCTCGCGGTAGCTGCGCAGGCCCTTCTTGAACATCGTGCAGTGGAACGGGCAGTTCATCGGCTTGGCGATGTACTGCTGCCCCTCGATGTCCATCCCGGAGAACATGTTCTCCTTGTAGAAGGACAGGTGGCCGGAGGTCTTCCACAGCTCGTCGCGCGCGATGTGCGGCGACGCGACCAGCTCGTAGCCGTGGGCGAAGTGCTCCTCGCGCCAGAACGTCTCGATCGCGTGGCGGATGCGGCCGCCCTTGGGGTGCCACAGGACGAGGCCCGCGCCGATCGTCTCGTCGATCGAGAACAGATCGAGGTCCTTGCCGATGCGGCGGTGATCGCGCCGCTTGGCCTCCTCGAGCATCTTGAGATACGCGTCGAGCTCAGCCTTCGACGCGAACGAGGTGCCGTAGATCCGCTGCAGCTGCGGGTTCGTCTCGCGGCCGCGCCAGTACGCGCCGGCGACCGAGAGCAGCTTGAACGCCTTGATCTCGCCGGTCGCGCGGACGTGCGGGCCGCGGCAGAGATCGAGCCACTCGCCGGTCGTGTAGTACGAGACGACGGCGTCGGGCGGGAACGAGTCGATGAGCTCGACCTTGTACGTCTCGTTCATCTTCTCGAACATCGCGCGCGCCTCGGCCCGCGGGAGCTCGTGGCGCACGAACGGCACGTCGGCGTCGATGATCTTCTGCATCTCGGCCTCGATGCGGCCGAGGTCGTCCTCGGAGAACGGCGTCTTGCGATCGAAGTCGTAGTAGAAGCCGGTCTCGATCGACGGGCCGATCGTGACCTTCGTCTCCGGGAACAGCTTCTGCACCGCCGCCGCCATCACGTGCGCGGTGGAGTGGCGGAGCGTCTCGAGCGGGGACAGGGTCGGCGCGGCGCCGACCAGGCCGTGGATCAGATCTTCTTCGACGGGCTCGGATGACACGGACATGCCGGCGCATCTTGCGCCGGTTGGCCGGGAGCGGCAACCGCGCCGGCCACCGCCGTCGTAGGTGCGCGGACCGGTTCGTGATCAGAACCGGATGCCGACCTCGGGGCCAAACAGCGCCGGACCGACGTTCAGATCGAGGTAGCGCAGCGTGGCCTGGAGGTGGCCGAAGCGGACCCCGGCGCGCGCCGCGGTGGCGCGCACGTCCGCTTCGAACGCCATCACCTGCGCGTCGCCGACGAGGGCCGTGCGGCGCGACAGCTGGTGCTCGACGCGGACGCCGCCGAGCGCGCCGCCGAGCGAGGAGTCCATCATCGGATCGTTGCGCGTCCGGCCGACGACGAGGCCGGCCTCGAGGTAGGCGCGCGTCGGGCCGCCGTCGTCGATGCGCAGGCCGAGGTAGACCGAGCCGAGCGTGAACGTCAGCGCGTCGGCGCCCTCCTGCCGCTCGAAGTACCGCGTGACCGAGCCGCCGAGCCGGAACCGGCCCTCGTTGAACGCGAGCTCGAGCGACAGCGAGCCATCGGACTCGTGGACCTTCTGCGCGCCCGCGAAGAAGTCCACCTTCACCGGGCGCGATGGTGGCGTGGCCACGCCGGGCGCGCCGCCATCGCCGACGACGATCCCGGGCTCGGTGCGGTACATCCAGGGCTCGCCGGGCTCGTAGTCATCGCGGCGCGCGTCTTGAGCCGGGTACGGGCTCGGGGGCGGGTTGTAGGAGGGGGCGCGGTCGCCGCCGGTCGCCGCGCCGAGCCCGGCGCTCACCTGCCCCAGGCGCCCGCCGCCGCCGCCGCCGCCGCCGCCGCCGCGGTCTCGCTCGGCCGACGCCGGGGTCGGGACGAGCGACGCGATCGAGAGTGAGATCGGAATGGCGAGCAGGGCGGACCGGACGGAGGTGGCCATTCTCGCGCGCAGTTCAGAAATCGTGCCGGCCGCCATCCCGAGGAATTCTCACCGCGTCGGCGACGCGCGCGGGCGCGCGGGGGCGGCGTCTCTGCGGAACCTGCAGAGGGTGTCGTCGAATCGCAACAGGCGCGCCGTGTCCTCGGCGCGGGCCGCGGTCCTGCGCCGCTAGACGGGTCCGCGCGATCTGGTCATACTCGCCTCCACGCATGTCACGGCTGCGGGTGGGCGACATCGAGATCGACGGGTCGAACATCACGATCGGCGGCGTGCCCCAGATCCCGACCGCGCCCAAGCCCGGCGCGATCGCGCCGGGGACGACCGCGCTCGTGACCACCACGCCGGGGACGACCGCGCTCGTGACGACCACGCCGGCGACGGCCGCGCTCGTGACGACGACGCCGGGCGCGCTCGCGCCGCGGTCCCCCGAGGGCCTCGACGCGCTGGCCAGCTTCCCGATCGGGCACCGGCTGCTGGTCGGGGCCGGCAGCGGCCTGGCCGTGGCCGCGGCGGCGCTGCTCGCGACCACCGAGGCGGTCGCGGCGGTGCCGCTCCTGTTCAGCGGGATCGGCGGCGTCGTGGTCGGCATCCTCAAGCGGCGCGCGCTGCGCCGCCGGGACGCGGCGCAGGCGCGGAGCCAGGAGCGCGAGCTCGGCGAGCACGCCGCGCGCCTGCGGCCGCTCCTGGCCGAGGCCCGGCCCGAGCAGACGATCGAGTGGATCGTCGAGAAGTCCGGCCTCCCCGAGGTCACGGTCGTGCGCACGCTCGCGTTCATGCGCGACCGCCACGACGTCACCGAGGAGCTGAACACCGAAACGGGCGAGTGGTACTATGGCGCGACCCTGTCGTTGCCGCCCGCGACTCGCCATCTGGATGAGCGACTCGCCGCGCTCGAGCAGGGAGATCGGAAGCCATGAAGGACAAGACCACGGCCGGCGTGCTGGCCCTGCTGCTCGGCGGCGTCGGCGCGCACAAGTTCTATCTGGGCCAGACCGGCGCCGGCATCGTCTACCTGCTGTTCTGCTGGACGCTCATCCCCGGCATCATCGCGCTCGTCGAGGGCATCTCGCTGCTCACGATGAACCAGATGACGTTCGACATGCGGTTCAACCAGCCGATGTTGCCCGGGGGCTACCCTGCCCTCGTCGCGCCGCAGCCGCAGCCGCACAACATCGTCGTCAACGTGGCGCCGCCGACCGGCGCCGCCGCGCCCGCCGGCCCCGATGTCGTGGCGCAGCTCAAGTCGCTCCACGAGCTCAAGCTCGCCGGCGCGCTGACCGAAGAAGAGTTCGCGGCCCAGAAGAAGAAGCTGCTCGGCTAATCCCCGAGCCACGCGCGCGCCAGCGCGAAGGTCTGGGCGTGCTCGGGGACGCCCTCCTGGAACATCTGCTGCGAGGCCGGATCCGGAATCTTCGTGGCGATCGCGGAGAGGCGCGCCCGCGCATCGGCGATCGCCGTCCGGGCGCCGTCGGTGGCGCCGGTCGCGTGCAGCGCCTCGGCGTGCGCGAGCCGCACGAACGCGCCGCGGAACATGCCGCAGCCGCCGGCCGCCGCGCACTGCGCGATGGCGTCGCTGGTCGCGGCGAGCGCCTCCTCGGCGCGGCCCTGGGCGAGGCGGAGCCGCGCCAAGGTCCCGAGGACGCCCGGCCGCTCGAGCGGCACCGCCTGCGCGCGCGCGGCGAGCGCCTCCCGCTCGGCGCCCTCCAGGTCGCCCGCGCGGCGGAGCACCTCCGCGAGCACCCAGCGCCCCCGGCTCTCGTGGAGGACGTCACCCTGCGCGTGGCCGAACTCCGCGAGCCGGGTGGCGAGCGCGCGCGCCAAGTCCAGCTCTCCCGCGTCGGCGAGGAGCCAGGACAGGCTGAAGCGCCGCAAGGAGCTCGCGAGGCCCATCGCCTCGTCGCCCGCCGCGGCCTCCTCCAGCAAGGGCCGCGCGCGCGCCGGATCGCCGAGGTACCAGAGGTTGAGCCCTCGATACAAAAGCGAGATCACGCAGAATATCTGGCCGCCGATCTGCTCGAAGATCTGCTGGTTCGCCTCGCCGTGCTGGAGCGCGCGCCACGGGTCCTCGTGCGCGTACGCGGCGCGCATCCCGAGCACGGTGTTCCACCACAGGCGCGCGATCGGCTCGCGCTCCCCGGACGCGCGGATGATCGCCGAGAACCGGTCCTCCAGCGATGACCCCTCCGCGACGCGCCCGACGAGATCGAGGGCGTACGTCGAGACGGTGAGCGAGAACGCCATCAGCCCCACGGCCTCGGGCGCCGGATCGACCTCGCGGAGCACTCCGATCGCCGCCAGGAGGTCTCCGATCCTGCCGGCCTTCAGCGTGCCATTGATATACGCGCGCATCGCCTGCGCCCACGGGACGGAGCCGCGCGGCGCGACGCGCAGGAGCTCCTCGGCGGTGGCGAACGCGACGCCGAGCAGCGGCCCGGATCCCGAGACCAGGCAGCGGAGGCCGAGGAGGCGCAGGCGAAGCTCCTCGGGCGGCGCGCAGGCCAGGCCCAGGTCGGCGCGAGCGGCGGTGCCCTCCATGTCGAAGACGTGGAATGCCTGCTCGCCGGCGCGCAGGTAGTAGCTCGCGGCGCGCGCGCCCTCGCCGCCACGCGCGAAGTGTCCGGCGAGCACCATGGGATCGGCCTCGCCGCGCTGCTCGAGCCACTCGCCGGCGAGGCGGTGCGCGAGCCGCCGGCCGTCCTCGGACAGGGGCGCGTAGGCGCCCTCGCGGAGCAGCGCGTGCCGGAACGCGAGCTCGCGATCGCCGGCGAACCGGCTCGGCCGCACCGTCAGCACCTCCTGCGCGATCAGCTTGTCGAGCCACTCGCCCACTGTCGGCGCCGGCATGGCCCCGAGGAGGAGCGCGGCCACGCCGGACTCCCAGCACACCTCGCCGAACACGCTCGCGGCGCGCAGCACCTGCCGCGCCTCGGGCGGCAGCCGGGCGAGGCGGGTCTCGACCATCGCGAGCACCGTCTCCGGCAGCGCCTGGTCCTTGCCCTCAGCCGCGGCGCGGATCAGCTCCTCGAGGTAGAACGCGTTGCCGTCGGCCTGCGCCACCAGGCGCTCCATCGCGTCCGGCGCCACGCCGTCGCCGAGCACCTGCCGCACCAGCCGCTCGCTCGCCTTGCGCCCGAGCCCCTGGAGGCGGATCTGCTGGACGTTCTGCCGCCCCGCCCACAGCTCCGGGAACACGTCGAACAGCTCGGGGCGCGCCAGCGCGAGCACCATCCACGGGTGCGCGCGCCGCTCCCGCAGGGCCGCGTCGACGAACTGGACCGTCCCGAAGTCGCCCCAGTGCAGATCCTCGAGCACGAGCAGGACCGGGCGCGCGGCGGCCTCGGCCGCGAGGAAGTCGAGCCACGCCCGGCGCATCTGCTCGCTCATCAGCGAGGCGTCCTGCCGGGCGGCCCGCAGCGCCGCGCCGCCCTCGTCGTCGCCGGGGAGCGGCGCGCCCACGAGCTCGGCCAGGAACTCGGTCACCCGCTTGCGGTCGGCGGCGGGCACATGCTCGCCGACCCGGCCGCGGATCCGCGCGTGGCGCTCGGCGAGCGGCTCGCCGCCGCCGATGCCGAGCCCGCCGCGCAGCGCCTGGGCGAGCAGGTCGAGCGTCGAGCCGGCGCGCAGCGAGTCGCCGCGGCCGATCCAGATCGCCACCTCCGGGTGGTGCTCCTGGACGCGGCCGATGACCTCGGTGGCGAGGCGGGACTTGCCCATCCCGGCGGCGGCGGTCACCAGGGCCGCCCGCGCGCTGCGCTCCTCGAGGCAGTCGTCGACGAGCGCGGTCAAGATGCCGAGCTCCCAGTCGCGCCCGACGAACGAGGTCGGCCGGCCGAGCAAGGTCCGCGTGCCCTGCATGAGGACGCGCTCGCCGCGCAGCGCGAGCCCGGCCGCGCGCTCGACCACGTCGAACCGCGCGTCGAGCAGGCCGGCGGTCATCTCGTCGATCGCGATCTCCGGCGCGATCTCCGGCGCGCACTCCGGCGCATCGCCCGGCGCGCGCGGGGCCTGCGCGAGCATCCGGGCGGCGCGCTCGATCACGGCCGCCTTCGGCAGCTGGCTGCCCGCGTCGACCGGGCCCATTGCGATCGCCAGCGCGCGGCCCGGCACGATGGCAGCGATCGCGAGCGCGCAGCGCGCGGCGCGGGCCGCCTGATCGGACGCCACCTGCTGGTTCGGCTCGATCACCACGGCCGTCACGCCGCCCTCGAGCTGCTCGAACCCGCCGCCGCCCGGCCCGAGCGCCCGCCGCAGCGCCGGCGCGTCGAGCGTCACCGCGTCGCTGCCGTCCGCGGCCCGCTCGAGCAAGACCACGGCGAGGTGCCGCCGCTCGCTGTTGCCGAGCCCCCGGGGCTTCACCGCGCGCCCTCCCGGGCGCCGCCGCGCGCGCGCGTGTCACCGTGCGTGTCACCGTCGCGATCCGCAGCGCCGTCCATGCTTCCACGATCTGCCGCGCTCGTCGCGCGAGTCAAGCGCGCGTTCGATCGAGCCAGCTCGCCGTCATCGCGCCCGGGCGCCCGGCGCGCGTACCTGAGGCGGGACCGAGCGAGTCGCGCGCGCGATCGCTCACGTCGAGCTCAACGTCGAGAGTCTCTTGCGCAGGTCGTTGACAAACGCGCCAAGCGAGGGCTGAGCTTTGCTTGCCCTGTACAGCTCGGCAGCGCGAACGATGTCGGGCGCAACCTCCATCACGTCGGTGAGAACCACCTGCCCGCTGCTAGCGATGCTGTCGCGAAGGAGCTTCTTGTATGCCCCTCGCTCGCACTTACCCGGATCTGGCGGTGGTGCGCTTCCAACGACCTGTTCGAACGCTTCCGCATCAGCGAAGCACCAGCGTTCGACATGCGGGTCAGGGCATCCGATCACGTAGCTCGGAAACACGCTCGTCTGAATGAGCTGCTCGATCTCTCGATGCTTGGCTTGAAAACCGGTGCAGTTGCCGTCGATGACGACGACCAGGAGATCGGGTTTCCCGACCGCGAGCCCCCGTTCGAAGGAACGTTGCCAGCCCTTCAGCTGAGAGATGGCCATCCCCTTACCTCGTGAGGCGCTGATCACGCGGATGTCGACCGCGAGCCCGGCTTCGTCAGCGAGTCGGTTGGTGATGGCACGGGAGAACAGCTCATGCCCCCGATCCTCACAGAACAGCGCGAGCTCAGCCATCGAGCCAGCCCTGGCGCAGCATGGTCGAGACGACACGCTCGGTCTCGGCGGTGAGGTCTTCCTTGCTGGTCAACGCCTCGCGGATCTCTGCGTCCGCCAGCAGAGGTAGCGGATCTTTGAACGGCTCGACACGTGTCGAGCGACCGTCCTGGACACAGCGCGCAAGCGCGATCAGATCACCCGTGGCTCGCTGTCGCTCGAGCATCGCGCTGACAAATGCCGGAGAGTGCGTCGTCACGACGACCTGACGATCGTGGCTGCTCGCGATCGAGACGAGGAGATCCGCGATCACCTCGATCCGCCGCGGATGGACGCCGTTCTCTGGCTCCTCGAACGCCACGAGCCGAGGCGGCCAGGGATTCGCCGCGATACAGCACAGCGCAAGGATGCGCAGCGTCCCCTCAGATACAACGCGTGACGAGAACTCGGTTCCGAGTTGCCGAATGCGAACATCGAGCGTCCCGCGATCCGGATCGAGGTCCACATCGAGGTGCTCGATGCTGGGGATCGCTGTCTTCAGCGCCCGTGTCACTGCCTGGAAGTTCTTGACGTGCTTGCTGCCTCGCAAGCGGTACAAGAATGGTGCGATCAGCTCGCCCGACGGAGCAATATCTGCGGTCTCACGCGGTGGCTGCGGCGATCGCATGGCGCGCGCCGGATCCAGGTAGTACGTCCTCCACCCGCCAAGCTCGGCACGCAGGCGATCGAGGTCGGGGTAGCGCGTCTCGCCTGAATACTGGAGGTTCGAAACGATGCTGTGATTCAGCCCAAGAGGCTCATGGCGTGGCGTTCCAGCTTCACCGAGCTGGCGAACGACGAGATGATCTCCAGAGGCTTCGATCCGAGGCTTGAAATTTGCTCGCGGCTTGCCTTCGCGATCGAGCCTCGTCAGAAACTCATCGGTGACCCTGACCTCACCGCTCTTGGGAGTCGCAGCGATCGCGATGCGATATCGCAGGGCATCTTCTTTCCCGCCGAGCGGGGGGGCACGCAGGTCGACCTCCAACTCGAGCTGGACCGTGTCCCGCTCGACCAGCTCACGTAGGCCACCCTGGGGCAGGCTGAACGCCTCGAGCGGGTAACCACGGAGCGGAGGGGCAAGTGCGTCTCCGACCGTACGCTCAGTGACGAGCCGTCCCAACAGCATCAGCGCCTCGAGCACGTTGCTCTTTCCTACGGCGTTCGCTCCGAACAACACGACGAGCGGCGCAAGCGAGATCTCCACGTCGTGTAGCGATTTGAAGCCGCGGATCCGGTAGCGGTCGAGCACCGGAGCCAGTGTGGCACAGCTCTGGCCGCGCTCGCTTGATGCCCCGCCGTGGGCCGTGCACGAGGGGGGAGCGACGAACTACCGACGAGCCACCGACGAGCCACCGAGGAGCCACCGATGAGCCACCGATGAGCCACCGATGATTCAGCGCGCGGCGCCAGGCGGGCTGCACCGCGCGCTGCTGACGCAAGTCGCGACGTTGTGGCCGATCGCCGAAATGACCGACGGCCGGTGCCTCGTCAGCGACCGGCCGTCATCTTCGCGTTTCCGTCTGTAGGCACGCGCGGGATTGAACCGCGGACCCCTACCGTGTCAAGGTAGTGCTCTCCCACTGAGCTACGTGCCTGGGAGGGCTAGAGAGATAAAGGGTCGCGGCGGGCAAGTCAAGACGCAGGCGCTGGATCGGCGGAGACTCAGCTCAGCTGCCGATGATCTGGCGGAGGCGGTCGCCGAGCAGCTGGCGCAGGGCGCGATCGTGGCGAGCGATGTCGAGGTTGCCGCCGTGCCGCGCCGCGACCGCGAGCCAGCGCGCCGCGCCGTCGGTGTCGCGCTCGAGCGCGGCGATCCGGGCGAGCAGGATCGCGGGGCCGCCCTGCTTCGGGTACCGCCGCTCGATCGACGGATCCAGCGCGACGGCCCGCTCGAGCGCGCGCCGCGCCTCGCCAGCGTCGTGGAGCTGGTACCAGCAGTAGCCCAGCATGTACCAGCCGTGCGCGTCGTCGGGCGCGAGCTGTGTCGCGCGCCGCAGGGCGCTCGCCCCGCGGCGCCAGTGCGTCTGGCCCGAGTCGACGTACTGCTGGTACGCGAGCCGCCGGAGCAGCACGCCCCAGTCGCGGCGCGGCATGAGCGCCCCGGCCAGGACGACCGCGGACGCGAGCGGCTCGTCGAGCAGCGCGAGCCGCGCGAGCCCGGCCTCCCACTCGGTGACGCGGTGCTCGTCGAGCTCGAAGCTCCGGGGGTACGTGCGCGCGCCCGCCACCGGGCGCCACGCCAGGAGCTCGCGGGCGGCGTCGCCGATCCGGCCGGCCGTGGCGAGGGCGAACGCGCGGTGCAGCGGCGCGGGCGCGCCGGACGGCGGGCTGCCGTCCGCGCAGCGCGGCGGCGGCTCCGCGGCCGTCGGCGCGACGACGCGCAAGGAGCCGGGCGCCGCATGCAGCTCGATCCGGTACAGGTCGACGACACTCGCTGCGAGGTACGGCTGCGCGACCCCCGTCAGCCGGAGGGTGTACCGGCCGGCGGAGGGACGGCTCGACGAGCGCACCATCCTCTGGTGCAGCTGCTTGCCGCCGAGGTCGTGGACCGCCATCCGCCACTGCCCCACGTGCGCGACGTACGACAAGGTCAACCTCACGCGATCGGGGAACACGCTCCAGTCGAACCCCGCCGCCATGAATACCTTCGTCGACAGCGTGCCGTGCACGTTGAGGTCCGTCTCGAGCGCCAGCGCGCCGCCGCCGCCCGTGCCGCGCACGCCCGCGACGATGCCCGGCGAGCCGTCGCTCGGCGCCATCTGGAGGTAGAGCCCCTTGGCGTACTGTACGTCGCGCAGCGCGACCACGGCGGAGACCTCGAACGATGATCCGTCCCAGTCGATCGGGAGCGCCAGCACGCGATCCTCGGGGAGCATCGTCAGCACGAGCGCGCCGTCGGCGGTGGGACCCCGGCACGCGAGCGGCTCCTCGACGCGCCACTCGGGGCGCCACGCCCCCGCGAAGTCCTGGAGGAACACCGTCTGGCTCGCGTGCAGCTTCTCGATCGCCGCGGCGCGCGCGGCATCGCCAAGCGCGCGGGCCGCATCGAGCGCGGTCTCCCAGCTGCCGGCGGCCTCCGCCGCCTCGAGCGTCCGGCGCCACAGCTCGGCATCGACGAGGCCGCCCCGGCGCGCGGCGCCGAAGCGCGCCAGCGCGAGCTCCCAGCGCTCGGCCTGCGCGTGGCACAGGCCCTCCTCGAACGCGACCACCGCCGGATCAGCGCCGTGCGCCGCCGCGGCGCGATAAGCCTCGAGCGCGAGATCGTTGTCCCGGGCCTCGCGGAGCTGGCGCGCGGTGGACAGCCAGTCCGCGCCGGTGCGGCGGCGCTCCCGGCGCGGCTCCGCCACCACCGGCCCGACGCCGTGCGCCGTGATCCGGGCGCCGCCGAGCACGAGCTCGCCGTTGCCATCGCCGTCGAGGTCGGCGATCACGGCGCTGCTGTGGTCCAGATCCGCGGCGCCGGCGCGCCGGAGGTCGCGCCGGATCGGCGCCGCGCCAGGCCGGCCGAAGTACAGGACGAGCGCGCCGGACCAGGGCGGCTCGACGGCGAACAGGGGGCCGAGCCGCGTGCGCTTCGCCACCACGCCGAGGGCCATGGAGGCCTGCGGGGCCTCCGCCGGCACGAGCGGATCGATCCAGGTCTGCTCCAGGCGCGCGTTCGCCAGCCGCAGCACCATCGGTCCGCTCGGCCCGAGGTACGGATCGTCGGCAAACAGCCGCAGGTTCGGGGACGTATGCGACTTGACGGCGACGATCTCGGCGCGGCCGTCGGCGTCGAGGTCGATCGCGCCGACGCCGTGGAGATCGCCGAGCTGCGCGCGCGCGATCACGTGCAGCGCGTCGCCTTCGAGGCGCGCGACCCGCAGGTCGTAGCGCGTCCACGGGCCGCTCGCGTAGATCAGCTCCGCGCGGCGGTCACCGTCGAGGTCGGCGATGGCGAGCCCGGTCACGTGGGTCTCGTCCACGGCGAGCTCGTCGAGCGTGAGCTCGCGCGTCGACCAGTCGCGCGCGACGCGGACGAGCCGGAACGCCCGGTGCGGCGGGCCGGTCGCGACGACGAGCTCGAGCCGCCCGTCGCCGTCGAGATCGCCGGCATGGAGCCTGTAACAGCCGGGGAGCGAGAGCACGCGCCGGGGCGCCGGCCCGCCGAGATCCTCGACGGCGCAGCCGCCGACCAGGACGACGAGGAGGTCCGGCCGCTGATCGCCGTTGGCATCGGCGAGCGTGGCCCACAGGAGCGCGGCGTCCAGCTTCTCCGCGAGCAGCGCGGGGAGGTCCCACCGCCGCGCCACCTCGAGCCGATCCGCGCCGAGCCGCAGCGCCACCAGGCCGCGCCGCGGCTCGATCGCGAGCACCTCGTCGCGGCCGTCGCCGTCGAGATCGCCGGCGCCGATCAGCCTCCCCGCGAGCTCGATATCGGCGTGCTGGGCGAGCCACTCGGTCCACGCCAGACCGAACCGGGCGTCCTCGAGGTCCGCGAGCGACAGCGCGCCGCTCGCGGCGGCCCGCGCGTAGTGGTCGTGCGCGTCCTCGAAGAACCCGTGCTTGTCGTAGATCCGGCCCAGCCGCCAGTGGGCCCGCGCCGCGTCGCCGACGGGCGGCCGCGCCGCGAGCAGGCGATCGAGCCACACCTCCTGCGCCAGGACGTCGTCCTCGCCCTGCCCGCGCCGGGCCAGCTCCGCCATCGCCCAGTAGGCGCCGATCACCGCCGGCGCGCGCGGGAACCGCAGCTCGACCTCGCGCAGCTTGGACCACGCCTCGACGACGTCCCCGCGCTCGGCGAGATCGTGCGCGACGCGCACCAGCTCGGTCGCCTCGCGCGCCTCGCGCCCGCGCCGCGCCGCGCCCGTCGCGGCGAGCGCCGTCACCAGGCCGAGCGCGCCGATCGCCGCGGCGACGGCGCCGACCAGCCACGGGCTCTGGTGGCGGCGCACGTGCTTGCGGAGCCGGTAGCCGAGCGAGGCGCGCCGCGCGTGGATCGGCTCGTTGGCCAGCAGGCGCGCGAGGTCGTCCGCGAGCGCCCGCGCGGACGGGTACCGCCGCTCCGGCTCCTTCTCGAGGCAGCGCAGCACGATCGTCTCGAGATCGCGCGGGCAGCCGCCGCGCAGGCGCCGCGGCGCGATCGGGTCGCGCTCGAGCACCGCGCTCCGCACGGCGAGCCAGCTGTCGCCGCGGAACGGCCGCTCGCCGGTGATCATCTCGTACAGCGTCACGCCCACGCCCCAGACGTCGGTGCGCGCGTCCGCCGAGGAGGCCTCGCCGCGCGCCTGCTCGGGCGCCATGTAGAACGGCGTCCCGAGCAGGTCGCCCGTGCTGGTCAGCGTGGGCGCCACCTCGAACAGCGCGATCCCGAAGTCGACCAGCGTGACGTGATCGCGCCCGTCCGCGAGCAGCCGATCGCCGAGCAGAACATTGGCGGGCTTGATGTCGCGGTGGATCACGCCCTGCGCGTGGGCGGCCGCCAGCGCCTCGGCGATCTGGCGCGCGATCTCGGCGGCGCGCTCGCACGCGATCGCACCGCTCGCGAGCACGTCGGCGAGCGGCTGCCCCTCGACGAGATCCATCACGTAGTAGTGGAGCCCGTCGACCTCGCCGACCTCGTGGACCGGCACCACGTGCGGATGCCGGATCCGCGCCAGCGCCTGGGCTTCGCGGCGCAGGCGATCGATGGATCGGGCGTCGTGCGACGGCGGCAGGATCTTCACGGCGACGTGGCGATCGAGGCCGTCCTGGCGTGCCAGCCATACCTCGCCCATCGCGCCTCGGCCGAGGCGGCGGATCAGATCCAGGGAACCGAGCCGCTGTCCTGCCCGCTCCTGCACACCTGGAGCTTAGGACACGCGCGCCGCCCGGCCACGGGTTCCGCGCCGCGCGCGGACGCGCACCTTCGAGGCGAGGAGAGCCCGATCGCCCGCCGCGCCCCGACGCACGCCTACTCGACGCTGACCTGCGCGTCGCGCGCCACGCGGAACCGGGTCGCGCTGCCGCCCTGGGCGCGATCGAGGAGCGCCGCGCCGTCGAGCTCGGCGCGGACGAGATCGTGGCGGGCGCGGTGGATCAGCACGTTCAGGTCCACGCGGCTCATCGCGCGGCCCGGCCAGATCCGGGGCAAGAGCACGTCGTCGGGAATGAAGTCGCCCGCGGCGAACGGCGCGGGCGGGCGGAGCAGCGCCGCCACCAGATCGCACCGGCGCTCCGGCAGGTACACCGCGCGGTTCTGCCCGCGCCAGCCGACGGTGAGCCGGCCGCCGCGCGGCAGGAACTCGAGTCGGACCTCGCGCGGATCCTCGTCGAGCGAGGCCGGGCTCGACTCCGTCGACGCCAGGCTCAGCGGGTTGGCCGAGACGACCTCGAACTGGCCGCCGGCGTGGCCAACGATGGTGCCGGGGCGCAGCTCCTCGATCGCGCCCGGCTCGCACGCGACGCCGTCGATCGAGATCGCGGCGACCGCCTCGACGTGGAGCCGATCGGCCAGGTGGAACCGCAGCGCGACGTCGGGCCCGCCGTCGAGGCGGAGGTCGGCGTCGGCGCCGCTGCCGACGGTGAACGGCGTGCGCACCACGCCGAACAGCCCGCTGGGGCCGCGCAGCACCCACGAGGAGCGCGGCGGCGGCGCCTCGGCCGCCTCGGGTCCGGCGAGCACCTCGAGCGCGAACCCCGGCAGCTCGATGCGGTCGCCCGCGGCCAGCTCGCGCTCGTGGACGACCGGCTCGCCGTTCACGGCCGTCGGCCCCTTGCCGAGCACCGTCAAGCACGGGCCGTTCGCGCCCGCGAACACGATCGCCTGCACGCGGCTCGCGTCCGGCTCGGACAGGATCACGTCGCAGTGGGGCCCTCGCCCCACGAGGATCCCCGTCGGCTTGATGGCCAACCTCGTCCCATCCGGGGTCACGAGCCACGTCGCCGATCGGGAGCTCACCTCGGGAGATCCTTTACCGCAAACGCGCGCGCGGTGACATCGCACCGACATCGGCCCGCCGCAGCGCGAGCGTCACCTTGAGGGCGTCATGGAGCAGCAGCATCGATCACTCACACTCATCGAGACGATCCGCGCATCGATCATCGGCGGCGACGCCACGCGCGAAGGTCCGTACGGGCCGCGCCGCATCACGTACGCCGACTACGCCGCGTCGGGCCGGGCGCTGTCGTTCATCGAGGACTTCATCCGCGATGAGGTCCTGCCGCGCTACGCCAACACCCACACCGAGGCATCGAGCACCGGCCGCCAGACGTCGGCGTTCCGCGAGGAGGCGCGGCGGATCATCCACCGCGCCGCCGGGGCGGGACCGGACGACGTGGTGATCTTCACCGGCTCCGGCGCGACCGCCGCGATCCACAAGCTGATCGATCTCCTGGGCCTGCGGATCCCGGGCGATCTCGACGCGCGGTATCACCTCTCGGAGCAGATCCCCGCCGCGGAGCGGCCCGTCGTGTTCGTCGGTCCCTTCGAGCACCACTCGAACGAGCTGCCGTGGCGCGAGTCGATCGCGGACGTGGTCGTGATCCGCGAGGACGCCAGCGGCCACATCGACCCGGCGCACCTCGAAGCGGAGCTGATCCGCCACGCGAGACGGCCGCTCCGGATCGGCAGCTTCTCGGCGGCCTCGAACGTGACCGGCATCGCGTCGGACACCTGGACGCTCTCGGCGCTGCTGCACGAGCACGGCGCGCTCGCGTGCTGGGACTTCGCGGCGGCCGGACCCCACGTCGAGATCGAGATGAACCCCGTCAGCGGCGCCGCCGCGTCCAAGGACGCCGTGTTCCTGTCGCCGCACAAGCTCGTCGGCGGTCCCGGCACGCCCGGCGTGCTGATCGCCAAGCGCCACCTGTTTCGCAACCGCGTGCCCACGACGCCGGGCGGCGGCACGGTCGCCTACGTCGACCCGGAGCGGCACCGCTACCTCGCCGACCCCGTCCACCGTGAAGAGGGCGGCACGCCCGCGATCGTCGAGTCGATCCGCGCCGGCCTCGTGTTCCAGCTCCACGAGGCGGTCGGCATCGCCGCGATCCGCGAGCGCGAGGAGGCGCTCGTCCGCCGCGCGCTCGCCTCGTGGTCGCGCGAGCCGAACCTCGTCATCCTCGGCGACCAGGACACACAGCGGCTGCCGATCGTGTCGTTCCTCGTCCGCCATCACGGCGCGTACCTGCACCACGACTTCGTCGTCGCGCTACTCGACGACCTGTTCGGCATCCAGGCGCGCGGTGGATGCTCGTGTGCCGGCCCCTATGGCCATCGCCTGCTCGGCATCGACCCTGGCACCAGCCGGGAGCTCGAGCGGGAGATCATGCGCGGCAGCCAAGGCATCAAGCCCGGGTGGGTGCGCGTGAGCTTCAGCTACCACCTATCCCAAGCGCAGCTTCAATTCCTGATCGACGCGGTCCAGCTGATCGCGGCGGAGGGCTGGCGCCTCCTGCCATTCTATGACTTCGATCCGGCTACTGGCATATGGCGCCATCGCTCGGCACCCCATGATCAGGTCACGCGACTCAGCAGCATCTCGTACCGTACCGGCGAGCTCGCAGCTCGGCCGCGGCGCGCGGTGGAATCCGAGCGGACGCTGGCAGGATACCTCACGGAGGCGAGGCGCATCCTCGCCACGGCAGCCGATGAGCTCGACAGCCTGGTGGTCCGCGACCCGGATCGCACCGCAGACTTCGAGCGGCTGCGCTGGTTCCCGCTCCCCGGCGAGATCGTCGCCGAGCTGCGTGGAGCGCTGGCCGCGTGAGGCGCATGCGCGAGCGCGAGCGCGAGCGCGACCATGGCCACCAGCTGTCCACGGCGGCGTGGCCCCTCCTGCCTCGCGTTCAGGGGTAGCACCCCGCTCCCCAGTGAATCGCGCTGATGCGGTCGTTCCACCAACTCCCCACGTTCGCCACGTCGTTCTTCGGGGATTGTCCCCAATTGCGGCCTGAATAATCCGGATGTTCCCACCAGTCGACCCAGCACTTACTGTCGTTATTCCGGATACTGGAGATCTTGTCGTTGAAGCTGTAGATACTCAGATCCTTCACATTGAAGTGTCGGGCGACCTGGAACGTATCCCCGCCCCACCTCTCATGCTCGAACCCGCATGCGTAGTCTTCCTCACAGTCATAATAGTTCAGGACGTGAGGCCCGCCCCCTCCGGCCACCCCGAGCGCCTCCCTGCGGGGGCTCGATAGCAGCTCGATGGCCGCGGTCAGCCCCTCGAGCGTCCCCGTCAGCGTATGGATGTCCCCCCCTGCCTCGTCCCACCACTCGACGTCGCCCTGGGGTTGCAGCTCGAACTGCCCGTCGGCCGTGGTGGTCACCACCGGGTGGCTCCGCCGAACGGTGAAGTCCCCCCCGCCCTGATCGAGTAGCAAGGTGGTGATGAACTCGCGGTCGGAGCGCGTGATGAACGTGAGGTCCGAGTCACCGTCGTGGTCGGCGTCCCGATCGCTGAGCAGCACCACCTGGGGTGGAGCTGCAGCGGGCGTGAGCGCGGAGTCCTCGGCCGCGCCGCACCCCGCGCCGATGATGTCGAAGCCGACGAGCAGGGAGACCGCGAGGGCTCCCGGAATCGTAACTCGCGATGGCAGTCTCATTTTCTTGATCCTTTCGTGGTAGTCGCTGATCTGCATTCCAGGCGCGAATGCCATGTTCGCTATGCGCATGAATGAAAGGTGGCCGCCGCGCGCGGCGGCCGCGATGTCGGGCCGATTTCATCGCCGGCGCGCGTGCGGCCCCGGCGCGCATACGCGAGGCTCGCGCCGTACGACGCCAGGGCCGTGCCGCCGCCGCGGTCGTCGCGCGGTGCCGAGCCCGCCGAGCCCGGTGTCGGAGCTCGTCGGAGGGAGCCGCCTCCGCCCGATCACGGGACCGTGATCGAGCGGGAGGTCAAGGCCCGCCGTGTCAGGCCTGTCACATTGCCGCCTTGCCGTGTCCGCAAGAACCGTCGTAGGCTTCGGATCTTAGGCAACCTTAACCGGCCCCGCGGATGTCGATCTCCTCAGGGATGAGACCATGACATCGTTGTCATGGACATGAGCAAGGACGGACGAAGCGAGTCGTGATCCAGGTCGGCCAGGTACTCGACAAGTACGAGCTGCTCGAGCGCGTCGGCCAGGGCGGTATGGCGGTCGTGTATCGCGGGCTCGATCGGTCGCTCAAGCGCGTCGTCGCCGTCAAGGTCCTGCACAAGCACCTCTCCGAGTACCAGGAGGCGCGCGATCGGTTCGAGCGCGAGGCGCAGGCCGTCGCGAAGCTCCGCCACGAGAACATCCTCGAGATCTTCGACTACTCCGGCGCCGAGGCCGCGGAGGCGTTCGGCTCGAGCTACATCGTCACCGAGTTCATCGACGGCCAGACGCTCAAGCAGGCCATCACCGAGCGGCCGATCGCGTTCCCCGAGATCGGCGCGATGCTCGTGCTCCAGGTGTGCCGCGCCCTCGCCCACGCGCACTCCGTCGGGATCCTGCACCGCGACGTGAAGCCCGAGAACGTGATGATCCGGTCCGACGGCGTCGTCAAGCTGATGGACTTCGGCATCTCGCACATGGTCGATCTCGAGCGGCTCACCGTCACCGGCCAGCTCCTCGGCTCGCCCGCGTACATGGCGCCCGAGCACGTCGAGGGCCGCCCGCTCGACTTCCGCACCGACGTGTTCGCCGCAGGCATCGTGCTCTACCAGCTCACCGTCGGGAGGCTCCCGTTCGAGGGCAAGAACCCGCACGAGGTGCTCAAGCGGATCGCCGAGTGCCGGTTCCTCGATCCGCGCCAGGCCAACCCGCGGATCGGCAACCGGCTCGGCCGGATCATCCTGCGCGCGATGGCCAAGGAGCCGCCCGATCGCTTCCCGGCGGTCGGCGAGATGGTGACCGCGCTCGAGAGCTACCTCGACGAGAGCGGCATCTCCGCCGACAAGGTCGTCGCCGAGCTCGCGCGCTACTTCGAGGGCCCCGCGGCCTACGAGCAGGCGCTCGCGGAGCGGCTCGTCGATCACCTCGCGCGCCGCGGCCAGGAGCTGCTCGGCCGCGACGACCGCGCCGCCGCGCTCGACGTGTTCGACCGCGTGCTCACGATCGATCCCGACAACGCGAAGGTCCTCGCGCTCCTCGAGGGGGTCAACCGCCGCAAGCGCATCAAGACCGGCGCGCTCGTCGCCGGGTTCGTCGCCGTCCTCGGCACCTGCGCGTTCACGATCCACCGCCGCTCGCAGACGGCCGAGCTCCTGCCGACCGGCCCGCTCGGCGGCGGCTCGTGGCCGACGCAGGGGCCCGCGTTCGCCGCGGGGTACGAGCCGCCGCCGCCAGCGCCCGATCCGGACGTCCCCGCGCCCGGCGACGCTGGGCCCTCCGGCCCCGGCAGCGCCGGCAGCGCCGGCGGCCCGGACGTCACCCCGCCGCCGCCCGACGCCGCGCCGGCCGTGGTCGCCGCCGACATCCGGGTGACCGTCTGGCCCCCGCGGGGCTCCGAGATCCGGTTCGGCGAGGGCGACTGGCTGCCCGTCCCCGAGGGCGGCCTCGTCGTGCGATCGATCGATCGCGCGATGACGATCACCGCGCGCAACCCGTGCTGCGAGATGGGCTACGCGAACGTCCACGTCGGCCAGCCGACCGCCACGGTCGACATGAAGCTCAAGCCCGGCACCGTCGTCGCGAAGTGCGATTACCCCGACACCACCGTCCAGATCGACGAGAAGTCCGCACAGCTCGGCAAGCCGTGGTCGATCTGGTTCGAGGGCACGCTCGACTCGGCCTCGGCGAAGGTGACGTTCATCGCCCGCGACAAGGTCGACACGCGCGCCGTACAGGTCCGGTCCGGCCAGACCACGGAGGTGCGGTGCGCCTTCTGACGCTCGCGTGCGCGGCGGCGCTCGGCGCGGCGGGGGCCGCGGGGGCCGCAGCGCTCGGCGCGGCGCCCGCGCAGGCGAGCCCCTCGGCCGCGCCCGCGCTCCAGCTCGATCGCGGGCGCGACAGCTTCAAGCGCGGCGACTGGCAGTCGGCGATCGAGGTGATCAATGTCCTGCTCTACCCCGAGCTCCAGCTCGCGCGGAAGGAGCAGGTCGTCGAGGCGCACATCCTGCTCGGCGCCGCGTACTACCAGACCGGCAACCGCGAGCGCGCGCGCGAGGAGTTCCAGCGCGCGCTCGAGATCGAGCCCGAGCAGTCGATCGGCTCGCGGCTCTACACCGAGGGCGCGATCCGGCTGTTCGACGAGACCAAGACCGATCTGCGGATCGCCCGTGAGCGCGAGGACGAGAAGCGCCGCGTCGCGCAGCGCCTCGCCGAGATCGAGGCGTACAAGAAGAGCCTCATCGTCTACGAGACGCACCCCTACTACGTGAACTTCGTCCCGTTCGGCGCGGGCCAGTTCCAGAACCAGCAGCGCGGCAAGGGCATCTTCTTCGCCGCGTCGCAGGCCGTGACCGGCGGCGTCTCCGCCGGCATCTTCCTCTACCTCGCGAGCAAGTACGGGCTCGTCTCGTCGGACGTGCCGTTCGAGGAGGGCCCCATCGTGCGCAGGCTGCAGGAGATCGAGATCGCGGCCGGCGCCGCGTTCCTGGGGCTCTACGCGTGGGGCGTCGTCGACTCGCTCCTCCATTACAAGCCGCGCCAGCGCGTCGGCGGCGCGGACTCGCTCCTGCCGCCGGAGCTGCGTGATCTGCGTGACCCGCCGAAGCCGGCACCCAGGCCTGCCCCCAAGACCTCGCTCTTCGACCGCGTCCTCGATCGCGTTCACGTCCATCCGGTGCTCGTGCCCAGCGGCGGCGCGGGCGTCGGACTCTCGCTGGAGTTGCCCTGATGCCCTCGCTACGCCTGACCGCGCCCGGCCACCCGCCGACCGTCTACAACCTGCACAAGAAGATCACCTCGATCGGCTCCTCCCGCGACAACGACGTGGTGCTGCCGGATCCGCTCGTCACGGACGGCTACGCGATCCACTTCGACGGCCAGATGTACACGGTGTTCGCGCCGAAGAAGACCGAGTTCGTCGTCAACGGCAAGAAGCGCAGCAAGCACAAGCTGTCGCACGACGAGCGGCTCGTGATCGGGAGCTGCGACCTGCGGTTCGTCATGGTCGACGAGGCGCCGCCCCCCGAGGAGGAGGCCGCCGAGACCGTCGCCGACGTCGACGCGTACACCAAGCTCTACGAGTTCTCCGAGCGGCTGATCCACCAGCGCGACCTCGGCGAGCTGCTCGACGCGCTGATGGACGCGGTCATCGAGATCACGAACGCCGACAAGGGCTTCTTGATCCTGCTCGAGGGCGAGACGCTCGACGTCAAGGTCGCGCGCAACCTGAACCGCGAGCACATCGCCGACGCCGTCAGCCAGCTGTCCGACTCGATCATCGCCAAGGTCGTGCGCTCGCGGAAGCCGGTGATCGTCTCGGACGCGCTGCGCGACGACGAGTTCAGCTCGAGCAAGAGCGTCATGCAGCTCAAGGTCAACTCGGTGATCTGCGTGCCGCTGCTCGACCGCGGCCGGCTGCTCGGCCTCATCTACGTCGGCAACGACTCGATCCGCGATCTGTTCCAGCAGGACACGATGCGCGTGCTCACCGTGTTCTCGTCGCAGGCGTCGCTGATCGTCGCGAACGCGATGCTCATGAACGAGCTGCGCGTCGACAACAAGCGGCTGCACGAGCGCCTCGAGCAGTACCGGTTCGGCGAGATCGTCGGGACGAGCCCGCCGATGCAGCAGGTGTTCCGCAAGGTCGAGAAGATCGCCGCGACCGACATCTCCGTCCTCATCACCGGCGAGACCGGCACCGGCAAGGAGCTGATCGCGCGCGAGATCCACAACCGCTCGCCGCGCACCGGCAAGCCGTTCATCACGATCAACTGCGGCGCGATCCCGGAGAACCTCCTCGAGAGCGAGCTGTTCGGCCACGTGAAGGGCGCGTTCACCGGCGCGGTCGCCAACAAGCTCGGCAAGTTCCAGGCGGCCGACGGCGGCACGCTGTTCCTCGACGAGATCGGCGAGATGCCGATCGAGCTGCAGGTGAAGCTCCTGCGCGCGATCCAGGAGCGGGTCGTGTTCCGCGTCGGCGACACGCGGGCCGAGACCGTCGACATCCGCATCCTCGCCGCGACCAACCGCGAGCTCGAGAAGGAGATCGCGGCCGGCCGGTTCCGCGAGGACCTCTACTACCGGCTCAACGTGGTCAACGTCGAGCTGCCGCCGCTCCGCGTGCGCGGCGAGGACGTGCTCGTGGTCGCGCGCTACCTCCTGTCGCGCTACTCGCGCGAGTACGACTCCAAGGTGAAGGGCCTGTCGCCGAACGCGGCCGTCGCGATCCGCAAGCACAACTGGCCCGGCAACATCCGCGAGCTCGAGAACCGCATCAAGAAGGCGATCGTCCTCTGCGACTCGACGGTGATCGGGCCCGACGACCTGGGCCTCACGCCCGACGTGCTGCCGCAGATCCTGACGCTCGCCGAGGCCAAGGAGAAGTTCCAGCGCGACTACATCAACGAGGTGCTCGCGCTCAACAATGGCAACCGAACGAAGACCGCGCGCGATCTCGGCGTCGACCCGCGCACGGTGTTCCGCCACCTCGAGAAGGAGTCCGATGAGCCGGGCGATGGCTCCTCGGATCCGGTGTGAGCCCGGCCGGATCCGGCGTGAGCCCGGCGTGAGCCGGCGTGACCCAGGTCGCCCGATGCCAGCGCTTGCCCTGAACCGGCGATGACACCCATGACGGAAATGTCCGAGCCTCACTGTGCGCCGAGCCGCCTGTCAGCGCATAACGCACTGGATCCATTATATGGATTCGACCTGGCGCGTGGGGTGCATGACCCCGCCTCGCTCGTGCTTTCGCTCTCCTTACTCGCCTTGCTTACCGCCTGCCTCGCCGGCTGCATCCTGCCGCCCTCGCTCTCGACCGAGAAGCAGGACGCCGGGGTCAACTCGCCGCCCGCGATCACCGCCGTGCGCACCGATGCCGACGATCTGTTCGAGCCGGGACCGGTCGCGCTGACGCGGGGCAGCGGCACCATCAACTTCGAGCTGCTCGACACCGACGTATCGGACATGCTCGTGATCCGCGTGTTCATCAATTACCGCATCGACGATCCGACGCCGCAGCGCACGCAGTGCACCGCGCCGGCCACGGGCGAGCCGACGCGCACCGTCACCTGCGCCGCCGGCACGATCTGCCAGATGGCCGACGACGGCCAGACGCGTAACATGACGGCGGTGGTGTTCGATCGCGCGCTGGCCGAGAGCGGCAAGCCGGAGTTCCAGGCGATGGATGGAGTGGGCGGTTTGTCGACGAGCCGGTTCTTCTTCGTCAACTGCGCGGGGCCGCAGCTGTGAAGGCCGCCGCCGCGCTCTTTGCGTGCCTCGCGCTCCAGGCCGCCTGCCTCGAGCTCAAGGATCGCGAGCCGCCGATGTGCAAGACCACGGCGGACTGCGACTCCGGCGAGATCTGCGAGGAGAACGTGTGCTGGGGCAACCCGCCCGCCGGCGCGATCGCCGCCGTGATCTTGCCGCCGAGCGAGCGCACGGACCTGGTCTCGCGCGAGCTGACGGTGCTGCCGATCTCCGGCGAGGGCTGGATCGACGACATGCACCTCGACACCGCGGTCTCGTTCAAGGGCCGGCTGCAGGCGCTGTGCGATCTGTCGTGCGACGGCCGGATGCTCGGCGGCAAGATCGAGATCATGCGGCCGTCGCTGTTCCCCGGCGGTCCCGGCTTCCGCAAGGTCATCACCGTCGAGGACGAGAGCTTCGAGCTCAAGGTCCCCGCCACGCGCCCGGGCGAGCCGCTGTACACGATCACCGTGACCCCGGCGGGCCGCGAGGCGCCCGGCGCCGGCACGTCGACGATCCCGCAGCAGGTGCCGCCGCTGCAGGTCGTGCGCGAGCTCAAGACCGACGTGACCGGCGAGATCCTCGAGCTCGGCGGGCTCACGCTGCCGAAGATCACGGGCACGCTCACGTCGGTCGGCGGCGCGTTCCTCGCGAACTACCGCGTCGCGGCGGTGGGCCGGTGGGCGGCCGACCAGGCGCCGACCGAGGTCTCGAGCGTCGACTTCACCGGCACCGACGGCCAGTTCGAGATCAAGCTGTCGCGCAACCTCGTCGGCAACGTCGAGCTCGTCGCGCGGCCGTTCGGCCTGCCGCCGCGCCCCGAGCTGCACCTCGGCGGGCTGCCGGGCCAGCGCGACACGCTGGGCCGGGTGCTGACCCTGCCCGGCACGGCGCAGGGCGAGATCCCCGTCGATGTCGTCGTCGATCACAAGGAGACGAACGGCGAGATCGCGCGGGTCGGCGGCTCGCGCGTGATCATCGCGGCCAGCAGCACCGACGGCGGCGGCGTGACCACGCGGTTCTCCGCCGAGGGCATCACGAGCGACGACGGCGTCGCCCACCTGAAGCTGGTCAACATCCCGGCGCTGCTCAACGGCTACCGGATGTCGATCATCCCGCCGGCGGGCTCGCAGGCGGCGGCGCTGTTCGACAAGCCGTACCAGGTGCAGGCGGCGACGCAGCAGCGCCTGGGCACGCGGATCGCGATCACCGGCCAGGTCCATGACGCCAGCGGCGAGACGCTCGAGGGCGTGTCGGTCACGGCGCGGCCGGCGGTGCGGTTCCAGTGGAGCCTCGAGCCGGCGGCGCAGACGTTCCTCGGCGAGATCCCCGCGCCCACGGTCACCACGTCGCACAACGGCGAGTTCGTCATGTTCGTCGATCACGCGCTGCCCGACGGCAGCGGCGCCCCGGGCGCGACGGTGTGGGGCTCCTACGATCTGACGTTCGAGCCCACGATGAAGTCGCGGATGCCGCTCTGGATGAAGACCGGCTTCGAGCTGCCGCGCGACGACGCGCAGAGCACGGCCGCGCTGGGCGCGATGTATCTGCCCGACGCCGCGTACGTGCGCGGCGTGATCTTCGACGGCGAGAACGCGCGCGTCGAGGGCGCCGAGGTGAAGCTGTACCGGGTCCAGGATGACTCGAGCCTGTGCATGGAGACCCGCTTCGAGCCGATGAGCTGCCCGATCCCGCCCCTGCTCCTGGGCCGCGCGATCTCCGACGACGACGGCGTCGCGCGCCTGACGCTGCCCCGCTGAGATGGCCCCGCTGAGGTGGGGGGAGCCTGGAAAGCTCCCCCTGCCCCGCTGAGCCCTCGAGTCATCGAGGGCGGTCGGATGGGTCGTGGAGGTGGGGGGAGCCTGGAAAGCTCCCCCTGCCCCGTCGGGGATCATCGCAGGGCCCCCGAGGAGTGCCCGAGACAGGCCCGAGAGAGGCCCGAGACAGGCATGAGGGAGGCCGGCTCGCATCCTGCTTGACCGGACCCCGGACCCCGATTAAGGTCCGGGCACTTCCACACAGTTGATCGAGAGATGATTGCCGAAGCAGGAGCTTGCAAGCCCGGCGCGTCCAGAGCTCTGGAGCTGCCGCGCGAGCTCTGTATTGGTGACGACCCCTGGAGCAGCCACGGACGACGTCGTCTCGTGCCTGTGAATCTCCAGGTCTCGTCGTTCCCACCAGCGCTCCGACTGGACGATCTCGGAGAGCATCACGCCAAGGTTCTTCACGATGACAAACGAGACGGGGTCCCGCGCAGACGGTGGGGCCGAGCCTGGAATCGAAGACGCCGCGACCGCGGCCATCACGAGTGCTGATCCCGAGGCCCCGCCGGCCGCCGCCCAGAGTGCGGCGTCCGCGGCGCCCGCGGGGCCCGCGGGCCCCGAAGAGGCCATCGCGCCCGGCGAGCCGTCGCCGGCCGCCGAGCCACGGCCGCCGAGCTTCGCCGATATGGGGCTGCACCCCGACGTGCAGCTCGCGCTCGACGACATGGGCTACTTCTCGCCGACGCCCGTGCAGACGGCCGTGTACCGGCCGGTCAGCGAGGGCAAGGACCTCCTGGTCCAGTCGCGCACCGGCACCGGCAAGACGGCCGCGTTCGGCCTGCCGATCATCAACAACCTGATCCCGACGCACCGGGCGCCGCAGGCGCTGATCCTGGCGCCGACGCGCGAGCTCGCGCTGCAGGTCGCGCGCGAGCTGACGCAGATCGGCAAGCACCGCCAGATCCGCGTCGAGCCGATCTACGGCGGCGCGCCGATCGGCAAGCAGATCCGGGCGCTCCAGGACGGCGTGCACGTCGTCGTCGGCACGCCGGGCCGCGTGCTCGATCACATCGGGCGCCGCACGCTCGACTGCCGCACGGTGCAGACGTTCATCCTCGACGAGTGCGACGAGATGCTCTCGATGGGCTTCCTCGAGGACATCGAGCGCGTCGTCTCGCACCTGCCCGAGAAGAAGCAGACGCTCCTGTTCTCGGCGACGATGCCCGACGAGGTGCAGCGCTACGCGCGGCGCCACATGCGCGCGCCAGAGCAGATCTCGCTCTCGCGCGACAGCATCTCCGTCGCCGAGATCCACCACGCCTACTACATCGTCAGCGGCATCGCGCGCAGCCGCGACCTCCTCAAGATCATCTTCGCCGAGGAGCCGGAGAGCGCGATCATCTTCTGCAACATGCGGGACGAGACGACGATGGTCGCCAAGTTCCTGCAGAAGCAGGGCCTCGACGCCGAGCCCCTGTCGAGCGATCTGGCGCAGGCCGACCGCGAGCGCGTGATGAACCGGATGAAGCAGAAGAACCTGCGCTTCCTGGTCGCCACCGACGTCGCGGCGCGCGGCATCGACATCACGGACCTCTCGCACGTCATCAACTACTCGGTGCCGGAGTCGCCCGAGGTCTACGTGCACCGCACCGGCCGCACCGGCCGCGCGGGCAAGAAGGGCACGGCGCTGTCGCTCGTCGGGCCGCGCGAGCTCGGCAACTTCCGGTACGTCCGGCTGCAGTTCGGGCTCAAGCCCGAGGAGCGCGTGCTCCCGAAGGACGACATCTTCATCGGCCGGCTCAAGCACCCGCTGCCGCCGGTCGGCACGCCGCAGCCGCCCGACCCCGTCCAGATCCTCGTGCGCGGCGTGCAAGGCACGCCGACGGACCTCGAGCGGCAGATCTTCGAGAAGCTGCTCGCCAGCACGAACGGCCGGCGCGTGCTCGCGAAGCTCGTCGCCGAGAGGCTCGACAAGCTGACGACGCGCACCAAGCCCCGGCGCGAGGAGCGCGGCGAGCGCGGCGAGCGCGACGAGCGCGGCGAGCGCGGCGAGCGCGGCGAGCGCGACGAGCGTGGCGAGCGCGGCGAGCGTGGCGAGCGCGGCGAGCGCGGCGAGCGCGGCGACCGCCGCGAGGACCGCGACCGGCCGCGCCGCGACACGATGGATGGGCCGCGGTTCCGGGATCGCGAGGACGGCGACCGGCCGCGCGAGGGCGGCGACCGGCCGCGCGAGGGCGGCGACCGGCCGCGCGAGGGCGGCGATGGCGGCGAGCGCGGCGAGCGTGGCGAGCGCGGCGACCGCTTCGATCGCGACCGCCCGCGCCGCTTCGACCGCGACGATCGCCGCGACCGCGGCGACCGGCCGCGCTTCGACGGCGAGCGCGGCGAGCGCGGCGAGCGTGGCGAGCGCGGCGAGCGCGGCGAGCGCGGTGACCGCGACCGCCCGCGTCGCTTCGACCGCGACGACCGGCGCGACCGCGGCGATCGGCCGCGCTTCGACGGCGAGCGCGGCGAGCGCGGCGAGCGCGGCGAGCGCGGCGAGCGCGACCGCAGCGACTCGGCCATCACCCAGCCGCGGATCGAGCTCCCGCCGGCCGAGGTGCTGACGGCGCACGCGCCGGAGCTCCAGGCGCAGCCCGAGGTGGCCGCGGTGACCGACGCGATGCCGGCCGCCGAGAGCCAGGCGGAGCGCGGCGAGCCGACCGAGCGCACCGAGCGCACCGAGCGGCCCGAGCGGGATCGCGATCGCGAGCACCGTCCCCGCCGCGACCGCGACCGCGACCGTGACCGCGGGCGGAACCGTAACGAGGCGCGCGACGGCAAGTGGCGCGAGGAGCGCACCGAGCGGAGCGACGCCGCGGAGGCGCCCGCGCGCGGTGACGCGGCGGCCGCCGAGCCGAGCGCGCCCGTGGCCGAGGTCGGCACCGAGGTCGCGCCCGAGGTCGAGGCGCCGGCCGCGGCGGCCGCGCCCGCGCCGAACCGGGTCGAGGACGTCGCGCGCGCCGCCATCGAGCGGGCCGAGCGCGACAAGGGCCACGGCGGCCACGGCGAGCGCAAGGGCCGGCGTGAGCGCCGCGAGGTCACCGAGGAGACGCGCGAGTTCTGGGAGACGTGGGCCGAGGAGAAGTCGACCCGAGAGCCCGCTCGCGAGCCCGCCCGGGAGGCAGCGCCCGAGGCGACGCCGGCCGCTGGCGGCGAGGCCCCCGAGGCCGGCGAGCGCCGCACGCGCTCGCGCGACCGCGACCGCGGCGAGCGTGACCGCGGCGAGCGCACCGAGCGCACCGGCGACCGCACCGAGCGCACCGGCGAGCGGACCGACCGCGCCGAGCGGACCGAGCGGACCGGCGAGCGCACCGAGCGGACCGGCGAGCGCACCGAGCGCACCGAGCGCACCGAGCGCACCGAGCGCAGCCGCGACAAGGACCGCGGCGAGCGCAGCCGCGACAAGGACCGCGACCGCGGCGAGCGCGGCCGCGACAAGGACCGCGGCTCCGACAAGACCGAGGCCAGCACCGCCGCAGAGCCCGAGCGCAGCTCGCGCAACCGGCGCGACACCGTGACCTCACCGCCGCCCGTGGTCGAGGGCGCGCAGACGCGGCTGTTCATCAGCCTCGGCAAGAAGCACGGCGTCACCGCCGACGACCTGCGCGCGCTGCTCGCCGGCCCGGTCGGCGGCGACAAGGAGCGCATCGGCTCGGTCAGCCTCCGCGACTCGCACGCGCACGTCCGCGTCCCCGAGGAGCTGGTCGATCAGATCATCGCCGGCGTCCACGGCACGCAGCACAACGAGCACGAAGTGACCGTCGAGCGCGCGCGCGCCTAGCTGCGCCGCACGCGCGACCCGCTGCCGCGGCGGTCACACGCCGCGGCAGCTACGGCACCACCAGCTCCGCCGACGCGAACACGTGCTCGCCGCAGCCCGGGCCGTTCGGCTCGTCGGTCTGGTAGCGCGGCGCGAAGGTGTCCTCCGCGACGAGCGCGCCGCCGCGGAAGACGCGCACGATCGCGGTCCGGGGGCCATCCTCCCCATCGGTGTGCCCGATGTTCACGGCCAGCTCTTGCCCCTCCAGCGGGAAGCTGTCCCTGAGCGCGAGGCGGTCGCCGCTGGCCGTGCACTCGACGCACCGCGCCCGCTCCGCGGTGACCTCGTAGTCGAGCACGAGCACGTCGCCGTCGGCCTCGACCTCGATCTGATAGGTGGCCGGCGCGTCCGGCGTCACGGCCGGGACATCGATGCCGACGCGCAGCCCGTTCTCGTAGCCGACCAGCGTGCAGACCGTGGGCGGGAAACAGCCCGCGCTCATCATCGTCTCCATCATTGCCGCCGCCATCAGCGCCGCAGGCGCGAGCAGCCCCAGCGCGGCCGATCCGAAACAACTCATGCGCATGCCTCGCCGAGATTCACCCGGCGTGCCGCCCGAAGCCTCGTCGATTCCGGGAGCTTGCGGCGCGGCCCCCCGCCTCCCCCTCAATTTTCCGGATCCGTCCCCGCAGCCCCGCACGAGAACCTGATCCATGACTGTCAGCTTTTCCGTCCGCGACCGCCGGTCGTCATCCCGCCGGCTTGACGCCTGAACATGTGCTCCGTAGGGTGCTGCCGCCATGCCGCGCACGACATCCCTCGGTCCCGGCCGCCAGGACCCGCAACGAGAGCCCGATCAGATCGTCGTCGAGGGCGCGCGCGAGCACAACCTCCAGGTCGATCGGCTCGAGCTGCCCAAGCACCGGCTCGTCGTGATCACCGGGCCGTCGGGCTCCGGCAAGTCCTCGCTCGCGTTCGACACGCTGTACGCGGAGGGCCAGCGCCGCTACGTCGAGTCGCTGTCGGCGTACGCGCGGCAGTTCCTCGGCCAGATGGAGAAGCCGCGCTACGAGCGCATCCGCGGCCTGTCGCCGACGATCGCGATCCAGCAGAAGTCGGCGTCGTCGAACCCGCGCTCCACCGTCGGCACGATCACCGAGATCTACGACTACCTCCGCGTGCTCTACGCGCGCGCGGGCGAGCAGCGCTGCCACCAGTGCGGCGGCCCCGTCGGCGCGCGCACCGCCGCCGAGGTCGTCGACGAGCTGGCCGAGCTGCCCGAGAAGACGTCCGTGACCCTGCTCGCGCCCAAGGCCGAGAACCGCAAGGGCGAGTTCCGCGACCTGTTCGGCGAGCTGCGCAAGGCCGGCTTCGTGCGCGTCCGCATCGACGGCATGATCGTGCGGCTCGACGACGTCGAGGCGCTCGACAAGCAGAAGCGCCACTCGATCGAGCTCGTGATCGATCGGCTCTCGATCAACGCCTCGGACCGCGGCCGGCTCACCGACTCCGTCGAGACCGCGCTGCGCGAGGGCAAGGGCAAGCTGATGGTCGAGGTCGCCGGCGAGAAGGTGCCGCGCGTCTACTCGGAGTCGAACGCCTGCCCCAAGTGCGGCATCGGCTTCCCCGAGCTGTCGCCGCAGTCGTTCTCGTTCAACTCGCCGCTCGGCATGTGCGTCGAGTGCAACGGCCTCGGCGACCGGCTCGCCGCCGATCCGGACCTGATCGTCCCCGATCAGGCGCGCTCGATCCGCGAGGGCGCCGTCGCCGTGTGGGGCGAGGCGATCGCCAAGGACACCGGCTGGACCACGAACATCGTCAAGGCGCTCGCGAAGTCGTTCAACATCGATCTCGACAAGCCGTGGAACAAGCTGTCCGCCAAGCAGCGCGAGGTGCTGATGCACGGCACCGGCGACAAGCGCGTGACCGTCGCGTGGGAGGGCCGCCACTCGACCGGCGAGTGGGCGATGCGGTTCGAGGGCATCGTCGCGCAGCTCGAGCGGCGGCACCGCGAGGCGTCGTCGGAGCGGTCGCGCACGCACTACGAGCAGTTCTTCCGCTCGATCCCGTGCGCCATCTGCCACGGCACGCGCCTGCGGCCCGAGTCGCGCGCCGTCTTCCTCTCGGACAAGGCGATCGTCGACGTCACCGGCATGACCGTGCGCCAGGCGTACGACTTCATCACCGGCATGAAGCTCACTGGCTCGCGCGCGCAGATCGCCGGCGAGGTGCTCAAGGAGATCCGCGCGCGGCTGACGTTCCTGCTCGACGTCGGGCTCGACTACCTGACGCTCCACCGCTCGGCGGCGACCCTGTCCGGCGGCGAGGCGCAGCGGATCCGGCTCGCGTCGCAGCTCGGCAGCGAGCTGTCCGGCGTGCTGTACGTGCTCGACGAGCCGTCGATCGGCCTGCACCAGCGCGACAACGAGCGCCTGATCAAGACGCTCCACCGGCTGCGCGACCTCGGCAACACCGTGCTCGTCGTCGAGCACGACGAGGCGACGATCGAGGCCGCCGACTGGGTCGTCGACTTCGGGCCCGGCGCGGGGCGCCACGGCGGCCGCGTCGTCGCCGAGGGCACGCCCGCGGACGTCAAGGCCGTCCCCGCGTCGATCACCGGCCGCTTCCTCGCCGGCACCGAGCGGATCGAGGTGCCCGAGCACCGCCGCGAGCCGACGAGCTGGGTCAAGCTGACCGGCGCGCGCGAGCACAACCTGCGCAACGTCACCTGCGAGATCCCGCTCGGCGTGATGGTCGCCGTCACCGGCGTGTCCGGCGCCGGCAAGTCGTCGCTCATCAACGCCACGCTGTACCCGGCGCTCAACCGGATGCTGCACCGCTCGCTCGATCGCGTCGGCCCGTACGAGTCGCTCACCGGCCTCGGCAAGGTCGACAAGTGCATCGTGATCGATCAGCAGCCGATCGGCCGCACGCCGCGCTCGAACCCGGCGACGTACACGAAGGCGTTCGACCTGATCCGCGAGCTCTACGCGCAGGTGCCGCAGGCGCGCACGTACGGCTACGCGGCCGGCCGGTTCTCGTTCAACGTCTCCGCCAAGCAGGGCGGCGGCCGGTGCGAGGCGTGCGAGGGCGCCGGCGTCCGTGAGGTCGAGATGCACTTCTTGCCGAACGTGTTCGTCACGTGTGAGGTGTGCAAGGGCAAGCGCTACAACGACGCGACGCTGCGCGTGACGTACAAGGACAAGAACATCGCCGAGATCCTCGACACGCCCGTCGACGAGGCGCTCGAGCTGTTCAGGCACCACAAGCAGCTCGGCCGGATCATGCAGACGATGGTCGACGTCGGCCTCGGCTACCTCTCACTCGGCCAGCCCGCGACGACGCTGTCCGGCGGCGAGGCCCAGCGCGTCAAGCTCGCCCGCGAGCTCGCGCGCGTGCAGACCGGGCGCACGCTGTACCTGCTCGACGAGCCGACGACCGGCCTCCACTTCGGCGACGTGAAGAAGCTGCTCGAGGTGCTGAACCGCCTCGTCGACAGCGGCAACACCGTGCTCGTCATCGAGCACAACCTCGACGTCATCAAGACCGCCGACTGGATCATCGATCTCGGCCCCGAGGGCGGCGCCGCTGGCGGCGAGATCATCGCCGCCGGCACGCCCGAGCAGGTCGCGCAGATCGAGCGCAGCTACACCGGCCAGTTCGTGCGCCCGCTGCTCGAGCGCGCCAAAAAGCGCGCCCCCGGCTCGCGCGGCACGAACGGCAGCGCCGACGTGCGCGCCCGGCCCGCGGAGCGCGCGCCGCGCTCGCGGGCGGCCAGCGCCGCGCCGTGAGCCAGGCGATCGCGGCTCCTGGCCCAGCTCGGCGTCACGCGCGCCGGGCGCCAGGTGGCGCCGCGCGAAGAACCGCATGGACCTACGCCTCCCCGCCGAGGGGTGGTGTCACCCGACTATGAAATTGCACTACTGGTTCGAATAATAATAATTTCGAGTACTGGTGCGACTCGTCGTTTCAGCCAGTCATCTTTCGATGAGATCGCGACGAAATTTGCGAGGAGATTCACGTGCCGAAGATCGAAACGAGCGCCGGCGCGACATCGCGAATCGAGAGCGAAAGCTCAGCCAAGGCTCGACGAGCCACTCGCCGCGCGGTACGTTGGCGATAGAGCGAAGCGCAGAGCCCGCGGAGCAGCTGCAGCTCTCGGTCGAGTGAGGAGCGGCGATGAATCACTACAGTTCTCGGTCGGAGCGCCGCCGCGATGTCCGCGTTTCCCCCAAGGGCACGGTGATCGTGCGCGCCGGCTCGTACGTCATCCGCGGCCGCATCGCGAACCTGAGCCGCGGCGGGATCTCGACGACGACGCGTACCACGGCGCCCCAGCGCTTGCTCGGCAGCGCGGTCGCGCTCGCGCTTCGCTTCGATAGCGCGGATGCGAGCTGGCTCGAGTTGAGCGGGCGGGTCCTGCGGATCGGCGCGAGCTCGATCGCGATGGCGCTCAGCGCCGTCCCCGCCTCGTTCACGCGCATCATCGACGAGACGGTCTCGTCATCGCACCATCATGATCGGGTGCTGTCCATCGTGCTCGTCGATGCCACGCCCCGGCGCCGGAGCGAGATGGCCGAGGGGTTCCGCGCGGCAGGCTGCGCGGTCATCGATGTCTCGACACCACTCGAGGCCATCGTCCGGCTCGGCGAGTCGCACTTCGAGCCCGACTTGATCGCGATCGCTGACTCATTGCCGGAGACGATCTCCGACGAGCTGCGCCGGTTCGTGAACCTGGAGCACCCGCGGGCGAAGCTGGTGACCATCGGCGACGCGACGAGCGCCCCGGCCGGGCTCCTGCACTGGTTATCGGCGGTGAACACGGTCGGAGACCTCGCGGCGCGGATCCGCAAGGTCCTCGTCACGTTCGACCGACACTGAGCGCCACGCCACCCCCGCCACCACGCCGACCGCCGCGTGAGCCCGCCGAACGCGCATATTCGCGAAACGGCGAGCTATCGCCGGATTGGATCGCGCTGGGCAATCCGTAGCGATCAAAATAGATATTCAAATACCCGTCGCACATCCTCGGTGCGCCGATCAGGGTCGTCGTCAGCGTGCACGCGCTCAACCGGATGCTGCACCGCTCGCTCGATCGCGTCGGCCCGTACGCGCCGCTCCCCGATCGAGCTCGGCGGCGACCTCCGTCGGGATCCTCAGGTCCGGACATAGCGTAGCGAGCAGATCTGGACGACCGATTCGCAGTAGACACGAGATCGGTGTGGTGTCCGAAACGACCAGGCTCATTTGCCGAGGATGCGATCCACCGCGTCAGCGTCTGCGAAGACCTCGGCTGCCGTGCCCTCCCACGCTACCTGTCGATGCGCGAGCAGGTCGTCGAACGCGATCCGGTCCATCGCAGCGAGCTTGCGCGCCTCGTGCCTCGGAAGAATCCCTTCCTTCACGAGGAAGACGGCAAACTCACGCCGCAGCTCCTCGCTCGCTCGGGCGGGAGGAAAGCGGAGCCTCGCCGCGATGTCCTCGGGGATCTCCAGTGTGATGGCCGCCATGATGTTCAACGAGTGTACTCGGGCGCCGGATGGCGCGAAATACGGAGCTCCCATAGTGCTCAGCCCGCCGCGCATCCAGCGGCCGGCGTGAACACGGTGCTCGTCCGCGAGCACAGCCTCGACGTCATCAAGACCGCCGACGGGCCCGCGCAGCCGTCAGGGCGCGCAGGTCGCCGACCGCGTCAGGCGCGACAGGAAGCCGCCCGCGTAGTCGAACCCGCCGAAGTAGACGTACGCGGCGTCGAGCGCGATGCCCCAGCCGCCGCTGATCCCGGCCTTTAGCGCGACCGGCATCCCGCCGGTCACGGGCACCGTGTACACGTTCTGGATGTAGCCGTCGTTCACCCAGTACACCGAGCCGCCGCTGACCGCGATGCCGGACGACCCGGCGCCGGAGTTGCTCGCGAGCACCTCGGCCATGCCCCCGGCCTTGGCGACGCGCGCGATGGTGCGATTGTTGGAATTGGTCCAGTAGACGTGCGTACCGTCGAGCGCGATGCCGGCCGGATCGGACTGGCCGCTGGCCAGCGGGACCACGGTCCCCCCGGCGAGCGGCACCTTCACGATCGTGCCGTCGCCGCGGTTCGTCCAGTACACGTGGGTCGCGTCGACCGCGATCATCGCCGGCTGGATCGCGTTCCCCAGCGGCTGGCCGGTCGCGATCGGGGTCGGGGTCCCGCCGGCCTTCGGCCAGCGCATGATCGTGCCGGCGACCAGGTTCGCCCAGTAGACGTGCGTGCCGTCGAGCGCGAGCGCGGTCGCGCCATCTTGCGCCGTCGCGATCGTCTCGATCGTGCCGCCGCCCACCGGCATGCGCAGGACGCGATCGCCGAACACCTGGGTCCAGTAGACGTGCGTGCTGTCGACGCCGATGCCGGACGCGCCGCTCTGGCCGGCCGCCAGCGTCTGGACCGCGCCGCCGGTCTTCGCCACGCGCTTCACCGTGCTCGCGTCGAGGTTCGTCCAGTACACGTAGGTGTCATCGAGCGCGAGCTGGCGCTCGGCGCTGTAGCCGCTCGCCCCCGAGGCCAGCTGCTCGAGCGGCGTGTACACGCAGCGGTACGCGAACGCCCCGGTCACGCTCGCGGTCGTCATCAACGTGCACGCGCCGGTGCCAGTGCACGCGCCGCTCCAGCCGTTGAAGATCGCGTCGACCTGGGGCGCGATGGTGACCGTCGCCGACGTGCCCTCGGCGTGCGCCGTCTGGCACGACGAGTAGCCGCAGTAGCTCCCGTTGACGCGGATCTCCGAGGCGGGCCCGGTCGCGCTCGAGCTCACCACGAAGCCGGGCTCGCACGTCGTCGTCAAGCACGCGCGGCCGCTGCTGCACGCGATGCTCGCGCTCCACTCCAGGCACGCGTCGCCGTCGTAGTTGCCGCACACCTGCGTCTGCCCCGCGCCCGCGCACCGCGACGCGCCAGCGGTGCACTGATCGCTGCATGCCGGATCGAAGCTCGCGCTCACCGTCGTGGCCGCGGTCATGGTCACCGCGCAGGGTCCGGTGCCGCTGCAGCCGCCGCCGCTCCAGCCCGCGAACGTGCCGCCGCCGCTCGGCGCCGCGGCGAGCGTGACCATCGTGCCCATCACGTACCGCTCGCTGCAGTCGGTGCCGCACGAGATGCCGACCGGCGTGGAGCTCACGGTCCCCGTCCCGGCGCCCGCGCGCGTCACCGTGAGCAGCGGCGCGGGCGTGCAGGCGTTGTTCGCGCACAGCTCGGTCGCCGCGCAGCTCATCGGGGTCGACCACTCGAGGCACACGTCGCCGTCGAAGTTGCCGCACGTGCGCTCGCTCGTCGTGGTCGCGCATGACGTCGCGCCGGTCGAGCACTCGTCGGAGCACGCGCCCACGAACGTCGCGGTGACGGCGCGATCGGCGTCGAGCGTGACGGTGCACGCCCCCATGCCGGTGCACGCTCCCGACCAGCCGGCGAACATCGCGCCGGGCAGCGGCGACGCGCTCAGCATGATCACGCTGCCCGGGGTGGCCTGCGCCGTACAGGTGGCGCCGCAGTCGATGCCCGCCGTCGCCGACGTCACGACGCCGCTCCCGGGCCCGGCCTTGTCGACCGTCAACGTGTACGCGGGCCCGCACCGATCGGCGGCGCACAGCTCGCTGGCGCCGCACGCGGTGGCGGGGCCGAGCTCCAGGCAGGCGTCGTTGTCGTGCTCGCCGCAGCGCTGCTCTGCGTGGCCGTCGACGCACACGGCGCTGCCCGGCGCGCACTCGTCGGCGCAGCCGATGCCGAACAGCGCGCCGACCACGGTGTCCTCGGTGACGGCGATCGTGCACTCGGGCTCGCTGCCGGCGCACGCGCCGGTCCAGCCGAGCAGCGTCATGCCCTCGCCGGGCGTCGCGGTCAACGTCACCGGCGTGCCGCGCGGCACGCTCGCCGTGCAAGCGGCGCCGCAGTCGATCCCGGCGCTCGCCGCGGTGATGGTGCCGTCGCCGTCGCGCGACACCGTCAGCGTGGAGCAGCGATCGCCGGAGCATGCGTCGGGGTGGTCCGAGCCGCAGCCGGCGATCCCCAGCAGAACGAGCAGAGCGAGTCGCCGCATGGCATTTCCCTCGAGGACCGCGCGCCGGTCCGTTGAAACCGGTACGAAGTATCGTTGTCACGCGAGCGCGCCGCAATCATCGACAGGGCCGAGGCGTCGGTGCAGAAGCGCCGCGCGCTGACATCCGCTCCGCCCTCGCCGACCGGCGCGACCGGCGCGAGCTCCTCCTGGGCCTATCCCCCAAGGAGCGCCAATCGCCGAGGACCGCTGCTCCCCGATCGAGCTCTGCGGACGCGCAGCATGCCGTTGTCGCCGCCACTGTAACCCAGCTCAGCTGACACGAACCGGCCATTGGCTGGTCGTGGAGCAAAGCTACGCGCGGCGAGAGCCAACGAGATGCATGGCTGCACTCACGTTCACCTCATCGGCTACAAGTGCCACTGCTGGTTGGCGCCACCATGACAATCCCACATTATGATGTGGGCGCCGTTGTTGCGATTGGCCCATTCGATGTCCAGACACTTATTATTGAGTCCGCTCTTGATTTGATAACCATCCCCGTACCATTGCTGGTTTGCGCCACCATGACAATCCCACATTATAACGTGGGCGCCGTTGTTGCGATTGGCCCATTCGATGTCCAGACACTTATTATTGAGTTTGCTCTTGATTTGATTACCATCCACGTACCATTGCTGATTTGCGCCACCATGACAATCCCACATTATGGTGTGGGCACCGTTGTTGCGGTTGGCCCATTCGATGTCCAGACACTTGCCATTCAAGAAACTTCTAATTCCGAAGGACGTGGTCAAGGCTGAGCTCTCGTGCTCATGGATAGCGCGGAGCTCCCCTTCGGGCGAGAGATCCACTTCAGGGGTCTCCCTTTCGGGCGAGAGATCCTCGGTCGTGGATGTGTCTAGCCCGGATTATTCACGGGTGGCACTTCCTCGTCGAGAGCTGTCCGACAGGGTGTCGGAGCCGTCTGCGGCTCCTCGGAGCTGTCGTTGGTGCTCATGGCCCTGCTCCAGCCCGTTTCCGGTACCCAGGCGCGCCCACGCATGAATAATCCGGGCTAGCGTGCTGTCACGCTCCGCCTCCATCGCAGCACCCTCGCTCGACGTCACCGTCGACTCTTCCATGACCGTCGACTCTTCCTCGAGACCGCATGCCGCCAGGGTGAGGCAAGTGAGCGTTACCATCAGGCACGTCTTGCGGGCGGGCCAGCGATTCCCTGTCTTCATCAGCTTCTCATTTGGCTTCGGTTGCATAACTCTCTCCGTTGGTTGTTGGTTGTTGGACAGGCGGACTTCAGCTTACGGCGTCGTCATTCTGGATTCTGGTCGCTCGAAGTTACGGTCGCTGCGCTCGGAGATCGATACGCAGAATTGCGTACTATTCCGTATTGCGTCCCTGCTTTTCTGAGGAGAGCAACCAGTTCGGGCCGAGAATGAACATGAAGAGCCCGGTAGATTTGCTCGGTATGCTTACGGACGGTACCCTCGCTGATGCCAAGCCGATCTGCGAGCTGCTTGCATGAGAGGCCGCTACTTACAAGGAGTGAGGCGATCTCCTGCTGACGCCTGGTCAGCCGTGCCGGGAGTTCGATCTCCCCAGACAGGAGTTCGTTCTCCCCAGAAACGAGGAGCGGGCTACTTCCATATGCTTCATCTAACATATTATCTCGGTATTATGATATGTTATACTTAATATATCCTGCGACTGTTACGCTCCCACGTCGAGTTGGACTCTCTTGCGTTCCCGGGTCCATGATGCCGAGCGCGGTCAGGCAGGCAGCCGGCTGCGGTTCTGAGCACTTCGTTGGCGAGCCGTGGGGGCGCGGTTGCGGCGAAGCAGCGTTGTCGGCCTGATGGCCGTCATACCGGTTGCTCCGGTGACCTCGCCGGGATGATCAAGATGACCGTGATGACAAGGAGGACCCCACGCCGGCCTCGTCGCACAAAAAGCGATCGCAGCGGACCATTTGCCCCTCATGGCAACACCGGGGGGAACGGTCGCGAGGAGCTCTGACGGACGCCGGATGGGCGGCCATCGGACCGAGAGAAACCCTCGCACACGCCGAGTCATGTGGGGCTGACCGGCATGGGCCAGACTCATGACGACGAGGCGCGGCCTCGGTTCGAGGGCGCCGCAACCTGCGTTCACACAAGACCGTGGAACAGTTCGCGGATGGACGCTTGCCTGTCCGAGAACATCGTCGCAGCCCTCATCACCGGGGGCCTGCCGCGCGGCGAGCGCGAGGCGGTCGAGCTCCACCTCGACGGCTGCACGGCGTGCCGCGAGCTCGTGGCACAGGTGCTGAGCGCCCCGGCGCCCGCGCGGCCGGCGCTCGCCGATGGTCCGCGGATCGGGCGCTATCGCGTGCTCCGCGAGGTCGGCTCGGGCAGCATGGGGACGGTCTACGCTGCCGAGGATCCCGAGCTGGGCCGCGAGGTCGCGCTCAAGGTCCTGCGCCCGACGAAGCGTGACGAGAACGCCAGCCACCGCGCCCGGCTGACGCGTGAAGCGCGCGCCATGGCACGCCTGGCACATCCCAACGTCATCACCGTCCACGAGATCGGCGCCGCGGACGAGCAGCTCTTCATCGCCATGGAGCTGGTCAAGGGCGAGACCCTCCGGCGCTGGCTGGCCGACGCCCCGCGCGGCTGGCGCGCCGTCACCGACGTCCTGTGCGCCGCCGGCCGCGGGCTCGCCGCCGCGCACGCCGCCGGCGTCGTCCACCGCGACTTCAAGCCCGACAACGTGCTCGTCGGCGACGACGGCCGCGTGCGCGTCACCGACTTCGGCCTGGCGCAGCTGGCGCAGCCGGTCGCGCTCGAAGCGACCGTGCCCGCGAGCACGGCCTCGGCCACCCCGGGCGACGCACCGGCGAGCGCGCTGACCGCCAGTGGAGTGCTCGTCGGCACGCCGGTCTACATGGCGCCCGAGCAGCTCCGCGGCGGCGCCGCCGACGAGCGCTCCGACCTGTTCAGCTTCTGCGTCACGTTCTGGGAGGCGCTCTACGGCGAGCGCCCGTTCGCGGGGCGCAACTTCGACGAGCTCCGTGCCGCGGTGGCTGCCGGCACCGTCCGCCCGCCGCCCGAGGGCCGGGACGTCCCGGGGCCCTTGCACGACGCCATCCGGCGCGGGCTAGAGCCGGCGCCCGGCGACCGTCCGGCCTCGATGGCACAGCTCCTCGCGGCCGTCGAGGCGGCCGTGGCAGCCGACCCGCCGGACATGCGCCCGCGCCCGGGGATGGCCCGGATGTTCGGGCGCGCCCGCGAGCTCGACCTCGCCGAGGCGGCCCTGCGCCGCGCGCGCGCGGGGAGCGGGTCATTGCTGCTCGTCACCGGCGAGGCCGGCATCGGCAAGTCCCGGCTCGCGCGCGAGGTCGCCGCCCGCGCCGCGGCGAGCGGCATGCGCGCGCTCTGGGGCCGCGCCTGGGAGGCGGGCGGCGCGATGCCCTACTGGCCGTGGGTCCAGGTCTTTCGCGGGCTCGGATCAAGCCCGTTCCGGGAGATCGCGCCGAGCCCCGGCGAGAGCTCCCGCGAGGAGCGGTTTGCCCTCTTCGACGCCGCTGCGCACGCGCTGGCGGTGGCCGCGCGGCGAGCGCCCCTGGTGCTCCTGCTCGAGGACCTCCACGCCGCCGACCTCGCGTCGCTGCTCCTGCTCCTGTTCGTGGCGCAGCAGATCGGCCCGTCGCCGGTCCTGATCCTCGCCACCGCGCGCGCGCTCGAGGCCCGGGCGTCGCCCGAGCTCGCCGACGCGCTGGCGCGGATCGGCCGCGAGGGCGACGCCATCTCGCTCGGCCGGCTCGGGCGCGACGACGTCGCCGCCTGGCTGGCCGACCGCGCGAGCGGCGCCAGCACCGATGAGATCTATCGCGTCACCGAGGGGAACCCGCTCTTCGTCGAGCAGATGCTGCGGGTCGGCCGCGCCGGCACGCACCTCAAGCTGAGCGACGGGATCAGGGGCGTCCTCGATGCCCACCTCGCCCGGCTCGCCCCCGACGCCCGCCCGCTCCTCGAGGCCGCGGCCGTGCTCGGACGTCAGTTCGGCTCGCGCGAGCTGGCGGTGCTCGCCGGGACGCCGCACGACGAGGTGCTCGCCGCCCTCGTGCCGACGTGCGAGCTGGGCGTGATCGAGGCCGTCGACACCGAGCAGCTCCAGTTCACCCATGTGCTCCTCCGCGAGCGGCTCCACCAGTCACTCCCCGTCGCACGGCGGAGCGAGCTGCACTGGAAGGCCGGGCTCCTCGCCGAGGCCGCGGACGCGGACGCGGCGACCTGCGCCCGCCACCTGCTCGAAGGCGTCAACGCTGGCGACGCCGAGCACGCGGCGCGCGCGGCCCTCCGCGCCGCCGAGCAGGCCCTCCACCAGCTCGCGTTCGAATCGGCCATCGCCCTCGGCGAGCGCGCGCTGGCGATCCTGCCGTCCGGGCCCTCGCTCGTGGCCTGCGAGCTGGAGCGCACCGTCGGCGAGGGACTCTTGCGCTCGGGCTCGACCGAGGCGGGGCGCGCTCGCTGCCTCCGCGCCGCCGCGCTCGCGCGCACGCTCGGCGCCCGAGACGAGCTGGCGCGCGCGGCGCTCGCATATGCATGCGAGTACACCCCGATGGGCAGCGTCGACCCGATCAAGGCGCAACTCCTCGAGGAGGCGAGCGTCGCGCTCGGTC
>Ga0247790_10000058_pt1 | contig 62491 bp, 50 predicted proteins | sample UWRJS171409R4_FD_179913 | JGI IMG/M metagenome (GOLD analysis project Ga0247790, IMG submission 179913) | Soil microbial communities from Arlington Agricultural Research Station in Wisconsin, United States - UWRJ-S171-409R-4 | ecosystem: Environmental > Terrestrial > Soil > Agricultural land...
CCCTGCTCGCGAGCAGGGCGCGCCTCACGGGACTTCGATGCGGCCCGCGGCCAAAACTGCGATCCCGGGCGGCAGCTCGTGCGCGGCGAGGATCGCGACGGCCGGCAGCTCGGGCTCGAGCAGGCCGCGCAGGTGGCGGCGCACGTCGCCGCTCGTCAGGATGACGGCGGGCCCGGCGCCGAGCGCGCCGCGCACGGCGGCGACGATGTCCTGGGCGATCGCCGGCTCGAGCGCGAGCACGGGCTCGCCGCTGGAGCGATCGAGGGCGCCGCGCACGGCGTCCTCGATCATCGCGTCGACGGTGTAGACGGCGAGCCGGCCGCGCGGCGCCCACCGCGCGCCGATCTGGCGGCGGAGCCGGCCGCGCAGGTGCTCGACGAGCGCGGGCGCCGTCTGCGCGGTGTGGCCGCCGGGCCCAACCGGCGCGAGCGCGATCGCCTCGAGGACGGCGGCCAGATCGCCGAGCGGCAGCTCCTCGCGGCAGAGCCCGCGCAGGACCTCCGCGAGGACCGGCAAGGAGATCGCCCGCGGCACGACCTCGCGGACGAGCACGGGCGCCGCCGCGGCCGTCTGCTCGACGAGCGCGGCGACCTGGTCGACGGAGAGGAGCGCGGGGAGGAGCTGCCGGAGCGCCGGCTCGAGCGCGGCCGCGAGCGCGCCCGGGTCGGCGGGCGCGGCGGGGGCGGCCACCTCGAGCCACGCGGCGGGCGTGCCATCGATCGCGAGCGCGGCCTGCCGCTCGCCGAGCGCCGGGCCCAGTGCTGGATCACCTTCCACCGCGAGCGGCGGGACGGGCACCCCGCTCGCCCCGGCGACGCGCGCGCGGAGCGCCGCGAGCTCGGCGTGGAGCGCGGCCCGCGCGCCGCGCTGCTCCGCGAGGCGCGCGCAAGCTGCCGGCGGCAGCCGGAGCGCGAGGCGCGGGCCGCGGCCGGCCCTGGCGCCGGGCTCGTCCAGGGGCGGCGCCGCCTGCGGCCGCTGGCGCGCCGCGGCGCGCGCGGCGCCAGCCGCGAGGAGGCCGAGCAGGAGGCCCAGGACGAGGAACGGCGCGAGCGGCAGCCCGGGGACGAGCCCGAGCAGGACGAGCAGCGCCGCGGCGGCGGCGAGCGCCCGCGGCTGCCCGCCGAGCTGCTCGCCGAGGTCCTCGCCGAGCGCGCGATCGCCGGTCGCGGCGACGCGCGTGACGAGCAGGCCCGCGGCGACCGCGACGAGCAGGGACGGGATCTGCGCGACGAGCCCGCCGCCGATCGAGAGCAGCGAGTACGCGGCCACGGCGTCGCCCGCCGTCATGCCGCGCGAGCCGACGCCGATCACCATGCCGCCGCCGAGGTTCACGGCGACGATCACGATCGCCGCGACGGCGTCGCCCTTGACGAACCGCATCGCGCCGTCCATCGCGCCGTAGAGCTGCGACTCGCGCTCGAGCGCGGCGCGGCGCCCGCGCGCGGCGTCGGCGTCGATCGCGCCGGCGCGCAGCTCGGCGTCGATCGCGAGCTGCTTGCCGGGCATCGCGTCGAGCGCGAACCGCGCCGCCACCTCGGCGACGCGCTCGGCGCCGCGCGCGACGACGACGAGCTGCACGACCGTGATCACCGCGAACACGACGAGGCCGACCACGAGGCTCTGCGCGACCACCTGCGCGCCGAACGCGCGCACGACGGCGCCCGCGTCGGCTTCGGCGAGGATGAGCCGCGTGGTCGAGACCTCGAGCCCGACGCGGAGCAGCGTGGTCACCACGAGCAGGGTCGGGAACGACGCGAACCCGAGCGGCCGCGGCGTCAGGACCGCCGCCGCGAGCAGGACGACGGCGATCGCGATGTTGCCCACGAGCAGGAGATCGAGCAGCGGCCGCGGCAGCGGCACGATCAGCATGACGACGACGGCGATCACGAGCCCGGCGATGGCGAGCTCGGCCCACGCCGCGCGCGGCTTCACGTCGGCGTCTCCTCGACCTCCTCGAGCTCCGACGGGTCGAGCTCGATCGCGTCGCCGGCCACGCTGTCGTGCGGCCCGCCCAGGTGGCGGACGAGCGAGAGGTGGATCTGGCTGCGGATCATGCGCAGCACGCTGTCGAGCTCGGCGGTGGGGAGCTTGAGCCGGTTGCGCAGGGTCTCGAGCGTGCCGCGGACGAGGATCTCCTTGGCCTTCTCGAGCCAGCGGAACGCGGTGACGCGGTGGACGCGGTAGATCGCGCCGATCTCGTCGATGTTGAGGCCGTCGACGTGGTGGTAGCGGAGCAGCGTCTGCTCGCGCGCGCCGAGCTTGCCGAGCGCCTCGGCGAACGCGGCCTTGAACTCGGACGCGTACGTCCGCTTCATGTACTCGACCTCGGGGTCGTCGGCCGCGATCGCGTGCTGCGCGATCAGCTGATCGTCGTCGACCAGCACCTCGCGCTTGCCCTTGCGCAGCTCGTTCAGGCAGGTCCGCACCGCGACCGAGCGCACCCAGCGCCGGAGGTCGCCGCGCCCGCCGTACTCGGAGATCTTGCCGCGGCTCGTCGGCGCGCCCGCGGTGCCGCCGCCGACGAACAGCCGCTGCCGCACGAGCTGCTTGACGTCGGCCACGCGGGGCGCCGGGATCCGCATGCGCGCGAGCGCGATGTCGACCTCGCGCATGTACTCGCGGTCGAACGCCGCGAGCGCCTGCGGGATCCCCTGGGCGCAGCCGCACGCCAGGAAGAGGTCGGCCGGGCGCAGCCCGTCGAGCGCGGCGTCGGCGAGATCCGGCGTGACCTGGCGCGCGATGAACTCGACCACGGCCACCGCCTCGATGTGGAGATCGGGCCACGCCGACCGGCCCTCGGCGACGAGGGTCCACAGCCGGCGATCGAGATCGATGACCGCCTGCAGGACGGCTTTGACCGGCGCTGGCGCGGCATCGAGGAACGGACGCACCAGGCTCGGCGTGCTCACCGGGATCGATTGTATACGAGCTTGGTCGGTTTATTTATACGACCTCCTCGCCGAGGCGGGTTGGTCAAACGATGGCTGTTCGGCTACGCTTCTGGGCGTCGTCGGATGGAGCCGAACCGCAAGGTCCGCAAGCAGGGGCTCGAGCACTTCATCAAGTTCGTGCGCGAGCTGCCGGCCCCTTCGCCGCAGGCGATGTTCCTGGCGCTGCAGGAGCACGGGTACCGCGGCCAGGACGCGGCCCGGCGGGCGCTGTGCCTCATGGCGTATCGCCACGTCCGGCGGATCAAGCGGATCTACGTGGAGGGCATCGACCGCGCCGAGCTGCCGCGCAAGTCGAACTTCTTGTGCGTCGGGCCCACCGGCTCGGGCAAGACGTTCCTGGTCGAGACCCTGTTCGGCAAGATCTTGAAGCTGCCGACCGCGCTCGTCGACATCACCACCTACTCGGAGACCGGCTACGTCGGCCAGGATCCGTCGACGATCCTGACCCGGCTGCTCCACGCGGCCGACGAGAACCCGATGCTCGCGTCGATCGGCATCGTCTGCCTCGACGAGTTCGACAAGATCGCCTCGGGCCAGAACAACGCGATCTTCGCCGGCGCGGGCACCACGAAGGACGTCACCGGGATGGGCGTCCAGCGCGAGCTCCTCAAGATGCTCGAGGCGAGCGAGGTCGTGGTCCCGTTCGATCTCACGCACAACTCGTACGCCGATCACGTCGTGATGTCGACGGCGGACATCGCGTTCATCGCCGCCGGCGCGTTCTCCGGCTTCCAGCAGATCGCCCACCGCCGCGCGATGCGGGACCAGATCGGCTTTGGCCGCGATCAGTCCGGCTCCGGCGTGGACCCCGACGCGATCGCCGTCGACTTCTCCGCCGAGCAGGTCGAGAGCGTCGCCAACTTCCAGGCCTATGGCTTTCTCCCCGAATTGGTCGCGCGGTTCACCCGCGTCGTGCCGTTCCGCGCGCTCGACGCCGCGACGCTCAAGGACATCCTCCGCAGCGATGTGGTCCAGCGGATGACGCGCGAGTTCAAGCTCGAGGGCTTCGAGCTCGCGATCGACGACGCCGTGCTCGATCACATCGTCGAGGACGCGCTGCGCCGCGAGACCGGCGCGCGCGGCCTCGCGTCGACGCTCACCCGCCAGCTCGAGGACGTCGCGTTCGGCGTGTTCGGCGTCGAGCGCGGCGGTGTCGTGCGCGTCGTCCTGCGCGGCGGCGATCTGGCCGTCGAGATCTAGTATCGTCCGCGCATGTCCGCCGGAACCCGGATGGGGGCCGCCTGCGCGTGCGTGGTCCTCGCGCACGCCGCGCGCCCCGCGCGCGCCGAGTCGATGGTGTTCGAGCTGGGGCGCAAGGCGTACGCGGCGGTCAACGCCGCCGAGGCGCACGAGGATCAGATCCGCGAGAAGTACCGCGAGGTCCAGGAGCGCGCCGAGGACTTCTTCGCGGCGACTGATCTGCTGCTCGCGAGCGAGCCGATCGACTCCGCCGGGGTCGAGGTCACGGCGAGCGCTGGCGGTGGGTACGACGTCTCGCGCCCCACCTCGGAGGCGTCGGCGGAGCTCATTGCGTACCTCGGCAGCGCCAGCTGCCGGACGGTGTGGGCGTCCTTGCTCGTGCGCGGCCGGACGGCGACCGACATCGATGACCGCGCGCGGGCGGGCGGGGCGGCCGCAGCGGGCGTGTGCTTCCCCAAGGGGATCTACCTCTCGAACATGTTCGAGCTGCCGATCACGATGTCGGCGTTCCCGCTCCGCATCGAGGGCCGCGCCGCGCTGCTCAAGACGCCCGCGCTGACGGCCGCGCGCAGCGCGCTCCGCGAGCCGTACAGCGAGACCGGCTGGAGCGTGGCGATGGAGGGCATGCGGTTTCTCCGCGGCAAGGAGCCAGGCATCCAGCGGCGGCGCTGGATCGCGGCGCCCGGCGTGTCGGTGACGCAGAACTGGCAGTGGCGGGGCTACCCGACCGGCGATCCGGCCCGGCTCGAGGTCTCGGCCGACATCTGGTTCGTCCGCGTCCACCGCGAGCGCCCGCCGCTCGCGCTCGCCGATCGCTCGATCGACGTCTTCGCGATCGGCCTCCACGGCGTGCGCGACGAGAACGGCGCCGCGGTGGTCGACTTCTGGCCGCTGCGGATCAGCGGCCTGGGCCTCGGGACCGATCGCGTGCTCGTCGACGCGAGCGTCGGCTTCTCCGGCCTCGGCACGATCAACGCCGACGGCGAGGAGATCCCGACGACCGGGCTGCCGCAGGTCGACATCGTGGCCGCGCACGCGGCGCTGCACATCGGCACCCAGCGCGGCTCGCTCTCGCTCGGCTTCGACAGCACGCTCGACACGAACCTCCTCGCCGAGCTGGTCTACGAGTCGCGCGGCTACGTCTCCGGGCGCGGCGGCGCGGGGCGGCTCTGGATCGATGCCGGCGCGTTCGGCGGCCGCGCGATCCATTACCTCGACCTGACCACGCAGGGCGAGGAGCGCTTCGTGGGCCTCTCGCTCGACGGGACGTACACGATCGCAAAGCACGTCGCGGCGGGCGTCTCGATCGCCGCGACGCACACGCTCCACCGCGACGCCACGCTCACGGAGGATCGCGTCCCGCGCGACGGCGTGCGCGCGCTCTTGACGCTCACGGCCACGCACGCGCTCTACAAGAGCGAGCTCGTCCCGATGCGCTCGTTCCGCTCGCTCCAGCCCGACTTCCTCAAGCCCAAGGGCGAACCCGCGCCCGCGCCCCCGCCCGGCGATCCCGCGCCCGCAGAGCCGTCGCCCGCGCCCCCCGAGTAGCCCGTACGTGCCTGCGTAAGGCCATGGATCTACATCTCATCCGGATCTCGGCCCCGACGCGACGTGACGTGACACGACCTGGGGGCCGATGGGTCGCGCGAGCACGACCTTCAGATCATCATGAGCCTCACTGCAGAGGAATCAGGCCCCCCGAGCAAGCGCGCGAGGGAGCATCCCCGCGCGCCTGGCAGCGGCGCGTCACGTCACGAGCACGGCGCGCGCGTTCGCTGCTCGGATGCTCGCTGGGCCGTCGCTCTCACGTTCGCGCGGCAGCTCTTACTCGCGCCGCTCGCCGTTGGGTGCACGTGACGCCAGCGGCGCCAGCCAGTCGAGCCCCGCCGCGGTCCCATCACATCGACTACCCATCGACGCGAACGCGGTAAGATGCCCTCGATGGTTGGCCTTTCGTCTGTGGTCCTGCGTCGTTTGCTCACGTGGCGGCAGTTCGCCGCTATCGATGAGGGCGACCAGATGCGTGGCGTGGAGCTCGTAGACGGCGAGCTCGAGGAGGGAGAATTGCCGACGCGCAAGCACGGTCGAATTGTCACGCGACTCATCATGCTGCTCGGTCCTTGGCTCGAGCGGAGTGGTGGCGGCGAATTGCTCTCGCAAGACAACCGTGTACGGATCGGTCCGCGTCGCGTGCGCAAGCCGGATCTCGTGTTGGTCCGCAGGGCGGACAATCCGGTGTTCGAAGACGAGACGCTCGTGAGCCCGCCGTTCATCATCGTCGAAATCATCACGAAGACGGCGCGCGATGAGCACCGCGACCGGGTGACCAAGCTTGCCGACTACGAGTCGTTGGGCGCGAACCAGTACTGGATCATCGATCCGGACATCGATCGACTCGAGGTCTACACGCTGGCCGACGGGCTGTTCGGCGCGCCTCGCGTCTTCGAAGCGAATGACGTCGTGGTCGGCGACCAGCTTGGCATCGATGGCCTTGCGTTCCGCCCCGCAGCGCTAGGAACCGAGCTGTAGGTGAGCAGTCGACCGCGGCGAGCGCGCACACGACGCTTCGCATCGGCACGCAGCGCGGCTCGCTCTCGCTCGGCTTCGACAACACGCCGCGCCTGCCTCGGGATCGACGTGCGCGGTCCAGCATACGAACAGCATGTGTGCCTTGGCGTCATCATCCCGGATGTCCTGAGGAGAGGGCCAGACGAGCTCGGGCGCCGCGCCGGCCGAGGCCATCGCCATCGCGATCTCGAGCGCCGCCCCGCAGTACCACCAGAGGTCGCAGCGGGAGATCGACGTGAGGAGCGCGGGTGCGAGCCGGCGCATGACGGTCCCGCCCGGCTGGAGCCTGGCGCAGTCCACCACCGCCTCGAGCTCGCGAGACGACCAGGAGGACTTCGCGAGGAGGAGGTCATCGATCTCGCTCACGAGATCGCAGATCGCCGGCTCGTCGGCTCCCGCGTGGACCTCGCGCCGGATCGCGATCGAGCCGGGCCTCGAGGAGCCGGGCGATCGTCTCGTCGGGATGAGCGCTGCGGATCAGCGGCCTGGGCCTGGGGACCGATCGCGTGCTCGTCGACGCGAGCGTCGGCTTCTCCGGCGTCGGCACGATCAACGCCGACGGCGAGGAAATCCCGACGACCGGGCTGCCGCAGGTCGACATCGTGGCCGCGCACGCGGCGCTGTACATCGGCACCCAGCGCGGCTCGCTCTCGCTCGGCTTCGACAGCACGCTCGACACGAACCTCCTCGCCGAGCTGGTCTACGAGTCGCGCGGCTGCGTCTCCGGGACGTACACGATCGCGAAGCACGTCGCGGCGGGCGTCTCGATCGCCGCGACGCACACGCTCCACCGCGACGCCACGCTCACGGAGGATCGCGTCCCGCGCGACGGCGTGCGCGCGCTCTTGACGCTCACGGCCACGCACGCGCTCTACAAGAGCGAGCTCATCCCGATGCGCTCGTTCCGCTCGCTCCAGCCCGACTTCCTCAAGCCCAAGGGCGATCCCGCGCCCGCGCCCACGGACCCCGCGCCCGCTGATCCGGCACCGGAGCCCCCCGAGTAGCGCGCCGCCTAAGACCCTGGATCTACGACACAATCCGGATCCTTCAGGCCCAGGATCCTAACTGCCCGAAATCACTCATGACGCAGCGCGCCCTCATTATATAGGGTGATAGGCAGGCCACGACGCGGCTCCATCCACCGTGACGAGCGCGGACCTCGCCTCACGCCAACGCGCGGCGCGCCGCGCGCGAGGGGATGTCCCGAAGCGACGCGACGCGAGCTGGGGGCCGATCGGTGGTCACGAGCGCGGCGTTCGTGCTCGCGCGAGCCTGGCTGAGCACGCGATTAGGCCCCCCGAGCGAGCGCGCGAGGGAGCATCCCCTCGCGCGCTTGGCAGCCGCGCGACTCCATTCGAGCACGGCGCGTGCGTTCTCCTGTACATGATCACGCCCGTGCGGCGCGCCCTGCTCCGGTGCTGGATCTGGCTCTCGCCGGCGATCGCGATCGCAGTGGCCGCCGCGATCGGTGCGGCCCTCGTCGAGGGTGCCGTCCACGGCGGGGGCGTGGCGGTCACCGCGATCGGCGCGGGCGAGGGGCTCGCCCTCGTGGCGCCCGCGGCCGCGCTCGCGCTCTCACTCGCGCGCGGGATCGGGTGGGGCTGGCGGCCGGCGATGGCCGATGCACAGGGCACGCGCGTGCTCGCGGAGCTCGGCGTCGGCGCGGCGACGATCGGGGCCGTGTTCGCGGCCGGGTACGCGTGCGCCCGGCTCGGCGCCGACGCCACGAAGCTCGGCTGGCTCGCGGCGATGATCGCCGGTGCCGGCGCCGCGGCCGCCGCCGCGCTCGCGCTCGCGGTCGCGCCGCTGCTGGTCCGCGCGGGCGGCTGGCTGATCGGCCGGACGTGGCGGAGCGTCACCCCGCGGCGCGCGCTCCTGGCGGTGGCGATCGCCGCGGCCTCGCTCGCCATCGCCGGCTGGTGGGCCGCGCGGCCGCTGCTGGTCCGCTACGACTTCGGACTCGCGCCCTACGGCGCCGGGTTCGCCGCGGCCGGGGCGGCGGCTACGGCCGCGGTCACGCGCTGGCGCGCCGCGCGGGCCTGGATCGGCGCGGGCGCGCTGATCGCGGGCGTGGCGGCCTGGAGCGCGGCCCGGCTGCTCGCCGCCTCGGACGCGACCGCCCTGCTCGATGCGTGGAGCCGGCTGCCGGTCGGCGGGCAGGTGCTCGAGCTTCGGCGGGACGTCGGCGCGCTGCGCGCGCAGGTCGTCGCGGCGATCCCCGCCCTGGCGCCGCGGGCCGATCGGCACCCCGACATCCTGATCGTCACCGTCGACGCGCTGCGCGCGGATCGCGTCACGCCGTCGCTCACGCCGGCGCTCCACGCGTTCGGGAGCGAGGCCGCGGTGTTCGACCGCGCCTACGCGCCCTCGACGGTCACGCGCGGCTCGCTGCCCTCGATCATGACCTCGCTGTCTCCGGGGCGGATCCGCGGCCGGTTGATCGACTTCGCGCTCAAGCTCGATCCGCGGCACGTGCTCCTCGCGGAGCGGCTCCAGCGCGCCGGCTACACCACGCGCGGCTTCCTCTGCTGCGCGCACCACTTCGGCGGCGCGTTCGATCTCGGGCTCGATCGGGGGCTCGCCCAGGTGATCTACAACGCGAGCGGCGAGCACCTCGCGCACGCCGCGACCACCTTCTTCGCGGACCCGTCGCTCGATGGCGCGCCGCGGTTTGGCTGGCTCCACACCTACGAGCCGCACCTGTGGGGGCAGCTCTACGCCGCGGCGCTCTACGGCGCGGCGCCCGGACCCCGGTACGATCGCACCGTCGCCACGGTCGATCGCGTGCTGGCGCCGCTGCTCGCGGCGATCCGCGCGCGCGGCCGCCCGACGATCATCGCGATCACCGCCGATCACGGCGAAGGGCTCGGCGATCACGGCGCGCTGCAGCACGCCGCCGTCCCGTACACCAGCCAGATCCACGTCCCGCTCATGATCGCGGCGCCCGGCGTCGCGCCGCGGCGGATCGCGACGACCGTCGGCCTGATCGGGCTCGGCGACACGCTGCTCGAGCTGGCGGGGTTCTCGCCCTCGCCCAGCGATGGCCCAAGCTTCGCGCGCCTGCTCTCCGGCGCGCCGCCGCCCGCGGACGCCGAGGCGTACTCCGTCGTGCTGCACGATCGGGTCATCCCGTTCACGGCGCACTCGCTCGTCGCGGGGGACCACCACCTGATCGAGGTCACCGGCCAAAAGCCCGAGCTCTACGATCTGCTACGCGACCCGGGCGAGCTCACCGATCTCGCCGCGCGCGAGCCCGCCCGGCTCGCAGAGCTTGTGCGGCGGCTGGCGGCACATCGCGCGCGCGATCGCGTCCCGCCGCCGTTCTGACCTCGGGTGTGGGATCCTACCGCCCGCCACGCATCGAGATGGAAGTCACGCCTCGTTTCATGCTTCGCTTCACGCCTCGCCGCGTGGTGCTGCTGTCGCTCGCGGTGTGGTGCGCGTGTGTCCTGCTCAGCCTGCTCGTGGGCCCGCCGCTGGGGCCCGACGAGGCGGCCTACGCGCGGCTCGCACGACACGATCCGCACGTGGAGCTGCACCGCCCCGTCGGCATGATCACCATCGCGCGGATCGGCTACGCGCTCGGCGGCTCCGAGCTCGCGCTGCGCATGACGAGCGTGCTGCTCGGCACCACGCTGATCTTCGCGGTCGCGTGGTTCGGCCGGCGGTTCGGCCCGTGGGTCGGCGCCTGGGCGACCGCCGTGGTCGTCGGGACGCACGCGTTCACGATGCGCAGCTTCCAGCTGCTCAACGATCTGCCGGCGACCGCCGGCCTCCTGGTGGCGAGCGCGATCGTCATCGACGAGCTCGAGCGCGAGGCGGGCCCGACGTACCGGCTCGTGATCGTCGCGCCGATCCTCGCCGCGACGTTCCACTTGCGCTACGGCACCTCGTTCGCGATCGGGGTGCTCGCGCTCACCGCGGCCGCGGTGTGGGCTCGCTCGATCGGGCGGCGGCCCGGACCGGTGATCGTCACGGCCCTCCTGTTCGTGTTCCTGCTGGTGCCGTTCCTCCTGTTCTCTCTGGACCAGACCGGCTCGGTGACCGGGATCCTGTCGATCTCGCGCCAGGCCGCCACGTTCCCCTTGGGGCAGGGCCTCGCCCGTTTCCTGCTCTCGAACCCGTTCTGGTTCTATGGCGGGCTCGCGCCGCTGGCCATGGCGGGCGGGCTCGTCAGCATCGCGTTCGCGCCGCTGCGCCACCGGCGGCGCGTGCTGTTCATGACCATCGTGAGCTTCGCGATGATCGTCTGGCTCGGGCTCACGAGCGACGGCAGCGCGCGCTTCCTGTTCCTGCCGATCGTCTTCCTCGTCGTGCTGAGCGTCGACAGCATCGCGCGCGCGCTCGCGGCGTCGCCGAAGTATGGGCGCGCCGGGACCCGGCTCGCGGTCGGGATCGTGATCGCCGGCTGGGCCAGTGTCGTGATCGCGACCGTGCCGATCCAGCGCCACATCGCGCGCGGTCTCGCCGGCATGACGGCGGCCAGCGCGGCCATCCGCGCCGACGCGGCCGGCCGGCCCTGCGTCGTGGCCGCGGTCTCGGTCTCCCAGCTCATGTGGTACACGGGGTGCGAGGGCTTTCGCGTCCGCGCGTGGGAGGCGGTCCCGCCGCCTGCCGCGGACGCACGCTGGTACGTCGTGTCGATGGAGCACGCCCCGGTCGAGCTCGGCCGGCTCGCGAACGCGGCCGCGATCCCGCTCCCGGGCGGGACCGCGTGGCGCCTGCAGGCCACGACGCGGCGCCCTCCACCGTGACGAGCGCGGACCTCGCCTCACGCCAACGCGCGGCGCGCCGCGCGCGAGGGGATGTCCCGAAGCGACGCGACGCGAGCTGGGGGCCGATCGGTCGTGCGAGCACGACCTCCAGATCATCACGAGCCTCACTGCAGAGGAATTAGGCCCCCCGAGCGAGCGCGCGAGGGAGCATCCCCTCGCGCGCCTGGCAGCCGCGCGTCCCGTCTCGAGCACGGCGTGCGCGTTCCGTCTCGAGCACGGCACGGCGTGCGCGCGTTTTTTGATCGCCGGACGTTCCGTGGTACGTCCGGGAAGAGCCGTATGGACAAGATCGTCGTCGAAGGTGGCTCGCGCCTCGCGGGCAAGATCCCGATCAGCGGCGCGAAGAACGCGGCGCTCCCCCTCCTGGCGGCCGCGCTCCTGCCGAGCGGCGCGTCGACGTTCAAGAACGTCCCCCAGCTCGCCGACGTGCGCACGATGGCCAAGCTGCTCCGCATGCTGAACTGGAGCGCCGAGGCGAGCGACGGCGGCGCCGCGCTCACGATCGCGCCGCCCACGGGGCGCAAGAAGCCCAAGCTCGAGGCGCCCTACGAGCTGGTCAAGACGATGCGCGCGAGCGTCCTCGTGCTCGGCCCGCTCGTCGCGCGCTACGGCCGGGCGCGCGTGTCCTTGCCCGGCGGCTGCGCGATCGGCGCCAGGCCGATCGATCAGCACCTGAAGGGCCTCACCGCCATGGGCGCCAAGGTGACGCTCGAGCACGGCTACGTCGACGTCGAGGCCAAGCGCCTGCGCGGCGCGACGATCGTGCTCGACATGCCCACGGTCACCGGCTGCGAGAACCTCCTCATGGCGGCCGCGCTCGCCAAGGGCCGCACCGTGATCGAGAACGCCGCGCGCGAGCCCGAGGTCGAGGAGCTGGCGCTCGTCCTGAACAAGATGGGCGCCCGGATCCAGGGCGCCGGCACGGCGATCATCACGATCGAGGGCGTCGACGAGCTCCAGCCGATCGAGCACGCGATCATCCCGGATCGGATCGAGGCGGGCACGTTCGCGGTCGCGGCGGCGATCACGCGCGGCGACGTCCTGCTCGAGGGCGCGCGCCCCGAGCACCTGGACGCGGTGATCGCGAAGCTGCGCGAGGCCGGCGTGACGGTCGCGGCCGAGGCCGGCGGCCTCCGCGTGCGCGGCGGCGGCGAGCTCACCGCCGTCGACGTCACTACCCAGCCGCACCCGGGCTTCCCGACCGACATGCAGGCCCAGTTCATGGTCCTCGCGTGCATGGCCAAGGGGCAGTCGATCCTGAAGGAGATGATCTTCGAGAACCGCTTCATGCACGTCCCCGAGCTCGGGCGCATGGGCGCCGACATCCAGATCAGCGGCCGGGCCGCCGTGGTGCGCGGCGGCAAGAAGCTCACCGGCGCGTCGGTGATGGCCACCGATCTGCGGGCCTCGGCGAGCCTCGTGCTCGCCGGCCTGGTCGCGAGCGGCAAGACCGAGGTCCTGCGCGTCTACCACCTCGATCGCGGCTACGAGTCGATCGAGAAGAAGCTGCGCGGCGCCGGCGCCAAGATCAAGCGCGCCAAGGATTAGCCGCGCGTGCGCCCGATCATCCTCGCGCTGCCCAAGGGCCGCATCCTCGACGAGGCGGCGGCCGTGTTCACCCGCGCCGGCTACGATCTATCGCCGGTCCTCGGGGCGATCCACGCCGGGCGGCGGCTCGTCCACGAGTGCGGCGCGCTCCGCGTCCTCGTCCTGCGCAGCTCCGACATCGCGACCTACGTCGCGCACGGCGCCGCCGACGTCGGCGTGGCCGGCAGCGACGTCCTCGACGAGGACGCGCGCGATCTGTTCGAGCCGCTCGATCTGGGCATCGGGCGGTGCCGGATGATCGTCGCCGAGCGCGCCGACGCGCCGGTCGACGAGCGGGCGCAGGCGCACCTCCGGGTCGCCACCAAGTACCCGCGGACGACCCGCGCGTACCTCCATCGCAAGGGGATCACGGCCGAGGTCATCAAGCTGTCCGGCGCGATCGAGCTCGGGCCGCTGACCGGCCTGTGCGATCGGATCGTGGACATCACCCAGACCGGCGAGACCTTGCGTCAGAACGGTCTGATCGAAATTGACACGGTGGCCCAGGTCTCGTCCCGGCTGGTGGTCAACCCCGCCCGGCTCAAGCTCGATGGGGACCGACTGGGCGCGCTGATCGACGGCCTCGAGCGCGCGCTCGCGTAGCGATCCAGGTACTATTACGGGGCAGGTGTCCTCCGACCTCCGTCCGTTCGTCGCCGAAGAGATTCGACTCCACCCCCGGGTGGCCTACCAGGGCCTCCTCTCGGAGGAGGGTGCCGCCACCCGTGTTGCCGCCGCGCTGCCGCCGCTCGCGCGCTTCCGCCACGACTACGCTGGCGCGATCTCCGTCGTCGACTGGGATCACCGGCTGCCGTCGGCCAACCTCGTGCTCCGCGTCTACGGCTACTACGGCGCCGACACCCTGGACGCCGGCTACGAGGCGTTCGACGACCGGCTCGAGCAGATCGCCGAGCGCGACAAGTACCCCGAGTTCGATGTCCCCGACTTCGACGGCCTGGCCGCGGACGAGGCGTACGAGATCGAGCTGTCGCCCGCCGGCCAGATCGGGCGCTGCCGGCTGACCTCGGCCTGGCGCCGCACCGTGGCCTCGCGCGACGCGACCGCCGCGGTCTCCCTGGTCCAGACCTGCGACGAGTACCGCAAGCTCGTCGCCTCCTCGCCCTCGCGGCCGACCTACCTCGGCGATCTCGAGGCCGTGTCGTGGACCCCGCCGTGCGAGACCGATCACCCGCGGTGGACGCTCGACGTCTGGTACCTGCTCGCGTTCGACGGCCGGATCGGCTCGGGCCGTAGCTTTCTTGCGGATCTGGACACGCGCCAGATCGTCTCGGTGCGCGACTTCTCGGTTCGCACCGGCTAGTCCAGCACCTGCCAGCATCTGTCAGCAGCTCGTGCGCGGCGTTGCACGAACTGTGCTTGAGCTTGCCAACCTGTCGGGCCAATGCTCCACCGCGACGGAGGAAAGCCATGACGCGTCCATCAGTGATCTTCGCGCTCGGTCCTGTGCTCGGCATTGCGTTTGGCTTTGCGCTCGGCCTCACCGCCGCGTGCGGCCCCACCATCAAGGACGGCAGCGGCGACGATGTCGACCCAAACGCGCCTTGCAAGCCCGGGCGCGTCGTCTCCTGCTACTCGGGCACCGACGGCACCGCGGGCGTCGGCCCATGCGCGAAGGGCACCCGCACTTGCAGCGACCAGGGCGCGTGGGGCGGCTGCGTGGGCGAGGTGATCCCCCTCGCCGAGAGCTGCAGCGACGGCGTCGACAACAACTGTAACGGGCAGACCGACGAGGACATCGACGCCGACGGCGACGGGTTCACCACGTGCGGCGGCGACCTGTGCGACTCGACCGAGTGCACCCAGCCCGAGCTCGTGAACCCCGGCGCGTTCGACGCCCCCGGCAACAACCTCGACGACGACTGCGACGGCATCGTCGACAACGGCGCCGTGAAGTGCGACACCGCGCTGCCCAACGGCACCGGCCAGGCGATCGAGTACGCCAAGGCGATCGAGCTCTGCCAGCAGACCACGTTCAGCGAGCGGCGGTGGGGCGTCATCAACACCGAGCTGACGCTCGCCGACGGCACCGGCATCCCCGCGGCGCGGGCCCACGCGATCCGGCGCCGCTTCGGCACCGGCGTCACCCCGCGGAGCGGCGACTCGCTGATCCTCCTGTCGACCGGCGCCGCGGCCGGCCAGGGCGACGCGAACCCGGGCTACCAGGACTTCCAGGAGGTGGCTGAGCCCGGCAACAACAAGTCGTCCCCGTTCCCGTCGGACTTCCTCGCCGCGAACGGCAACCGCCTGCCGAACGCGCCCGGCTGCGTCGGCCCCGACGGGAACTCCGCGATGGATCCGATCATGCTGACCCTGACGATCCGCGTCCCGACGAACGCGCGCTCGTTCAAGCTCCAGACGAACTTCTTCAGCTCGGAGTTCCCCGAGTACACGTGCTCGAAGTTCAACGACTTCTTCGTCGTCTTGCTCGACTCGATGTACACCGGCGCGAGCCCGAACCCCGCCGACAAGAACCTCGCCTTCTACCAGCCGATGGGCTCGATGCAGAAGTACCCGGTCGGCGTGAACCTCGCGTCCGGCAACACGGGCCTCTTCACCCAGTGCGTCAACGGGACCATCGGGTGCGCCGTCGGCGGCTCCAAAACGATCACCACGTGCACGAGCACGGCCCAGCTCGCGGGCACCGGCCTCGACACCTCGTCGTCGGGCGATTGCAACTCGAACAGCCTTCAGGGCGGCGGGACCGGCTGGCTCCAGACGAGCGGCAACGTGAAGCCGGGCGAGATCATCAAGCTGCGGATCGCGATCTGGGACACGAGCGATCACGTGCTCGACTCGATCGCCGCGATCGATGCGTTCGAGTGGTCGGTCGATCTCGCGCAGCCCGGCACCGTGATCTTCTGATCTTCCGGCGCGCCGCCGGCATGATTCCTGTTGCGAGCCCAAGCAGTGGCTCGTACCTTCCCATTCCGGGAGGAAGCCCAGCATGCCTTTGATCCGCCTCGCTTCCGCGATCCTCGTGCTCGCGTCTGTTCTTGCGATCGGCGCGTGCGGTCCGTCTGGCGGCCGCGACTGTCCCGCGGATCCTGCCGCGCTCCGGAACGATCCGCTGAACTGCGGCTCGTGCGGGAACGCCTGCGACGACGGCTCCGCGTGCATCGACGGCCGCTGCCTCGCGGGGCTGTGCCAGCCCGGCACCGTCGACACCTGCTACACCGGCGCGGAGGACACCCTCGACGTCGGGCCGTGCGTCGGCGGCACGCGGGTGTGCGATCGGACCGGCGCGTGGGGCAAGTGCGAGGGCGAGATCGTGCCGCTGGCCGAGACCTGCGGCGACGCCGTCGACAACAACTGCAACGGGATGATCGACGAGGACGCCGATCTCGACGGGGACGGCTTCACCACGTGCGGCAGCAACGGCAAGCCGGCCGACTGCTGCGACTACTGGGAGTGCAGCAAGCCCAAGGAGGTCAACGCCGCGGCGTTCGACGCGCCCAACAACATGCTGGACGACGACTGCAACGGCAAGATCGACGACACGCCGCTGCTCTGCGACATCGGGCTCGACTCGAACTCGATGAACGCGCGGGAGTTCGCGAAGGCGATCGACATCTGCCGGCCGCCGAACGAGCCGGACGTCAGCGATACCGACTACCGCTGGGGCGTGGTCGAGGCCAAGCTCACGCTGACCGACGGCACCGGCGTGCCGGACAAGCAGAGCTACTCGATCCGGCAGAAGTTCGGCGACAACCTGCAGCCGCAGGGCGGCGTGAGCTTCGCGATCATCTCGTCGGGCGGGGCGACGGCCAAGAACGAGGATCCGACGAAGCTGCCCCAGTACCAGAACTGGGTCAGCTACTCCACGCCGAACTTCGCGCCGTACCCGGCCGACTGGTACATGCTGAACAACAACACGATCCCGAACGCGCCCGGCTGCCCGTCGGCGGGCGGCGTCCTGGCGAACGATCCGGTGATGCTGACCCTGCGCGTCCGCGTCCCGACGAACGCCAAGTCGTTCCGGCTGTCGGCGAACTTCTTCAGCGCCGAGTTCCCCGAGTACACGTGCACGTCCTTCAACGACTTCTTCGTCGTGCTGCTCGACTCTGGGTACAACCAGACGATGAACGGGATGCCGCCGAACCCCAACCCGATCGACAAGAACCTCGCGTTCTTCCAGCCGATGGGCTCGGCGGACAAGTACCCGGTCGGCGTGAACCTCGCGTACGGCAACACGGGCCTGTTCACGCAGTGCAAGAACGGATCGACCGGGTGCGCGGGCGGCGTGGGCGGCCAGATCAACACGTGCGTGAGCACGGCGCAGCTGGCGGGGACCGGCTTCGACGAGCCGAGCACGCGGTGCAACCCCGACTCGCTCAACGGCGGCGGCACCGGCTGGCTCCGCACCGCCGGCAACGTGGTGCCCGGCGAGATCATCAAGCTGCGCATCGCGATCTGGGACACGTCCGATCACGCGTTCGACTCGGCCGCGATCATCGACGGCTTCGCCTGGTCGACCGAGCCGGTGACGCCGGGCACGGTCGTCTTCTGATCAGGTTGGCTTGACGCCGGTGACGGCCCACCGGCCGCGCCGGTAGGCGACGTACGTCGCGAACGCGCGCACGGTGAACGAGATCGGGAAGGCGAGCCACACGCCGAACGCGCCCATCTCGAGCCAGAGGCCCAGGAGCACGCCGAGCGGGATGTGGACGAGCAGCGTGCCCCAGGTGTTGATGATGAGGCTCGTGCGGGTCGCGCCCGCGCCCTGGAGGACGCCGACCAGCGCGATGGAGAACGCGCCGGGGATCATCGCGACGCCGAGCACCTGCATCCACTCGACGGAGTAGCGCTCGAGCGGCGTGCCAGGGGCCACGTCGAAGATCCAGACCAGCGGGTGCGCCGCGAGCACGATCGCGAGCGCGAGGACGGTCATGATCGCCGCGCACAGCGCCATCGACGCGCGGGCGACGCGGCGCGCGCGGCGGGTGTCTCCGGCGCCGAGCGCCTGGCCGACCAGCGCGGCGGTGGCCTGCGACACGCTGAGGCCCGGCACGAACGCGAGCGACTGGACGCGCAGCCCCAGGCCGTGCGCCGCCACGGTGATGTCGCCGATCCGGCCGAGCATGCCGATCGAGGTGAGGAAGCCCGCGTTCATGACGAGCATGTCGGCCGCCGCCGGCCAGCCGACGCGGAACAGCTCGACGGCGAGCCGGCGATCGAGCGGGCGCGGCCGGAGCTCGAGGCGCAGGCCGGCGACCTTGCCGGTGCGGAGCACCGCCATCAGGCCGAGCAGGTTGACGAGCTGCGCGATGACGGTGCTGATCGCCGAGCCGACGACGCCGAGCTGCGGCGCGCCCAGGTTGCCGAGCACGAGGGCGTAGTTCAGGGCCGCGTTGACGACGTTCGCGGCGAGCGCGCACAGGAACGGCACGCGCGTGTTGCCGACGCCGCGGAAGATGCCGGCGTAGAGCAGCGCCAGGTAGGAGAACGGCACCCCCGCCATCAGCGGGCGCAGGTACTCCGCGCCGAGCGCGGCGACCTCGTCGGAGGCGCCGAGCGCCGCGACCAGCGGCTCGGCGAACAGGGCGCCGACGATCCCGACGGCGATCCCGACGATCAGGGTGAGCTGCGTCGACTGCGCGAGCAGCTCGTTGACGCGGTCGGTCGCCCGGCCGCCGTGCGCGCGCGCGACGAGCGCGACCGTGCCGACGAGCAGGCCGAGCATCGCGACCAGGAGCAGGAACGCGATCTGCGTCGCGAACCCGAGCGCGGACAGCGCGCGGTCGCCGTCGGGCAGCCGGCCGCACAGGGCCGAGTCCACCGCCAGCATCATGACGTTCAGGACGTTGAGCCCGATGATCGGCGCGGCCAGCGAGAACAGCTGTCGGGTGATCGTGCGAGGGGGAGGCGAGTCCGTCAGAGGCGCTGACCTTAGCCGGATCGGAGGGATCGAAGCCCGCGATCGCGCCACTTTGCCGGTTGGCAGCCTCCGGCGGACAGGGGACACTCACGGTCGCCCATCGCGAGCTCGCTGCGGGGCTGCGCGGTGGCCCGCCAGGTCCGTCGATTGCTAGCTGTCCCCGTCACGTGAGCCCGTCGCGCCTTCTCCGGATCGTCTGCGTGCTGGTCCTCTGGGCCGCGGCGCCGGCGGCGGCGTGGGCCGGCCCCGCCGCGAAGGTGTTCCAGCTCTCGGCCGCGCGGGCGATGCCGCCGGGGCTCGAGGAGACGCCCGAGCGGCTGACCGGCGTCATCGCCAAGCTCAGCGGCGGCAAGGTCGAGGAGACCACGATCGCGGGCGCCGCGGCCGCCGTCGGCTGCTCGATCGACGACGCGTCGTGCCTCGATCGGATCGCGCGCGCGCACCGGGTCAAGGAGCTCGTGTTCGGCTCGGTCCGCGTCGGGGACGATCAGCGCGTGTTCGTGAAGGTGACGCGCTTCATCGCCGGGACCGAGCGGCGCGAGCGGACGTTCGTGCTGACGTCGGAGACGCCCGCGGCGCTCGGCAAGCAGCTCGCGAAGGTGGCGCGGGGCATGTTCGAGCCGTCGCCCGGCGAGGAGGAGGCGGCGCCCGCACCGCCGCAGGAGCCCGAGGCGGAGCGGCCGCGCCCGCGCAAGAAGCCGGCGCGCGCGGCGCTCGAGGAGCCGGCTGACGCGCCGGCCGATGGCGACGGCGACGGCGACGGCTCGCGCGCCGAGCGGGCGCCGAGCGAGGCGCTGGCCGACGCGCTGGCCGACGCGCCGGCCGACGCGCCGGCCGACGCGCCCGGCGGGGCACGCCGCGGCCGCGTGACCCGCGGGACGTACTTCCTGATCGCTGGCGGCGCCCTGACGCTGGCGACCGGCACCGGCTTCACGATCGCCGGCCTCGCGCTGCGCGGCGACGCCGAGCGGGTCCGGCAGAGCACGCCCGAGGACGTCCAGCGGATCGCCGCGATCGAGCGCGCGGCCCGGGGCCGCACCACCACCGGCGTCGTCCTGCTCGTGGCCGGCGGCCTCGCGGCCGCGGGCGGCGTCGTGCGCGCGGTGATCCAGCGCCGGCCGGTCGACGCCGACGATCGCGCGATCTCGCTCGTCCCGATCGAGCGCGGCGCCGCGGTCGTCTTCTCCGGGCGGCTGCCGTAGGGAGCGAGGCGGGCTACGCGGGCGTCCGGCCGAGCGCCGCGCCCAGCTCCGCGGCGAGCACGCGCCGCGCAAGATCGAGGTCCGCCGCGCCGAGCTCTGCCGCCACCGACGTCATCACCGAGGCCTCGAATCCGCACGGGTTGATCCGCGCGAAGTACGACAGATCCGTCGTCACGTTGAGCGCGAGGCCGTGGAACGTGACCCACTGCCGGCTCGCGACGCCCATCGAGCACAGCTTCTTGCGGCGCTCCGGCGGGCCGCACCACACGCCCGTCTTGCCCGGCTCGCGATCCGCGGGCAGGCCCAGGCGCGCGCACGTCGCGATCACCGCCGCCTCGAGCGTGCGCAGGTAGCGGCCGAGGTCGCGCTCGTCCTCCGCGAGCGCCAGGATCGGGTACGCCACGAGCTGGCCCGGCCCGTGGTACGTGGCGTCGCCGCCGCGCTCGACCTCGATCACCTCGACGTCGCCCGGCGCGAGCACGTTCGCCGCCGCCTCGCGTCGGCGGCCCAGCGTGAACACGTGCGGGTGCTCGAGGAGGAGCAGCGTGTCGAGGATCTCGCTGCGCTGGCGCTGCTCGACGAGCTCTCTTTGGCGCGCCCACACCTCGCGGTACGGCGCGGTGCCTAGATCAATAATGCGCCACGGGGTCACGGCCGCCCGCTCAGCGATTGATGATGTGCACGGCCTCGCCGAGCGCCGCGGCGGCCGCCTCCATCATCGCCTCGGACAGGGTCGGGTGCGGGTGGATCGTGAGGCGCAGGTCGTCGGCGACCGCGCCCATCTCGATCGCGAGCGCCGCCTCGGAGATGAGGTCCGAGGCACCGTTGCCGACGATGTGCACGCCCAGGAGCTCGCCGGTGTCGCCATCGGCGACGACCTTGACGAAGCCGTCGGTGTCGTTGACCGACAGCGCGCGCCCGAGCGCCGCGAACGGGAACTTGCCCACCTTGAGCGTCTTGTGGCCCTTGGCCTTCGCCTCGTCCTCGGTGAGCCCGGTCGCCGCGATCTCCGGATCGGTGAACACGACCGCCGGGATCGTGCGGACGTCGAACGCCGCCTTGTGGCCCGCGATGACCTCGGCGACGACCTCGCCCTCCTTGGTCGCCTTGTGCGCGAGCATCATGCCGCCGATGACGTCGCCGATCGCGTAGATCCCGGCGACGTTCGTGCGCAGCTGATCGTCGGCGACGATGAAGCCGCGCTTGTCGAGCGCGACGCCCACCGCCTCGAGCCCCAGGCCCTCGGTGTTCGGCCGGCGGCCCACCGAGAGCAGGATCTTGTCGGCGTCGATCGCGGCCGCCTTGCCGTCGGCGAGCTCGACGCCGAGGACGCCGCGATCGCCCTTGTCCTCCCAGCCCTTCGCCTTCGTGCTCAGCATGACCTCGACGCCCAGCTTCTTCAGCTTGCGCGCCACGATCGTCACGCAGTCGCGGTCCATCGTGCCGAGCAGGTTCGGCGTCGCCTCGACGACGGTGACCTTGCTGCCGAACTTGGCGTAGACCATGCCGAGCTCGAGGCCGATGTAGCCGCCGCCGATCACGACGAGGCGCGGCGGCACCGCCTCGAGCGCGAGCGCGCCCGTGGAGTCGATGACGCGCGCTTGGTCGATCTTGAAGCCGGGGATCTCCATCGGCCGCGAGCCCGTCGCGATCACGACGCTCTTGGCGATCACGGTCTTCTGCCCGGACTTGGTCTCGACGCTGATCTTGTGCCCGTCGGGGCCGGTGCCCACGAGCTTCGCCGTGCCGTCGATGACGTCGACGCCGTTGCCCTTGAGCAGCGTCCGGACGCCGGACGTCAGCTTGTTCACCACGCCGCCCTTCCAGGTCTGCAGCTTCTTCATGTCGAGCGTCGGCTTGCCGGAGATGCCGATGCCGAGGTCGCCCGCGTGGGAGAGCTTGTCGTACGTCTTGGCCGCGTGGATCACGGCCTTCGAGGGGATGCACCCGACGTTGAGGCAGACGCCGCCCATGTACTCGCGCTCGATGACGGCGGTCTTGACCTTGAGCTGGCCCAGGCGGATCGCGGCGGGGTACCCGCCCGGGCCCGCCCCGATCACCACGGCGTCGTATTTCTGCTCGGACATGCGCGCGTCATACCACGAGCGGCGGGGGCGTCACCGGCGGGCGGCCGCCGCGGCGTCACCGGCGGGCGGCCGCCGCCGCGTCGGTGAGCCGCAGGTCCGCGAGCTGGTTCTGGAGCCTGACGCGCGCGAGCATCAGCTGCTCCTGCGCGTCGACCACCTCGAGCGTCGCCTTCTGCGTGCGCTCCGACATCTCGGCCAGCTTCTTCTTCAGCGCCCCCATCAGCTCGCCGCTCGTGCGCACCGCCCGGAGCGTCACGAGCTGGGCGTGCAGCTCCCCCGAGCGCGAGCGGTACTCGGCGAGCTGGGCGCGGAGCGTCTCGAGCCGATCGACCAGATCCGCGGCGGCGCGGTGGGTGGCGAGCAGCGCCTCGAGCTGTGCCTTGAGCTGCGTCTTCTCCTGCGGCGATGCCTCCGGCTCCTGGATGTAGACGGCCATCATGCCGAGCGCCTCCGGCGAGGCCAGATCGAACGTGCGCTCGATCGGCGTGGCCTCGACCACCACCGCGTGCTTCGTCTCGCCCGGCCCAAGGCGCAGCTCGAACAGCTGCGAGTCACCGACGCGCGTCGCCGCGGGCGGCGCCTCGACGAGCGTCCAGCCGCTCTCGAGCCGGTGGCGGAGGTACACCGTGGTCGGCTGGAGGAGCCGGCTCGTCACGGCGAAGCGCGTCTGCCGGCGGTGCTGCAATTCAGCGGTGACGACGCCGCGCTGGACCGTCACGAGCCGGGCGATCCGGTCCTCGTCGTGCCCCTCGCGGGTCACGACGACCTGTTTGTCGAGCGCGAACGGCACCACGACCGAGGCGCGCGGCGGCACCGGCTCGGTGATGCCCTCGCCGATGAACCGGCCGTCGCCGTAGACCGTGACCGGCCCCGGCTCGAGCGTGTCGCTCGTCGGGTTCTCGAGCCGCACCGCCTTGAACGCGAACCGCGCGTCGCCGCGCTCGGAGATCGGATCGTAGAGGTAGACCACGCCACCCGTGGTCTCGCCGTGGACCATCGCCACCATCGCGCTCGTGCCCGCGCGCACCGTCATCGGGCGATCGGCCAGGAAGTGGCTCTCGCCGACCGGCGTGTCGCCGCCGGTGCGCACGCTCGGCGGCGGCGCCGCTGCCGCCTGCTTCGGGCCCGGCGCGACGGCCAGGACGCGGACGTTGTCCTCGTGCGCCGGATCGACCTTCGGCACGATGCGGATCCGTGCCGCGGGGACGCCGTCGTTCACGAGCTTGTTCTTGACCGCGTTGCCGCGCTGGGCGAGCGCCGCCTCGGCGCCCGGCCGACCGTAGACCTCGACCACGACGTCGCGTTGATTCTTCAGCACCTTGCTCGCGATCAGGGCCAGCTTGTCGTCACCCTGGCGCACCGGGGGCGGCGGCTTCGGGGCCGGCGGCGCGTCGCCGGCCGCGCCCGCCGCGGACCCCATGACGGTCCCGAAGGTGCGGCCCGTGATCGGGATGCTCCGCACGTAGGACTCGGTCACCATCGTGGCGCTCGACGTCGACGATCGATCGATGCTCGGCGCGCTGCCCGTGACCACGATCGTCTCGCCGCGGACCGGGCTCTGCGGCAGCTTCAGGTCGACGCTCGCGACGCCCGCCGCGCCCGCCGCGCCCCCGGCGCCCGCCGCGCCGACGGTGACGTTCGACCGCTGCACCGTCGTGTCGTCGTAGTAGACGTTGACGCTGTAGGTGCCGGCCGGCAGGTTCTCGACGCGGTAGCGGCCGCGCTCGTCGGTGAGCGTGATCTGCTCGGTCGATAGCGCCGGGCCGCTGACCACGACCGTCACGCCCGGGAGCGCCGCGCCGCTCTTCTGATCGGTGATCACGCCCCCGAGCACGCCCGCCGCCGGGGCCGCCGCTGCCTTCCCCTCGCGCGGCGGCGCGCGGAGGCCGTCGGTGACGTACACGTTCTCGGCGCTGGTCGTGCCGGCGAGGCTCGCCCCGGGATCGGTGCCGGCGCCCGCGCCCGGCCGCAGCTCGTTGCCGGCGAGGCTGGCCAGCTCCTCGGCGCCGCCCGCCTCGTCGTACGGCGAGACGCCGGTCGGCGGCGCGATCGCGAAGCGCTCCTCGCCCGCGAGCAGATCGCGATCGACGTGGCGGACGCTCCAGAGATCGTAGCGGAACGCGAGCGCCGAGCTCGCGCCCACGCCGACCTTGACCTTGTTCCAGTCCTCGGTCGTCGTGTTGTCGACGATCGCCCAGCCCTCGAACATCACCTTGCCGCCCTGGCCCACGACCACGCGGTAGCTCGGCTTCCACGCCGGCGCGGCCGTGACGTACGTGAGCTTCACGTCGGCGTGCGAGAGCTCCGGCGTCTCGAGCGTCATCGTGAGGTAGCTGCCGTCCTCCGCCTCGCGGCGCGGGATCGTCACCGCGAGCGGCCGGTTCGTCGCGCTCTCGACGACGGTGAGCGACTTCAGGAAGTCGTCCACCTTGTCGCGCGGGACGCGCACCGTCATGCGGCCGTCCTCGACGCGGGCGTTGCGCTCGTAGAACGCGACGCCGTTTCGGTAGATGACGACCCGGCCCAGCGCGCCGCCCTCCACGTGGCCGCGGCGGCCCGGCAAGCAGCCGGATGCCGCGGCCGGCAGCGAGACGACGAAGAGGGCGGCGAAGAGGAGCCTGCGCGCTCGGTGCATCCAACATCATCTAGGCGCGGCGGCCGATCGCCGCCACGTCGCGCTGCTCACCGCTCGTGGCGCGCGCGGCCGCGTTGCGGTGTCGCACCCGACGCGTTGTCGCACGTCGCAGGCTACGGAGCCGGAGCCGGTGCTGGTGCCGGGGCCGCGCCGGGCGCCGGTGGCGGTGGCGGTGCCGGTGCCGGGGCAGGCGCCACCGCGACCGCGACCGCGGCGCGCAGCTCGTCGCCCGCGACCTCGGCGGCGAGGAGCCGGGTCGTCACCTCGCGGCCGCCCACCGTGAGCCGGACCGAGCCCGGGCCCTGCTGCTTCGCCGACGTCGAGCGCTCGACGAGCGCCTTCGTCCGCGCGAGCAGCTCGAGCACCAGCGGCCCGTCGGCCTGCTCGAGCCGGCGGTTGTCGATCCACGCGCGCGCCCGGCCATTCACCACCTCGAGGCGCGGCAGGACGCCGACCGCGAAGTGCGCGCAGCCACCCTCGACGCGGAACATGTGGACGACCAGCGGCCGCACCGGATCGCCCGGGCGCCACTCGAAGTGCGGGACGTACGCGCCGTCCCGGTCCGGTTTCAGGGTCCGCGTGTAGCGCGGCGGCAGCGCGCCGTGGGAGATGCCCCAGTTCGCGCCGCGCGTCGCGGCGTCGCCTGCGATCTGGACGGAGATCGCGTCCGCGACCGGCGGCGCGGCCCCGACGCCCGCGCGCACCGGCAGCGTCGTGAAAACATCGAGCGCGAGCGCGGCCGGCGTCGTCGTGACGTCGACGCGCGCGAGCGGCACGTCCGGCAGCTCGACGCGGATCTGCGTCCGCTCGCGGAGCCGCGGCAGGAGCGCGCCGCGCAGGAGGCGAAAGCTCTGCTCGATCGCCTCCTCGACCACCGCCGCCGCGACGCGATCGATGACGAACCGCGGGGTGCGATCGCGCACCGCCGCCGGGAGCCGCGCCTCGAGCAGCGCGCCCAGCTCGGCCTGGGCGCGCGGTCCCAGCTCCGGCTCGAGGCGCGAGAGCTGGCCCAGATCGAGCACGAGATCGAGCCCCCCGGTGCCGTCGGCGCCGGCGGTGCCGGTGCCAGAGCCGCTACCCCGTCGCTCGAGGACCGGCGCCACGTCGCCCGAGGCGCGCACCCAGAGGAGCGCGCCCGTCTTGTCCGCGAGCTCGATACGCACCGAGGCGTGCACGCGCCCCGGCGTCGCCGCCGGTCCCAGCACCACCTCGCGCGGGATCGCCCGCACGTCGCCGATCACGCCCGCGAGCGGGCCCAGGCGCAAGAGCGACACGGGCAGCTCCGGCGGCGGCGCGAGCGCGTCCGCGATCAGCCGGTTCGCGACCGGGAACGGGAGCTGGATGCGCGCGTGCGGCGCGCGCGTGACCTGCTCCGGCGTCGCCGCGAGCGCGCGCCGCGCGGCCTCCATCGACCGGCACGGCCCCGCGCACGCCGGCCCGAAGAGCGCGGCGAGCGCAGCGAGCACAGCCAGCGCTGCCGCCGCGGCGCGCTGGCGCCCCGCCGCGCGCCGCCGAAGCTTCGACCGTTCGCCGCGGCGCATTGCTGCTCGCCCCGCTGCTCGCCTCGTTGCTCGCCTCGTTGCTCGCCCCGCAGCTCGCCCCAATACTGGCCTCAATGCTGGTGCGGGCTCCTCGCGCGCGGCGCGGCCAGAAGCTCGGCGAGCTGCTCGCGCTGGAGCCACGTCGGCTCCTCGTAGACGTCCTCGACGATCGTCTCGAGCGCCGGCGCGCCCACCGCCTCCTGGCGCGCGATCGCCTCGCGCACCTCCGCCTCGAGCCGCTCGGCCAGCTGGGCGCGCGCGCCCTCCGCCAGCCAGCCGCGGCCCAGGAGGTACGCCTCGAAGCGGCGGATCGGATCGCGCTCGGAGCGCCAGACCTGGGTCACGCCCTCGTCGCGGTAGCGCGACGGATCGTCCGACGACGAGTGCGCGCTGACGCGGTACGTGAGCAGCTCGACGAACGTCGGGCCGTCGCCGCGGCGCGCCTTGTCGGCGGCGTACGACACCGCGTGATAGACGGCCAGCACGTCGTTGCCGTCGGCGCGGATCGCCTCGAGGCCGTAGCCCGCGCCCTTCGTCGCGATCGTCGGCGCCGCCGTCTGCAGGCTGCTCGGCGTCGAGATCGCCCACTGGTTGTTCTGGCAGATCAGCACGCACGGCGCGCGCGTGACGCCCGCGAAGTTGAGCGCCACGTGGAAGTCGCCCGCGCTCGTGCCGCCGTCGCCCATGAAGCCGAGGCACGCCTTGCCGCGATCGCCGGAGATCTTCATCGCCATCGCGATGCCCACCGCGTGCGGGATCTGCGTCGACACGCACGACGACATCACGACGTAGTGGTGCTCGCGGTCGCACGGGTGGCACGGCAGCTGGCGGCCCTTCGTCGGATCCGCCGCGTTGCCGAAGATCTGGGCGATGTACGAGTCGAGCGTCATGCCGCGGTAGAGGCCCACGCCCGCCTCGCGGAGCGCCGGGACGATCCAGTCCTGGGGCTGGCTCGCCGCGGCCGAGCCGATCACGGCCGCCTCCTGGCCCATCGCCTCGCCGTAGAAGCCGATCCGGCCCTGGCGCTGGAGCGCCATCATCCGCGCGTCGACGACGCGGATGCGCAGCATGCCCTCGAACAGCCGCTCCGCCAGCGCGCGATCGAGCCCCGCCAGCGCCGCCTCGTCGACGGGGGTGCCGTCCTCGCGGAGCAGCTGGAACAGGCCGCTGATCTTCGCGTCGTCGTCGCCGTCGAAATAGGAGAACGCGCCGCTGCGGGCCGCCGGGGTCGCCAGAGCCATCGCGCGGAATCTAGCCGATGGAGCACATGTAAGGCGCAGATCCGCGCGCACGTCGCGGGGCTCCTGGGTTATCATCCTGGCGGATGCGTGCAAACCTCCTTTTCATCCGTGCCTCCTATTTGCTCGCCTCGACAGCCTTCGCGTTCGTGCTCGCGTTCGCGCTCGCGTTCGTGCTCGCGTTCGTGCTCGGCCATGTCTCCTCCGCGCTCGCCGAGCCCGGCGGCGCGCCCCCGCCGCCCGCCCAGCCCGCGCCCGCCTCCGCCTCCGACGAGGGCATCACCGGGTTCACCACGCACGGCAGCGGCGAGCTCAGCGGGATCGTGACCGCCGAGGACGCCAGGCCGCTCGCCGGGGTGACCGTGCACATCGCGACCGCCGCGGGCGCGCAGCAGCAAGTCGTGACCGACAAGCAGGGGCGCTACCGCGTCGTCATCAAAGACGGCGGCGCGTACACGATGGTGTTCGTCCGGGGCGCGGTGCGGCTCGGCGGCCAGATCAGCGTGCCCACCCGCGTCGCGGAGGGCGACGCGATCGAGATCCACGAGACCATCCCGCCCGCCGTGATGCCGCGGCCGCTCACGAGCACGGCGCTGATCCCCGCGTACAGCGACGCCGCGAAGGAGCACGGCGCGTGGACGCGGGCGTGGCTCATGCTCGACGTCGACGAGCAGGGCGCCGTGGCGCGGCTGAAGCCCCTGACCAAGCCCGGCCACGACCTCGAGCGGACCGCCGTCCAGAGCGCGTTCAAGCTGCGGTTCGAGCCGGCGCGCGATCGCACCGGTCGGCCGACGCGCGCGCTGATCCTGTGGACGTACGAGTGGCCGTCGTACTGGTGGCTCACCGAGCAGAAGCTCTCGCCCGAGCGGCTGCCGGCGCAGATCGAGAGCGTGCCGTGCAAGGGCACCGGCGGGACTCGCAAGTACTTCCGCGACTGCGGCAAGGTCGACGTCGGCAAGGGCATGGCCGAGCCCTGGATCGATCGTCCTCGGCGCTAGCACTCAGCTTCGCGCGCGCCAGGTCTCTGCGCTCACTTGCCCATGCCGAAGCCGCCGAGGACCGAGCCTTCGTCGCCGCGGCCGAACCCCGCCGCGACCGCCGCGGCCAGCATGCGCCCCGCGAGCCGCGAGAACGGCAGCGACTGCAGCCACACGCGGCCCGGCCCCGTGAGCGTCGCGAAGAACAGGCCCTCGCCGCCGAACAGCGCGCTCTTGAACCCGCCGATCCACTGAATGTCGTAGCTGACGCGCGGCTCGAACGCGACGAGGCAGCCCGTGTCGAGCCGCAGGGTCTCGCCGGCCGCGAGCTCCTTGGCGACGATCGTGCCGCCCGCGTGCACGAACGCCAGGCCCTGGCCCTCGAGCTTCTGCAAGACGAAGCCCTCGCCGCCGAACAGCCCCGCGCCCACCTTCTTCGTCCACGCGATCCCGACGGAGATGCCCTTCGCGGCGCACAAAAACGCGTCCTTCTGGCACAGGAGCGTGCCCGCGTGCTGCCGCAGATCGATCGGGATGATCTTGCCCGGGTAGGGCGCGGCGAACGCGACCTTCTGCCGCTCCCCGGCGCCGTTGCCGAACACCGTCATGAACAAGGACTCGCCCGTCAGCACGCGCTTGGCGCCGCCCAGGAGCTTGCCCATGAACCCCTGGTTCTGGGCCCCCTGCGAGCCGTCGCCGAAGATCGTCTCCATCTTGATGCCCGGATCCATGTAGAAGAACGCGCCCGCCTCGGCGATCGCCGCCTCGCCTGGATCGAGGACGACCTCGACGTACTGCATCTCGCTGCCGAACACCTCGAAGTCGATCTGATCGGCGACCGCCGTCGCTGGCGCGATCGGCGGGGGCGGCGGGGGCGGCGGCATCGCCTGTCCGAACATCGGCGCGAACGCCGCCACCTGCCCGATCGGCGTCCACGTCGGCGCCGTCTGGCCGTACACGTACGCCGTCTGGTTCACGTGCCCGGTGCGGATCATGTCCATGATCTGCTGCGTACCGAGCGGGCCCTGCTGCTGACCGTTGATACCGAGGTACCAGACGCCACCGTCGTTCATCTCCGCTTCGTACTACGTACGCTGTGCCAGATCGAGCTAGACCATCTCCATGAACATCGTGGTCGGATCCTCGAGGAGCGACTTCACGTCCTGGAGGAACATCGCGCCGTCCCAGCCGTCGGCGAGGCGGTGATCGACGGAGATCGAGAGGTTCATGAGGTGCCGCGCGACGATCTGGCCGTTTCGCACCGCGGGTCGCTCCTCGATCTTGTGCACGCCCACGATCGCCACCTCGGGGAAGTTGATGATCGGCGTGGCGAGCACGCCGCCCAGCTTGCCGAGCGAGCTGATCGTGAACGTCGAGCCGGTGAGCTCGTCGCGCGTGGCGGTGTTGTTGCGCACCGCCTCGCCGAGCCGATCGATCTCGCGCGCGAGATCGAAGATCGAGCGGCGATCGGCGTCGCGCACGACGGTGACCACGAGGCCGTGCGGGCCCTGGGCCGCGATCCCGATGTGGTAGTACTTCTTGCGCACGATCTCCTGCGTCGCCTCGTCGAGGCTCGCGTTGAGCTGCGGCCAGCGCTTGAGCCCGGACACCACCGCCTTCATCAGGAACGGCAGATAGGTCAGCTTCACGCCGCGCTCGGCGGCGCGCGTCTTGGCGCGCTCGCGCACGGAGACGAGCTCCGTCATGTCGATCTCCTCGACGTACGTGAAGTGCGCGGCCGTGTGCACCGAGCGCGCCATCGACTCGGCGATCCGCTTGCGCATGCCGCGCAGGGGGAGCCGCTCCTCCTCGTAGCCCTCGGCAGGCTTTGGGATCGACACCGGCGGGGGCGCCGCGGCGCGGGCCGCGGGCGTCGCGGGCGCTGTCGCCGCCGCCGCATCGATCCCTGGGCCGCCGCTGGTCTGGAAGCGGCGCACGTCGTCGGAGGTGACGCGGCCGTGCTTGCCGGTGGCGGGGACACTGCCGAGCGGCACGCCGAGCTGGCGCGCCAGGCGGCGGGTCGCTGGCGTCGCGAGCACCCGCGCGCGCTGCTCCGTCGCGTCGACGACCTCGATCGCGGCCGCCGCGGCAGGCTGCGCGTGTGCGTGCGCGGCGGGCTGCGCGTGCGCCGCGGGCTGCCCGTGCGGCGCCGGCTGCGCGTGCTGGCCGTTGCCGCCCGCCGGCCTGTCCGCGGCGCCGTCCTCCTCGATCACGACGAGCACCTTGCCGACCGGGCAGATCTCGCCGTCCTTGTAATGGATCTTCGTGACGGTCCCCGCGCGCGGCGACGGCAGCTCCACCGTCGCCTTGTCCGTCATCACCTCGACGAGCGGCTGATCGAGCTTGATCCGATCGCCCTCCTTCACCTTCCAGGCGACGATCTCGCCCTCGACGACACCCTCGCCGATATCCGGCATGTAGAAATTGAACGCCATCTTCACCACTCCAGCGTCTGGCGGATCGCGCCGAGGACGCGCTCTGCGTTGGGCATGTACTCGTGCTCGAGGCTGTACGGGAACGGGGTGTCGAGCCCGGTCACGCGCAGGACCGGCGCCTCGAGGTGCTCGATCGCGCGCTCCTGGATCGACGCGATCAGCTCGGCGCCGAAGCCGCAGGTGCGGGGCGCCTCGTGCACGATCACGCAGCGCCCCGTCTTCTGAACGCTCGCGAGGATCGCCTCGAGATCGAACGGCATCAGCGTCCGCAGATCGAGCACCTCGACGGAGATGCCCGCGGCCTCCGCCTGCCTGCCCGCCTCCTCGGCGATCGAGACCATGCCGCTCCACGCAAGCAGCGTGACCTGCGCGCCCTGCCGGACCACCGCGGCCCGGCCGAGCTCGATCGTGTACTCGCCCTCGGGCACCTCGCCCTTGGAGGCGCGGTAGATCCGCTTGGGCTCCATGAACAGCACCGGATCGTTCTGCCGCATGCACGCGAGCAGGAGGCCCTTGGCGTCGTACGGGTTCGACGGCGCCACGACCTTGAGGCCCGGCGTGTGGATGAACAGCGCCTCCGGCGACTGCGAGTGGTAGTGCCCGCCGCGGATGCCGCCGCCGATCGGCGTGCGGATCACGACCGGGCACGCGTACTGGCCGCCCGAGCGATACCGGAACTTCGCCAGCTCGTTCACGATCTGATCGAACGCCGGGAAGATGAAGTCGCCGAACTGGATCTCCGGCACGGGCCGCAGGCCATAGAGCGCCATCCCGATCGCGGTGCCGATGATGCCGGCCTCGGCGAGCGGCGTGTCGATCACGCGATCGGCGCCGAACTCGTCGTACAGGCCGGAGGTCGCGCGGAACACGCCGCCGAACTTGCCGACGTCCTCGCCGAGGACGACGACCCGCGGGTCCGCGCGCATCTGGGTCCGCAGCGCATCTCGGACGGCTTCGATGATGTTCATCGTGGGCATGTCGAGCCTCCGGATCTTCCGCTGTGCGGGACCGGTGTACGTTCGCGCTACCGGGGGTGTCAAGGATGGGAGCCAAGGATGGGAGGCTGCTCAGGATCCGACACGCCGCGTTGCGTTGCGAGGCGCCCTGTGTGGATAGTCGGCTCGTGATCTGGATTTTGCTCGTGCTCCTCACGGTGCTCGGCGGCACCGTCGCGGTCGGAATCTCAGTCAACGCCAAGCGCAAGGCGCTCTCCGGCGGCGGCGGCTCTGCGAAGCTCCTGCCCGCCGTCGGCGACAAGCTGATCGAGCGCACCGTCCGCGATCTGCGCGTCGACGACGTGCTCACGATCGACGGCAAGGACTTTTTGTGCGAGGGCCTGATCGCCTACGACGAGGACGGCCACCGCTGGATCGGCGGCCGCATCGTCGACGGCGGCGAGGTGACGTGGCTCGTCGTCGGCATCGAGCGGGCGTCGTCCTCGTCGACGCGGCTGCTCCGGCAGGACGAGTCGACGCCGATCTCCGGCTACCCGCCCGAGGCGATCGTCATCGGGGACGTCCGCTACGCGCTCGACAAGCGCGGCACCGCCACCTGCCAGCTCTACGGTGACATCGGCGGCCTCGGCGCGATGAAGAAGGATCGCCCCGAGGGGCACGTCGAGCGCTGCCGGTGGTGGCTGTACGCCGCGCCCGGCGACGACACGCTGCTCGTCGAGCAGTGGGGCGCCGACTACCGCGTCCTGCGCGGCAAGAAGGTCAGCGACGCGACCGTCGAGCTGATCCCGGCGAGCTGACCGGCGCCCGCGGCGCCCGCGGCGCGCTACCGCGGCAGGTCGAAGCGGAACGTCGTGCCCGCCCCGACCTTGCTGTCGACGGTGAGGTTGCCGCCGTAGCTCTTCACGATCTCTTGCGCGACCGGCAGCCCCAGGCCCGTACCCTTGTCCTCGGGCTTGGTCGTGAAGAACGGCTGGAAGATCTTGCCGAGCACGTCCGGCGCGATCCCCACGCCCGTGTCGCGCACCTCGCACAGCACGCGGCGGCCGTCGTCGCTCGAGCGGACCTCGATCGTGATCATCCCCGGCTCGTTGCCGATCGCGTCGACCGCGTTGCCGATCAGGTTGACGAGGACCTGCTCGATCTTGATCCGGTTCACCATCGCGATCGCCTGCCCGTTGCCGAGCTTCGTGATGACCTTGACGTGGCGCAGCTTGCCGGCGCGCTGGAGCATCGAGACCATGTCGGTGACGAGCGCGTCGAGATCGATCGGATCGAGCTGATCCGAGCCCGGCCGCGCGAGCTGCATCAGGCGCTTGCCGTGCGCCGTGATGTGCTCGCCGACGCGCTGCAGATCGGGCAGGAGCGTGCGCGCGAGCTCGGTGACATCCTCGCTGGCGGCCAGCGCGGACGCGAGCTCGTCGACCGCCGCGATCTGGATCTGGGCGATGTTGCGCAGCTCGTGCCCGACGCCGCCCGCGAGCGTGCCGAGCGTCGAGCGCCGCTCGGCGAGCAGGAGCGACTGCCGCGTCTGCTCGAGCTGCTCCTCGATCGAGGAGTTCAGCGCGCGCAGCTCGGCCTCGGCCGCCCGGCGGCGCACGATCTCCGCCTCCTTGTCGGCGAGGAGCTGGCGCAGCTCGCGGATGTCGCGCGCGACCAGCACGATGCCGACGAAGCCGCCGTCGGGCGTCAGCGCCGGCGAGCCGGTGACCGAGACCGGGATTCGCTCGCCGGCCTTCGTGACGAGCCAGGACTCCTCCCGGCGCAGGATCGCGCCCTGCTCGATCCGGTGGCGGACCACCGTGCGGATGCCCGAGGTCTCGTCGACCAGGAGCTTGCCGATCGGCATCGAGCGGAGCTGCTCGGGGGAGAACCCGGTGATCTTGGTCGCGGCGCTGTTGCTGAGCGTGACGCGGCCGTCTGCATCGACGACCAGCACCGTGTCCACCATCGCCTCGATGACATGCTCGATCACGTCTTCGTCGAAGAACCTATCACGTCTCGCGCGCGCGCCGGGTTCACCGCTACGATGATCCCGTGGCCCGCTGCCCCACGTGTCATCGCCGGCTCCTGACCGGCCGCGGCTGCGCGCAGCACGGCGGCCCGCCGGCTCCGGCTGACATGGGCGTGGTTGGTGACGCGCTTGGTGACGCGCTTGGTGACGCGGCCGGTGGCGCGCACGGTGACGCGGCCGGCGCTGCGCCCGCCTGGTCCCAGCAGCTCGGCGCGCGCCTCGGCAGCGGCGGCTTCGCCTCGGTCTGGGAGATCGCGGGCTCGCCGAACGTGCTCAAGGTCGCCCACGCGAGCCACGAGCTCGCCCGCGCCCGGATGCGGCGCGAGGCCGAGGCGCTCGCCGCGGTCGGCGCGCCCGCCGCGCCGCGGCTCCACGGCAGCGGCGTCCTCCCCGACGGCCGCGCGTGGATCGAGATGGAGCGGATCGCCGGCCCGAGCCTCGCCGAGCTGATCGCCGCGGGCCCGATGCCGATCCGCGCGGCGATCGATCTCGCCGCGGCGATCCTCGACGCGCTCGTCCGCGTGCACGCCGCGGGCTTCGTGCACCGCGACCTCAAGCCCGACAACATCGTCCGGAGAGCGGACAGCGCGGGCGCCGCGCGCGCCCACGGCTCGCAGATCACGCAGATCACGCAGGTCTCGAAGATCCTGCAGCCGTCCCAGATCGTCATCCTCGACCTCGGCCTCGCGCGCCGGGTGCCCGCCGACCCCGACGATCCGACGCGCGCCGGCGTGCAGGTCGGCTCGCTCGAGTACATCCCGCCCGAGCAGCTGCTCGACGCCGGCTCGGTCGACGAGCGCGCCGATCTGTACGCGTTTGGCTGCGTGCTCTACGAGCTGTGCAGCGGCCGCCCGCCGTTCGTCGGCGACGCCACGATCCTCGAGCGGGCCCACGCGGCGCTGCGGCCGCCGCCGCTCGGCGCGCTCGCGCCCGTGTCGGCCGCGCTCGAGGCGCTGTGCCACGAGTGCCTGGCCAAGCAGCCGGCGCGCCGCCCCCAGAGCGCCGCCCAGGTCGCGCGGCGGTTGCGCGAGCTCCCCGCCGAGCCGGCGCCCGGCCGTGAGCTCCCCACCGTGTCGACCTTGAGCGAGGGCAAGCAGCCCGTGGTGCTCCTGTGGGCCGAGCTGCCGCGCGTCGATCGCACGCTGCTCGACATGCTGTCGTCGCGCAAGCTCGCGCTCGTGTCGCGGCGCGGGCGGCGGGTGCTCGGCGGGCTGGTCGGCGCCGAGCACACAAACCCGATCTCCTCCGCGCTCGCCGCGGCGCGGGATCTGGCCGCCGCCGGGGCGCGCGTCGCGCTGCACCTCGAGGCGCTGATCGTGCGGCCGTCGCCCGGTGGGACCTCGCTGGCCGGCGCCGCTGCCTCGGCGCCCGAGGAGTGGCTGCCCGCGGGGACGTGGACCGGCGTCGTCTTGACGCGGGCGATCGCCGCCGCGTCGCGCGCCGCCGTCCGCGCGAGCGAGCTCGGGCCCGCGTTCGTGCGGCTCGGCGAGGCCCGCGAGGCCGCCGAGCTGCAGGGCCGCGACGAGGTGCTGGATGAGCTCCGCGCCGACGCCGAGGGCGCGCTCGCGGGGAGCGGGCCCGCGCTGACCGTGCTGCTCGGCGAGCCCGGCGTCGGCAAGAGCGCGCTCGCCGCGGCGCTCGTCCCGCGGCTCGCCGCGCTCGGCGCGCGCGTCCACCTCGCGACCGTGCCGCCGCCCGGCTCCGGCCGGCCCGCGCACGCCGCGCTCGCCGATCTGATCGGCACGCCCGCGGATCCCAAGGGCCGCGCCGTGCGCGCCGTCGGCGATGCCGTGCGCGCCGCGGCGCGCGCCGCGCCCACCGCGATCGTGCTCGACGACCTGCACCTCGCCGACCACGAGCTGCTCGACGCGCTCGAGTACGCCACGCTCGGCGGCGAGCCGCTCGCGCTGTGGGTCCTGGGCCTCGCCGCGCCGAGCCTCGAGCACCGCCGCCCGGGCTTCGGCGCCCGCGCCGAGCGCCGCGCGCGGATCACGCTGCCGCCGCTCGACGAGACCGCGTCGATCTCGCTCGCCGAGGCGCTGCTCCGGCCCGCCGAGTACGTGCCGCTCGGCGCGCTGCGCCAGATCGCCGGCATCGCGCGCGGCAACCCCATGCACCTGGTCACGCTCGCCCGCGAGATCCACGAGCGCGGCGCCATCATCGCGCGCCCCAACGGCGAGCACTTCCTCGACACGACGGCGCTCGACACGCTGCCGCCCCTCGCGCTCGGCCCGTGGCTCGCGGTGCGCGAGCTCGACGGGATGCGCGAGGAGGTCGTGGCGCTCGCCCGGCTGTGCGCCGTGCTCGGCGGCGATCTGTCCCGGGAGGAGCTCGCGGCCGTGCTCGAGGCCGTCGAGCGCGCCGGCGGGGCCGCCACGATGATCGACGTCGACATCGGCCTCGCAGAGCTCGAGAGCACCGGCATCCTCGTCCGCGCCGACGAGCGGTGGACGTTCCGCCAGGCGCTGCTCGAGCAGGGCGTCTACGAGACGACGAACGAGGACGAGCGGCGGGCGCTGCACACCGTGGCGCTCGCCTACTGGCGCGGCCAGCCCGGCGCGCCCGCGGTCGCCGCCCGCGTCGCGCGCCACGCCGAGGCCGCCGGCGATCGCGCGGCCGCCGCCGAGGCGTACGCCGCGCTCGGGGCGCACGCGCACGAGCAGCACCGCTCGCTCGACGCCGATCAGGCGTGGCAGGGGGCCGTGCGCAACCTCGATCCCGGCACCGTGCCGCACGCGCGCGCGCTGCTCGGCCGGGCGCGCGCGCGGTACCGGCTGCAGCGGCAGCACGAGGCGAAGGCCGATCTCGAGGAGGTGATCGGGATCGCGCGCGAGCGCGGCGAGCCCGAGCTCGAGATCGAGGCCATGCTCGAGCTCGCGATCGCGCTCGATCTGTCCGAGCGCTTCGACGAGTCGAGCGCGATCGCCGAGCAGGCGCGGCAGCGGCTCGACGCCTGGCCCGCGCGGCCGCGCGCGCTCGAGGTCGACGTCGAGCTCGCCGGGGCGCGGGTCGTCTTCCGCCAGGGCGAGCCCGCGCAGGCGGTCCCGCGGCTGCGCGCCGTGGTGGCGGCGGCGCGCGAGCTCGAGCGCTGGGAGACCCTGACGATCGCCGGCATGCTGCTCGCGCTGTCGCTCGTGCAGGTGAACGAGCTCGACGCCGCCGAGGCCGCGTTCGCCGAGATGATCGAGCTGTGCGAGGCCCGCGACGATCGCTTTCACCTCGCGGCCGCGCTCGCGAACCGGGTGTGGCTGTGGTCGGCGCGCGGCGAGATCCGGCGCAGCGATCAGGACACGCGCGCCGTCATCCAGCTCACGCGCGAGGGCGGGCAGGCGCACATCGAGCGCGCCGCGACCTACAACCTCGCCGAGGATCTCCTGTGGCAGGGCAAGCTCGACGAGGCGCTGCAGCTCGCCCGCCGCTGCCTGCGGCTGCAGCAGGGGCACGGCGAGGGCACGACCGCCCTCGATCTGATGCTGATCGCGCGGATCCTCGCCGCCAAGGGCGAGCACGCCGAGCTCTCCGCCGTGCTCGCGCAGCTCGACGTGGCGAGCCTCAGCGCCGAGGAGCAGCTCGTGCACCGCGCGCTCGTCGCCGCGGCGTGGCGCGCCGGCCAGGAGCCGTGGCGCGCGCTGCTCGCCGACAGCGCCGCGCTCTCGGTGACGTCCCGGCTCGAGCTCGCGCTGCTCGCCGCGCGCGCCGGCCAGCTCGACGACGCCCAGCGCGCCGAGGCGGTCGCGCTCGCGCGCGACAACCCGCTGTTCGTCGGCCGCGTGAACGAGCTCGAGCCCGCTCACACGCCGGCCTGACCACCAGCCTACCCGAGCGCTACCCCAGTGCGGCCCGGGCGAGGCGAGACGCGCATGAGCGTCCGCGCCACAGGAAGCCGCGCCGCGGGACCGCGTGTCCTCGTCATCGCGCACAGCGAGGAATAGGCGTGACGGCACGCCTGGTGATAATGAAGATCTATTGGAGACTTCGCAGCCACCCGAGATCCCTGGATTCCAGGTGGACCGCATGATCGGAGAGGGCGGCTTCGGTCAGGTCTGGCACGCGCGTCGCGAGGCAGATCGCGAGCCCGTGGCGATCAAGATCCTGCACCTCGAGCTCGTGCGCTCGACGGACGCGATGACCCGATTCCAGCGCGAGCTCGAGGCCATCAAGCGCCTGCAGCACCCCAACGTCGTCCGGGCGCTCGATCACGGCACGATCCCAGATGGGCGTCCGTACCTCGTGCTCGAGTTCCTGGAGGGACCGAGTCTGCGCGATGTGCTCCTGGATCGCGGCGCCTTACCCCCCCACGAGATGATGGAGATTCTGGAGCCGCTGTGCGATGCACTCGCAGTCGCGCACGATGCAGGACTCGTGCACCGCGACGTGAAGCCATCGAATGTCATCCTCGCAAAGGATGAGCACGGCAAGCTGCGCCCGGTTCTGCTCGACTTCGGGCTCGTGAAGCTCGTCGATCAGGTCGGCCCGGGCCTCACGTCGTCGAGGAGCATGCTCGGCACGCCCGCGGCGATGGCGCCGGAGCAGATGCGCGGTCAGCCCGTCGACGCGCGCACGGACGTCTACGCGCTCGGTCTCCTCGTCTATCACATGCTGACCGGACAGCCGGCCTTCGGCGGCGCGCCCGGGGTCGTGCAGAGTTATCTCCAGGTCCACGGCGCGCGGCCCCGCCCGTCGAGCAAGGTCGATATCGATCCCGCCATCGACGAGCCGGTCGCGCGCGCCCTGGCGCCGGATCCCGCCGCCCGCTTCGAGGGAGCGCGCGGGCTGTACCAGGCGCTGAGCGCGGTCATCTTCCCGTCGGATGAAGCGGAGATCGACGTGCTCGTCCTCTACGTCGAGGCCAGCGCGGACGTCATCGAGCAGGCGAAGACGCTCATTACGCGTCTAGGGATGACAATGGCGCTGACAGCCTCCGATAGCGTACTTGCGGTGGCGCCGCGCGGTGAACTCGATATCGCCGCTCTCCGCACACAGTTGGCGGAGTTGGCACAATCTGCGAAGGGGATAGCCTTGGGGATGAGTCGAGCGTCCATCGGCCACGTTGTCAGTGGCGAGGCACTAGATGTAGAGAGCTGGGCGCCTTATCCCCTCCAGCAAGGATTGTGGGTCGCTGACTCCATCTGACCTACTTGGGAGTTTTTTCCCAGGTTGCGCCTCAGGTGCGCGTCAAGCGATCTTAACAGCATGCGCTCCGTCCTTACCGTCGTCTTTCTTTCAGCGATGGCAACCGCATGTGTCGATGAGACCGACGTTGCGACGCGCACGCAGGGCGTCCTGGAGGGGAACAAGATCGCTACAAACAAGATCGCAACCAACAAAATCGCTCTGAATAAGATCGCGACGAACCAAATTACCAGCAATAAAATCGCGACGAATGGAATCCTGCTTAACGAAAATACGGCGACAGCGCTGCTCGCCACCGAGGACGGACGTGAGGTGCTCAGCTACGTTATCAGCTGCGCCATTCCGTCAGACGTCTCGCTGATCGGCAAGTACGCGGGGGTGACCTACGAGTTCCAGGGCGACATCGGACTCGCGCCTGACTGGCTCAAGCGGCCGCTCCGGGAGACCGAACAACGCTGGGTGAGCGCGTGCCTCATCTCACGAGTCAATCTGTTCGGGATCTCGGTCTCGATCTCGATCCGCGGCCCGCACGCATCACTCAAGGTGGGCGAGATCGAGGCGCGCGACTATTCGGCCGAGGAAGGCGCGTTCTTCGGCAACGTCTTCACGCCGGCCGACGACCCGATCATCTGGAACGCCTGCCGCGGCCGTGAGCAGGCCGTCGGGGAGTCCGGCGACCTCGCGCTGCGCGACTGCACGGAGCCGGATCCGGCCAACCCCGGCTTCACCCTGTGCGGCTTCAAGTTCGCTGGTGACTGCGCCGACTGGACGCGGCCCGCGAACGCGTACTCGTGCCAGAAGTTCCGGGAGCCCGTGCCGCAGCGCGGCCAGGGCCAGTACGACTCGGACGACCTGAACGGCCGCGAATACCGTGGCGGGTACTACGAGCGGTGCAACGACAGCCCGGGGTTCGGGCGCTGGCAACACGCAGAGCGCTACACCGAGGTCATCACCGTCTTCGTGCAGCCGCAGTAGTAGGGTAGGCTGGGCCGCGTGAGCATCACGCGGCGCATCCTCGAGAGCGCCCAGTCTGGACTGTCGAAGCTGACCTCGCTCGTCATCGTCGATGACGAGCCACTCACCCACGTCGAGAGCGCCGCGCTCGGGGCCGAGCTGGCCGCGCGCAAGGCGGCGCGCGAGCGGGCCCAGCGGCGGCCGCTCGACAACCCGCTCGGCAAGCTCGCGACGTCCGACCCGACCGCGCGCGCGGCGCGGGAGCGCGCGGCGCGGGAGCGCGCGGCGCGGGTGCACCGTGAGCGCGACGAGCGCGCGGCGCGGCAACGCGCGGCGGCGGACGAGGCGTTTCGCCGGATGAAGGAGCAGGCTGCCCGCGGCGGCGGGACATGGACGCCGCCTCGTTCGTCGGGCGCATCGGGCTCAGGCGCCTCTGGCTCATCTGGGAGCTCGCGGCCGCCGCGGCCCGGGAGCACCGAGGCGCAGCTCGCCGAGTGGTACAAGGTCCTCGATCTGCCGCCCGGCGCGGAGCTGCCGCAGATCAAGTCGTCCTACCGCCAGCTGATGCGCAAGTACCACCCGGATATGCACGCCGGCAATCCGCAGAAGCAGAAGGCGGCCACCGAGCTGTCGATGCGCGTGACCACCGCCTACAACGGGCTGATGGCGCACCTCGAGAAGCGGTAGCGCGCCCTCACTCGCACGGCAGGGCCACGGAGAACACGCGCGCGTCGTCGAGCCCGCCGTCGAAGTACGCCCCGTACGGGGGCGCGATGGCGCTGTACTTGCCCAGCATGGGCGCGTAGGGCGACACGAGCGCCGCGGCTGGCAGGGTCAGGCCCATGACCTTGATGCCATCGAGGCAGACCGAGACTTCGCCGCCCGTGAACACCATGCGGATGAAGTGCCACGCGCCATCGAAGGGGTACGGGGTGGTCTGGGTCCTCAGGGCGTTCTTGGCGGCATACCCGCGGACCTCGAGCGTGCGGCTGGCGGTGCCGTAGATCTCGAGCCCGAGCCCGCCGCCCTCCTCGACGTCGAGATCGGAGAACATCCACGCGCCGGAGGCGTCCAGGGAGGTGTCGTAGTGATCGACGGGGCCGTCATGGCGGACCCAGAGCTGGACGGTCAGCTCGTCTCCCTTGGGGAGCACGCGGCCGGACTCGTAGAAGTAGCCGGTGGTCACGCCCGTGGATGCCTGGGCCGCGAGATCGGCGGCGCTGCCCAGCTCGGAGAACGGGCCGCCGCTCAGCTTCGGCATGGCGGCGGTGGTGTTGTAGGTCGGCGGCACCGGCGGAGAGATCTCGTCCACACGCTTGGACAGGAGCTGGGCGCCTCTGCACCGGTCGGCCACCGCGTCGCTCGTGAGGGCCTCCGTGAACGTGACCGCGAGCTCGCAGGTCTGCGGGAACTCCTGGCGCTGATCGATGACGAAGAGCTGCAGCGCGACGGCGCCGCCGCCGTCCGGCGAGGCGCTCGGCTCGAGGGCGATCAGGAAGCGGTCGCCGGGGAGCGCGTCGACGGCGATCATGCCGGAGGCGGTCTTGCCTGGCGTCGCCTCGGCCCGGACGAGGAGATCCTCGCGGCTGTTGCGATAGAGGTGCACGCGGTGGGCTGCGCTCTCGGCGCGCGCGTGGAAGGCGAGCTGGATCACCTGCGTGCTGCCGGACGTGAACTCGATCGCGGGATCGGGGGGCGTGCCGGCCGTCGAGACGAAGAGCGCGCCGGGCAGCGCCCTGCACGCGGCGTTCGCCGGTTGATCCCGGCACAGCCGGATCTGGCTGCCCGCCTCGCCGTCCATGCCGCCCGGGGCCGGCGTCATCGCCTTCCACGTGCGGTCGCGCCGGTCATCGAAGTAGTGCCAGTCGCCATCGGCGCCGCCCTGCTGACCGTTCCAGTCCGCCGCCGCGTCGGCGATGCAGGTCCCTGCGGGGCACGTCACGGGGACGCTGCCGTCATCATCGCCGCCGCCGTCGTCACCGCCGCCGTCGTCGCCGCGGTCCCCGTGCGCGTCGAACAGCGACTGGCCGCAGCCACCCAAACCCGCGACAGAGCCCGTGAGGACGGCCAGCGCGCAGAGCACTCGGATGAAGACCATGGCTCGCCTCTCAAGAAGGTCGGGAGCACCGTACCGCGGAGCGCGGCGATCGCGAGCGGCTCTAGTCACACGGCAGCGCGCCGGAGAGCACGCGGAGGTCGTCGATCGAGCCGTCGAGCAGCGGGGTGCCGGCGCTGAACGCCTCCCTGCCGAGGTGAGCCGGATAGATGGTCTGGGTCCGGTCGGGCGTCACGGTGTGGGTCATCCGCTGGGAGCCGTCGACGCAGACCCTGAGCTGGCTGGGGGTGTCGATCAGGCGGACGAAGAACCACTGGCCGAGGGGGGGGGCGCCGGTGCTGCTGGTGGTGATCGTCGACGAGGTCTGGGACACGGCGACCGCGCCGCTGACCACGAGCGTGGGCCCCGGGAGGTCGTCGATCGACAGCATGACCCCGCCGCCGAGGTCTCCATCGAGGTCGGAGAAGAGGAACCCCTGTCCCGCGGTCGAGATCCGGGTCACGCGAACCCAGAACTGGATCGTCAGCGAGTCGTTGCGAGCGAGGACGAGCGCCTGCGAATCCGCGACCTGCATGTAGTTGCCTTCCGGGATGCGGATGAAGTTGCCCTGCTCCAGGAAGGCACCGCCGATACTGGGGAGCATCGGCATGGTCGGCGCCCCGGCGCTCGTCTTGAACGTGAGGTCCCGGTTGGTGCAGAGGTCCTCGATCACGGCGCCGGCGGCGGTCTCGAACGAGGCCGCGAGCAGGCAGGTCGACGGAAAGCGCTCGCCCTGCTTGCTGACGAAGAATTGCAGCGCCGCGCTGCCGCCGTCCGTGCCGGCGGGCTCGACCGATGCCAGGAACCGATCACCGGGGAGCGCGTCGACGATGACCTCGCGCGCGACGGTGGCCCCCTTCACGCCGCGGGCGCTGTACAGGACGTCCTCGCGGCCGTTGCGATAGAGCCGGATGTGCTGCGCGCCGCTGCCCTCCGGGACGTGCGCGCGAATGATCAGGTGGAGCACCTGCGCCTGCGCGCCCGTGAACTTGAGCTCGACCGCGGGATAGAACGCGCCCGACTCGCCAGCCGCCGTGACGAGGAGCGCGTCGGGCAGCTCCTTGCAGGCAGCGGCCGTCCCGTCGCTGCGGCACTGCCGGATCGTGTTGCGCATATCGGACAGGCCGGACCGCTCCGCGCCGTTCTGCGCCATCTCGAGCCACTGGTGGCTGGGCCCCTCCTCCAGGTAGCGCCAGGGGCTCACTGCCTCGTCGAAGTCGGCGGCCGCGTCGCCGACGCACTCGTCGGGGCACATCACGGGGACCGGGATGGATGCGTCGTCATCGCCGGTGCCGGCGTCGCGGCGGGCACGATCGCCGTGCGCGTCGAACAGCGACTGGCCGCAGCCGGCGGCACCCGCGACGGCACCCGCGACGGCAAGCATGTAGAGGACTCGGATCAGAACCATGGCTCGCCTCCGAGGAAGTCGCGAACAGGACCCGTCAGCTCATGGAGCGTCGCACGGCAGCGCGGTGGAGAACACGCGCACGTCGTCGATGGCGCCCCGGAAATAATCGACGGAGGTGTTCAGGCTGTGCCGGCCGAGGTGCGGCAGGACGCCCGTGGTGGCGGGGCCGGGGAGGGGGCCGCCGCCCGCACGCTTGCCATCGATGCAGATGCTGACCATGCCGCTGTCGTGGACCACGCGCAGCAAGTGCCAGCTCGCGGGGTTTGTGTAGGGGACGGTCTGGGTCGCGTACGGGAGCCCCGCGCCCACCGGGACGCCCACCTCGAGCTGGGTGGAGGGCATGTTTCCGAGGATCCGGATGGCGATTCCGCCGTTCGTGTCTTCGTCGGCATCCGAGAACTGCCACATCTGTGGCTCGCTGGCGTCGTCATCCCGGATCCAGAGCTGGAACGTCGTGGCGCCGCGCCGCTCGATCGACTGGTTGCCCTGGACGAAGTTGCTGGGCTCGAAGCTGCCGACGGTGCCGAGCGTGGCGACCCCGCCGCCCGGCTCGATGCCGAGCACGCCGGGCATCGAACCCGTCCTCGCCTGGAGATCGGGGCCGCACAGGTTCGGGATGATGGTGGCGGAGCTGACGCCCGACGGGAACGGGATCGCGAGCCGGCAGGTCGCCGGGAAGCTGGCGTCCGGTCCGCGGACGAAGAACTGCATCGCCGCGGTCCCGCCCGGCGAGCCCAGCGGCTCGAGCGCGAGCAGGAACCGATCGCCGGCGAGCGCGTCGGCGAAGACCGCGTGCCGCTGGGTCTCGCCCGGCTGCACCGTGACGGTCACCAGGACGTCCTCGCGGCTGTGGCGGTAGAGCCGGACCCTGTGGGCCACGCCGTTACTGGCCGGGACGTGCACCCGGAACACGAGCTGGATCGCCTGCGTGGCGTCGGAGCGGAACTCGATCGCCGGGTCGGCCGAGCTCTGCGCGCCGGCTGCCGTGACGAGGAGCGCGTCAGGCATCTCCTTGCACGCCTCGGCCGTCGGCTCCAGGGAGCACCGCGCGAACCGGTTCGCCAGGATGGAGCTCATCATCGCGTTGCCGCTCTGGGCCATCGGGATCCAGATCCGGTTGCGGCGGTCGTCGAGGTAGCGCCAGACCGCGCCGCTCGTGTCGATGAAGCCCGAGGCGGCGTCGGCGATGCAGGGGGCGTCGCACTTGTCGGGGATATACGCGTCGGGGCCGCCGCCGTCGTCACCGCCGCCACCGCCGTCGTGGCGGGCGCGATCACCGTGCGCGTCGAACAGCGATTGCCCGCAGCCGGCGAGCCCCGCGGCGAGGCAGGCCGCGATCGCCAGCGCGCGGAGCGTCGGGATCAGAACCACAGCTCGCCTCCGAGGAACGTCGGGATCGTCGTCCCGTGATCCTTGCCGGCGAAGCTCGCGTACGACTCGAGCCGCACCGCCAGGCTCGACGTCGGCGAGAGCCGGTACCGCAGCCCCAGGCCGACGGCACCGGCGACGAACGTCTCCATCTGGTCGCCGTCCTTGAACGAGATCGGCGCGGCGGCGATCGCGTGCACCGCGAGCTGGTCGCCGACGAGGCGCACCCGCACCGACGGCATCACGGCGTACGCGACGATGATCGCGTCGAGGCCCAGCTCGATCCGCGAGCCGAGCGCGAACCCGACCCCGACCGACGGCGCGCCCGTCTCGCCCGCGCGGAGCGCGTTGGTGCCAAAGCTCGCGTTCACCGCGAACAGCCGCGGGCCGCGCGCGCCGGGCGGCTGGGGGCCTTGCGTGCCGATCCCCGTCTCGGGGCCCGGGCCCGTGCCGGGGCCCGCCGGGCCCTTCGGCTCCGGGCGCGCCGGCAGGATCATCGCGATCGGCAGATCCTCGCCGCCCGTGATGCGGAGCTCGCGCTCGACGTCGAGGCGGCCCGGGGCGCGGGCCAGGAGCTTGTGCGCGCCCGGCGACACGATCAGCGGCATCTCGAGCGGCAGCGTCCCGAGCGGCTGTCCGTCGAGGAGCAGCGAGGCGCCGGCCTCGGGCTCGACCGCCACGGTGACGCGGCCGACGATCGCGTAGATCTTGTCGAGCTCGGTCCGTGCGTCGGCCAGCCGGCTCTCCGGCGCCTTGCCCGGGCCCTCCGCGAGGAACTGCCGGTACGCCTTCACTGCCTCGCCGTAGCGCGACAGCTCGCGGTAGCAGCCCGCCATGTTGTAGAGCACGAGCGGGTGGGGCGCGATCCGGTACGCCTCCTTGAACTCGGCGAGCGCGGCGTCGAACTTGCCTTCCTTGTACCGCGTGACGCCGTCCTTGAAGTGGCGATCTGCCTCTTGCTGCTCGGGCGTCCGCGGTGCGGGCTGGGCGTGGGCGGCGCCGCTCGCGCCCGAGATGGCGATCGCGAGGGCGGTGGCGAGGAGGGGAGGCCGTGTCATGGGTCGTAGGGGCTCTTGCTCTCGATGCCGTCGGGCTTCCGCTCGCGGCCGGGGCCCGCGGGACGTACCGTACCGCTGGCTGCGCGCTTGAGCTGGATGACGAGCTTCTGATTCTCTTCGAAGCTCACCGGATCGTTACGCGTGATGTAGCCGGGCGCGGAGATCTTCACCTGGTGCTTCGCATCATCCCTGGGGACCGTGATCTGGCGTCCCTTCACCGGCCGATCGTCGATCTGGATCGTCGCCGTCGCCGGCTCGACCTCGAACCGCAGCGTGATCTGCGGCACCGCGAGCGGCTGATCGGGCACCTGCTGCGCGCTCGTGGGAGCCTTCGCCGGGGGCGTGGCCTCCTTCGATGGAGCCGGCGGGAGCTCCGGCGGCTGGGGCTTCGTCGGGGTCGTCTCCACCACCGGCGACGGCGCGGTCTCGGAGTCAGGCCGCTTCGCGAGCACGATCGCGCCCACGAGCACGCCGCAGGCCACGGCCGCGGCGCCGGCGATCCACACGGTGCGGCGCTGGCGCGCCGGGGCCGGCGTCTTGTCCGAGACCGTCGGCGCGGCGGCCGTCGGCGCGGTGACGTTCACGCTCTCGCGCGCCCGCGGCCCCTCGGTCGGCAGCGTGGCCAGTTCGTCGGCGCGCACCCGCTGCGAGTCCTGCGCGACCGGCGCCATCACGGGGCCGCTCGAGGGGGCGCGCATCGGCGTGGTCACCCCCGACAGCATGTGGAGCGAGAGCCCCGATGACGACGAGAGCCGCTCGATCTGATGATCCCGGAACGTGGGCCGGCAGAACGTGAGGAGCCTCCGCTCGAGCTCGGCGGCGCTGTTCGGCCGGGCCGTCGGGTCGAGCGCCATCGACTGGAGGATCAGCTGCTCGAGCTCCTCGGGGATCTCCGGGCGCTCCTGGCGCGGCCGCGCGTACTCGGCGGTCAGCACCCGGAACATCAGCTGGTTGTAGTTCTCGCCCTCGATCGGCACGCGGCCGATCAGCATCTCGTAGAGGATCACGCCGAACGCGTAGAGGTCCGCCGCGGGCCCGACCTCGCTCTCGCCGCGCGCCTGCTCCGGCGACATGTAATACGGCGTGCCGAGGACGAGCCCCGTCTTGGTCAGCCGGAACTCGCCCTCGAGGCCCGGGGCGCGGGAGATCCCGAAGTCCAGGAGCTTCACGAGCTCGCCGCGGCTCTGCCGCACGAGGTACACGTTGTCCGGCTTGAGATCGCGGTGGACGATGCCCGCCTCGTGCGCGGCGGCGAGCGGCGCGAGGATCGCGCAGCCTAGCTCGCAGGCGATCTCGATCGGCAGCCGCCCGCTCGTGGACAGGCGCGCCGCCAGCGACTCGCCCTCGAGGTACTCCATGACGAGGAACGGCTCGCCCTCGTAGCTCGTGCCGAAATCGGTGACCTGGGCGATGCCCTCGTGGCCGATCTGCGACGCGGTGATCGCCTCGCGGTGGAACCGCTCGATCATGCCCTTCGAGCTGGACTGCGGGTTCAGGACCTTGATCGCGACGCGCTTGCGGAGCGCCGTATGGGTGCCCAGGTACACAGCGCCCATGCCGCCCACGGCTAACAGCTGCTCGACCCGATACTTGTCATCGAGCTTCGTGCCCGGTGCAAGTTGCCGTGGCCCCGCGTTCTCCACGGCAGCCAGGATAAGCTACCCTGGACCAAATTTCACACCCCAGATGACAGGCATGCCGGGAAGTCACGGGAGGCGCCTGCCCGGCTAGGGAAGCCGCCGACGCCCGAGCCACTGCGACAGGGCCACGTGAGACACCCCGAGCCGCGTCGCCGCCCCGGTGATCGTGCCCGCCTGCCGGAGCGCCACGCGCCGGCGCGCGCCCTGCTCGATCTCCGGCAGCGTCGACGCGGAGTGCGCGAGCACCCAGTCGCGATCCGCGCGGGAGAACCCGGTCGCCGCCGCGGCGAGCTCGGTGATCGCGTCGCGCGCGTACTCGTCGACGATCCGGCCCAGCTCGGCGCTCCGGCGCGGGAGCGGCGGGACGACGATCGGATCGGCGAGCAGCGTGCGGGCGTCGCTCGCGTCGTCGGTGCACAGGACCAGCCGGACGTGCGACGACGGATCGCGGAACGCGAGCCAGACCTCGCGCAGGTCGCGCGGGAGCTGGCGCGCCCGCAGGCACAGCGTGCCGCTCGTCGCTGCGTCCAGTGCCGCGCGCAGCTCGCGGCGGGCGGCGGGCGCGCCGGTCCCCTGCCGCCGCGGATCGCAGACGACGAACGGCCGCGCGCCGCCGATCGTCCGGAGGTGGAGGCTGTGCGCGATCGGCACGACATCGCCGTCGCCGCAGACGACCAGGGCGCCGCGCCGCGTCGCCGCCGTGCGCAGCGCGCGCAGCGCGCGATCGATCGCGACGATCCGGTCCTCGCTCCAGCCGAGCAGCCGCGCGAGGAAGCCGCGCAGCGCGATCAGCGCCTGGCTCTCCGCGATGAGCGTGAGCCGGCCGATCCCGACCTCGACGCCGGGGAGGAGCGGGAACTCGAAGCGCCGCGCGCCGTCGAGCCGCGTGCCATTCCGGCTGTTCAGATCGCGGATCACCCACCGCGCGTGCTCGCGCGAGAGGCGCGCGTGCTCGTGTGACACGCGCCACGCTGGATCCAGGAGCCGCAGCGCGCACGCGCGGCCGGCGCCGATCGTGAGCGCTCCGCCGGCCGGCGGCAGCGGATAGATCCGGTGCGTGCCCCACTCGCGCAGGTGCAGGAGCTCGTCGTCGATGAGCCACGCGGCGGCGTCCGCGTCGGTGCGGGTCGCCGCGTTCCCTCGCTGCGTCATGACCGGCGGCCTCCTCCTCCTCCTCCTCCTCGCCCGCCGCCATCGCTCCGCCTCCGCCGCCGCGGCCGCTTCGCGCGCGGCGGCTTCGCGCGGCTCCGCGCCTCCGCCGGGAACTGCCGCGCCATCCAGCGGACCAGCTCGCTGCGCCCGTTGCGCGGGTTGGCCGCGCAGCGCGCGAGTGCTTCGATCGCTGCCTCCGCCGTCGGGTAGCGACCCTCGCGATCGCGCGCGAGCAGCCGCATCGCGACGGCCTCGAGATCCAGCGGCACGCCCGTGGCGAGCCGGCTCGGCCGCGGGATGTCGTTGAACAGGATCCGCGCGAACGTCTCGCGCACCCCGCCCGCGAACAGCTTCGTCCCGGCGAGCAGCTCCCAGAGGATGACCCCCACCGAGAACAGATCCGAGCGCCCGTCGAGCGCCTCGCCGTTCACCTGCTCCGGCGACATATAAGCCGGCTTGCCATTCACGCTCCCCGAGCGCACGCCGCCCGGGCGCTCGAGCGCCTTGGCGATCCCGAAGTCGGAGACCTTCACCGCGCCCTCCCACGACACCAGCACGTTGTGCGGCGACACGTCGCGGTGGACGTAGCCCCGCACGCCGCACGCGTGCGGCAGCTCGTGCGCGTACCCGAGCCCGCGCAGGATCTCGCTCGCGAGGAAGATCGAGATCGACGGCGGCGGCCGCTTCGCCCGGCACAGCGCCGCGAGGTCCTTGCCGGCGACGAGCTCCATGACGAGGAACAGCCGGCCCTCGGAGTCGCGATCGAAGTCGAGCACCGAGACGACGTTGGGGTGCGAGAGCTGCGACGCGATCCGCGCCTCCTCGATGAACATCGCCGCGAACCGCGGCTCGCCCGAGTGCACCGCGAGCACGCGCTTGATCGCCACCGGGCGCGCGAAGCCCTCCGCGCCGATCACCGTCCCCTGGAACACCTCGGCGGTCCCGCCCGTCCCGAGCAGCGGCCCCAGCTCGTAGCGCGATCCCGGCCGGGCCGCGGGGCTCTGCGCCGGTGCGGCCGCGCCGCTGTGGCCCTCCAGGATCGCCAGGATCGCCGCGCTCTGCGCCGGATCGAGCAGGAGGAGCCACGGCTTTTGCGCCAGCTGCCCTCGGCTGCGCGCCTCGACCGCGCTGCGGTAGCGGAGCATCGCCATCGCGCGCGGCATCGTCAGGAGCGCGGGCTCGGCGAGGTACACCGGCGACGCCCCGCAATCATCGGGGAGCCGCCAGATCACGAACGGAGCTTGCTGCGTGCCGCTCATCATGCTGCTCGTCGTACCGCGCATCGCGCGGGCCTCGTACCGCGGCCCGCTCTCTCCTCACTATACCGGATTAGTACGGCTTTCCATCACCGCGCCCACACAAAAAGCACACCCGCCCGCGGCCCGGGTAGACTGGCGCCGTGGCGGCCCTCCAGAGCATCCCCGGCATCGTCGACGTTCAGATCTACCCCGGCCCGGACGCGCGCCCAGGCGCCGCGGCCGATCTCCTCGTAGAGATCCCCCACGGAGCCACCACCACCGCGGATTACACGTCCCTCGCCGCGCAGCTCGAGAGCCCCTTGCCCGAGTCGCTGATCGACTTCTTCTATGTCAACACGGACGCGGGCGCGCCCGAGCTCGCCGAGGCCGTCTGCCGCCGCTTCGTCGCCGCCGAGCCCGCGCGCACCGCCGCCGCGCTGCGCTGCCGCATCCCGCGCACGTTCATCGACGTGAACCGCCGCATCGACGCCTCGCCCGCCGAGTTCCGCGAGGGCAAGGTCACGCCCGGGATCCCGCCGTGGATCACCGCGCCCGCCGATCGGGCGCTCCTGCGCGAGCGATACGACGCCTACGTCGCCGCCGTGCGCGGCGCGATCGAAGCGCTCGCCCCCGGCGGCGCGCTCTTGCTCCTGCACACGTACGCCCCGCGCAGCGTCGACGTCGAGGTCGATCTCGACATCGTCAAGAGCCTGCGCCGCGCCTGGCAGCCCGATGTCGCGCCCACCTGGCCGCTCCGCCCCGAGGTCGACGTCATCGGCCGCGGCGTCGACGGCACCTCGCACGCGCCCGCGGCCGTCGCCCTCGCGCTGCGCGAGGCGCTCGCGGCGCGCGGCATCACCGCCGCCGACAGCGCCACGTACCCGCTGCACCCCAGCACGCTCGCGTGGGAGCACGCGACGCGGCTCCCCGGCCGCGCGCTGTGCGTCGAGATCCGCCGCGATCTGCTCGCCGATCCGTTCGAGCCGTTCGCCGAGATGCGGATCGGCGTCGATCAGGTCGCGCGCCTCGCCGAGCCGCTCGCCGCCGCGCTCCGGGCCTGGTGGTAGCCGGCCCGGCCGGAGCCCGCCCCCCACCGGGGCCCCCGGTCCAGCCGCCGGGGCGCCGCGGCATCGATCGAAGCGGACTGGATCCCCCAGCGCACGGGGAGCGGACGCCCGGCGTAAGCGCTTGTTTTGCCATGAGGCGGTCGGCCCGTATGGGACCCGCTGCCCCGCGAATCCCGCCGCGTAACATCGCTGTATGATGGGTCTCCATACTTGCGGGCGGCACGGTCCTTGAACTGACTCCCCTCACGATGCGCGCCTTCCTCGCCCTGTCGATCTTCTTCGCGGCCTGCGCCGGCTCTCCTGATTCCACGGGAGGAAGCGGCGCCTGCCCCGCGATGGACGCCACCGACGCGGGTGATCTCTCGGCGCTCAGCGCGCAGCGCTGCAACGTGCCCGGCTCGATGGGCTCGCGGAACTGGTACCGCCTGTCGGCGATGTTGCCCGGCGGCGTCGACGTCGTCCAGGTCGAGCTGTGGCCCGATCGCGGCGTGTTCCGCGGCGGCCCCGTGCAGCCCGGCACGTACCAGCTCTCCGGCGCCGATCTCGACTACGCGACCTGCGGCGTCTGCGTGCGCGCGCTGGCCGACCGCGGGCTGCCGACCGAGCGCGAGTACTTCGCGATCGCCGGCACCGTCGAGGTGACCGCGGTCAGCTCCACCGCGGGCGCGCCGTTCGTCGCGACCGTCCGCGAGGCCTCGTTCGCCGAGGTCGCCGCCGACCACTCCGAGGTGGCGGACGGCTGCGCGATCGATCTCTCGCGCGTGCAGATCAGCGGCTCCGTCGAGCTCATGGGCGGCAGCGGCGGCGGCTCTGGCGGTGGCGGCGGCGCGGGCGGGGCCGGCTGCCCGCTGACCGTCGGTGACTAGCGGCTCTCCGATGACGCGCGCGCTCCGCACCTCGCTCGCCGGTCTCCTGCTCGCGCTGGCGGGGCCCGGCAACGCGCAAGCGCAAGCTCCCGCCCCGGCGCCCGCGCGGGCGCCCGCCCCGGCGCCCCCGCCGGCTCCCGCCCCGGCGCCCCCGCCGACCGACGCGGCCTCGCCGGCGCCGGCCCCGGCCCCCGCGCCGGCAGATGCCGACCCGTCCACCTCCGCCGAGGTCGACGCCGAGCTGCGCCGGATGGCCGAGGAGCAGGCCTCCGACGAAGGCAGCGGCGAGGTCGTCGAGATCTTCGAGGCGCGGCCCAAGCCGCCGATCGAGCGCGGCGTCGAGGTCCGCCTCACGTACGAGCAGCTCGTCGCGCGCGGCGCGACCGATCTGGCGAGCGCGCTGCGTCTCCTGCCCGACGTCTCGGTGCGCGACGCCGGCCGCGGCGGCTTCAACATCGACGTGCGCGGCGGCCGCAAGGGCGCGGTCATCGTCCTGATCGACGGGATCCAGGTGTCCGATCCCTATTACGGCACGTTCGACGTCTCCACGATCCCGATCACGGACATCGTGCAGATCCGCATGTCGCCGAACCCGGCGACGCCGCTCGACGGTCCCGGCGGGCCCAGCGGCATGATCGAGGTCCTGACGCGCGACGCGATCGGCAAGCAGCTCGTGATCGCGCGCCTGGTCGGCGACTCGCTGTCGACGTTCGGCGCGACCGGCATGGCGCGCGTCGCGCTCGCCAAGCACCTCGCGCTCCGGCTCTCGATGTCCGGCGATGCCAGCTCGCGCGATCTCCCGGTGGTCGGCGGGAGGACGCTCGACGAGGAGCGCCACACCGCCACCGGCTCGACGCGGCTCGAGTACCGCCGCGGCAAGCGCCGCGTCGTGCTCGACGGCTTCCTCGACAGTCGCCACTACATCTCGCCGCCGAGCGACAGTGACCGCAGCGAGGTCGTCATGATCGATCGCGAGCTCTCGGCGCGCGCCTCGGTCAAGGGCGACGACGAGCGCGGCGATCTCCAGCTCCAGGGCCAGGGCTACGCGCACTACCTCGCGCGGCGCTCGCGCCACTTCAGCGACCCCACGCTCGAGAGCGAGAGCTCCCTCGAGGATCTCCACGCGACGCGCATCGGCGGCGCCGCCGTCGTCGCGCACCCCTTGGGCCGGCGCGGGCGCTGGATCGCGTCGGTGATCGGCAGCCACGAGCGCGCGCGCGTCGTCGATGAGAGCAGCGATGGGGAGCCAGAGGTCACGCGGGGGAACGTCACGACGCTCGAGGCCGCTGGCGGCATCAAGTACGAGACCACGCGCTGGCAGCTCGACGGCGCGGCCGGCCTCGCGGTGCCGTTCGGCGTCGACGCGACCCCGTGGCCCGAGGCCCGGCTCGTCGCGAAGTACCAGCCGCGGAAGAACCTCGAGCTCGCGGCGACCGGCGGCCACAAGGGCCGCGTGCCCACCCTCCGCGAGCGATTCGATCCCCAGACTCGCAACACGGAGCTCGAGCCCGAGAAGTCGTGGCTCGCCGAGCTGCGCGCGACCTACCGGCTCGATGAGCGGGTGCGCGTCGAGGTCGCGCCGTTCTACCGCAGGACCAACGGCATCATCCGGCTCATCGAGGTCACCCCGCCCGATGCACCGCCCGGCACCCAGCGCGAGTACATGCGCGCGAACCTCGATCTCACGTGGTTCTTCGGCGTCGACTCCCAGGTCCGCGTGAAGCCGCACCGCCTCTTCGAGGTCGGCGGCAGCTACAACTACATCCGCGCACGCAGCGACGATCCCAACCTCTCGAACCCGTCGGAGCCCCTGGATCGACTCCCCCACCATCGGCTCGACGGATGGGTGCAGGTGACGCCCGATCCGCGGATCTCGGTGCTCGCGCGCGTGAAGTACTTCGGCGAGAGCGTCGACAAGACGGCCACCGTCCCTGGCTATGCAACGCTCGAAGCGACCGTCACCGCGCCGATCACGAAGCAGTACCTGGGCGTGCTGCGCATCGACGACGTGACCGATGTCCGTCCCGAGACGCGCAAGAACTACCACACGGCCGGCCGCGTGATCTCGCTCATCATCCAGGGTAGCTGGGAATGAAGTGAACTATTCGGAGAGATCTCTTCGAGTCGTGTGGCGCGGTCCAGGTGGACTTGTCCGGTGGTTGGGATCGGGCGCAAGATAGACCCTCACCGCGTGGCTCGGTGGCCATCGAACGATAGGTCCGGCACCTGGCGGTCGTCGGCTCGAGACGCTCCGGGCGTAGCAGGCGCCTTGAAGCGGCTCGGGACGCGCGTCCGTGCTCTGCGGCGTGATCGCGAGCTGACGCAGGAAGAAGCTGCGGAGATCGCGAAGCTCGACGAGAAGCACTGGCAGGATATCGAGGGGGCGCGAACGAACCCGACCGTGGCGACACTGGTCGGCATCGCTCGCGCGCTCAAGGTCTCGCTGTCCGAGCTGTTCGAGAGCGACAAGTAGCGACCGCGCGCGTCCAGCGTCCGCCAGTGACCGTTTAACGTCCGCCGGGAGGAATCTCCTGCGGACGAAACCGCGCGGCCAACAGTGATACACCGGCCTGGTGGATGACTCGAGCGCTGCGTCCAAGACGGCCCTGATGGTCTGCGCCTACCGCGCCCGCGCCGGGCGCTGGCCCACCCCGCTGTTCATCGATCCGTGGGCGGAGGCGATCGCCGGCCCCGAGGGCCACGACATCGCCCGCCGGCTCGACGCGCGCTTCCCGCCCATGGAGCTGTGGCTCACCCTGCGCGTCGCGTACCTCGATCGGCTCGTCGCGCGCGCCGTCGATCGGCTGAGCGTGCGCCAGATCGTGATCCTCGGCGCTGGCTATGACACGCGCGCCGCCCGGCTGCCGCGCGCCGGCGTGCGCTACTTCGAGGTCGATCACCCCGCGACGCAGGCCGCCAAGCGGGCGAGCCTCGCCCGGCTCGACGGCTATCCGATCGACGCCGCCACCTACGTCGCCTGCGACTTCGAGCGCGAGGATCCGATCGAGCGGCTCGCCGCTGGCGGCTTCGCCGCGAACGACCCCGCGCTCGTCATCTGGGAGGGCGTGGTGCCGTACCTGACCGAGGGCGCCGTCCGCGCCACCGCGGCGCGGCTCGCCGCCGGCCTCGATCCGCGCTCGCTCGTCGCGTTCGACTACGTCGGCAAGCGGTTCGCCGCCGGCCAGAGCCTCTCGGACAAGGATCGCGAGACGCGCGCATACGTCGGCGAGCTCGGCGAGCCCGTCCGCTACGGCACCGATGACGTGCTGCCGCTCCTCTACGAGTGCGGCTTCCGCTGGGTGCGCACGCTCGACTTCAACGAGCTCGCGCTCGAATTCCTCGGCGACTACGTGCGGGACCGCATGTTCCGCTTCCAGCACGTCGCGCTCGCCGCCGCGCGCACGCCCGGCGCCGACTGGCCGTAGCCGCTACGCCGCCGCGCCCCGCCGCGGCGCGGCGGCCGAGGCCGGCGCGATCTCCCGGAGCAGGCCGCGCAGCCAGCGCAGGCCCGGATCGCGATCGAGGCGCGCGTGCCAGCGCATCACGACCGTGAAGCCCTCGGTGCGGAACGGCGGCTCGCGCATCACGAGCGGCAGGTGGCCGAACGCGCGCGCGAGCCCCGCGGGCGCCGTCCACACCAGGTCCGTCGTCGCGATCACGTGCGGCGCGACTAGGAAGTGCGGGACCGTGAGCACCACGCGGCGGCGCTGCCCCACCTTCGCGAGCGCGTCGTCGAGCGGGCTGCCCGGCAGGCCGCGCGGCGCGACCAGCAGATGAGGCAGCGCCAGGTAGCGCTCGACGTCGAGCTTGCCGCGCGCCGCCGCGCTGCCGCGGCGGATCACGCACGCGAACTCCTCGCGGAACAGCGGCTCCTGGCGCACCGTCGCCGGCTCGTCGCGGAACACGCCGATCGCCAGGTCGACGTCGTCGACCAGCGACTGCACCAGCCCCGGCGGCTGCTCGATCCGCACGCCCGGCGCCTCGCGCGAGATCCGCTCGACGAGCGGCGGCAGCAGCAAGAACGACGCCTGATCCGCCATCGCCACCCGGAACGAGCGCTGCGCGCGCGCCGGATCGAACGCCGGCGCCTCCTGCAGCACCGCCTCGGCCGCCTCGATCGCGGCGCGCACGGCGGGCCGGAGCTCCTGCGCCCGCGGCGTCAGCTGCATGCCCTTCGGCGTGCGCACGAGCAGCTCATCGCCCAGAAGCTCGCGCAGCCGGCGCAGCGCGTGGCTCACGGCAGGCTGGGTCCTCCCCAGCTCCTGGGCCGCGCGCGTGACGTTCTGCGTGGTCAAGAGCGCGTCGAGCGATGTCAGGAGGTTGAGGTCGATCCCGGCCAGCCGCACGCCATGAACCTAACGAATACCCACCATGACGACAATCGATTTGATGCATGACCGGCGCGGACGCAGGATGGGGCATCAGAAATCGCGGTCCCGGAAGCGGCGGCCGCCACAAGGAGCTCGCCATGTACGTCATCGCTGGAGTCTCGGGAAACACCGGTTCGGTCGTCGCCACCACGCTGCTCGCCGAGAAGCAGCCCGTCCGCGTCATCGTGCGCGACGCCGCCAAGGGCGAGCCGTGGAAGGCCAAGGGCGCCGAGGTGGCCATCGCGTCGCTCGAGGATCGCGCCGCGCTCGCCCGCGCGCTCACCGGCGCGACCGGCGCGTACCTGCTCCTGCCGCCCAACGGCTTCGGGGCGACGAACCTCGCCGCCGAGCGCGCCGCGCTCGCCGCGTCGATCCTCGGGGCCGTCTCCGACGCGCGTCCCGGCCACGTCGTGCTGCTCTCGTCGATCGGCGCGAACCATCCGTCCGGCACCGGCCCCATCCAGTACATCCATCCCCTCGAGCAGGGCCTGCGCGAGCTCGACGTCCCGTCGACGTTTCTGCGCGCCGGCTTCTTCATGGAGAACTGGGCCGGGAGCGCGCCCGGCGCGATCGAGTCCGGCACGCTCTACTACGGCCTGCGCGGCGACTCCCCGGTGCCGCAGGTCGCGACCGGCGACATCGGCAAGACCGCGGCGCGGCTCCTCCGCGAGGGCGCGCCGCGCGGCGTCCGCGTCGTCCAGCTCGCCGGCCCCGCCGATCTGACGCTCTCGGAGGTCGCCGCGACGCTCGGCAAGATCGCCGGCAAGTCGATCGCGGCGGTGACCGTGCCGCGCGAGGGGACGATCGGTGCGTTCACCGGCATGGGCGCCTCGCGTGATGTCGCCGAGATGTACGCCGACCTCATGGACTCGTACAACGCCGGCAAGCTCGTCTGGGTCGAGCCCGAGGTCCTGCGCGGCACGATCACGCTCGAGCAGCGCCTGCGCGAGCTCCTCGGCAAGTAGCCGCGCGCCGCTTACGCCAGCTCGCGCCGGACGATCGCCGCGCCCGCCGCCAGCGCGCGCAGCTTCTGGATCGCGCACGGCCGCGGCAGCTGCTTCATCCCGCAGTCCGTGGTGAGCGTGACGCGCTCCGGCTCGATGTGCGCGAGCACCTTGCGGATGCGCTCCGCCACCTGCTCCGGGTGCTCGATCTCGAGCGTCCGCACGTCGATGACGCCGACGTGGACCTTCTTCTCCGCCGGCAGCGCGCGCAAGAGGTCTGCGTCGGCCATCTCGCGGCACGCGAAGTCGAGGACGTACGCGTCGACCTTCGCCGCCAGGTAATGCGGCAGGATCTCGCGGTACCCGCCCGCCGTCATGCCTTCGAGCTTGTTGCCCCAGGCGTTGCCCAGGCAGAAGTGCCAGGCGCGCTCGACGCCCGCCGGGATCTCCGCCATCGTGCGATCGACGATCTCGTTGACCCAGTCGTAGTCCTTGGTGCCCGAGAGGTGCGGGATCCAGGCGCCCAGGTCCTCGAGCTGGACGTGCTTGCAGCCCCCCGCGACGACCTCGCCGATCTCGGCGCGGAACACGTCGGCGAGGGCGCGCGACAGCTCATAGCGGTCTTTGACCGGCCCACCGCGAAAGTGGGCCAGCGTCGAGAGCTGGACCGGGCCCGCGCCGATGCACGCCTTGATCGGCCGCTCCGTATGCGCCTGCGCCCAGCCGTAGAGGAGCGCCATCCGCACCGGGCCGCGCGCGATCTCGCCGTCGACGGCGACGCCGCCCGCCTCGTCGAGCGCCCAGACGTCTCTCCCCTTGGCCTTGGCGCGCGCCGGGTGCGGCAGCTTCTCGCTCGAGAAGCCCTTGGTGCGCTCGAGCCAGTACCAGAGGAACGAGCCGATCCCCATGTGGTAATCGTCGAACCACATCTGGCCGTCCGTCAGGATGTCGAGCCCGGCGTCTTCCTGGTCTTTGATGACGACCCGTGTGGCGTCGTGGAACGCCTCGGCGTGGGCGGCGATCTTGAACGCCTCGAGCAGGTCCTTGCCCGCGAGCTGATGCGTGAACCAGGCCGGCCGCGGGTACGATCCCACCATCGTCGTCGGGAGCAGGTGCATGGCGCCCGATACTACGCCCGACCGCCCGACTACGCCCGCGCGGTCGCCGGGGGCGTCCAGGCCCGTCCCGTCTCGACGTCGACGTGTGCCAGCCGCACGCCCTTCGGCGCGATGTCGATCGTGCCCAACACGATCGGCAGCGAAAACCTCCGGGGTCCGATCGAGCCCGGGTTCATCACGGTGAGCCCCTTGTCGACGCCGATGAACGGCACGTGCGAGTGCCCGCACACGACGAGCGTGGCGCCCTCGGCCTTCGCGCGGCGGGCGACCTCGACGCGGAGCTTCGGCCCCGCGACGGCGATATGGACCAGCAAGATCTTCAGCACCGGCCGCTCATCGCGCGTGATCTCGAGGGTGAGGAGGTCCGGGATCTCGCTCGCGCGGCTGTCGATGTTGCCCCGCACCGCGTGCACCGGCGCGATCCGGCCCAGCTGCTCGAGGACGCCCAGCTCGCCGATGTCGCCGCCGTGGAGGATGGCGTCCGGTGCGATCTCTCTCAGCCGCCGCTCCGTCTCCCCGTGCGGGTGCGAGTGCGTATCTGCCACGGCCGCGAGGCGCAGCGTGCCGTCCGGGCGGACCGGCAGGGCGGCCGATCGGTGGACGAGCGCCGGCACGCCCGCAGGTTGTCCCGCGGCGGCCGCGCGCGCAACGTGCGCCGCCGGTCCGTCGCCCTGCCGCCGCTTCGCCGCCGTTTACGCCGCGTGTCCCGAGGCGGGGAGGGCGGTGCGGACGATGTGGCGCAGGTTCAGGAAGTTGATCGCGAAGTGGGCGGCGATCGGCGCGCCCAGGCTGCCCGTCCAGGCTGCCAGCCAGCCGAAGGCGATCCCCAGGATGAGGGCGGAGAGGGTCCAGGGCAGGAAGCGCTTCCCCGGGCCGACGTGGAGCAGCGCAAAGACGAGCGCCTGCAGCCAGATCCCCATCCATGGCAGGAGGGCGCCCCGGAACAGCAGCTCCTCGCCGATCGAGGACGCCAGCGCGAGGATGATGATCTCGTGGCCCGTGAGCGGCCCCAGCAGATCCCGGAAGCTTCCGTGGAGGTTGCGGGCCCACTGGAAGTGCCGGGTGGCGACCCGGGTCAGGCCGACCACGGCCAAACCCGCGGCGAACCCGATGAGCGGTCCCGCCAGGAGCTCCCACGCCTCCGGCGAGCCCAGCCGGTAGAGGTCCGGGTTCCCCCGCCCCGCGGCGATCAGGAGCCCGACGAGGGCCATCGCCCCGTACAGCCCGATCACGAGGCTGGCCCGTGACAGGGGCGGCGCCGGGCTCGGCTGACTCGGCGACCAGGACATCTCCCGGCTACTATGCGGCCCCTCGACGACGGTCTTCAACACGTTTGACGCCGCACCGTCCCGGCGCTATCCACGGTCACCCTTTGACAACCCGCGCGCTAGCTTGAGGCGTGCGCCGCTCGACCGCGGACCCGCAGCGGGCCCCGCTCGAGCGGGGTCCGGTGGCGCGGGTTCCGCGTCGCACGGCGCCGAGTTGCGCGCGGGACTTCTACGACGGCCGCGAGCGGTCGTACGCTCAGGTGGGGCTGATCTTGGAGATCGGGCGTCGCCGAGCGGAGCAGATCGGGCGCTGTGCTGTGGAGAAGCTGCGATCGGGCGGCGCCGAAATGCGCGCGCTGCTCTGTCCCTGACCAATCCTGATCAATCCAGCGCTTGACATTTCGACAAGTGGCCCTATGGTTAACCCATGAACGAGCCACTGGGCCCGGACCGCGTCAGGGTCCTCGTCCGGCAGGCTCTTGATTCCGGTCAGGTGACGTTCGGCGATCATGCCCTCAAGGCGCTGGACGATGACAAGATGAGCACCGCTGATGCCCAACGGACCCTGCGTGGTGGCGTCGCCGAGCCCGGCGAATTCGTGTCCGGCGAGTGGCGATATCGGATTCGAACCGAGCGCCTGATTGCAGTTGTCAGGTTCAAATCATTCGAGCCCTTGAAGGTCAGGGTGGTGACGTGCTTCGCGAGACAACAGAGGAGGTGATCCATGTCAGTGTGTGAGCAATGCGGCGGACCGGTGAGGACCGTGCGCGAGAACATCGAGTGGGATGCGCTGCGCGGATCCGTGATCATCGGCGCCGAGGTCGAGCGCTGCGGCAAGTGCGGGGCGCTCGACGGCGTCACGTTTCAATCGCTGTCGCAGCTGATCGACGTCGCGGCCCGGACCGTGGTCGCCAAGCAAGGGAGGTTGAGCGGCGCCGAGGTCCGGTTTCTGCGCTCGTTCCTCGACCTCGAGGGCGCAGAGCTCGCCGAGACGCTCGGTTCGAACCCGAGCACCGTGTCCCGCTGGGAGAATGACCGGCAACCGATAGGTCGGCATGCCGACCTGTTCCTCCGCGCCCTGGTGCTGCTCGAGCTCGGCGAGACGACGTCAGCGAGCTACTTCCGGCAGATCGCCAAGGACATCGTGGAGCCGCAGCCGCTCGCGTTCGAGTACCGAGATGGGGTATGGGCGGCGACGAGCGTGCCCAAGCGGCGCGCTGCCGCACAGAAGCGCCGGGCTAAGACCGCGTAAGACCGCGTAGGCCGGCAAGGAGGGTCGCGGTGATCGTAGCCAGAATCTACAGGGAACAGGAGCCGGATTCGGAGCCGGGGGCTCCGGAGTGGGCAGTCGAAGTGGAGGCCATCGACGCCTGCACGGAGGGCTTCACGCGCGAGGACGCGATTGCCATGCTCGTCGATCTCATCGAGGGCATGATCGAGATGGAGCTCAAGCGTCCCGGGATCAAGGTGCGCGTCACAGAGCTCGGCGACGACGGACCAGACTCGTTTCGCGTCATCGTCGACGTCGACGAGCCAGCTCTGCTCGGGGCCCTCGTGCTGCGCCACCAGCGCGAATCGAGAGGGCTCACCGTCCAGTAGGTCGCGGAGCAACTCGGTACGCCGCATCACAACGCCTACTCGAGCTACGAGCAGGGCAAGCGCGAGCCGACGATCGGCAAGTTCAAGGAGATGCGCGCGGCGATCGTGCCGGAGATGCGGGTGCTCGTCACTGTCGGTGAGCGCAAGCCGCCGCGCGCGGCGGCGCGGTCACGGCGGGCAACAGGACAGAAACGTCGCACCCAACGCTAGGCCGTGTCGGTCTAGCGCTCGTAGCGGTACAGCGAAGCGGCGCGCACGCTGAGCGTGCCGCCCGAGCTCGCGCCGAAGAGGTCCAGCTTGCTCGCCGACACCAGCGGCGCGGCCGAACGGTTGGATGGGCCCATCTCCACCAGCCGGTACGTGCCGGTCGCGCCGGCCCCGCTCGCCTCGGCGTGCAGGGTAAGTCCGCGACCCCGTGAGGAACCCAGCCGCTACGCCAACATGAGCCACTGAGGGGAAAAAAACGTACCGACGCCGACCCCGGACGGCGCTTGACATGACGACTGGAATCGCCTAGAAAAACGCGTCCTTTGACAACCCGCGCGCGGATGGCGGAATTGGTAGACGCGCTAGCTTGAGGTGCTAGTGGGTAACACCGTGGGGGTTCGAGTCCCCCTTCGCGCACGACTTACGCAGCCGTCCTCGGCTGCGTTTTCGTTTTCGGGCCCCCTGGCGCTCGCTGCGCTCGGCCCTCCTGCGATCTCCGATCCTGGGCAGCCGGCGTTCCGTGTGGTCTGCTCGCGATTGACGCTGGCTCGGATCGGCGTTGAGGAATCGCTATGAGGGTCGGGATCACGGATCGCAAGGCGCTCGCTGCGCTGTCTCCGACGGCGGTCGCGGCCTACCTGCGCGCTCGCGGCTGGAGCGCCGTCGCGTCCGATCCGTCGTTCGCGGTCTTCGAGCGTCTCGAGGGGGAGACGACCCTCGGGCTCGAGGTCCCATTGCGTCCCTCGGCAGGTGACTACGAGCGTCGCCTCGCGGAGCTACTTCACAATTTGGAGCTGGTCGAGCATCGCAGTCAGCTCGATCTCTATCGGGAGATCCTCCACGCGAATCAGGATGTGGTCCGGCTCTCGGTCGACGTGCCCGCGCCCGGCCGGATGAGCCTGGAGGCGGCGTCGACGCTGTTCTCCGCGACGCGCGACCTGATCCTG